>SDGW01000502.1_pt1 | contig 23622 bp, 24 predicted proteins | sample 2873831 | NCBI WGS metagenome assembly SDGW01 (sample SAMN08132700, study PRJNA421101) | hypersaline lake metagenome | isolation source: celular fraction 0.22 microns magnesium sulfate-rich crust from ephemeral... | place: Spain: Penahueca Lagoon, Toledo | collected 2011-07
GTGTGGGAGGCCTCGAACGCAGTCCTGCGGCACGGACTCACGCTCGGCGCGGAGAACGACTGTGCGGTCCAACTCCACACCGAGGCCAGCGAGGACTTGAGCGACATCGCCGAGTGGGCCGACGAGCGCGGTCTCGACCCTCACCGGGTCGTCAAGCACTACGCTGGCGGGCGGTTGGCGGGACCGACTCCGAGCGTGATGAGCGAGAAAGACCGCCTCGAACTCGCGGCCGAGCGGGGCGACCCCTTCCTGATGGAGACCGACTTCGTGGACGACCCCGACCGTCCCGGCGCGGTCATGGGTCCGAAGACGGTGCCCCGGCGCGTCCGCTGGATGCAAGAGGAGGGGTACGACGACGCGATTCGCAACGCCCACGTCGAGACGCCGGAATCGGTCTACGGACTCGACACGGAGGCGACCCTCGACCGGTAGCCGACCAGACCCCCGACACACTCGTCACCGTGGTCACACGACCGCCGGAGAGCAGAACGCTGAACCGGGGCCGGAACGCCGGAGCGGTCGGAACGCGGCGCGAGAACGCTGTTTTTCGAGCGAAAATTCGCCTCGTAGGATTTATGAAGCGCGCAACACTCCGAGGAGACATGAGCGCGCCTCCGGAGGAATTCTACTCCGACGAACGCTGGCAGAATTGGCTCGACCGCATCCGAGACGAAGACATCGACCCGGAGAACGAAGATTCGGCCCGCCTGCTCCTCAATCTGCAGGACGACGTGGCCATCGCGGTCGCGAAGATCGTCACCGCCTACGACGACGGCGACATCGACGACGACGAGGCGCTCGAGGAATTGAGCGACATCCGCGAGGTCGTCCTCGAAGAGGTCGAGTTCGACAACGACGAGAAAGCGATGCTCATCGACGGGGTCCAGACGAGTCTGGTCTGTGTCTTCTACTCGGCCGACCAGTACGTCGCCGAGGGTCCCGCCGACGAGGCGAGCGTCGAGGAGTACGTCCTCGAAGCCGGACGCGCCGAGGAGGGCGAGGACCTCGATTCCGCGCTCGGTCTCGTCGCGGCCGCCGGAACGCGCATCATCGACGGCGAAGAGCTGAACATGGAGGTTACCGAGGACCTCGAATACGGGCTGGTCACCGAGTGGGTCAACGGACTCGACAGCCTCCAGAGCGCGATGAGCGACCCCGAAGTCGTCGAAGAAGAAGACGACGAGTAGTCCGCTCCGCTCGGGGGAGCCTCTCTTTCGACCGGGACTACGATTTCAGTAGCTCCTCGATTCCGGCCGAGACCTCGATTCGGACGGGCAGACGCTATATTTAACTACCTGCCCCGAAACGAACCGGGTAGTGCGACTTCGAACCGACGAGCGCGGGGTGACGGTTCAGATCGGGACCGTCCTGCTGTTCGCAGTCCTCGTGATTCTCCTGTCCATCTATCAGGCGTCGGTCGTCCCCCAGCAGAACGAGCAGGTCGAGTTCACCCACAACCAAGAAGTCCAGAGCCAACTACAGGACCTGCGCGACGACCTCCTGCGGACCGCCACGACCGGGAGCGGCGGTTCGGCCTCGGTCGCGCTCGGTACGCAGTACCCGGTTCGGGCCGTCTTCGTCAACCCCGCGCCGCCCTCGGGCACGCTCCGGACGACTCCTCCGGCGAACCTGACCGTCGAGAACGCCACCGCGACCGGCGAGACCGGCGACTACTGGACCGGGAGCGCGCGCAACTTCTCGACGCGCGGGTTGACTTACGACCCACTCTACCACGTCTACCAGAACCCGCCGACGACCGTCTACGATAACGGCGTCCTCTACAACCGCTTCGATAGCGGGAACCGAACCCTCGCGGGCCAGCGACTCGTGGACGGGAACACCGTCTCGCTGGTCGCGCTGAACGGAAGCCTCTCGAAGTCCAGTAGTAGCACGACCACGGTGGACCTGCGCTCGGTCAGCGCCGCGACCCGGACCGTGACCGTTCGGAACGAGACCGACGAGAACGTCACGCTCGTCGTCCCCACCTCGCTCCCGGCCGACGAGTGGGAGGACCTGCTCTCGGCAGAACTGAATCAGACGAAGGGCGACGACCGTTACGTCCGCGCGGTCGAGGAGGTGTCCGGCCGGAGCGCGGTCCGACTCGTCCTCGAACCCGCGACCTACGAACTCGAATTGGCGAAGGTCGGCGTCGGAACCGACGTGACCGACACCGACGCTCACTACGTCACTCTCGTCCGTGGCGACAACGCGAGCGTGTCGGCGGGCGGCCGCCAGAAGGTCGTCGCCGAGGTCCGAGACCGGTTCAACAACCCCGTTTCGGGCGTCACGGTGAACCTGACCGGCGCGCCCGGAAGCGACGTGGCTCCATCGACGACGGTCGAGACGAGAGCCGACGGCCGTGCGACGTTCGTCTACGAAGCGCCAGCCGACGCCACCGGCACGAAGACCCTGTCGGTGAACATCAGCGACAGCCCGACGCCCCGCGAACGGGCGACGGTCGAACTCAACGTCGACGGTGGTGGCGGCGGTGGTGGCGCTGGCGGCGGTCGGACCGTCACCTACGCCGACGAGTACGACGATTGGCTTAGCGACGTAGACGCCAACGGCAAGGAGATCGGGGTGCCGCCGCTCGAACCGTACGGCGAACTCCAGAACTTCGAGAACCTCCGCGACGAGGACGGGACGCGCGCGACGCTCCGCAAAGAACAGACCGGTAGCAGGCCGCCGGAGGGCGATATGCTCGTCGGTATCGCGATCGACGACGTGCCGAACGCCAGCCAGTACGTCCTCGAAGTGAAGTACCAGCGTCCCGGTAGCGAGGTCTTCACAGTCACGCCGGTGAACCTCAGCGGGACCGACATCGGGCCGCAGTACCAACTGAGCGGCAACGGTCAATCGACCGCGACCATCACCCTCTCGACGGAGGCGACCGAGTACCTCCGCCGGACGGGCGAACTGTACCTGCTGGTCGAAGACACGACGAACGACTATCCGCGCCGACTCCGACTCAACTACGTCCGGGTCAGGGCGAACGCGTAATCTACCGGTCGCGGCCGACGCCCCTGTCCCGGTCCCCACCGGACTCCCGAGAGTTTACGTCGAAGGTGCGCTCGCCGCTGGCGTCGCCGCGGGTCGCCGCCACCGCGAGTTTGTCGGTTCCGCGCGGGACCGCGTACGTGACAGCCCCGGCGTCGTCGGTCTTTCCGACCGTGGTGTCGTTTATCCTCACTGCCGCGCCGGGCACGGGGACTCCTCGGATGGCTGCCGTGAACGTCGCGTCGCGCCCTTCCCGAAGTCGGCCGTCCACGGCGAGCGAGATGCCCGTGGGTACGTCGAACGTCGCCGACCCGCTCGCGTCGTCGCTGGAGACGGTCACCACCAGCGTCGAGACGTAGCCGACGGGTACGTCGAGGCGGCCGCTCTCGTCGGTCGTGCCGACCACCTCGCCGTCGTCTCTGTCCTCGTCCTCACCTTTCTTTCCGCCTGCTTGCCCGTTTCCGCCTTTGTCCGTTCTCTCGCCGCGCTCGCTTCCCTCGCTGGCGCTCTTGTCACCCTCACCGTCGCTCCCGTCGGCGTCCGCGACGCGAACGGTCGCCCCCGAGAGGGGCGCTCCGCTCGCGGTCGCTTCGACGGTTACGGTCGTTCCGGGAATCGGCGGACCGTCCACGAGCGACACCGTGATGTCCGACAACAGACTCTCGTACGTGCGCTTGGCGCTGGCGTCGCCCCGCCGGGCGGAAATCGTGACGACGTTCGCCACCGGGACGGGCACGACGACGCGACCGTCCTCGTCGGTCCGCTTCGCGGTCAGTTCGGCGTCGGCTGTTGCGACGCGGACGAGCGCGTCGGGGACCGGCGACCCGTTCGCCGTCACTTCGACGGTCGTCGTCGTTCCCGGCACGGGCGGTTCGTCCGCGAGCGACAGTCGGAGGCCCGCACCGAGGTCGAACTCGCGTTCGCCGCTCGCTTCGCCGCGCGTGACGGTGACCTCCAGCGACTCCGCGTAGGGGACCGCCACGTCGACGCGGCCGTCGTCGCCGGTCTCGCCGGGGCTGCCGTGGTCGGTCTCGACGCGGGCGTCCGAGACCGGCACGTCGTCGATAGTCGCCCGCAGCGTCGTCGTCTCGCCGGGTACGGGGTCGCCGTCGACGGCGGCGATGTCCACGTCGGTCGGAAGGTCGTACTCTCGTTCGGTCGCTCGGCCGTCCTTTCGTGCCGTGAGTTCCAGCGTCTCGACGTACGGAACGCGAAACGCGACCTGCCCGTTCGCGTTCGTGCGACCGACCCGCGCGTCGCCGACGGAGACGAGAACGCCCTCGACGGGGCTGTCGTTCCTCGTCGTCGTGACCGTCACCCGCCGTCCGGGGACCGGCTCTGGAGAGACCTCGACCTCGACGTCCCCGCGGCCGCCGGGAAGTCCCGGTAGGCCAGCACACCCCGCCGCCCCGGCCGCGACGGCCGTCGCCCCCGCGGCCCTGAGAAACCGTCGGCGGTCCGGGCGGTCCCGACGGGCCGCCTCGTCCGGCGTCGAGTTGGCTCCTCGGTTAGTATTCACTATCGGATAGTTTTAAGGCAGGGTAATAAGCATTTGTGTTATAATTCTGCGTGGTGTCCGCAGCGTCGTCTGTTCCGGAGGGTTCGACGCACGTCGAAGACCCTATCGACAAAATCTTATAGGCGGTCGCCGGAGTAACGGATATGACAGCTGTCGGTATCGACGCCATCGAAATCTGGACGGGGAAGCTCAAACTGGACCTCGCGGAGACGTTCGCGCCCGAGAAGGGCGAGGAGCCCGAGAAGTACACGAAAGGACTCGGCCTGCACGCCAGTTCGTTCCCCGACGCACACGAAGACATCGTGACGATGGGCGCGAACGCGGCCAAGCGCCTGATGGACCGCAAGGGCCTGACCCCCGACGACATCGGTCGCATCGACGTGGCCACCGAGTCGGCGTTCGACAACTCCAAGCCCGTCTCGACGTACATCGCGGGCTGTCTCGAACAGGTCTACGACGGCGACTTCCACCACGCCAACAAGGGCGAGCGCAAGTTCGCCTGCATCTCCGGCACCCAGAGCCTCGACGACGCGTACAACTGGATCAAAGCGGGTCGCAACCGCGGCCGTGCCGCGCTCGTCGTCGCGACCGACACCGCGCTGTACGCTCGGGGCGACCCCGGCGAGGCCACGCAGGGCGCGGGCGCGGTCGCCATGCTCATCGACGAGGAGCCCAGCCTCGTGGAACTCTCGACCGAGCAGGGGTACGGGAGCGCCGACGAGACCGACTTCCTCAAGCCGAATCAGCAGTTCCCGAGCGTGGACGGCAAGCGCTCGATGCAGGTCTATCTCGCCCGGATGCGCGAGGCGCTGGAGGACTTCGAGAGCGTCTCGGGCGACACTCACCCCGACGACTTCGCGTACATCCCGTTCCACACGCCGTTCCCCGGCATGGTCCGGAAGGCGGGCCTGCTGGGCTACCGGCACATGATTCGGGACACCCCCATCGAGGAGGAACTCGCCGAGGAGATCGGCTTCCAGCCCCGCGAGGAGGACTTCGAGGACCGCGAGAGCTACGAGGAGGCCATCCGGGACCACATGGACGACCTGAGTTCGACCGAGGCGTACCGCGACTGGTACGCCGCCACCGTCGAGCCGACCCTCTCCATCTCGCGTGAGGTCGGCAACTGGTACACCGGGTCGGTCCACATCGCCCGCGCCAGCGCGCTCAAGACCGCCGCCGAGGAGGGCATCGACCTCGCTGGCCAGAAACTGCTGGTCGGTTCGTACGGCTCGGGCGCGCAGGCCGAAATTCACGCCGAGACGGTCGCCGACGGCTGGAGAGACGAAATCGAGGCGCTGAACATCGACGCCCAGAACGACGCCCGCTACGACCTCAGCTTCGAGGAGTACGAGAACGTCCACGACCGGCACAACCACGACAAGACCATCGACATGGAGGACTTCACGGTGCCGGACGGCGAGTTCGTCTTCACCGGCCGGGGCCGGATGAACGAGCGACTCTACGACTACGTGGACAGCTGAGCGGCCAGCAGTTTCGTCTGCGGGGGCGCTCGTCGGCGGTCCCGCTATCGCTCTGACTCGACGCTCGGACCTCGACTTCGAGCGTTTCAAATCGGTCGGACGGGGATACCCGAGCGTGACCGAAGACGAGACCCACGACCACGTCGTCCCCGGAAGTGACGAAGAGCTAGACTCCCCCGACGTCCGGGGCTACGACTTCCGCGGCGAGTTCGACTTCGAGGAGTTGCTGACGTCGTACGCGACGACCGGATTTCAGGCGACGCAACTCGCGGAGGCGATAGAGATCGCCGAGCAGATGCAGGCCGCAGACGCGACGGTGTATCTGACCTTCACCTCGAACATCGTCTCGTCCGGGCTTCGGGAGGTCGTCGCCGCGCTCGTCCGCGAAGGCTACGTGGACGTACTCATCACGACCTCCGGGTCGCTGACCGAGGACGTCATCAAGACGGCCAAACCGTTCAAGATGGGTGAGTGGGACGCCGACGAGGGCGAACTCCGGGAACGGGGTATCAATCGACTCGGCAACATCTTCGTCCCCTCCGACCGGTACGTCTGGTTGGAGGAGTACCTCTACGACTTCTTCGACGACTTCTTCGCCGAGGAGAAGGTCCGGACGCCGACGGCGTTCGCCCGCGAGTTGGGCGCGACGCTCGACGACGAGGACTCGGTGTTGAAGCAGGCGGCCGACAACGACGTGCCGGTCTACTGCCCGGCACTGACCGACGCCGAGGTCGGAAACTTCCTGTACTACTACCGCCAGGGCTACGACTCCGAGGTCGGAATCGAGATACTGGACGACTACGACTCGCTCATCGAGGACGGTCTGCTCGCAGACGAGACGGGCCTCATCGCGGTCGGCGGTGGCGTCCCGAAGCACCACGCCATCATGACGAACCTGTTCCGCGGCGGTGCCGACTACGTCGTCTACATCTCGACGGGGACCGAGGGAGACGGGTCCCTGTCGGGCGCACCGCCGAACGAGGCGGTCTCGTGGGGGAAGATAAAGGACCACGAGACGAACTACACGCAGGTCGAGGCCGAGGCGACGCTCGTGTTCCCACTGCTGGTCGCCAGCGCGTTCGACCTGTAGACGAAGCTTCGGCCACCGACGCGCCGAGCGCGACGTCTCCGAGAGCGAAACGAGGGCCCGCGCAGTAGGACGAATCCACCGCCGTCCGAGAGCTTATAAACGCTCCACGCCGACCGTATGAGCATGAGTGACGCTGGCACGGAGGGCGCGAGCAACTCGGCCGGGGAGGCGACCCCGGCCGAGCCACCCGAGCGCGCGACGGTCGAGGAGACCGGCGAGTCCGACGACGAGACCGTCACACCGGACGTCCGGGCCGCCGCGTCGGACGCCGAGACCGTCGCACCCGCGCCGGAGGTCGAGTCGAGCGCGGCCAGCGACGCCTTCGAGGCGCTGGGCAACGAGGTCCGGATGGCCGTCTTCCGGGCGCTCGCGGGCGGCGAGGCCGAGACCGACGGAGCCAACGAGGGCGCGTCGGACTCGTCCGAGGGCCGGACCATGACCTTCTCGGAACTGTTCGCGGAGAGTCCCGCCGACACGACCGCCGGGTTCGCCTACCACCTCCGGCAGTTGACCGACCTGTTCCTCCGCCAAACCGGCGAGGAGGGCGACCGCTACGCGCTGACCTACGCCGGACGAGAAGTCGCCCGCGCCATCGCCGCCGGAACCTACACCGACCGGGTGTCGTTCGGTCCCGTGCCGACCGGCGACGACTGTCCGCTCTGTGCGTCGGGCGACCTCGCGGCGGTCTGTGAAGCCAACTCAGTCACCGTGGCCTGCGACGACTGCGGGCGCGGCGTCCTCACGCTCCCGTTCCCGCCCAGCGCGCGCCGGGACCGCGACCCCGAAGACCTATTGGCGGCGTTCGACCGCCACCACCGCCACCGCCTCTCGGTGATGTCCGACGGGGTGTGTCCGGAGTGTGCCGCGACGATGGACGCCGCGCTGTCGTCCCCGCCAGACGCCGTGAGCGAGCGCCTGCCCGATAGCGACGCCGAGCGCGCGCAGGTGCTCCTCGACTGCGCGCAGTGTGGCTGTCGGCTCCACGCCCCCGTCACGCTCGCGGTCCTCGAACACCCCGCGGTCGTCGCCTTCTTCCACGACCACGGCCTGAACGTCCGCGACAGGCCGATATGGAACGTCGGCGACGAGTGGTCCGAGACGGTCGTCTCCGACGACCCGTGGTGTGTCAAGGTCGGCGTCGAACTCGACGACGAACTGCTGGAGGTGTTCGTCGCCGGGGACTGCTCGGTGGCCGGGACGCGGCGACGCGGCACGGAGTCAGTTCGGCAGGCGTCGTAGCCCCGTACGGGTTCGCCGCGGCTCCTGCTCACACTCGCCCGACCCAGCCGAATCACCCCGCTCGAACGATTTTAGCCGTATCAGACGCTTTTGAACCGCTCTCCTCCTCCCGGAGAGCTGCCGAACATACGCGATAAACTAATAAAAGCGATATCAGATCGGTTATTTCGAACGTACCGCGGGCGCTCGTTCGGAACGCGCAACCGCGGAAACGGACGAGCGCGACGACGCCGAAGGGTCCCGCCGACCCTGTTCCCGACCGGTTTCGCCTCACGACTGCGACTCGCCGTCTCGGTCGGTCGCGTGCGAGGCTTGCTCGCGTTGCTTGCGGAGTTGGTGGACCAGATTGAGATGGAGGAGGTGGAGGTGCATCCCGATGCCGAACAGCAACAGCCCCATTCCCACGAAGATGAGCGGGAGCAGCATCGCCTCGACGGCCGCGGCGACGCTGTCGAGGTTCGCCGGAAGCACCGTGACCGCGGCCAACAGGAACGCGCCCACGATGACGGTGAGACCGGCTTTGACGAAGCGGGAGTACTGCCCCACCCGCTCGATTCGGTCCTTGATGTCGGACTGGCTCGGCGAGGACTGTGCGTCAGCCATCGCTTCCACGCTCCGGTCGTGCGTTCGCCGTCGTCGCCGCTTCCGTCGGGAGTTCCGCTGACATTCCGAAATAAGTAGACGAGGGCGACAGTAGAAGCTTGTTGCCGGTACTACTGGGGGTCGCTTGCGGCGTCGGTCAGGACGCCTGCCGATTCCCTCCCTCGTCAAGCAGGCCGAGCGAATCGAGCGCACTCCGGCGCTCGTCGGTCGAGAGATGCCGATAACCGGACTCCGCGGTCACCGTCGCCACCGCCACGTCCGCCGGGGCGAACGTCTCGTCGTCGGGCGCGGCGAGGGCCTCCAGCGCGAGGTCCACGCCCGAGTCGAGGTCCGCGTCGGAACGATACTCCGTTTCGAGGAACGCCCGAATCTCGGCGCTGTCGCGCCCGACCGCGGCGGCGTCCCACGCCGAGGGCGTTCCGGAGGGGTCGGTCTCGTACAGCACGGGCCGGTGGTCGCCCGAGGCGTCTTCGGTCACGCCACCGACCAGCAGGGCGGTCCCGAAGGGGCGCGCGCCGCCCGACTGGGTGTACTCCTGCACGTGGTCGGCGACCGCCTTCGCGAGCGGTTCGACGCCAATCGGCTCGTCGTAGGTCAGGCGGTCCCGCTGGGCGGTCTGGCGCGCGAACTCCACGAGCTGCCGGGCGTCGGCCGCGTTGCCCGCCGAGGCGACCCCGAGGAGGTCGTCCACCCGATGCAACTTCTCGACGCTCTCGGGGTCCATCAGCGGCGAGCGCACCCGGCGGCGGGCCGCGAGGACGACGGTCTCGGCGGTCGTGACCCCGACGCTCGCGCTCCCGCGCTCGACCGCCTCGCGGGCGTACTCGACCTGATACAGTCGGCCGTCGGGCGAGAAGATGCTGGTGCCCCGGTCGTAGGCCTGCTGGTCGCCCTGCATCAGGCCACCTCCTCGTCGCTGGCCGTGTCGTCGGCGGCGTCGCTGGCCGCGGCGTGGGGGTCGGCGTCGTACAACTCGGCCGGGTCGTCGTAGGCCTCGATGGTCACGCGCTCGGCAGTGATTTCGGCGACGGTCACGCCGTTCCCGCTGGCGGTGTCGCGCTCGATTGCGCTCTCGACCGCACGGGCCGCGGCGTCGGTGGCGGCGTCGACCGAGAGGCCGGGCCGGAACTCGCGTTCGAGGACGCCGAGCGCGAACTGGGTGCCGCTTCCCTTCGCGGCGTAGGGCGCGTCCATCACCGCGCCGCCGCCGTCGAGGTCGTAGACCTGCGGGCCGTCGCTATCGACGCCGCCCAGAATCGGTCGGACCATGCGGTAGGGGCCGTTCCGGAGGAGGTTCCCCGCGAAGGTGGCGAAGGCGGCGACGCTCGGCGGGTCGCCGCGGCGAATCTCGTACTGGTCGGCCCGCGAGCGCAGTCGTCGCGTGTAGTCTTGGAGACTGCCGACCGCGCCAGAGAGCGCGACCGCGGCGGTCGGGTGGACCTCCTCGACCTTCCGGGTGTCCTTGCTCGTGACGAATCGGCCGCCCGCACTCGCGCGTCGGTCGGCCATCACGACCACGGCGTCCGCGGCGGTGACGGCCACGGTCGTCGTGCCGGTCTTCGCGAGTTCCGGGTCGGTTCTCGCTGTCGATTCCGAGGGTGGTCTGGCGTCTGGCATCGAACGTCGGTAGGAGCCAGCCGCCGAAAAGTGTTAGCTAAAATATATTTTAGCCGGGCGGGTGGACGGAAGGTCCGACGCGCGTCGGACCGACTGGTCGGTCGGGCACTCGGTCCGGCATTCTCTCAGGGAAACTCTCGCAGGGCCTGCAACACGTCGTCTATCGGGTCGTTGGTCACCGCGAGCGAGAACCCGTCGAGGCGGGCCATCTTCGGCGCGTGGTCCCACAAATCCTCGCGGTCGAGGCCGTGGAGGACCACCGCGTTCGGCGTCGGGTTTACCACGCGCATGGCGACCAGTGGAGACTCGCCCCGCGTGACGTTCGTGAACATCAGCGCGCGGCTGGTACTCTGGCCGTAGAGCCGATAGAACTCCTCGCTGGAGAGGCGGGTGATGGCCTCGATGCTGTCGATGACGGTGTGGCCGGTGACGTGCCGTTGGTCGCCCTCGGTGAGTTCCCTCGCGCCCACCGCGTCGTAGAACCGGTCGAGCGCGACCTGCGTGGGGTACTCCCGGAGGTCGTTGACGATGTCGCTCTCGAAGCCCGCGGAGACGACGCGGGCGTACTGGCGGATGCGGTCGCCGCCCCGGCGCTCGTCGATGTCCAGCAGGGCGTTGACGAGTCGGGAGACGACGCCGATGCCCGGACTCTCGCGGCGGCCGCTCTCGTAGTCGCTGACGACCGACGACGAGACGTCGAGGTGGTCGGCGAGGTCGGTCTGGGAGATCCCGAAGTCGGTGCGCCACTTGCGGAGCGTCGCGCCGGGGTCGTCGCTGAGGGTTATCTCGCCCGCGATACGTTCCGCGAGTTCCCCGCGGGGGTCGGTCTCCTCGGTCATGCTCCGGTCTGCGCGAGTCGGCCGGAAAAGCGTATCGAAATCGGGGTTCGACGTTCGCCGAACTCCGCGGGGAACTGATAATGTGTCTGGGTCACATACAACAATCCACATGCCTTCGACGGTGGTACACGTCGCGCTCGCGGGACTGGTGGGGACCGCACTGCTGGCCGACCACTTCGACGCCAAAGCGGTGGCGGTCGTGATGGCGGCGGTGGCGCTGGTGGACTTCGACGTGTTCGTCGGATTCTGGATCGCGGGGGCGCATCGGGCGGCGTTCCACACGCTCCTGTTGCCGCTCGTCGGCGGGGTACTGTTGTGGGCGGACCTGCGCCGAGGAGACGCCTCCCTCGTGCGCTCGCGGTGGGGTGCCCGCGGCGTCAGGGTCGGGTGGGTCAGCCTCGTCGCGGTCGCGTTCGCCGGCATCGGTCTCGACGCGTTCTTCAACGGTGCGAACCTCCTCTATCCGGTCCACGACCGATTCTACACCTTCGACGGCAAGGTGTTCTACTCCACGAAAGAGGGGTTCGTCCAGACGCTCGTGAACGTCGATTTCGGGGCGCTGGTCGAGGCGTTTACACCCGACAAATCGGGCGGCGCGGGGACCGAGGCGGGGTCGGGCGGCGGCGGTTCGGCGAACGCTGGCGGCGGGTCCGACTCGGTGCGGACGACCGAGAACACCCACTACAGCACGGGCATCGACCCCCAGAAGGGTGCCGAGGAGGGCCGGGTCGAACGCCTGTTTCCCATCGCCTACACCGGCGAGCGGGCGCTCCTCGTGCTGACGGGGTACACGGTGGTCGGGATTCGGGTCTGGATGGAGCGCCGGGAGTGAGGCGAGGGTCGGAGCAGATTCGGGTCGGTCTCGGTAGTGGGCATCTACGCCGACCACTCGAAACGCGATTCGACGCCGACCACCCGAAACGCGATTCGACGCCGACCACCGGAAACACGAATCTCCATCTACCACGGGATGCGCCGGAAGACAAACCGCGTCTTCCGAGCCTCGTCTCACGTCGCTCGACGAGACGCCGCGCGCTCGGCCGCGCTCGCGGTTCTGCGCGGCCGAGCGCGCAGGCGGGGAGGCACGAGGCGCGGTGCTGTGCGGTCCACGGTGCGGTCCGATAGGCATCGGCGACGGCGCGGTTCGCAGTGCTGTCGCGGTGCGGTACAGTGGCGGTGCGGTGTCGTCGCGGTACGATGTCGTCGCGGTACGATGTCGTCGCGGTCTCACGAGAGTCGGACACGACTCGCTCGGGGCCGCCGAATCGGGTCGCTCCTCGTCCCGACTCGCAATCGCTAACACCCTCTTGCACCAATTTCGGAGTATGACCGAGAACGTCGAACTCCGTCCGTACGACCCCGACCGCGACCCCCGCGACCTCTGGGACCTCAAGCGCGCCTTCGAGTTGGGTCTCGGGTCCGGCACCGGCGGCGACGACAAGCAGGCCGTCTACGAGGAGAAACTGACCGACGACTACGGCGAGCGCTACCTCGACTGGGTGTTCTGGTGTACGAAACACGACCCGCGGTGCGTCACCGTCGCCGAGGTCGTCGGGGACGGCGGCGATAGCCAAACAAATACGGGGCAGTCCACAACAAATGCAGAAGACCCCCAAGAAACGGAGAATACGGCGGACGACCCCGCGCTGGCGGGCTACGTCTTCGTCCTGCCACAGCAGTTGGCGATGATTTGGGACGCCGCGGTCCTGAACGAACTCTACGTCAGGCCGGAGTACCGCGGCACCGACGTCGCGGACGACTTGATGGACGCCGCGGTCGAACTGGCCGAGGAGCAAGACCTCCCGCTGGACCGACTCGTGTTGGACGTGGACCGCGAGAACGACCGCGCGCAGGCGTTCTACGACCGCCACGGCTTCGAACACTGGGGCGAGATGGTCGCCAAGAAATTAGCGTAGCGAACTCGTTCTCGGAGCGGTTCACTCGTTTTCGGGCGCTCCTCGCTTCGAAGTGACCGCCGGAATCGGAACAGTGGAGTCCTCGAAAGCCCCGCCCGCTCGCGGTCGTTGCTCGGCATATCCGCGCCTCTCCGCGCCGTCGGAGGCAAGCTCCGACGAGCCTGCGCTCGGCCTGCTCGCGCAGACACCGCCCGGCGCGGATAGTGGCCGAGCAAGCGACCACGGGCCGTCGGCCCGCGAGCGGGCGGCCCCTTTCGTCCACCCGACGGGAGTCTGTCGGGCCAAGCATTCGCTATCCTGTGACCGAAACCCCGAGGAGAGGCGTCAACTCGTTCGCTCCTGTCCCAACCGACCTACTCCAGCGCGCTACTCAGCGTACCACCGACAGCGCCCAGAACGAGCGGATACGCCAGTCCCGCGAGGAGAACCGCGGTCACGAGGTCGGGCGCGATGGCGGCGTCGGTGTCGCCGATGGCGTGGGTCGCGACCAGCGCGACCCCGGCCGACAGCGGGAGGTAGCCGAGCGCGACCGTCGCGCCCGCCTTCGCGCGTTCGAGCGCGCCGCCCGGTCGCCCGTACGCGGCGACGAATCCGGCCGCGAGGAGGACGACGACCGGGAGTACTACCATCGCGGTCGACCCGTCTTCGCCGGTCACGAAGTTCGCGGTCTGGGTCCCGCCCGTGATGGTCGGGAACCGGGCGGCGACGAAGTGGGCGTTGAAGAAGAGCCACGAGACGCCCTTCCACGCGGGAACCGCTTCGCCGCCGAGCAGTTCCGAGACGAAGCCGACACCCCGGAGCGCCTCCGAGACCGCTTGGGACTTCCAGACGTACGCGACCAGATAGCCGAGTAGCCACGCACCGACGCCCGCGACCGCGCCGCGGGCCAGCGTCGCGCGCCGAAGCACGCCGTCGGTCGTGAGCGATGGGTCCTCTGCGGTTGTCACGTCCGGAGCGTACCACTGACGGGTGGAGTGTCTTGTGGCCGAACGACAGCGGAGTAACATCTCCGGACTCCTCGCGGCCGATTTCGCGGGGTACATTCGCGGGATTCAAGAGCGACCACTGGGAACAACCACCACATGATCCTGCGCGACGCCCGAGTCGTGGACGGCACCGGAGAACTCCGAGCCGACGCCGCGGTCCAGTTCGACCCCGAGTCGGGACGCATCGAGGCGGTCGGCGACGCCGACCCGATGGAGAACGAACCGACCTACGACCTCGGCGGGAAGACCGTCGTTCCGGGCATCGTGGACGCCCACGTCCACTTCTCGCTCTCGGGCGAAGCCAGCGTCGCCGACGTCGTGGGGATGAGCGACGCCGAACTGATGCTGGCCGAGACGGTCAACGCCCGCGAGACGCTGGAAGCGGGCGTCACCGGCGTCCGCGCGATGGGTGCCCGCGACCTCGACGTTCTCCTCGCCGAGCGCATCGACCGCGGCGACGTGCCCGGTCCGCGGATGGTGGCGAACTGTCGCTCCATCACCATCACCGGCGGTCACGGCCACCACCTTGGCCGGGAGGTAGACGGCCCCACCGAGTGCCGGAAGGCGGTCCGCGAGCAGGTCAAGCGGGGCGCGCAGTTCATCAAGTTCATGGCGACCGGCGGGGTCACGACGCCCGGCACGGACCCGAACGCGCCCGCGTTCACCCAAGACGAGATGGACGCGCTGGTGGACGAGGCCCACCGTCGCGGCGTCCACGTCGCGGCCCACGCCCACGGCGCGGAGGGCGCACGCGCGGCCATCCGCGCGGGAGTCGATACCATCGAACACGGCACCTTCCTCGACGAGGCGACCATCGACCTGCTGGTCGCCGAAGACGTGGTTCTCGTCCCGACGCTCTCGGCACCCTACCGAATCGTCCGCAACGCCGACCACGCCACCGACGAGGCGCTCCAGAAGACCAACGACGTCTACGAGCGCCACATCGAGTCGTTCTCGGCGGCGGTCGAGGCGGGCGTGGAGGTCGTCGGCGGCACCGACGCGGGCACGCCGTTCAACTACCACGGCGCGAACGCCACGGAGATATCCTTCATGGCCGAGTACGGGATGGACCCTCACGACGCGCTCGTGGCGATGACCGGCCGCGCGGCGGAGGTAATCGGCCTCGACGGCGCGGGCACGCTCGAAGCCGACTCGTTCGCCGACCTCCTCGTGCTGGACGACGACCCGCTCGAGGACCTCGGCGCGCTCCGGACCCCCGAGACGGTCGTCAAGGGCGGCGACGTCGTCGCCGGGACGGCGTTCGACCGACTCGCGGAGTAGCGCGCGAAGTCCGATTTAGTGGGTGAAGACCAAGAGCCGGTCCTCGTCGCGGACGACGCAGAACCGACCGTCCGGCCGGTTGAAACTGTTGTGACGCTTCTCGGATATCAGGAGGTCAGCGAACGCGTCGTCGCAGGCCGGGCAGTCGAGTCCCTTCTTGTTCTCCCAGAGCTGGGTCTGGCCGGTGTCCTTGTGCAACTTCAGCGCGTGACGGTGGTCGTGAACGTCGAATCGCTCGGGCATGAGTGGGGGTTCTCGTCAGTCCCCCTTCGTCGCTTCGACCCACTGCTCGCGCGTGACGGTGTAGCGGTGCAGGTCGTCTATCTCGTCGCCCATCGGTACCAAGTTACGCAGGACGCCGTCGTACTGCCCGCCGAATCGCTCGACGTACTTCTCGATGGCGCGCTCGGACTTCTCGTTGCCCTCGTTGTAGCCCGCGGTCACGAGTTCGAGGTCGAGGCGGTCGAACGCGACCGCCATCAGGGCGGCGGCGCGCTCGCCCGAGTAGCCTCGTCCCCAGAACGACTTGCGGAGAATCAGTCCGAGCATGGCGGTCCGCCGCTCCCACTCGCAGAAGAGACTGGCCGTGCCTGCGATGTCCCCGGCGCGGGGTTCGCCTTCTTTCGGACGGACGACGTACTCGGCGGCCTCGCCCTCCTCCCAGCGTTCTTCGGCGTCTTCGATTCGGTCGTCAGCCTCCTTCGGGGTCTGCCACGGGTCTTGGGGGACGTACTCGAAGACCTCCTCGTCGGCGACGCCCGCGGCGAAGCAGTCGTAGAGCGCCAGCGTCTCGACGTTCTCGTGGCAGAGTCGTTCCAACAGGAGCCGGTCGGTCTCGATGGTTTCGGGGAAGAGGTGCGTTCGAACGCGACCGCCATCAGGGCGGCGGCGCGCTCGCCGGAGTAGCCCCGGCCCCAGAAGGGCTTGCGGAGCCACGTCCCCAAGACGGCGGTCCGGCGCTCCCAGTCGGGGTGGAGTCCGGCCAGCCCCGCGAACTCGCCCGCGCCCTCCTCGCCGTCCTTCGGTCGGACGACGTAGGTGGCGTCCTCGCCTGCCTCGCGCGCCTCGGCCTGCGATTCGAGGAACTCGCGGGCACCCTTCGGGGTCCGGTAGGGTTCCCACGAGAGGTACTCGGTTATCTCCTCGATGTGGGGGTTCCGGTGGGACGCGTGACGGTAGAACTCCAGTACGTCCACGTTCTCGGGCGTCAGGGCTTCGAGGACGAGTCGGTCGGTCTCGACGGTTTCGGGGAAGAGGTTGCTCATCGGTCGGCCTCCCGTCGCTCGCGCTCGCCAGTCGATGCGTCGTCGGCCTCTGCCCACTCCTCGCGCGTGACGGTGTACCGGTGGGCGTCGGCGGGACCGGCCGGGCCGGTCCAGTAGTTTCGCAGGCGACCCTCGTGGCGACCGCCGAAGCGTGCCACGAACTTCTCGGTCGCGCGCCGGGACTTGGCGTTGCCGTGCCGGTGGACGATTTCGACCGCGGCTAAATCGAGGCGCTCGAACGCGACCCGCGTGAGTTCCGCGAACGCCTCGCCGTAGTAGCCCCGGCCCCAGAAGGGTTCGCGGAGCCAGATGCCGAGTTCGCCGGTCCGGCGGTCCCAGTGCGGCGCGAGACCGACCGCGCCAGCGATGCGGTCGTCGTCCGGGTCCTCGTCGCTATCGCTCGGCCGAACCAGAAACTCGGCGTTCTCGCCCGCCGCGCGCTGGTCGGCGAGTCGGTCGAGATAGTCTGCGGTCTCCTTCGGCGTGTCGTGTGGCTCCCACGGCAGATGCTCGGTCACGGCCGCCATCTCGTCGCCAGCGTTCCCGGAACAAATCTCGTAGTAGTCGAGAACGTCCACGTTCTCGGGCGTCAGGGCAGTCAGTTCCAACCGGTCGGTTGCGATTCGCTCTGGGAACATGCCAGACGTGTCGGAGACCGAGGAGAAAAGCGTTGCCCGAGAGTGAGTCGCGGTGACAAGCCGGGTCAGTACTCGCCGGTCGCCTCCTTGCGCCCCGCTATCTCGTCGGGGTCGAGGCGGAAGAACCGGAAGGTCACTTCCCGCGGGTTGCGCTCGAACACGTCCACCAGCGGAATCTCGACCTTCCGCATCGCCTCGCCGACCGACGAGTCCAGCGACTCCTCGGAAATCTCCTCCAGTTGGCCTTCCGCGACCACGCTCCGCCACCCCTCGTCGGTGTCGTCGTAGGTGACGAACGACATCGAGGACTCCTCGTCCACCGCGTCTCGCTTCCCGGCGTCCGGGCCGAACGCGAGTCGGAAGTAGACGTGGCCCTCGGTCTCGTCGTAGCCGTACGATACCGGGAGCGAAAAGGGCGACTCGTCGCCGCGCGCGAACGAGATGACCCCCGTGCCCCCGCGTGCGAGGAACTCGTCGCGCTCCTCGGCGTCCATCTCGACAGCACGTGCGTCTGTCATGCGAGATGATACCACTCGAAGGGGCAAAAAGCTGTGCGGTGGTCGGGGACGAGTCACCGACTGCGTTGCTCGGACGCGACTCGTTCGGTACTCCGCAACCACTAAACGCCGCTCGCACCTACCGACTCTCAATGACCGACTGGACCGAGAAGTATCGGCCCACCTCGCTCTCGGAGCTTCGCGGGAACAACAAGGCCCGCGACGCGCTGAAGGAGTGGGCCGAGACGTGGGACGACCACGGCGACGCCGCCATCCTCCACGGGAGTCCCGGCGTGGGCAAGACCTCGGCGGCCCACGCGCTGGCCAACGACATGGACTGGCCCACCATCGAACTGAACGCCAGCGACCAGCGCACCTCCTCGGTCGTCGAGAAGGTCGCGGGCGAGGCCGCCAAGTCCGGGACGCTGACCGGCGGCGGAGACGGCCGCCGACTCGTCATCATGGACGAGGCCGACAACCTCCACGGGAACGTGTGGAAGTCACCGGGGAACGCGACCGGTCGAGCGGCATCTTCGACTTCCTCGACGCGCTGTTCAAGGAAGAAGACGCCCGGAGCGCGATTCAGGCGTCCTACGACGTGGACGAGACGCCCGACGACATGCTGAACTGGGTCGAGGACAACGTGCCCAAGGACTACGAGGGCGCGGAACTCGCGACCGCCTACGACTTCCTCTCGAACGCCGACAAGTGGCTCGGTCGCGTCCAAGCCTCACAGGACTACTCGCTGTGGCGCTACGCTGGCGACAACATCGCGGGCGGTGTCGCGGCGGCCCGGCAGGGCGAGAAGGGCGGGTGGACCCGGTACGGCCCGCCGAGCTACTGGCGGAAGTTGGGCAGTTCGCGGGGCAACCGCAACAAGCGCGACTACGTGGCCCGGAAGATAGCCGAGGCCGACGGCGTGAGCATGTCCACCGCGCGCCGCGAGATGTTGCCGTTCCTCGCGGCGATGACCCACCACTGCAAGAACCGGGAACTGACGATAGCGATGGCCGCGAAGTACGAACTGGAAGCGAAGCACGTCTCGTTCGTCACCGGGTCGGGGAAGGACACCAACAAGGTCCAAAACATCGTCGAATCGGCCGAGGAGCTACGGGAGGAGGCGGCCGTCGAACATTCCGGGGGCGCGTTCGAAGGCAGTCACGGGTCGATGGCCACCGGCGGGTCGGCGTCGAGGGACGACGCCGACTCGGACGCCGCCTCGTCGGCGGGGGAGGCCGACGAGGCGGAGGCCGAGGCCAGCGGGGACTCCGGCGACGACGACGCGCAGGCCGGACTGGGCGACTTCGGCTGACGCCCGGCCGACGCGGGTCGGCCGCGACGCCGCGTCGCCGACCGACCCGTCACCGCGCGGGCCACACCAAGATTTCGCCGTCGGCCCGAACCGTCACGTCGTGGCCCTCGTACTGGAACGTGATGGAGGTCTCGGTCTCGCGGTCGCGCATCGACGCCACGAACTCGTGGAGCGCGTCGGGGTCCATGTACTCGTACAGCGGCGCGAGTTCGGTCACCGACACTCCGGTCGCCCGCGAGATGGCACAGGTGACCGCCGAATCGAGCGTCTCGGAGCCCGACCAGTCGGCCTGCATCCGCAGGGGTGTCTCGCTCTCTCGGAGGGGTTTCTCGCTCTCGTACTCTCTCGCGTCGGCGGTGTGCGTTTCGGTCTTCGACATCGTATCTCGCCGACTGTGGCAAGGGTAGACAGGTGCTTGAACCCCCGAAACGCTGAAAGCCGATTGGTGGCTCTGAGGGCGGCTTGCTCCCGAGTTAATCCGAGTTAACTCCGCCAGCGCCGACCTAACGGGAGTAACGACCGCCTACCGCGGAGAAACGAGCCGTGGAACCGCCCCGAGTCGGGTAAGACTACCCAAAACGACGCAACCCCTTTTTCCTTGCGCGTCGGACGTATCCGACGAATGGGGGCGCGACAGTCCGTAGCGTTGCTCGCCGCGGCCCTCTGTCTGGTGGCCGCGGTCGGCACGGCCGTCGGTGGGGCGTCGGCTCTCGGCGACTTCGAGGAGCGAACCGCACTCGCGGAAACGAGAACGCCGTCCCACGGCGACGCGAACGTCCGGTCCCAGAGCCAGCGCGTCACGCCCGACACGGTGGTCCTCGACGTGTCGGTGTACGGCAACGGCACCGCCCGGTGGGAGGTCGTCTACCGCACGCGACTCGACGACGCCCAGACGACCGCGGCGTTCCGGAGCTACAAGGACGACGTTGAGGCCAACACCACGAAGTACAGCGGGCAGTTCGTCGACCGGATGAACAGCACCATCCGGAGCGCCGAACGGACCACCGACCGGGAGATGTCGGGGACGAACTACTCGGTCAACGCCGAGATTCGGGAGTTCCCCCAACGCTACGGACTGGTCGTCTACTCCTTCCAGTGGCACGGGTTCGCCGCGGTCGGAGACGGCGAGGTCCGCGTCGGCGACTCGCTGTCGGGGCTCATCCTCAACGAGAAGACCCGCCTGTTGGTCAAGTGGCCCGAGGAGTACGACGCGACGACCGTCCAGCCGCGCCCCGACTCGGGCTACGAGAAGCGCGAGAACGCGGTCATCTGGAACGGCCCGCTGGAGTTCGCGGGCAACGAGCCCCGAATCGTGCTGACCGCGCCCGGCGCTCTCGGGCCGAACGTGCCGTGGACGCTGGTCGCGACCGGCGTCGGCGGTCTCGCGCTCGTCGCGGCGCTCGCGGCCGGCGGGTGGTGGCTCTACCGGACCCGCGACCGCGACGACCGCGACCCGCAACCGGAGGGCGACGCCCCGCCCGAGGACCTGCTGAGCAACGAGGAGCGCGTCCTGCGACTCCTCGAACGCCGCGGCGGGCGCATCAAACAGCGCGCGGTCGTGGACGAACTCGGCTGGACCGAGGCCAAGACCAGTCAGGTCGTCGGGAGCCTGCGCGAACAGGGGAAGATAGAGAGTTTCCGGCTCGGTAGGGAGAACGTACTCGCGCTGCCGACCGAGCGACAGGAGTCGTGAAACCCCGTTAATTCGGCTAAATCCGGGTTCAGTAACGGCGACTTATTGACCGTGGGACCCGTCGAGCGTATCCATGAAGCCGACGTTCGTCGTCCTCGTCGCCGCGGTCGGACTGGCGTTCGCGACCGGCGGCGCTGTCGCCGACCAGTCGCCGCCGGTCGCCGACGGAGCCTCGTCTGTGGGACCGGTCGCCGACGCCGGCGCGCCGGACTGGCCGGGCCAAGAGACGACAAACGGGAGCGACGACGAGACCGACCGACCCGACGACACTACGACCGGCGTCTCGCCGGGCCAGCAGTTGACCGGCGCGGTCGGCGCGCAGGGCGCGTCCGTGCAGGGCGAACTGCTGAACCGGTCGCTGTCGGGGCGACTGGCGAACGCGACGACGCCCGACCGGCGCGCCGCGGTCGTCGCCGACGAGGCCGAGTCGCTTTCGGCGTACCTCGACGCCCTCGACGGCGTCCGGACGAATCTCACCGAGGCGTGGGAGCGCGACGAACTCTCGGAAGGGGAGTACCGCGCCGCGCTGACCGAGTTCGTCGTCCGGGCCAGAACCGTCGAGCGCCGGGCCAACCGGACCGCGCGGGCCGCCGAGGAGCTTCCCGAATCCGCGCGCCGGGCGTACGCCATCAACGCCTCCCGAATTTGGGACCTCGGCGCGCAGGCCCGCGCGCTCTACCAGTTCGAGGGCGAGATCGCCCGCGAGGTGGTAAACGAGACGCTCGACAACGGGACCGGTGGGCGCGCGCTTCCCGCCGCTGGCGAGCGGTCCGGCGAGCGGTCGGCCCGAGCGCCGTAGTGGGCAGAACGCCGCGGCGGTCGGCCGCCCCGCCGACGACTCAGTCCGACGACGATTTAGCTTGTTCTGACAACGATTTAGATTTTTCTGCCGATGCTATAGAGTTCTCTACCGCGGACCGGGGCAGGTCCGCCGCGACGTCGGACCGTTCGAGCGTCGCCTCGGGACGGTCGACAGGCGGACCGACCCGCTCGGTCGGAACCTCGACCAGTTCCGGCGGGCGGGCTTCACCCTCGGGGAGGTCGTGGGCGTCCGCGGCGTCGCTCGCGCCCGGCACGAGGAGACCCAGCGTGTTCCGAACGTCGCGGGCGAACGGCCCGAAGTCGTCGGCGCTGAGGTAGTCGAACCGCCGGTCGCGGGCGACCGACCCGGCGACGGCGAGCGCCGTCTCGGCCAGCGAGGGTCGGGAGACCAGCGGGAAGTCGTCGGTGACGATGCTCGCGAGGTGGAGGAGTTCTCCTCGGAGCAGGTGGCCAGCGACGCCAACGTCGTAGTCGGGCGGCCGAACGACGGGTCTGTCGGTCGCGCGCCGCCAGTAGAGGTGGGGAAAATCGACGCCCGCCTGCACGGTGAAGGGAAGCGACGACCAGAACCGCGGGTTGACCTCCATGAGCTCGAACTCGCCGGTCTCGGGGTCCCGGAGGAACTCGACCATCGCGACGCCGTGCCAGTCGAGTTCGTCCAGCAGTCGGCGGCCGGCGGTCTCCAGTTCGGGAATGTCGACCGACTCCCGGTAGGCGCTCGGTCCGCCGGCGTACTCCCATCCGCGGCGCTGGCGGTGCTGGAACGTGGCCAGCGGTTCGCCCTCGTCGTAGAGCGCGAAGAAGCCGTACTCGTCGGAGTCGGGGACGTACTCTTGGACGAGCGGGACGTGCCCCATCTCGGCGACCAGCGCGTCCCGGTCGGGCGTCTCGTCGGGCGCGACGTAGCGGGTCGAACTCCACTGGGTGTGACTCCGGGCGAACCGGTCGGAGTACTCGGCGGCGTGAACCGTGTAGCGGGGTTTGACGATGACGTCGCGGTCCCACTCGCTCCACTCGTCCAGTAGCGCGGTCTTCGGTGCCCCGACGCCAGCGGCGGCCGCGGCGTCGAACAGTTCCACGCGGTCTTGGGCTCCCCGGAGGCGGTCGAGCGTGGGCCACGGCGTGCCGACGTGGTCGGCGAACGCCTCGCGGTTCCGCGCGAGGAGGTACACGTCCGGTTCGCGGAACGGGAGGATAGTGTCGACGCGCTCGCGGCGCGCGAGTTCGAAGAGGGCCTCCTCGTAGGCCAGCAAGTCGCGGGTCGGGTCGGGAACCGTGACGAACTCGTCGCAATACTTCGAACTCCTCGCCGGTGGCGTCTCGTGTTCGGAAACCGCGATAGTGCGGATACCGTGCCGACCGAGCGACCGGATGGCGGCCGTGCTACTCGCCGTGTCGATGGCGGGGACGACCACCGTGGACTCGGTGGCGGGGTGGGAGTCTCCCATACGTTCGTACTCACTTTTCGTCGGTTTTGTTATGCGGAATCTGTTGAGGTACGCAAATATTTCTCAGCGTGAGTTTTCGAGGTAAATCCGTCCTGAGAGACGACAGCGGGACACTATACCGGTTTCAGGCCGGTCCTACGGAGAAAGCGACGACGAGAAGGCGGTCAGTACGGGACGATTTCGAAGCCCTGCGGCAGGACGTACCCGAGGAGCAGGAACAGCGCCCCCGCGACGGTCGCCGTGACGACCGCGTAGGGAATCTGGGTCCGGACGTGGACGAGGTGGTCGCTCCCGGCAGTCGAGGAGGCGAGCACCGTCGTGTCCGAGATGGGCGAAGCGTGGTCGCCGAAGATGCCGCCGCTGAACACCGCGCCCA
>SDGW01000234.1_pt1 | contig 23516 bp, 24 predicted proteins | sample 2873831 | NCBI WGS metagenome assembly SDGW01 (sample SAMN08132700, study PRJNA421101) | hypersaline lake metagenome | isolation source: celular fraction 0.22 microns magnesium sulfate-rich crust from ephemeral... | place: Spain: Penahueca Lagoon, Toledo | collected 2011-07
CGCGACGTCGTGCGACGCGGCCGTAGCGGGCACCGAAGCGGCCAGCGCTACCGACCTGTCCTTTCTTGGCCATAGTAGTGCTCTCTATCGCCAGCGGATTCTTAAACCTGTTGAGTCGCCGCCGGTTCCAACCTACGGCCGGTGGCCGTGAGCGGATCCGCGTTCCGTCCTAGCCGCCGAGTCGCTCGGCGACCGGCCACGCCAGTAGTTCCAGGCAGACGAGGCAGAGCGCAGCGGCGTATCCGACCGGTGCGAGCGGTGCGGCGAGCAGCCCCGTGGCGATACCTGTAGCCGCGATGAGCGTTCGGACCGCGAGGCCGCTTACCGCCAGCAGCGGGATCAGGGTCAGGACGGCGTCCGGTCGCTCGAGCATGGCTAATTATATCTAATTACAGCCAGCCCGTTAAGGCTCGGACAACCGGAAGCACGTGTCACTTCCATCGGTCCGGCACAATACTTGCCTCGAGAATCTCCCGACTGGGAACCCGACACTGGTGGCTTGACCCAGACACTGGGGACCGGACCCGTCGGTTACTGGAATTCCGCGTCCGAGAGCACGTCGTTCAAATCGGCGCGGATCCGTTCGCCCATCTCCCGGTCGCGTGCAGTCGTCACGACGCGGTTCTCCTGGACGCTCGAGCCGTCACGGATGAGCATCCGAACGTTACCGCCGTCGTCCGCGCGGGTCACCTTGGCTCGCAGTCCGGACTGCGATCCCTTGCCGCCGGCGTCGATGGGACCCGGAATCACCTTCTTGACGTGCGGGTGGTCGGCGACGGTGTGAATAGCCTCCATCCCCGTTCGACCGCCGATGAGCGTCGTGTGGCTGCCGCCGATCTTCTCTGCCGGCGGCGTCTCGACGACGTCGAGCGCGCGGTTTCCGCGGCGCTCGAGGACTGCCTGCACGGGATCGTCGTCGTCGACGCGATAGAACGGGTGATGGATGTCCTCGCGGACGGCGCGGATGACCGCGCGCGTCCCGCCGGCGTACACTTCCTCCGGTCGCTTCCGGCGGATTTCGTCGCCGATCAGCCCCGCGAAGTTCCGGAGTTCGATCGGCTCGTTCTCCCCGTCCTCGGGGGTCGTCGTGATCGTCGTCTCGCCGAGGATCCCCTCCTCGGCGTCGGTTTCGGACGACGCGCTGGCGGACCGCCCAGCGCCGTCCGCTCCCTCGTCGTCGCCCGCCAGCATCGTGATGGTCGCCCTGTCACGCGCCGCCTCGAGGACGATCGCCTCGGTGTTTACCTCCCGACAGACCAGACAGAAGTCGCCGGGTTTCTCGAGGGGCGATGCGCAGTGGCGACACTCCATAGCGGTCGTTGACGGGTCAGCGGTAAAACAGGCGTGTTTTTCGGCCAGTGCGGCGGGAGTCTCGAGGGAGCGCTCTCGCCTGGTTGGCGGCCCGACGCCGCTCGGCGGACTCGAGGGAACCCCCTCCCAATCGTCGGCGCGTCAGCTGATTATCCTCCGCCATCGATTGATTGGCTGCCCCTTGCGAGTCGACCAAATCGTACTGGCTACGATACTGACAGCGGATCGTGACCGATCGGGTTCACAGTATGTCGTCGAAGATGTTCCGTACCGGTTCCGTGTCCACGACCTCGTAGGGCACCCGGAGCGGGGAGACCGATACCTGCTCCTCGAGCACGGCGTGGCGGTCGGTATCCTCTGGATCGGGGATGTCTCGGTTGGCCATCTGCTGCCAGAGCCGGTTGGTCAGCTGGAAACGGCCGTTCTCGAAGGTCGCGTCCATCTCGTAGATCCGGGTGGGCCGCGTGATCGCGAAGCCGTTTGGCTCGCGGTCCGGTCGCGGCACGTTGACGTTCAGGTAGTCCACGCGATCGAACAGGCCGGTTCCGGGCGCGCCGTCGATCAGGTCTGCTGCGATCTCGCCTGCGTGCTCGAAGTCCGCCGGCTCGAGGTCGCGCTCGTAGCCGAGCGTGTCCATCGAGACCGCGATCGACGGCGTCTCGAGGAACGCAGCTTCCATGGCGGCGCTGACGGTCCCCGAGCGGGAGAAGACGTAGGCCCCGAGGTTCGCCCCGGAGTTACAGCCGGAGACGACGATGTCGGGAGCCGGCTCGAGAGCCTTGACGCCGACGATGGCACAGTCACAGGGGGTGCCGTTGACGGCGTAGCCGAGTTCGTGGTCGGTGTGGGGGACCGGGGAGGTGAACGCGTCCGATTCCAGGTCGATCTCGTGGTCGTCACCCTCCTCGCTCGTCCGGCCGTAGGACAGCGACCGGCCGACCGCGCTCTGATTCCGATCGGGTGCGACGACGGTGACCGTGCCGACCGACGAGAGCGCGTCGTAGAGCGCGCGGATGCCAGGTGCGTCGATCCCGTCGTCGTTCGTCAGGAGAATGTGGGGGTCCGAGTCCAGTTCCATTGCCTGTCCGCTGGATGGCGGGCGAGCTACGTATCAGTTCGGTTCCCGGTGACGGGCTCGGATTCGGTCGCGAATTTCGCCCCACAGGCCGGGCAGTACCGCGATCCCTCGGTGGCCACCGCCTCGCACACGGGACAGGTCACTCCGCCGTCGGGTTCGGCGACGGTCTCGAGGTCATCCCCGCAGGACGGACAGTAGTCCGCGGCCGTCGGAACGTCCGCGCCACAGGCCGGACAGCGGCCCCCGTCCTCCCAGAGGACACGCCGTTGCGAGTTCGCGACGTAGTTGTACGCGGCCCAGACGAGGTTCCCGACCCCGAGCGAGAACCAGACCGTCAGGATCGCGACCAGAACGTGGCTGCCGACGGAGCCGAACTCCCGGTCGACCATGACGATGCGGTCGGGCGTCTCCTCTTCGATTCGCCAGCCGTCTGCCACGAGGTCGTCGACCTCCCGTTGCAGTCGCGTGCTTCGCATAGGGTTCGTAGGACGCGAGCGGGCAAAAGCCTGTCAGCGGAACGATGCGGGAGCCGTGACAGTCCGGTTTACGTACCTCGAGTACCTCTAGCGGATATGATCGGATTCGATCACTGGATACGAACCGTCTCGCTGATCGCACAGGTTGATCCCGGCGTCAATATCGACGTCGGGACGACGAACGGACTGTTCGGGGGCGCGATCAGCGCCTTCCTGACTACGCTGGTCGTCGGCGCGATCATGATCGCCATCTTCCCCGCGTACACGGAGCGGCTGATGGGTGAGTTGCTCGAGGACCCGGTCAACTCGTTCGTATACGGTCTCTTCTCGCTCGTCGCGCTCATCGTGTTGATCGTCGCTCTGGCCATTACCATCATCGGGATCGCAGTGGTGATTCCGCTGGTTCTCGTCGCGTCGCTCGTCTGGGTGATCGGCGCGGCGATCGCCTACCTCGCGATCGCCGAGCGACTCGTCGGGCGTGGCGACGGCTGGCTGAAGCCGCTGCTGGTCGCGTCGGCCATCAACGGCGTCCTCGCACTGACCGGCGTCGGCTGGATACTCTCGATCTGCATCGGTGCCGCCGGTTTCGGCGCGATGTTACGGAAGTACCTCGAGTAGGCTCGATTTCGGTCGAGAGACGCGAACCGCGGCCCGGTCGATCAGCGGACCTCTCGAAATATCTACTGGCCTATAAATACACACCAGTACGAGAGGGGAGCCGACGCGATCCGGGCCGTTACCACGGGAGGTATCGCCGGAGGCGAGCCAGCGTCGACGGCTCGTGACGGACGCGAAGCGTCGTTCCCTCGGCGTCGAACGCCGCTTCCGTGGCGGGGATCCGTTCGCCATCGGGCAGGTGGAAGTACTGCTCGCCGGACGGGACCGTCCCGCCGCTGCTCGCGCCGAACAGCGTTTTCGATCGGCCCGTCGGCTCCGGGACGGGCTCGCTGTATTCGATTTCGTACACCGTCTGCCCGCCCTCGGTCGTCTTCCGCCAGTCGACGATCTCGCGGTCGCCGTCAGCGCCGATCATGCTCGAGCGTCCGACCGCGTAGACGGGGTCCGAATCGAGCTGTTCATGTCGCCCTCGACTACGCGTGGCGACGACCTAAAATCACCGACGAAGGGTGGGAGAGCGAGCGGCTACCGCCGAGTCGCTCGCCCCCGGTGTCACCCGAGATCGATCGGATCGACCTTCAGATACTCGCGTAGAACGACCGTCGCGTAGGACCCCTTCGGCAGCGCGAACGCGAGCGTCAGCGGTTCGGTCTCGGGCGCGAGATCGGTCCGGACGAGCATCGCACGGCGCGTCCCGGTCGAGTGGAACTCTCCCGGACGGTCGAAGTCCGCGGGCTCGAGGCCGATTTCGTCCAGCACCGCACGCTCGATCTCACCCTGCTCGCCGTCGGCCAGTTCCGTCTCGGTGCCGACCAGCGGCGCGGTGACGAACGCCCGGCCGCGCTCGCAGTGGCGGGTCACCGAGTCGACCCGGCGCTCGTCGACGCGCTGGAGCCGATCGGTGTCGGGTAGCTCGAGGCCGTCGGGCGCGTCGGTGTCGGAAAAGCAGACCACGTCGCCCGCGACGGGGCGATCGAACGGCAGGCCGCGCTCGAGGCGCTCGGAGAGCATCAGGTTGAACGCGTACGACTGGGCCGCGTGGACGAACAGCCGCTGGAGGTTCGACGGGACTCGCTCGAGAGCCGCCCGGAACGCCTCGGGACCCGGCTCGCCGTCGTGCTCTGCGAGTGCATGGATCATCGAGCGCTCGTAGCGGAGGCGGTTGGGAACGCGCTCGAGGGCCTCCTGCCAGTCTCGCGTCTCCTCGACGAAGGTCCGGGCCTCCTGCGTGCCCTCCGGCTCCGCGCCCGTCGGATTCCCCAGGTAGGCCATCACCGCGCCCTCCCAGTCGCCGCGGGCGATCGCGAGGCCGACCTCGTGGGTGACCGGGCGGCGGCTGCCGAAGCGCTGCTGGCCGAAGAAGTTGGGGACGCCGATCGAGGTCGCGTCGCCGTCCGCGTCACCGGCCGACCCGCCACGGTCGCCGCTTTCGAGCCCCCCGAACGCGGCCAGTTCGTCGGTGATCGCCGTGGCGTTTGCCGGCCGTTCGGGTTCGCTCACGACGAGTTCGAACGCGTTGCCCGCGAGGTCGCCGAACTCGAGATTTCGTCCTGCGCGTCCGAGCACCTCGAGCTCCGCACCGTCGACCTCGGGTAGGTCCTCGGGGCCGGCCCCGTAGACCGAAAACAGCTGTGTCGTCACTGCGTACTTGTCCTTCGTTCCGGCCCAGTTGACCCGCTCTCGGGAGATTCCGAGGGCGTCGGAGAGCCGCGAGGCGAAGTCGTTGGTGTCCCACCCGTGCAGGGTCGCCCGGAAGACGAGGTGCGGGTACGCGTCCGTCGCGGCGTCGACCGGCTCGGTGTCGAAGCGCTCGAGTTCGCGCACCCGGAAGTGCTCGTCGTCCTCGCGCAGTCGACCGCCGACGCCGTCGGCGTCGCTGACGTAGTACTCCATGCCGACGGCCTGCTCGGTGGGGTGGGCTGGGCGCATGCTGTTGACGGGGCTTGGCGTGCGGGGCCTAAATCGGTTCGTTCTCGAGAACGCGTCGCGGCGGTCAGGCGGGCAGAGTCAGTCCGTCTGCGGGATCGACCGCGCTCCCAGTGCGAACGCGACGAGGGCCACCGCGGTGAGGATCAGCAGGTTCGCGATTACCGGATCGAGGCCGGCGACTGCCGCCGTCTCCGCCCCAGAGTAGGTCGCAGCCCGCACACCCCGTGCGAAGTAGGTCAGCGGCGAGAGGTTCACCAGCGGCCCGAACCAGCCGGGCAGCTGCTCGAGCGAGATGAACGTCTCGGAGAGGAAGAGCAGCGGGAGGCCGATCGCGTTGCTGGCGGCGACCGCGCCGTCCTGGGAGTCGGTGTAACTGCCGAGCATCGCGCCGACGCCGCAGAAACAGACGACGCCGATCAGAACGTACGGCACCAGCAACACCGAAAAGGCGATCTCCGCGCCCGTGAGAACGATCACCAGCCCGAGGATGAGCAGGCTCGCCAGGCCGATGATCACGGCGTTGACCGCGGTCTGGGCCAACAGCCACTCCGCGCGGGACAGCGGCGTCGTCGCGAGCTTCTCGAAGCGGCTCCCCTCGCGGTGGCGCGCGACCTCGCTGCCCATCCGCGAGAGCGGTGTAAAGAGGACGACCACGGCGAGGTAGCCCGGGACGTAGTAGGCCGCCGGCTCGGTGAACAGCCCCTCTCCCGTCGGGTCCGTCCGGACCAGCGCCCCGAAGATGACGATCAGGATCACCGGGAAGAAGAACGTGAAGAAGACCGCCGTCCGCCGGCGGACGAACGACCGCCAGCCGGCGCTGGTCTCCGCCCGCACGCGTCCCGTCCGGCTCATGCGGTCTCACCCGCCTGTGCGAGTTCATTCCCGTTCCCGTCTCCGTCTTCGCCGGTGACGCCCTCGAGTCGGTCCGTCCGCTCGCGTTCCGTCGCGTCGGCCAGCGAGAGGTAGACGTCCTCGAGATCGGGCTCGGCCCACGAGAGCTCGGTGTAGGCGATGTCCCGTTCCTCGAGGTAGTCGACCACCGTCCCGATCGCGGCGGGCTCGATCTCGCGGACGACGACGGCGTTTTCCGGGCTTCGTCCCCGACCGCGTTCCGGGCGGTCGACCGGATACTCGAGGTCGGCGAACGCGTCCGGATCGGCGCTCGTTTCGATCGTGAGTCGGCTCGAGCCGCCGTGCTCGCGGACGAGTTCGTCGGGGGAGCCCTGCGCGACGATCGTTCCGCCGGCGAGCAGCCCGACGCGATCGGCGAGCCGCTCGGCTTCGGCCATGTCGTGGGTCGTCAGAACGACGGTCGTCCCGCCGTCTGCGAGCTCCTCGATCAGCCGCCAGACGGTGCGCCGGCCGGCGGGATCGATGCCGGTCGTCGGCTCGTCCAGAAAGAGCAGATCCGGGTCGTTGACCAGTGCGGAGCCGACGCAGACGCGCCGCTGCTGACCGCCCGAGAGATCCTCGTACCAGGTGTCGCCGGCGTCGACGAGGCCGACGTCCGCGAGCACGGCCTCCGAATCGCGCGCGTCGTCGTAGAGGCCGGCGTAGTACGCCAGCAGCTCGCGGGCGCTGAGGCGGCTCGGCGGCGAGAACTCCTGCGGGAGGACGCCCAGCCGGCCGCGATCGACCGCCGTCGGCGACTCGCCGAGGATCCGCGCACGGCCGGCGTCGGGCTCGGTCGTCCCCGTCAGCGCGCGGACGAGCGTCGTCTTTCCGGCCCCGTTCGGACCGATCAGCGCGAAGACCTCGCCACGGGCGACCGACAGCGAGGCCCCCGTCAGTGCGGCGGTCTCGCCGTAGGTCTTCTCGAGGTCCGTCGCGTCGACTACGGCTTCCATACGGGCTGGTTCCGGCGCATCGCGGGTAAGGGGTTCGATTCGGGGCTCGAGCGGGCGAGCTCCCTTGTCTTCGTTTGCGCACGGCGCGAAGCGCCGTTCGCATCGCGGTTCTCACTCGCTTCGCCTGTTCACGGTTCTACCGTTCGCATCGCGGTTCTCATCGCTTCGCTCGTTCCGAATCGCGCACCTTCCGAACCGCGCACCTTCCGAACCGCGCTCGTTCCGAACCCGTTGCCCTCGCAGGTACAACCGTTACCTGCCGGTTCGTGATAGCGAGCCGGGAATGACGCAACTCGGTTATACCCTCTCGAGCGAGGAGTTCGGTCCACAGGAACTGGTCGATATCGCCCGACAGGCCGAGGCGGCCGGCTTCGACTTCCTCTCGATCTCGGATCACTTCCACCCGTGGGTGCCCGCACAGGGCGAGTCGCCGTTCGTCTGGTCGACGCTGGGTGCCATCGCAAACGAGACCGACGAGATCGAGGTCGGGGTCGGCGTCACCTGCCCGACGACGCGGATCCACCCGGTCAACGTCGCCCACGCGGTCGCCACCGTCGACGAACTGTTCGGCGACCGTTTCACGTTCGGCGTCGGGACCGGCGAGAACCTGAACGAGCACGTCACCGGCGAGCGCTGGCCCGAGCACGACGTACGCCTCGAGAAACTCGAGGAGGCGATGGACGTGATGCGCTCCCTCTGGACCGGCGAAACGACGAGCCACCGCGGCGAGCACTACACGGTCGAGAACGCGAAACTGTTCACCGTCCCCGACGACCAGCCGACGACGATCGCCAGCGCGTTCGGCCCGCAGACGGCCCGCTGGACCGCCGAACACGCGGACGGCCTCTGGTGTTCCGGCCCGAAATCCGAGCCAGTGGAGGCCTACGAGGACGCCGGCGGCGAGGGGCCGAAGTACACCCAGCTGCACGGCTGCTACGCCGACAGCGAGGAGGAGGCAGTCGAGACGATCTACGAGCAGTGGCCCAACGGCTCCCTTCCGGGCGAACTCGGCCAGGAACTCCCGACGCCGGCCCACTTCGAGCAGGCCGCCCAGATGGTCGAAAAGGAGGACATCGCCGAGAGCGGGACGACCACCGAGCCCGACGCGCAGGCACATATCGACAGCATCGAGGAGGCGATCGACGCGGGCTACGACCACGTCTACGTCCACCAGATCGGACCGGAACAGGAGAAGGCCATCGAGTTCCACGCCGAGGAAGTTCTCCCATCGTTCAGCTAGTCGGCCGCGATCCCGTCGTTTTGGCTACTCGGTCGCGAGCGCGACGAACTCGTTGATCGCCTCGTCGCTCCCCGCGACGATCAAGGCGTCTTCCTCGCGGACCTCGAACGCCGGACCGAGGTCGGTCAGTAGCTCGTCGCCGCGCTCGGCCGCGACGACGGTACAACCGGTTCTGGCCCGCAGATCCACGTCGCCGAGGCTCCGGCCGGCGATCCGCGGCGCGGTCGTCCGGACGAGTTCGAACTGCGACTCCGGCGTCAGGATCTCCTCGTCCTCGATCAGGACCGAGGCGAGCATTCGCCCGGTCACCGTCGACAGCGAGAGGACGTACTCTGCGCCGGCGCGGTAGAGCTTCGGAATATTTTCAGTTTCGTTCGCCCGCGCGATGATCTCCACCTCGGGTGCGACCTGTTTGATGACCAGCGTCGCGTAGATGGTCGTCGCGTCGTCGTCGAGCGTCAGGATGATCGATCGTGAGCCATCGATCCCGGCGGCCTCGAGCACCTCCTCGTCAGTGATATCGCCGACGACGTCGACCCCCCCTCGATCGACGAGATCGACGACGCAGGTCGACGCTCCGTCGGCTACCAGCGTCTCCGCCGCGGTGTGACCGACGACGCCGTAGCCGCCGACGAGGACGCGGTTCTGGCGGTGCTCCAGGGTCGACACCGTCCGTGCTTTCAACTCCGTGAGATCGTCCCGCTGCCCCGCGACGAGCAGGATCGTGTTGCCGTCGATCCGGTGTTCGGGGCCCGGGACCGGGACGAACTCGCCGTTGAACCACGCGCCGATGACGGTGATCCCCATGCGATCGCGGATCCCCGACTCCGGGATCGTCTGGCCGACGAGGTCGCTGTGGTCCTGCACGAGCAGTTCGGTCACCGCGAGGGCGTCGCTGAACTCGATCGTGTCCCGGAGGTCGGCCGAAACGGTCGTCGTCGCCTTCGTCGCGAGGCTCCCACCGAGGACCCGCCGCGGGCGGACGACGTCGTCGGCGCCGGCGTAGCGGTGGTAGCTCGCGACGTCGTCGTCTTCGACCACGGTGACGATCCGGAGGTCGCTCGAGAGTTCTCGAGCCGTGAGGATCACCATCGCGTTCGTCTCGTCGTCGATATCGGTGACGAGAGCGCTGGCCTCGGTCGTGTTGGCCGCGCGTAGCGTCTCCTCCTGATCGAGTTCGCCGTAGATGGCTTCGATCCCGTCGTTGACCAGTTCCACGACGAGTTCGGGGTCGTCGTCGATGAAAACGTACGGTACGTTCGCCGCCTCGAGTTCCTCTGCGAGCACGTCCGAGCGCGGCGTGTACGAACAGATGACGACGTGATCGGTGAGGTCGGTTTCCTCGGGCGGCCGGTCCTCGAGGGCCTGCTGGAACAGCGGGACGACGATCAGGGGAAGCGCGAGAAAGACCAGCAGGACGCCCGTGAGGTTCATCGCGATCACTACCAGGTTCATCTGTGCGCTCTGCCAGTCGGCGGAGTCGCCCCCGAAGCCGGCGGTCGTCAGCGCTTCGATCACGAACTGGAGCGCTTCGGAGTAAGTCAGTGTCACCCCTTCGAAAGCGGCCATCGCCGCCTGATAGACGCCGGCGTAGACGAAGACGAGGGCGAAGACGGCGACCAGCGAGAGAGCGATTCGCCGCCACCAGTAGTTCATCACTGGGACGTGACCGAGCGAGTGCTATGTAGCTTCGGAAACCGGGTTCGAGGGGGTCATTCGGGCGGTGATCCTCCGACACCGTTCGGTTAGCCGTCTCCCCGCAGCAGATTTATGTAATCTGTGTATGTACATACATGCAAGCATAGGGACGAAGACGATTTCACTAGCAGACGACGCGTATGAACGGCTTCGAGCCGAGAAGCGCGAGAACGAGAGCTTCAGTGATGTCGTTCGACGGCTGACTGACGGTGCGGCCTTAGACGAATACTATGGAGCGTTGAGCAACGAAACAGCGGACGAACTCGAAGAAATCGTCTCTCGCCGTCGGACCGAGCGTACGGACGAGCATCGGAAGCGCGTCGAACGGATTGCGGACGCGCTCGAATGATTCTCGACACGTCCTTTCTAATCGACGTACTACGGGGAGAGGACACGGTCGAAGAAGCAGTTCAAACCGTCGATGAACGAGGTATGGCGCACGTGAGTTCGGTAACAGTGATGGAACTCTGGGAAGGAATTCATCTCGCGGATTCGTCCGAAAATGAGCGAACTGTGGTGAAGAACCTGCTGACAGACGTTCGAGAACTACCGTTCGATCGCGAGTGCGCGACGACGGCCGGTGAAATAAACGCGGCGCTGCAACGAAACGGTAACACGATAGAGGACGCCGACGTGATGATCGCTGCGACCGCCCTCGTCCACGACGTTCCGGTCGTGACGAACAACGTCGACCGCTTCGAGCGAATCGAGGACCTCGAGATCCTTACGTACTGACCGACGTCAGAGAGTCACCGTAACCCCGTTCGTTTTGCCCCTCCCGTCGAACCCGCGCTATGGAGTACACGACGCTCGGCGACACCGGGACGCGAGTCTCGCGACTCTGCTTCGGCACCTGGCGCTTCGGGAAGGAAAGCGACGGCACCGTCGAAACGGACTGCGAGGAAGCCCACGAGTTGCTCGACGCCTGCTGGGACCACGGGATCAACTTCATCGACACCGCGAACGTCTACGGTGACCCCAACGGCACGAGCGAGCGCTGGATCGGCGAATGGCTCGCAGACCGGGGCCACCACCGCGAGGATCTCGTCCTCGCCTCGAAGGTCTACTTCCCCTTCGACGGCCGCGGCGAGCCGGGACCGAACGACTCCGGGCTCGGGCGGAAACACATCCGCGCGCAGATCGAGGGCACCCTCGAGCGACTCGGCACCGATCACCTCGACCTCTACTACGTCCATCGCTGGGACGAGAGTACACCGATTCGGGAGACGATGCGAACGCTCACCGAACTCGTCCGCGAGGGCAAAGTCCACTATCTGGGGGCCTCGAGCATGGCCGCCTGGAAGCTCACCAAGGCGCTGTGGACCAGCGACGCGGAGAGCCTCGAGCGCTTCGACGTGACCCAGCCGATGTTCAACGCCGCCGACACGGACGACGTGAGCGACTACCTCGAGGTCTGTGCGGATCAGGACCTCGCCGTCTGTCCGTACTCACCGCTCGCGGGAGGATTTCTCACCGGAAAGTACGAGCGGGCAGACGACGGGTCCGTCGTCGCACCGGACGGCTCGCGGGGGACCCTTTCGGACATCTTCGAGGACCGCTATACGAGCGAGACCGCCTGGGCGGTGCTCGAGGCCGTCGAGGCCGTCGCCGAGGAAACCGACGCCACGCCGGCACAGGTGTCGCTGCGCTGGCTGATGGAACAGGACCGGTTCACCTGCGTCCCGATCGTTGGCGCGCGAACGCCGGACCAACTCGCGGAGAACGTCGGGGCGGTCGAAGTCGAACTCGGCGACGATCAGTTCGAGCGGATCGCGGACGCTCGCGGCGCGGACGACGGCGGCTATCGCTGACCGTTCAGTCGTCGAGGTGACGACCTTCTTATCCGATGTGTCACGTGCTCACTACCCGTGCAGACTGGACCGCAACTCGACACTCACTATCGGATATCGATCACGTTCAGTTCGCCGCTTCTCGGGACGGATATACCCCCCTGCATTGGATGGGTGTTTGACTATATATGTTCGATGCTAAGTTAGGATGATGACACGAGATGGGCGCATGTCCCGACGGCGAATGCTCACACTGACAGGCGTCGCGGCGTCGACGGCGTTCGTCGCCGGCTGCGGTGGCGGCGGCAACGGCGGCAACGGCGGCAACGGCGGCAACGGCGGTACCGAAGGCAACGGCGGCGTGGAGATCGAGCCCGGTACGGCGATCGAATTCGACGGGCAGACGTCCGGTTGGCTCGGCATCTCACCGTCCTCGATCGCGGACGCGGAGAACCCGACGCTCGTCCTCCAGGAGGGGGAAACCTACGAGATCGGCTGGACGACCGGTGACGGTGCCCAGCACAACATCGAAATCCGTGACGAAAACGACGAGGTTATCGACGACCTTTCGACGGAGATCGTCACCGAGCCCGAAGACCAGTGGCTCGAGTTCGAGGCCAGCAGCGAGATGGTCACCTACATCTGCCAGGTCCACCCGAACACGATGATCGGCGATATTCAGGTCGAGAGCGGCGGCGGCGGTGGTGGTGGCGGCAACGAGACCGGGAACGAGACCGGTAACGAAACCGGCAACACGACCGGAAACGAGACTGGCAACGAGACCGGCTAATAATCGCCATTCCGTATATACGGTGACTGTTGCGGGAAGAGACGGAAGACGACGCCGAGAGCGAACGCACCATCCTCGATTGCCACGACCGCTCTACTGTCGGCCGTCGACCGCCGGCTCGAGGCCGATCCGATACTCGGTCAGGTTCTCGTAGCCGTCTTCGGTGACGACCACCAGATCCTCGATGCGGACGCCGCCGACCGCGGGATCGTAGATCCCGGGTTCGATCGAGATCACGTGGCCGGCCTCGAGTTCGCCGCCGGAGGGCGAGACGCTGGGCTCCTCGTGGATGTCCAGCCCGACGCCGTGGCCGGTGCTGTGGATGAATCCGGTCTCGGTGTTCGGATCGCTTCGCAGTGTCTCGTACCCCGCGTCTTCGATCACGTCGCAGGCCGCGCCGTGCACGTCGGCGCCCGTTACACCGGCTTCGACGGCCTCGAGCGCGGCCTCGTAGGCCTCGCGGGTGACCTCGTAGCGCCGACGAGCCTCCTCGCCGGGATCGCCGCGGGCGAACGTCCGGGTCATGTCAGCGAAGTACCCAGTCTCCTTGTCCCGCGGGAAGATGTCGATCACGATCAGCTCGTCGGACTCGAGCGGTCCGCTACCCCGGTCGTGGGGGTCCGCGCCGTCGGCCCCACAGGCGACGATGGTCTCGTCCAGCGCGCAGCCGTGGCGCAGCAGGGTGATTTCGATCTCCTCCGCGACGCGCTCGCTGGTCAGCGGTTCGCCGTCGCGGACGAGCACGCCGTCCTCGACCTCGGCGGTGGCGATCAACTCCTCGGCTCTGGCCATCGCGGCCTCGTTGGCCCGCTGGCTCGTCCGGATCTGGTCGACCTCCCACTCCGTTTTCGTCGCCCGGATCCCCGTCACGATCCCCTCGGGTTCGACGGTTACTTCGAGACCGCGCTCGCGAAGTCCGTCGGCAGTCCCGGTCGGAAAGTTCCGCGGCACCGCGACCGAACCGACGCCGTGGTCCTCGAGAAAGGCCTCGATCGCACGGATCTTTCCCTCGTACCGGCCGTGTTCGGCTACTAGTTGCTGGTAGTCGTAGGCGGCCCGCCGGCTAACTGAGTCCGCGTTGGCCTCCGAACGCGCACGGCCGTACTCGAGGCCCGAAACGAGCAGGTGGACGCCGTCGGCGGTCACCAGCGTCTGGTAGGGGTCCGGCGCGGTGAACCCGGAGACGTACCGCTGGTCCGAATCCGACGCGTCGTCGTCGATCAGATAGCCGTCCGTGCCCGCCGACTCGAGGTACTCGCGAAGGGGCGCGAGGTCCGCGTCCACGTTCATGCAAGGGTGTGTGACCGGCGGGCACATAATCCCGGGGATCCCGGCGGTCGCGGATCGCTTCCGACCCACAGACTTATCAATAAAGGTGGTAATCCCCGCGTATGAACCGGCGACGGATCCTGGCTGCGGGGGTGGCGGTCACGCTCGCCGGCTGTGTCACTGTTCCCGACAGCGATACCGATGGGGAACCGCCCTCGAGCGAGGAACTCGTTCGGAACGCGATCGATACGCGCCGATACATGCACGACCTCGCGGCCCGGCGCAACATGACGGTCGAAACGGCAGACAGGGCCGTCGAACGGGTCGAACGCGTCGCCCGGCAGCCGCCGGCCAAACAGCGAATCGAGGTCGTCGAGTCGACCGACCCCGACGTGCCGGCCGGGTCGGTCACCGTCACGAACCGGGCGACGACCTGGGAGTACAACCCGAAGACGGCGGTGGTAGACAAGCAGTATCACCCGAACAAGGTCGACACCGACCGGACGCGGCTCGTCCTCGAGAACCTCCTCGAGGAGTACCGGCTCAGCTACGGGGGGACGGCGACTGTCGACGGTCGCGACGCGCACGTCGTCGAGACGAAGCCGCCGGTCGAAGACATCGGGCCGGCAATCGACCTCGTCGTCGGGGACACGACGTTCGTCGTCCCGCTGCGCGCGACCACCGATTCCGAGGCGATGGACGTCACCCGGACCGTCTGGATCGACGCCGAGTATCGGTATCCGATCAAGGAGCAAAACACGCTGACCGTCGACGGCGAGATACGCCACGAGCTGACCGTCACGTACGAGGACCTCGTGATCGACGAGGGACTACCGGCGGGGACGTTCACGTACGACCCGCCGGCCGACGCGACCGTCGAGACAGACGGTCGCGAGCCGGCAGGGGTGTTCGACTCGCCGTCGGCCGCCGAGGAGATCCTCCACTACGAACTACCCGAGCCAGACGTGCCCGACGCGTACGTCCTCGACCGGATCACCGTCGTCGAGCGAGCCGAGAACGTCGGGGGTACCACCGCGACGCTGTGGTACAACGACCCCGACGTGATCGCGCGCGAGCTCTACGTGGCTGTCCGGGAATACGAGCGGTTCAACCCCGACGTGCTCGAGGAGATCGAGATCGACGGCCGTACGGGGTATCGGAGCGGCGGAAAGAGGGCACAAATCTTCTGGACCTGTGAGGACGTGAGCTACGAAGTCGGCTGTCTCCTCCAGGACGCCCCGCTCGAGGAGATCGCGGCCTCGATCGGCTGTCGGTGACCGGTATCGATTCCGCTCGCCCGCTCCCCTCGGAGGACTCCGAGGATCGGTATCGGTAAGACGGGGCCACCCCACAGGGCGACCATGAACGTCACTATCACGCCCTCGAGCGTCGCGGGGACGGCCCGCGCACCGCCCTCGAAGAGCTACACCCATCGGGCGATCCTCGCGGCCGGCTACGCCGACGGGGCGACCGTCCGCGACGCGCTCTGGAGCGCGGACACGCGGGCGACCGCCCGCGCCGTCGACCTGTTCGGCGGCGACGTCGAACGACGGGGCGATGGCACGCTCGAGGTCGACGGCTTCGACGGCCGCCCCGACGTGCCGGCGGACGTCATCGATTGTGCAAATAGCGGGACGACGATGCGACTCGTCACCGCCGCGGCCGCGCTCGCCGACGGCAGTTCCGTGCTGACCGGCGACGAGTCGCTGCGCTCGCGGCCGCAGGGCCCGCTGCTCGATGCCCTGACCGCCCTCGGAGCCGACGCCGAGAGTACACGCGGGAACGGGCAGGCCCCGCTGGTCGTCACCGGCCCGCTGGCCGGCGGCGAGGTGTCGATCCCCGGCGACGTCTCCTCGCAGTACATCACTGCCCTCCTCATGGCCGGCGCGGTCACCGACGAGGGGATCGCGATCGACCTCGAGACCGCTCTCAAGTCCGCGCCGTACGTCGATATTACGCTCGAGGTCCTGGACGACTTCGGCGTCGAGGCGCGGAAAACGGACCGCGGGTTCGAAGTCGAAGGGGGGCAATCTTACGCGCCCGTGGGCGGCGAGTACGCAGTCCCCGGCGACTTCTCGTCGATCTCGTACCCGCTCGCCGCGGGAGCGATCGCTGGCGACACGGGCGAGGGCATCTGCATCGAGGGCGCGAACCCCAGCGCGCAGGGCGACACCGCCATCGTCGAGATCGTCGAGCGGATGGGTGCCGACGTGGACTGGGACCGCGACGCCGGGACGATCGACGTTTCGACGGCTCCGCTCTCCGGGATCGAGATCGGCGTCGAGGACACGCCGGATCTGCTACCGACGATCGCGACGCTGGGGGCGGTCGCCGACGGCGATACGCGCATCACGAACGCCGAACACGTCCGCTACAAGGAGACCGACCGCGTGAGCGCGATGGCAGAGGAACTCGGCAAGATGGGCGTCGAGACGACCGAGGAGCGCGATTCGCTGACGGTCCACGGCGGCGAGTCGACGCTCGAGGGGGCGACCGTCTCGGGCCGCGACGACCACCGGATCATCATGGCGCTTGTCCTCGCGGGACTCGCCGCCGACGGCGAGACGACCATCGAGGGGGCAGACCACGTCGACGTGTCGTTCCCCGGCTTCTTCGAGCTGCTCGAGGAGTTGGGCGTCGCGCTCGAGCGGTCGGAGTAACGTTTCGTACCCACAGGCCCGTTCAGTACGAGACGTCTTACAGTCGATGCCGATTTCGGCTGTGGCTTTCCGGAGCAAGTAGCTATTTACGCTCTCGAAAAATGATGGCATACAATGTCAGGCAATACGCCGGTAATCGTTAGTGCTGTTCGAACCGCTCAGGGGAAAGAAGACGGTGCCCTCTCCGACATTCGGAGCGAAGACCTCTCGATTCCGCTCGTCAACGAGATGCTCGCCGAAACGGGCGTCGAGGGCGACGACGTCGACGACCTGATGTGGGGCTGTGCCCAGCAGCGAGCCGAGCAGCGGACGAACATTGCACGCCAGATCGCGCTCTTCTCGGAACTCGGCGAGAGCGTCCCCGCGACGACGGTCGACCGCCAGTGTGCGTCATCCGCGCAGGCGATCATCAGCGCCGCCGACTCGATCGCGGCGGGCCGCCATCAGGCGGTCATCGCGGGCGGCGTCGAGAGCATGAGCCGGGTCAAGATGGGCGCGGCCGACAGCGGCGAGATGTATCCCGGCCTCGACGAGAAGTACGGCATGCGGAACCTCCAGATGGGGATGACTGCGGAAAAGGTCGCCGAGGAGTACGACATCAGCCGCGAGGAACAAGACGAGTACGGTGCCCGCAGCCAGCAGCGCGCGGTCGAGGCCACCGAGGAAGGCAAGTTCGACGACGAGATCGTTCCGATCGAGACCGAAGACGGCGTCCACGACGAGGACGAGGGGCTGCGGCCCGGCACCACGACGGAGAAACTCGCCGAACTCCCCACCGTGTTCAAGGAGGACGGCACGGTCACGCCCGGCAACGCCTCCCAGATCGCCGACGGCGCGGCCGGCGTCATGCTCACGAGCCGTGAGTTCGCTGACGAGAACGACCTCGAGGTCCTCGCCGAAGTCGGCACCAGCTACGTCGCGGGCGTCGACCCGACCATCATGGGCGTCGGTCCCGTTCCCGCTACGGAGGGCCTGCTCGAGCGCGCCGGCCGCGATATCGACGACTACGGTCTGGTCGAGATCAACGAGGCGTTCGCCAGCCAGACGCTGTACTCCCAGCGCGAGCTCGGCATTCCGGACGACCAACTCAACGTCAACGGCGGTGCGATCGCGATCGGCCACCCACTCGGTTGCTCCGGCGCGCGCCTGCCGGTGACGCTGGTCCACGAGATGAATCGGGAGGGCGTCGAACGCGGCATCGCGACAGAGTGCGTCGGCTTCGGCCAAGGTGCGGCGATCGAGTTCGAGCTGCCCTGAGACGCTCGAGGTAGCCTTTTTGGTCCAGATTTTGCGAGGTCGGTCGCGAGCGGAGCGAGCGATCCGGCCGAGACAAACGGTGGTCGCGTCAGGGAGCGGCGATCGAGTTCGAGCTGCCCCAAATCGGTTGCTGTAGACCGTCCAGCTGGTTCGAGAGCGTCACCCTCGAGCCACTCAGGTGATTTCGTACGTCGTCTCGAGGTACGAGACGAGGTCGGCGACCGTCGCCGGATCGTACGTCCAAAAGCCGTAGAACTCGCCGTCCCGTCGTTCTTCAGCGAGCAGGGCGCAGGTCTCCATCTCGTTGCCGCCGCCGTCGAAAGCGACGAACCAGCACTCGCCGAGTTCGCTGTCGGACGCCGAGACGACCGTCACGTTGTTGGGGGCCGATGAGTTCCACGCGCCGTCGAGGAACACCGCCACAGTGAGCGAGCCGCGGCTCCCCAGCCGCTCGTAGATATCGGTCTGTGTGGCGAACGCCGCCGGTCGCTGGAACCCCGCGTAGAGCTTCCCGGAGCCGACGCGCCACGCTCGTTCTTCGATCTCTCGCGTCGTCGCCAGCATCTGCCGGCGGTCGTAGGAGGTAAACAGCGTGTTCTCGAGGAAATCGAACAGCTCCGCGCGATCGTCCTCGGTCTCGGCGAGTTCCCAGGGTGGATGGATCTCGGGCGAGAGGATCATCCGAAATTGATCGATTCCCAGCGCGCCCCGGAACGCACCGTCGGCGCCCCGAACGATTACGAACCCCGTATCATCGAGCGAACCGAGGGACCGGTGAGTCACATCGACGTTTCGCGTTTCGAACTGTCGGTGGAGTTCTTCGACGACGGCGTCGTCGTCGGTACGGACCTCGAGGGTCTTGCGCCGGCGTTCGATCGTCCGGATGGCCGCTGCGAGTGAGTTCATGTGCGGTCGGTCACCCCCATGGCGTCGGTGACTGCGGTCGGGATGTCGGCGTCGGTGACGACCCGCCGCTCCGCATCGAACGCGACGAATCCCAGCTCCTCGAGACGAGGGAGGGTCAGGTGATAGAGCCGCGTTCGAATCGGATCGCGGTCGGCCGGTCCGGCGAACGTCCCCTCGACGCTGGCGTCCGTGGCTGTGACGACGTCGGCCAGCTCCTCGAGCGTCGCCGTCGAGTGGTCGTGAAGGTAGACGATCACGTACCGGGCGTGACGGTCGGTGAGCAGCCGGAACACGTCGTCGACCGGAAGTTCACCGGCGGCTGCCCGCAGCGCGAATGGATCGGGTGCGAACCGTTCGTCGCCCATTCTGCTGAACTACGTCGCCCGGGCAGAAATAACTGTAGATGGTCGAGAACTCAGGCGTCGACGGGGAGACCGCTGCGATCGATTGCCGGTCTCCAGCTTCCGTTACGGCCAGTCGACCGTTTCGTTCGAGCCGGCGACGATCGAGATGGTACCGCTGTCGACGGGGATGCCGCTCTGGTTGTACACCTCGACAGTTACGTCGTACGTGTCTCCGTTGACGCCACCCTGCCGCTGGCCCGCCGCCGGATAGACGACCGTCCCGGTCGGTGCCGTATCGTTCGACTTCGTCGCGTCGGACCAATCGTTCTCGGCGTTGTCGAACCTGACCTCGACTTTCCGGAAGTCGTCGCGCGGCTCGACCTCGTAGTCGACCGTGAACCGATTGTTCGTCCACTGCTCGTCGTTGGAAACGGAGAACCCGACGAGCGTCGGGTCGTTCTCGTCGCCGAGGTCGTCGCCCGGCGGGTCCGCTCCGGTGGCGGTCGTCGTTACTTCCGTGTAGAGATCGGTGATCTCACCCGACAGATCGTAGACGCGGAACCTGAACTCGTAGGTGTCCCCGCCAGCGCCGCCGTCGCTCCCACCGCCGGGAGGATACGAGACCGTCCCCTCCATCGCACCTTCTGTGTACGTCTCCGGCCCGATGTAGCCGGCGTCGACGTTCTCGACCTCGAGTTCTACCCGATCGAAGTTCGGAACCCGGCTCACGCGATACGAGATCGTAAACGCGGCGTTGCCGTTTCGCGTCTCGTCGCTGATCCGTTGCTTGAACGTCGGACCGGCGGTGACCGCTACGCTCCGCTCGAGCGAGAGCCCCATCGACTCGCGCGATGCACCGATCTCGAACGGCAGCGTGTCCTGTCCAGTCGGACTATCGCCGTCGACGGAAACGAGGATCGAACGGGTCGCGCCGCTGTCGATCGAGAGGTCGGCCGTCGAAAGGTTCCCCTGAGCCGGGTTCAGCAGTGCGAGCGACACGTCGAGCGGGGCGTCTGTATTGTTCGTGAGGGCGACCAGATCCTGATCGTCGACGCCGGCCTGCACCGACGACGCGAGATCGAGGCCGAGGAGAGCGTCGCCGTCTTCGGCGGCTGCCACCGAGAGCGGGCGCTCGGCCTCGACCGCCGAGAACGCCTCCGTCCCGCCGAGCACCAAGATGCCGCCGCCGACCACCAACCCCTTCGCGAGCAGTCGTCGTCTCGTCGTTCGTCCGCGAGCTCGGTTTCGACGACGACCCATTCGAATATCAATACGAAGTACTGTCTCCGCGGGGAGGAAGGTGTCGGCCCCGAAACGAGATCGTCCGACGGCAGCCGTCGTGGCTGAAACGGGTCCGCCGATGGCGGTGGCACGATCTTCCGTCTGCGAATCCTGCAGGGCTAAGTGGCCCCGCCTCCGAGGACGTGGTAATGAACGGCAACCGCTTCGGTCGCCTCTTTCAGGTGACCACGTTCGGCGAGAGCCACGGGGAGGCGATGGGCTGTACCGTCTCGGGCTGTCCCGCCGGCCTCGAGCTCTCCGAGGAGGACATTCAGGCGGATCTCGACCGCCGGAAACCGGGCCAGTCGATGATCACGACCAGCCGCGGCGAACCCGACGACGTCTCGATCAAGTCCGGGATTCAGGACGGCTACACGACGGGGACGCCGATCGGGCTGGTCATCCAGAACAAGGACGCCCGCTCGGGCAAGTACGAGCCCTTCATCACCGCGCCGCGGCCGTCCCACGGCGACTTCACCTACTCCGCGAAGTTCGGGACGCGCAACTGGGGCGGCGGCGGCCGCTCGTCGGCCCGCGAGACCGTCAACTGGGTCGCGGCCGGGGCTATCGCGAAGAAACTCCTCGAGCGCGAGGGGATCGAACTCAAGGCCCACGTCAATCAGATCGGCGACGTCGAAGCGCCGGAGGTCAGCTTCGAAGAAATCAAAGAGCACTCCGAGGAGAACGACGTGCGCTGTGCCCACCCCGAAACGGCCGAGGAGATGCAGGAGCTGATCGAGGAGTACCAGGAGGAAGGCGACTCCATCGGCGGCAGCATCTACTTCGAGGCGCAGGGAGTTCCGGTGGGCCTCGGCGCGCCCCGGTTCGATTCCCTCTCTGCCCGCCTCGGCCAGGCCATGATGGCGGTGCCGGCGACGACCGCATTCGAGTTCGGTCTCGGGCGAGAGGCTCGCGAGTGGACCGGCAAGGAGCGCAACGACGACTGGGAGTTCGGGGACGACGGCGATCCCGTCCCCGTCGAGAACGACCACGGCGGCATTCAGGGCGGTATCTCGAGCGGCGAACCGATCTACGGCGAAGTGACGCTACACGCCCCGACTTCGATCCCCAAGAGCCAGCAAACCGCCGACTGGGAGACCGGCGAGATCAAAGAGGAGCAGGTCATCGGCCGTCACGACCCTGTCCTCCCGCCGCGGGGCGTCCCCGTCGTCGAGGCCATGCTCGCGCTGACGCTGGTCGACTTCATGCTGCTGTCGGGACGGCTCAACCCCGACCGCGTCGACGACCGGCCCGGCGAGTACGACACGGAGTACCACCCGAGTAACCCGCACAACGAGTAGCTCGAAGTTCGAGCTGTCAGGATCGATTCCCAGTTTCGTTTCGCTTCCCAGCTACGGGTGCCGTACAGATTTCGTATTCGTGCTGTATCGACCGCCGATTCGGTACGTATAGCTGAAGCAGATAGTGAAGGAGCGACTTCCTTTGGTCGATAACTGTCAAGGGCCGTGTTTAGTTTGTAGCATTGTGCCAGACGGCGAAGGCTTGGAGCCACGATTCGGCTGTTGATAGTTGTGCGTGACTGAAACAGTTTGAGAACGAAGAGGTGCGCCGTTTAATCTCTCGAAAGACACGTTCAGCAGCGTTCCGATTTCCATGTTTTTCGTATCGAAATCGGAGCCCAGATCGACGGAGTGCAGTCTGGAGATGTTTTGCTCCATCGACGAGAAACACGGCATCGTCGAGATCATGTTTCTCAGTGAGTTCCTGCAGGAACCGTTCTGTCAACGCGGTCGTAGTCGTTGAATACAGCCGGATATGGAGGATTTTGTTCGTTTCTGGATCAACAGCAGTGTACAGCCAATACCGATGGTCGTCGAGTTGAATCACTGTCTCGTCGAGCGCGATGTGATTCGGTTTCTCGTCATCCGCTGGCTGTAGATTGCACTTGTGGACCCAATCGTGGACTGCCTTGCGACTCCGTTCGACACCGAACTTCTTCAATTCTCGAACGGTATTCGAAAGCGAGAGACCAGCAAGATGGAGTCGAATACCGAGCTCCATCAGCTGGCTCGGTGTCCGTTCTCGCTCCACAAAACTCAAATCAATCCAGTCGCTACACCCGTTGAGGCGGTCGATTTTTGCCATAGACCAGCACAAAATCGTGCCGCCTCACTTTTCACGCTTAACGAAACAGCGCCCCTGTTCAGATCGACGCTCTCACTGTCGGGACCTAGCTCGGTCGAACCCGAATTGGAATCGAGAATCCCGTTTCCGTGCATCGTCACGAGTCGGACGTCCCGAAGCGCCGTCGGAATTCGCGCTCTAGCTGTCCGAGCACAAGGGGGAGTAGACTCATCCCGAACACGAGCGACCACCCCTCGAACCCGATAGGGGCAGTGCTCAACGCCAGGGAGATACCGGGAAGGTAGACGGTGCCGATCAGAATCAGCGCGGACAGCCCGAGCGCGCCCCAGACGTACGGGTTCTCCGTGACCTCGTTCAGCAGGATTCCGGAGGTGACCTCCCGGACGTTGAACACGTGCCAGAGTTTGGCGAACGCTAACGTGAGAAACGAGATCGTGACGGCCTCGTCGGACCCCAGTCCGCCAGCGTACAGTCCCCCGGCGATCACGAACGCCGCGATCGTCGCAGCCGAAATCACCGCGCCGTACACCCCCAGTTCGGTCCAGTGGGTTCGCGTCAGGATCGGTTCCTCGGGGTCCCGCGGCGGTCGATCCATGACGTCGTCGCTGCCGCCACAGGCGCCGAGCGCCAGGGCCGGGAAGACGTCGGTCACGACGTTGAGAAACAGGATCTGCAGCGGGAGCAACGGGAGCGGGAAGCCGAGCAGCGCGGCGATCAGGATCGTGAGCAACGCGCTGAGATTGCTGGATATCAGGTATACGACGAACTTCCGGATGTTGTCGAAGATGATCCGGCCTTCTCTGACGGCGAGATAGATGCTCTCGAAGTTGTCGTCGCGGAGGATCATATCCGACGCTTCCCTGGCGACTTGCGTCCCGCGCTCTCCCATGGCGACGCCGATGTCGGCCTTTTTCAA
>SDGW01000235.1_pt1 | contig 23507 bp, 20 predicted proteins | sample 2873831 | NCBI WGS metagenome assembly SDGW01 (sample SAMN08132700, study PRJNA421101) | hypersaline lake metagenome | isolation source: celular fraction 0.22 microns magnesium sulfate-rich crust from ephemeral... | place: Spain: Penahueca Lagoon, Toledo | collected 2011-07
GTATAAGCCTTAATTAATGCCAATATATAAAAAGTGATTTGCCCCATAAAAGTTATCATGAAAACCCAAGACTCTGTTATTATCAAAGCATTTGTTATAAAAGCTATTAAATGAGAAATCCATAGCAAATATCTACATGTTCTATGCCCGAAATAAAAATATGAAAACCATTTATACTTAAATACGTTTAGTATTCTTACATCGGGTAAAATATGTCTAAGAATAATTCTATTCATCCTTACCTTACGCCCGAATTCATCTTCTATTACTTCTCCAGCTTTCTCATAAGCAATAGCATCATGATTTGCAATTGCCCTTTTACCCTCAAGCGCATATAAAGGAGGCATTGCACTATCATGGCATTGAATTGGATCAAAGTCATAGTAATCCTTTGTCCTACAAGCATATAATGCACCATTACCCGCAGTTATCGTCTGTATTCTACCTTCAATCTCACGAGTTGCTAAATCACTATCCCAGTAGCTCGATTCAGCATTACTCACATCACTAGATACCTGATTTAAGATAGATAATCTTCCTGAAACATAAGCAATATCTTCTGAAGTAAAAGTTGCTATAAGTTCTTTAACTGAGTTCTTATCCATAATAGAATTAGCATCAGTCATAACTAAATACTCTGTTGTGACAGTTTTTTGCGCTTCATTCTGAGCATTTGTTTTTCCCTTCCGTGCCTTAACCTCATAAAGCCGTATATTTATTTTTGGATGTTCTTTTATGAACTCCTTAACGATTTGATTTGTTTTATCAGTACTATTATCTGATGCAATTAAGAATTCAATTTTATCCTGAGGATAATCCAACTCTATAATGTTATTTAATTTTTCTAGGATTACTTTTTCTTCGTTGTGCGCAACTACCATAACGGTTACTGTAGGTTGATGGGAGTAATCTTTTTTGAGCATTCGATTCTTTAATAGCATCCCAATAAACTTCAATGAAACCGGATAACCAATCATTGCCCACACTATAATAAAGCCACTAATATAAAATAATATTTTATATAACAATTCCATGTGTTTTCTCCCTTATTTCTTTTTGTAATTTAATTTTTTTGCCGGTGTCCCGACATAAACTCCAGGTTCAGTAATATCTTGAATAACCACAGAACCAGCACCTACAGTACACCAATTGGTGATGTTTAAATTATTACTTATAACACTACCAATTCCTAACCAAGAACCTTGTCCAATGTGCACTGTGCCTGCTAAATGTGCACCAGGTGATATATGAACAAAATTCTCAATATAATTATCATGATCTATTGTAGAGCCTGTGTTAACGATGCACCCTTTACCTATTTTTGTGCAGCAGTTAATAACAGCACCCGCCATTATCACTGTTCCACTTCCTAATTCTACTTGCCCTCCGACAACTGTATTCGGATGAATTAAAACCGGCACATTAGCACCATATATTTCTAATTTATCCTGAATTCTCTTTCTAATAGAATTATTTCCAACAGCTACAAAGATCTCGTACTCATCTATATGTTTAATTACATCATCTGAAGAGCCAATGACATCCAACCCCATTGCCGATTTAATGCTTTCATCATCATCTAAGAAAACAACATTCTGCCATTTATCCATTTTTAATGCGATGTCAGCAACCACTTTCCCATGTCCACTAGCCCCAATTATAAGAAGTTTGTCATTCATATCTTCAGTCATACCTTTTTATTTCCTTTAAATGGCTCCATTGTTGCCGCAGTCTCTGAATTAATTCCTTCCTTAACAAAAACCTTCTTAATAGTGAAAAATATAATCTTCCAATCACCAAAAAAGCTCACATTATTCACGTAGTCAACATCAAGGTTGAACTTATCTTCCCAACTAATAGCATTCCTACCACTTACCTGAGCTAACCCCGAAAGACCTGGCCTTACTTCATGACGCCTCTTTTGGTGCTCATTATAAAGAGGAAGGTACTGCACCAATAAAGGCCTTGGCCCTATAATCGACATATCTCCTTTAAGAATGTTAAAAAGTTCTGGAAGTTCATCAAGTGATGTAGAACGCAGGAATCTTCCAAATTTCGTTAACCTAACACTGTCAGGAAGCAATTCTCCATTCTTATCTCTTTCATCCGTCATTGTTCTAAACTTATACAGCATAAAAATCTTCTCATTAAGTCCTGGTCTTTTTTGTTTAAACAGCACCGGGCCACTTAACTTAACTCTGACGAGAATAGTTACTATTAACAGAGCTGGGCTAAGCACTATAATGGCAATCAAAGAAAGCATGAAATCCATTGGCCTTTTTAACAAATGTTTATAAAAACCGCCTTTAAACTGTTTCATTACTTAAACCACAATCCTTTTATAATCTTAACAACTCTCTCCAAATCCTCAGTAGTCATCTTCGTATCAGAAGGTAAACATACACCATTTTCAAATAACTTTTCTGAAACATCAGTACCAACAAAATCATACTTCGCAAAGAACGGTTGCAAATGCATTGGTTTCCAAATTGGTCTTGATTCTATATTCTCTTTTTCAAGAGAATCCATAACATCAATAGGCCTAACTTGACCACTTAAAGTCATTGAACTCAACCAATAATTTGGTTCATCCCATTCATTAACAGGCATGACTTCAACACCCTCTAGATCACCAAGCTCTCTCTTATAAAATTCAAATATATATTTCTTCTTTTGGACTCTCTGATCTAACACCTTAAGCTGTCCTCTCCCAATACCTGCAACAACATTACTCATTCGATAATTAAATCCTAATTCGCTATGCTGATAATGCCTAGCTTGATCTCTTGATTGAGTAGCCCAAAATCTCACTTTTGTAACTTTCTCTTCATTATTAGAAACTAGCATTCCTCCACCCGAGGTTGTAATGATCTTGTTTCCATTAAAAGAAAAGATACCATAATCTCCAAAAGTTCCAGTATGCTGTCCTTTATAGTAACCACCAAGTGATTCTGCTGCATCTTCGATTACTACAACATTATGTTTCTTACAAACCTCCATTATCTTGTCCATGTCTGCAGAAAGACCATAAAGATGAACAACTATAACTGCTTTTACTTCTGGATATTTCTCAAATGCTTCTTCCAATGCCTTAGGGCACATATTCCATGTTTCATAATTACTATCTATAAATACTGGAGTAGCATTTTGATAGATTATCGGATTAGCTGTAGCAGAAAAAGTAAGTGTAGGACAGATAACGATATCTCCCTCTTCAACACCAGCTGCTCTTAATGCTAAATGAATAGCCCCAGTACCTGAAGATAGAGCAGCAGCAGCTTTAGAACCAACTTTAGTCGCTAGTTCTTCCTCAAATTTATTCACATTTCCCCCCAGAGGTGCAATCCAGTTAGTATCAAAAGCTTCTTGTACATATTTCATTTCATAACCTTCATCACTCATATGTGGTGATGAAAGAAATACTCTCTCGTTCACTTTTGTTGTCTCCATCTTCAAGTCTTCCTTCCTCTATTAGATTAATCAGATTAATTCTTTAGTAAATTAGGACTCACTTGGAATCTTATAAACTATTACTCCAACCAACTACTAAACTACTAAATCAATCTGATTTAGATAATCACCTCAAAAAAAATTTGCATGTAGCTTAATATTCCTCACTTTTATTATTCCTAACAAACAAGGTTAATGCTACCTTTATTACATAATACTACCAAAATACTTTTCATACCCACCTCGTAATATCTATTCAATCTACCTAACAAATACGAAATAGATATTCTTGCATTTAGTACTCATAACCGAGTTTCTTCCTATTATATATACCATTCAAACAATCTAGATCCGCAAAAAAACACCTACAAAAAGGTACACCACCATCATCACTTTGGTCTTCATCTGACTCTTCTTCTCCATCCCCATGCAGATCACAAACAACTTCCTCACCTACGTTGCTATAACTCCCACCATTTGGACAGGTATCAATAAACTGTCCGAGAAACTGCAGAAACAAAACATTTGAATGCTCCAGTCCCTCCAAAACCAAATACTCATGATACAACCGATCAATCTCACCCCGATTAACTACACAAGCATCAGCTTCAGTCTTCTCTATAAGATATCCAACAGCAGGGACGGCAATCGCAGCCAAAATGCTAACAATCACGATTACTGCCAGCACTTCTACTAAAGTAAATCCTGATTGACCCACCCAGTTTCTTCTCTTTAGACACTTATCACATAAACTCCTCCACTTCATAACAACCTAAGATACCACGCGTCACTGAATCGTGACACGGGGATTAGCAAACAAATAATACGAACGAATAAAACCTTTTACACTCCGCACATTTCGCATTCACTCAGGTTATCATAAAAGCAGAAGTATTCTATTTTCTTATTGGACAATCGAATAGAAGGCAGTTATCCCTTACTTCACCAACAACTCTTCCTCAACCACATGCCCATGCGCAATCTCTAAAACTCGCTCACGCAATTGCGTAGAACTGATTTCCTCAAACCGCTCCACACAATCCAAAACAAGTCCAACATTAGCAGCTAGTGCCTTCCCAACATAAATCTTCGGCCACACCTGCTCATCATGAACCTCATCATCCCCAAGCAATTCCTCATACATCTTCTCCCCAGGTCGAAGTCCAGTGTACTCAATCCCAATCTCATCCACAGAATACCCAGAAAGCTTAATCAAATTCTCCGCAAGATCCACAATCTTCACTGGCTCTCCCATATCAAGCACAAAAATCTCTCCACCTTTAGCAAGAGAACCAGCCTGAATCACTAAACGAGAGGCTTCCGGTATAGTCATGAAATAACGATTCATCTCCGGATGAGTTACTGTCACTGGTCCACCTTTTTGAATTTGTTTTTTAAATAAAGGAATCACACTACCACGACTGCCTAGCACATTTCCAAAACGAACCGCCACAAAACGAGTACGACTTTTCGAATCCATGTGTTGCACAATCATTTCAGCCATACGTTTCGTAGCACCCATAACACTCGTGGGATTAACCGCTTTATCTGTCGAAACCATGACAAAGTTCCCAACACCATGAGCATCTGCCGCTTCAGCAACATTTTTCGTCCCCATAACGTTATTCTTCACCGCTTCTTGCGGATTTCGTTCCATCAATGGGACATGCTTATGCGCTGCAGCATGATACACGACATCGGGATGATGTTTTTCCATCACATTCATCATTCGGTCAGCATCTTGTACATCAGCAATCTCCGTTGTAATATTAAAATCATCGATATAAGTCTGACGCAATTCCATTTCAATTGTATAAATGCTATTTTCGCCATGCCCTACCAATATAAGATGTTTTGGTTTAAAATTAGCAACCTGCCTACAAATTTCAGAACCGATCGATCCACCCGCACCTGTAACAAGAATCGTTTTATCCGTTAGTGTGTCAGAAATAGAATCCATATCGAGTTCAATTGGATCTCTTCCTAATAAATCTTCAATGGATACGTCACGGACCTGGTTAACCGAAACATTCCCTAATGCAATATCCTCGATCATAGGGAGAATTTGAACATTTTGACAAACCGATTTTGCAGCCTCAACAATCTCTTTAATACGTTCCCGATCCGTTGACGGCATCGCAATAACAATATGATTTATGTCTAAATCATTTGTTATCTCCTCAAGATCCTTAATAGAACCTAACACACGCAGACCTGATACCTTTAATTGATGCATGGTGAAATCATCATCAACAAAACCTTTTAAATCACAATCCACAGCTTTCGATTCATGCATTTGCCTTGCCAACATACGACCTGCTGCTCCAGCTCCAATAATAAGCGTTCGATTTTTTGTCTCTTCAACAGATGCCGTTATCTCTTTTTTCGCAGGAAACAATTCAACACCATATGTTTTATAATATTTCCATGCGAATCGCACGCCACCAATGAGTATAATATGTAACATCCAAGTTACAGTTAGCGCTCGTTCAAAAATTGTCTGAAACAACACACCTTGCATCGTTGCCGCCGTTATAATTGATAACGTCACGACAAAGAAAATCCCTCGTAACTCTTCCATACTCGCATAACGCCAAACTCTTCGATATAAACCGAAAACAGAAGAATATAGATGGTGAGTAAGTAATAACACAAGAGAACTCGTTATAATAGAAAGATCAAACACCTGCACATAAGGATTCAAGAAAAAGTGCGACATATAAATAGAAAAGGAGACGATCACAGAATCAATGAGGATTAATAATAATAACCGCTTTCTAAACGTCACTACGACCTCCCCCTTTCATATTCATACTCTCGTTTCTTAATTGTCTTATGAAACAAACGTTCAACTTCTCTAATCTTCTCTATCGATGCATCTTGTTTAATATAACGTAGAATCTTTTGTACAGATTTCGGTAAAGAAACCTGGTCATCATTTTGTTTGAAGGTAGCTGGTTTCTTCATTGTGCTTCGCTCGTAATTCAATAAATTCCCCTACCTTTTTACTGACTTACTAACTCTTCTTGAAGCATCGTCTTCAAGAACACTTCAAGATCCTCTTTCATATCAGGATCCTTCATAGCCATTTCAATCGTTGTCTGAATAAACCCTAACTTCTCCCCAACATCAAATCGCTTGCCTTCAAAGTCATAAGCAAACACCCGCTGAATATCATTCAACCGTTGAATCGCATCCGTCAGCTGAACTTCACCACCAGCGCCAATCTCCTGCTTATCCAAGAACATCATAATCTCAGGCGTAAGCACATAACGTCCCATAATTGCTAAATTCGATGGTGCTTCCCTTTGAGGTTTTTCTACAAACGAACGCACTTGGTAACGACGGCCTTTCTGTTCACTCGGATCAATAATGCCGTAACGATGCGTTTGATCATCTGGTACCGTTTGGACACCAATGACTGAAGACATCGTTTCCTCATACTGATCGATCAGCTGCTTAAGGCCTGGCATTTCCGCTTGTACAATATCGTCACCTAATAAAACCGCAAATGGTTCATCTCCAATAAAGTTACGAGCACACCAAACTGCATGGCCAAGCCCTTTTGGTTCTTTTTGTCTTATGTAGTGAATATCTACTTTGGATGATTGATTCACCTTATCTAGCAAACTATATTTCTCTTTTGCGATTAAGCTCTGTTCCAACTCAAAATTGCTATCAAAATGATCCTCAATTGCTCTTTTGCCTTTCCCCGTAACAATGATGATATCTTCAATTCCAGATTCAATTGCTTCTTCGACGATGTATTGAATCGTTGGTTTGTCTACAATCGGTAACATCTCTTTCGGCATTGCTTTTGTTGCTGGCAGAAATCGAGTTCCGAGACCCGCCGCTGGAATTATCGCTTTTTTGACTTTTTTCATTAAAACGCCTCCCTATGATCTTTTTCCTGCAAAAATAAATACCTAATGAAAAGGCACCCGTATGCACCCTCTCATTAGATATCTATTCCGTGTTTTATATAATAAATAAAAGGGCATCCAACCCTACCTCACACCCCACCAATGACGACAAGCGTCTAAGGTGTCCAGTCTTTGCTGCACCCACAGTGTGGCCGAGTGCCTCCGTTGATAGAGGTTAGGAGACATTACCTGTTGTTAGATCTGTTATCGTCTATCAATCTATTCTATGGTTTCACTAAAAAATACCAAGAAATTTCTTTCGATGTACCCGCATAGGGATATCTTTAGCTACAATTTGACCTTCCCTTAAGTACTCTGCATTTTCCATGAAGAAATATTGCCAATCGAGACCAAACTCATTGCGAATCTCATCATAAGCTTCTTGCATATGGAAGCCTCTATTTGTTGTGTTATGTGCATCCGATGCTATAAAGTGTGTGAGATTTGCTTCTATCAGTTGATGTGTGAACTTCTGAATTTTTTTGCCGAATTTACCGGCTACACTCGCAGCTGTCACTTGAGTTAAGGCACCATTTTTGACGAACTTATATAATGTGTCTGGGTGTTGAATAAGCTCACGATTGCGTTCGGGGTGAACGATGATCGCCTGGTACCCCGCCACTTGCAGGTCAAACAACATTTGATCAGTATAACGAGGAACATGGTCAGGCGGAAGTTCCACGAATATGTATCCGCTTGTTGAGTTAAGTGGAAGTAGCTGGCCTTCTTCTAGTTGTTCTATCATCTCGCCGTTAATTCGTGTTTCTTGACCTGGTAGGATGTATACTGGAATTTCGGATGCTTGCAGTAAATTATTCAGATACCGTACCGCGTCCAGTATTTCTTTTTTCGTATTGGTATAAGCCCCGTTGTTGTGATGTGGAGTAGCGATAATGGTATGGATCCCTTCTTCTACAGCAGCTTTCGCCATAATAAGACTTTCCTCACCATTTTGTGCTCCATCATCCAACCCAGGGAGTATATGACTATGTATATCGATCATTCTATACACCTCAGTCTATATTCCTATTTAATTATCTTTTAATGTCAATAATTCCAATTTATTTTTGATCACATTCTATATTCTACCAACGTTTTAAACGAAAAGAAAGGGGGTAATAGAGTCGAATCACGTCGAATCCGTATTTTTCTGTAATCAGGACTATAACCCACCTCAAAAAGAAACCACTAAATATGAGGACTAAATACCTATTCTAGATAACTTCAAGATCCCTAGTTAACAACTACTATTATTTTTACAAGGTTTTCTATGGTAAATCTTTTTTTATTATCTCTTTTCTGGTTTTGGTTCGAACCATAAAAAAGAAAGAGAAGCATAATGCCCCTCTTTCTTATGAGTTTCCGTAATAATAATAGTAATTACTCTGCTTAATACTTTTATCGTTTAACACTACACCAAGCAACTTTGCCTGAGCTTTTTCCAGAAGCTCTTTTGCTTTTTGTGCTGCTTCCGTTTCTGTTTGCTTACTGCGTACAACTAGAAGCACTCCATCCACTGCATTAGAAAGAATTTGAGAATCTGTAACTGCTAGTACTGGTGGAGTGTCAAAGATGACCATATCATATAGTTGATTTGCTTCGTTCATCAGTTTTTCCATAGATTTCGATCCAAGGATTTCTGAAGGGTTTGGAGGAATAGGACCACTAGGCATAACATCTAAATTATCTACTTCCGACTTAGAAACAGCGTCAGTTAGCCTCCCTTTACCGATAAGATAATTGCTTAACCCTTTTGTGTTATCAACTCTAAACGTGTAATGGACAGTAGGCTTTCGCAAGTCTGCATCTATGAGTAAGACTTTCTTTCCTTGCTGCGCAAATACTGTTGCGATATTTGATGCCGTCATGGACTTTCCTTCAGACGGTCCAGCAGATGTAACAAGCATGGATCGAAGTTCTTGATCTACTGAAGCAAATTGCAGGTTCGTTCGAATTGTTCGATACTGTTCAGAGATGGCAGATTTCGGATTCGTGTTTGTAATAAGTGTGCGGGCCTTTTGTAAAACCCCTTTCTTACCTTTACGCGCCAAGAGACTCACCTCCATTAGAACGATTTCGACTTCTTGAACGTGTTGAAGAAGGATCCTCTAATTCCTGTTCCTTTACTTTTGAAACTACACCGATCACTGGCATACCAAGCTGATTCTCAATATCTGATTCGCTCTTTATCGTGTTATCTAAGTACTCTAGCAAGAATGCAAGTCCCACTCCAGCCATAGCTCCTACAACAAATGCAATCGCCATATTAAGAACTGGCTGCGGCTTTACAGGAGAAGGATCTGATGATAGAACCGCTTCAGATAAAACACGAACATTATCGACATTCATGAGTTGAGGAATTTCTTGTTGAAAAGTTTTAACGGTTGTATTCGCTATATCTACAGCTAATTGTGGATCTGGATCCGTCACCGTCACCGTCACAACCTGTGAATTTTGTGCGCTTGAAACCTGAAGTTTATCCTTTAATTGAGTATTGCTTAAGTTTAAACCAAGTGATTCAATCACATCATCTAATATCGCCGGACTTTTGATAATAACATTATAGGTATTAATCAACTCAACATTGGTACGAATATCATTTACATTGTAATTCGTATTTTGTTCTTGCTCTGTTTGATTAACCAAAAACTGTGAGCTTGATTGATAGATTGGCGTTAAATAATAGTAGCTAATCACTCCACTTAACACAGTCGCTACCACAATTAACCCAAGAATGAGTAAAAATCGCTTCTTCAAGACTTCAAAAATCTCTTTGAGTGAGATAGTTTCCTCCATGCATAAACCTCCAAATTATGTATCTTTTCACATGTAATAGTCATATTATAGCACAAAAATTCAAGGACTTATGTAGGTTTTATGTGATAATTTACTAATTTTTTAACAATCTGGTCCTATTCTTTTTCCATATGAACATCCTTTATTATCGACAAAACTTCCATTCTATTAAAGGATTCAGTCTATCATCCTAACATACATTGCCTTATTCCCCTTCAATATAGTACGCTTGAATTGGAAAATCTTTTATTACAGTCTAATATTTTCTAGGAGGATACATAGATGACGAAATATAATAAATGGTCTAAAATTACTTCCCTTTCGCTAGCTGCAGCTACTGTAACAATCCCACATATCGTTCAAGCTGAAGATAATCCATTTAGCGATATTCAAGAAGGTGATTCTACATATGAGAGTGTAACCACTTTAGCTCAAGAAGGAATCATTAACGGGTATCCCGATGGCACCTACAGACCTTCTGTTACGTTAAATAAGAAACAAGCAGCGATTCTATTCTCTAAATCTTTAAAGCTACAAGCCTCGGAGGACTTGGATAAGGAAGACTTTCTTTTCGAACAGGTGAATCCTGAATCACGAGAAGCTCCTTATGTCTATAGTCTATATAAGCAAGACATCCTGAAAAATCCTGAGAGCTTCGATCCAAATGAAGACCTCACTCGAGAGGAAATGGCCCAATGGCTTATGCGAACATTTGACTTAAAAGCGCTCGATAATACACAAACGGTCATCCCTGATTTCAGTGAGGTGAATGAAGATTACCAACAAGCAGTCGTATCCCTTTATCATAATGACATTACGAAAGGCATGAAGGATGGAAGCTTTGCTCCGAAAGAAACTGTTAACCGAGGGCAATTCGCTATATTTTTATACCGTGCCTTGAACAATCAACCTATCGATCGTGTGCAAAAGTATGATGATATTTATACACAGAAAAACGTAACCCCTATGCTACCAGATACAGCTAATGTGCTTTTGGAAGACGGTACTTTAATTGAAAAGAATGTCTCCTGGCAAAACACAAACCTTGATCTCGCCAAAGAGGGATCCTACAACGTTGAAGGACTTGTTCAAGGCACCCTTGAGCATGTAAACTTAACGGTTCACGTCGGCAAAAAACAAGTTGAAGACGTAACTGGGTTCGACGATGTCACGACGATTGTTGGTAAGCCCCCTCAGTTACCTGAAAATGTACAAGTTACTTATGATGATGGAACTGAAGAAAGCTTAGCAGTGGATTGGGAGCAAGTGAACATCGACTCTCCTGGAGACTATCTTGTTAAAGGAAATGTAGAAGGAATACAACAAGAGATCTCACTGAACGTTCATGCCGTAAAACCGGAATTAAAAGTTGAACAGGTCACTTCACAAAATCTTCGGGAAATTGATGTTCAGTTCAACTTCACACCGAAGAACATGAAAAACCTCCTGGATTCGTCCTTTTACCAAGTTTCCGATCATAATGGCCAAGATGTTGAAATTGACTCGCTTACCTTTAATGAAGAAACGAATACTTTAAATATCGTATCGGAATTTCCCCTAACAAAGGGTGAAGGCAATGTAACAATCGGAGATTCTGTATTAGAAGAAAGCTATCAAGCTAGCGTAGAATTTAAAGATGAAGAGGCTCCACAGGTATCCAGTGTTAAGGCTGTTGGACCAAGACAAGTTGAACTTCACTTCTCAGAACCTGTTAATCTACCAACCAATGATGAAGGCATGGTGACTGATTCTAAATACAAAAAGGCTTTTACAATTAACGATGCTTTCACCCATGTGCACCAAATTGAACAAGTTGATTACGGAAAGACATACCTTGTTACATTTGCTTCTGAATTTTATGAAGGCGAAAATACTCTAAGTGTTTCTGACAAGATTCAGGATTACGATTATAAAGGGGTATCAGATGAAAACAACGAGGAAGAGTTCATTTATGAGAATCTATCTTCCTTTACTGATATGACCGATATTCATGTAGATAATCCTTATCAAGTTACACTTGGGTTCAAGCACCCTGTTCAACTTTTAGATGAAGAAGGATTCAAGCTTCTTAAAGGGGAAGAGTCCATAAAACCGCAAAACATCAAGTTCTTAAGCTCTCGTGAACTAACACTAACCTTCGAGGAACGCATCGAGAACCAAGATGAATTAATCATTGAAGACGAAACATTACGCGATAACTGGAAAAACGAGAACAAGGAACAATCCTTTAGCTTGTCTATAGAAGAGGATGAAACCGCACCTTCAATTGATCAGGTTCGGTTAGTGGAAGAACAAGACGCAACTTCTTCAAATGTCCAATTCAAAATAGTATTGAACGAACCTATAAAAGTGGATGATAAGCAATCGATGAAGATTGTGAACCAGGCAGGAGAAACATTTGAGGTTCAGCAAGTACAAGCAGTGGAAGACAATCGCTCAGCACTTATTGCTACCATTGATGTTCCTTATGGAGAGTTAAGAGAAGATCAATATACTTTACTAACGAGTAGCCTAACCGATTTATATGGAAACCAATCTGATCAAGTAGCGTTTGATTTTCATGCCAAGAGCTTAGATGCTCCAGGTAATTTCTCAGGTCATATCTATAGTCAAATGAATGAACTAATCTTTACCGTGAACTTCAATCAGGAGATGACCCAATCTGGAGAGCAGTCTATTACCGACTTAAGCCAATATGAGCTTCATTTTGAAAATGAGAGTCTGTTATTAAGTGATCTAGCCAATAAACCCGGGATTCAAATTAACCTAGATACGAATGATGCAGGTGATCAAAGTAAGATCTATGTGAAATACTCACCAGATAAAGCAACGCATTCTTGGATGGATACCTTAACGAATATTAAAGACTCCATCAATGAAGATGAAATCGACACATTGAAACTAAACGTTGGTAAAGTAGCTAGTGAAGCTGGTGCATCGACGAAAAGCTTCTATAATCCAGTCGATCTCTCCTTGCAACAACCATTTACACTTAGTCAGGCTACAGCTGTAGATGAAAACACTTTGAAAGCTACTTTGAATCAGAAAATCGAATATTATAATGAGGAAGATATCATCGTGTTTACAGATGATAATCATAACGATGAATATGACCGTGGGGAAGAGTTGCCATTCTCCTCTAGTTATGAGGTTTCTGATGATCAAACAACCTTAACAATTGATATGGATAATGAGGACTTCGTTGCTGAGGAAGATGAGGTTTATATAACCACCTCTTACAACACGTTCTCTAAGGATACGTACGGGCAAGAGTTGGAGATCCAACCTTATTTAGTTGAGGATGGGATTCCGGCGCAGTTGATTGAGGATGAAATCGCGATGAGTGAAACAGATGAAGGAAATGCGCTTGTTTCTCTTCCATTTACTGACGAAATCGATGGAAGCACGTTAAGTCGATTGACTTTCTCATTAGAAGAAGGCAATACGTCTATTACAAACGTCCAAGTGGAGAAAAAGCAAATCTTTTTAACAATTTCAAGTTCAGTAGACATAAGTGAATTAACTGGAGCCATTATAGAGCAAGCCTTCCCTATTATCGATGAAAAAGGAAATACGATTCAGGATCTTTCTTTTACTATTCCAGAAATAGACTAATTTAAAGGAGCTTTCCCAAGTGGAAAGCTCCTTTTTATGTTTATTAAACCTTTACGCCCTTATGTTGTTCAACAAGTTTTTCCATAAACTCTACCATATCTTCCTTAATATCCTCATGCTCTAAAGCCATTTCCATAGTGGTTTGGATAAAGCCCGTCTTTTCTCCCACATCAAAGCGTCTACCGGCAAAATCATAAGCAAAGACACGTTGGATCTCATTTAAATGCTCAATCGCATCTGTTAGCTGGATTTCTCCTCCTGCCCCTCGTTCCTGATTGCTTAAGAAGCTCATAATTTCTGGCGTAAGTACATAGCGACCCATGATCGCAAGGTTGGATGGAGCCGTTCCCTGAGGTGGCTTCTCAACGAACTTTCTAACTTGATAACGACGGTCATTATTAGACTCTGGATCAATAATGCCGTAACGATGGGTTTGATGATCTTCTACAAATTGCACACCAATTACTGATGCACTTGTTTGCTCGTATTCGTTAATCAGTTGCTTAAGACAAGGTGTTTCAGACCGAACAATGTCATCACCTAATAACACAGCAAATGGTTCATCTCCGATAAACTTACGAGCGCACCAAACGGCATGACCAAGCCCTTTTGGTTCTTTTTGACGAATATAGTGTATATCGACCTTCGAAGATTCTTTAACTTTTTCTAGTAAATCAAACTTCTCTTTTTTTACAAGATTATCTTCTAGTTCAAAGGAATAATCAAAATGGTCTTCAATGGCTCTCTTGCCTTTACCGGTTACTATAATTATATCTTCTATCCCTGACTCTACTGCTTCTTCTACTATATATTGAATGGTCGGCTTGTCTACGATCGGCAACATTTCTTTAGGCATTGCTTTTGTTGCTGGAAGAAAACGTGTACCTAACCCAGCAGCTGGGATAATAGCTTTTTTTACTTGTTTCATATAAATAATCAGCCTTTCTATATTCCTTGTCTGTGTATAAATGATAAAGGAAGAAAGGAGTTCTTTCCTTCCATTTATTAGACTTGATGCGCAACTGCAGGCACTACAGGAGGCCTTCCGATTGAGTGATACTCAATTGGATATCCTTTTAACCGCTCAAGGTCATAGCAATTACGACCGTCATACACTAGAGGATTGCTCATCTCTAGTGTAAATGCATCTAACTCTAAATCTTTAATCTCATCCCATTCTGTTAGGATAAGAGCGGCATCAGTTCCTCTAAGAGCTTCACGTGTTGAATCTACATACGTTACTTGCTCTGTACCAATAATGGATTTTGCATTTTCCTTTGCTATTGGATCGTAGGCTTGGACGTTCGCACCTTCTCTACGTAAACCTTCAATCACGCGTAAAGAGGCTGCCTCTCTCATATCGTCTGTATTTGGTTTGAAAGCTAATCCGAGCACTGCGATTAATTTCCCTTGTAAATTTCCAAGTCTATCCTTTAGTTGCTCCACTTGTTTAGCTTGCTGTTTGTTATTTACGTTAATTACGCTCTCCAGTAGATCAAATTTATGATCAACATTCCCAGCTATTTGAACCAATGCTTTGGTATCCTTTGGAAAGCAAGAGCCTCCGTAACCAATCCCTGCGTTCAAGAACCGATTTCCGATTCGTTCATCAAGTCCCATGCCATATGTTACATCTTCAATGTTTGCTTTCAACTTTTCACAAATATTAGAGATTTCATTGACGAAACTAATCTTTGTAGCCAGGTAAGCATTTGATGCATATTTGATCATTTCTGCACTATGTATATCCGTCATTACATAAGGGATATTTAATGGAGAATACATCTTTTTTATTTTCTCTCCGCTTTCCTCTGTTTGTGAACCAATGACTATGCGATCACCATTCATAGTATCGTAAATGGCAGAACCCTCACGTAGAAATTCTGGATTAGACACTACCTCAAATGATTGACCATCCTGTTTGTTGTCTTCAAGAATGTCACGGATCAGGTCATTTGTCCCTACAGGTACCGTACTTTTCGTGACAACAATCACATCACCACTAGAATGTTGAGCAATGTCTCTAGCAGCTTGTTTAATATAAGAAAGATCGGCAGAACCGTCTTGGTTTTGAGGTGTTCCAACTGCAATGATGACGACCTCAGCCCCTGCAAAACCTTCCAAATGGTTTGTGGTGAATGTAAGCCTATTTTCTTGTACATTTTTGAGTATTAGTTCGTCTAGCCCTGGTTCATAAATAGGGGATATACCCGCTTGCATCTTGGATACTTTTGCTTCATCTATATCAATGCATGTGACCTCATGATTAATATCAGATAAACAAACGCCTGTTACCAAACCCACGTAACCTGTACCAATTACTGAAATATTCATGATATTACATCCTCCATTAATAAAGTTCTCTCTTCTTTATAATGCTAACGCATTCCTAAAATGATTAGTTAACTATCCAATAAGATTGGTAGAGTATGATTATATATAAGTACCTCACAAATTTTGTAGTATCCTAACAACCAAAATCGATTCCTTATTAAGTAATAGATAATTCCCATTTAGTTAAAAACTACAATCAACTAACATTATATACCATGATGTACTCTTTTTGGAACCCACTTCTCTTAATCCTTCTTCACCGTTACCTTATAAAAATTTCAAAGCAACATTTTACATTAATCGGTATTTGAGGTGTGCAGTGTTATAACTTAGACAAAAGTTATGAAGGTGTATAACAAAAAAACGAGAGATAAATTTCTCTCGTTCTTCCTATCAATTTCTTTTTTTCTTAATCTCTCGTCTTTTCAATAACATGGAAGGGAATAACTCAAAGAAAGTTCTCCAAGCCTTTAAAACCTTGTATTCTTTACAGAATAAATAGCCGATGAGAGTTAAATCATAGACAAGAACAAATGGTAAACGTTTTAGAAGATCTTTTCTATTCACATTCTTGATAAGAAGAAAATATCTGTTGATATATGAGTGTTGTCTAACAAATAAAGGGATTTGGGTTCTTGAAGTATGAATTGCCCATCCTCTGTCATGTTCAGCAATAGCTCTTGGTATATATTTCACTTTCCACCTTAATATGTTCGCTCTCCAACAAACATCAATATCTTCTTTATAAGCAAAAAATTCTTCATCAAATAGCTCTTCATTTACCATCAAGTCATTCACGCACTCAGATCTTATCATCATTGCTGCACCTGTGACCCCAAAGACATACTCTTCATTTAAATAATTGTTAAGAGGTTCACCTTGTCCTCTGTCGAAAAACCGATAAGCATTATTATAGATTATGCCTGTACTATCAATTTTGTTCTTTGAGTTAATTAATTTACCAGATGCAATTCCTATCGATTGATTTGTTTCCATACTTTCTATAATAGTGGAAATAAATGATTCCTTTAATCTTACATCGGGATTTAAAATTAAAACATATTCCGTATAATACTGAGTTAAACTCTGATTATGAGCAACAGAGAACCCTTTATTAACTTCATTTTGTATGAAATGTATTGGGTATCCTGCTTCTATATATTCCTTAACAATTAGGGAAGTAGAATCCTGTGATGCATTATCTATAATTCTAATTTCCAGGTTGTGATGGGTTTGAGAATTCAGCGATTCTATACATGATCTAATGAAGCTCTCACTATTGTAGGTTACAATTTGAACTGTTACTTGTTTCATAGGTTTCCTCATTTAATAAATACTCTCTTAAAGCGTCTTTCCAATGCCTTAAAGGTTCTACATCAATATAACTCAGTGATTTTGAACCTAAAACAGAGTATTTGGGTCTTGGAGCTGGTCTTGGAAACTCCTTCGTACTACATGGATTCACCTTTATATTCAAGTGTTTTATTTCGAAAATTTCTTTTGCGAAGTCATACCATGTACATTCACCACTATTAGTACCGTGATAAATCCCATAATCTTCAGTACTGCTTAACACAAGGATTAGTTTGGCTAAATCATATGTATAGGTAGGGGATCCTTTCTGATCATTAACAATTTTTAATTCAGTATGTTCATCCGCTAAGTTAAGCATTGTTTTTACAAAGTTTTTTCCATTTGATCCATAAACCCATGCTGTTCGGATAATATAATACTTAGAGGAGATCTCCTGAATGTAATCTTCTCCTCTACTTTTAGAATCACCATACACTCCTAATGGTGATTTTTGATCCTTTACTTCGTATGGGGTTTCAGCAGAACCATCAAAGACATAATCAGTACTAATGTATGCCACTTTAGCTCCTACCCGTTCAGCTGCCTCTGCAATAAACTTAGTGCCCTCTGCATTTACTTTGTAAGCCATTTCTTTATCGTCTTCCGCTTTATCTACGTTAGTATAGGCAGCACAATGAACAATAACATCAGGTTTCAACTCTGTTATCGTCTGTAATACAGAATCATTACTTGTTATATCGAGATCTTTCCGACCAAAAGCAAACACTTCATGATTGTTCTGGGACATTATCTTTTTTACATCGTGTCCTAACTGTCCTTCTGCACCAGTAACGATAATCTTCATTTTGAATTCACTCCGAGACTATCACCATATTGTTGTTGATAATAATCCTTGTAATCTCCATTTATAATTCGTTCCCACCATGTTTGGTTACATAAATACCAATCAATTGTTTGTTTAATTCCATCTTCAAAAGTAAATTTTGGCTTCCAACCCAATTCTTGTTCTAGCTTTGAGGCATCAATTGCATACCTCTTATCATGACCAGGTCGATCCTGAACAAACGTAATAAGAGATTCTGGTTTATTTAAATAATTTAAAATTGTTTTAACGATATCGATATTCGTCCTCTCATTATTGCCACCAACATTATAAACTTCACCATTTCCCCCTTTATGAAGAACTAGATCTATTGCTTGGCAATGGTCCTCCACATGAAGCCAATCCCTAACATTTAAACCATCACCGTATACCGGGAGGTTGTTATCGGATAGTGCATTAATAATCATTAACGGAATTAGTTTTTCAGGGAAATGGTATGGGCCGTAATTGTTAGAACAACGGGTAATATTAACAGGCATATTAAATGTTTCATAATAAGAACGAACTAACATATCTGCACTCGCCTTACTAGCACTATAAGGACTATTAGGTGCTAAAGGAGTACTTTCAGAGAATAAGCCAATGTCTCCTAATGTCCCATACACTTCATCTGTAGAGACTTGAACAAATTTATTTACATCTGATTTTTTTGATTCATCTAATAAAACTTGTGTTCCTTGTATGTTGGATTTTATAAAGATATCTGGATCTGTAATACTACGATCTACATGAGATTCTGCAGCAAAGTTTATGACACTATCAAACTTTTCTTTTTGAAACAAATTGCTTATAAATTGTCTATCAGTAATATCACCTTGAACAAATTTATAATTAGGTTTTTCTTCAATATCTTTAAGATTTTCTAAGTTACCTGCATAAGTTAGTGCATCTAAATTAACAATTTTATAATCAGGATAATTATTTGCCATATAACGGACGAAGTTGCTCCCAATAAATCCAGCTCCACCCGTGATTAAGATTTTCTTAGTCATTGTTATACACCTCAGTATGTAAAGTTATGGTCAGAGTCTTTAAGCAAAGGGTGAACCTTATCTTTATCTGATAATACTGGTTCTTTTACTGGCCAATCAATTTGAAGTTCAGGATCATTAAAGTAAACACCGCTATCATTTTCTGGAGAGTAGTACTCATCTACTTTATACTGAACTTCGGTGTTTTCAACCAAAGTACAGAAACCATGCGCAAACCCTTTAGGGACAAGAAGTTGTCGTTTATTTTCTTCCGTAAGAATTGCACTTACCGACTTTCCATATGTCGGTGAATTTCTTCGTATATCCACTGCAACATCATAAATAGCACCTTTAGTGACTCGAACTAACTTAGATTGCGCTTTAGGGTTTGTTTGAAAGTGTAATCCTCGAAGAGTTCCAGCAGGTTGTGATAAGGAATGATTATCTTGTACAAAATTCAGGTGAATACCTAAATCTGCAAACTTTTGTTTGTTATAACTTTCCATAAAAAAACCACGGCTATCACCATGTACTTTCGGCTCTAACAGGAGGACCTCTGGTATATTTGTTTCTATGATATTCACACTCTACTTCCTTTCTGCTTAGTAACTCGTCTCAATAGTTTTTGAGTTCTCTGCTAATCTAATTAAGTACTGTCCATAATCGTTCTTTTTAAGTGGTCTAGCTAGAGTTAACAATTGATCTGCATCTATGTAACCCATATTAAAAGCTATCTCTTCTATACATGCAATTTTCAGCGTTTGTCGTTTTTCAATGGTTTCTATGAAATGAGATGCTTCTAGTAAGGACTCATGTGTACCCGTGTCTAACCAAGCAAACCCTCTGCCGAGTAACTCTACATTCAAATCATCATAATTAAGGTAAGCTTGATTAATGTCGGTTATTTCTAACTCTCCACGATCTGAAGGTTGAATATTCTTAGCTATATCTATAACTCGATTATCATAGAAATATAACCCTGTTACTGCATAATTAGATTTGGGTGTATTAGGCTTCTCTTCAATAGACATTGCTTTACCGGTCTCATCAAAGTCAACAACCCCGAAGCGCTCAGGATCATTTACATAGTAACCAAAAACTGTAGCCCCTTGTTGTCTATGTGCTGCTTTTTGTAATAACTCCGTTAGACCGTGTCCATAGAAAATATTGTCACCTAGGACAAGAGCTACATCATCATCCCCGATAAAGTCTTCCCCAATAATAAAAGCTTCAGCTAATCCATTAGGTTCGTGTTGAATTTCGTATGATAGGGATATACCAATGTCTGATCCATCACCAAGTAATTCTTCGAAACGCCCAATATCTTGTGGGGTGGAAATAATAAGAATTTCCTTGATACCAGAAAGCATAAGAATTGATAACGGGTAATAGATCATAGGTTTGTCATAAATAGGCAAAAGCTGTTTAGAAATCGTTCTTGTTAAAGGATAAAGTCTTGTGCCACTTCCTCCTGCCAAGATTATACCTTTCATAGATTATTCTCCTTTCTTTATAACAATTTAAAAGGTTTACTTTGCTAGCGTTAGTTCCTTCTGATATGATTTCGTTTTCAAATAGAAGTTTTTAATAGTATCTGTAATAAAGTCAATCTGATTACTTTCTAACGAATAATAAAGTGGTAGCCTTAATAGTCTTTCACTTTCTTGGGTAGTATAGTTGTCATTACCGTGAAATTCCCCTAAATTCATACCTGCTTCTGATGAGTGAAGTGGTACATAGTGAAATACACTTGCAATCTCGTGTTTCTTTAGAAAGCTAATTAGCTCTTTTCTCTCAGACAAGTCTTTCGTCTTGATAAAAAACATATGTGCATTATGCTCTCTATAAGGTTGTTGAGAAGGTAATTCTAGATATCCTAATTCCTCAAGTGCTTTTAAGTTTTGATAATACTTTTCCCAGATCCTCTTCCTAGCTTCGTTAATTTCAGAAGCCATTTCGAGTTGCCCATACAATATTGCTGCATTAAATTCACTCGGAAGATATGATGATCCGATATCTACCCATGAGTATTTGTCAATTTGCCCTCGAAAGAATTTTGACCTATCAGTGCCTTTTTCACGGATAATTTCAGCTCTTTCTATATACTTATCATCATTTAATAAAATTGCTCCCCCCTCACCGCAGTGATAATTTTTGGTTTCATGGAAACTGAAACAGCCTATATGACCAATAGTTCCTAAAGATTTACCCTTGTATGTTGACATAACACCTTGGGCAGCATCTTCAATCACCACAACATTATGGGTTTCGGCTATTTGCATAATTTCATCCATCTCACAAGCTACCCCAGCATAATGTACAACAACAACAGCTTTCGTTTTACTAGTAATCGCTTTATTTACCTCATGTTCATCAATATTCATAGTACCTGGCTTAACATCAACAAAAACAATCTTTGCACCTCTCAGGGCAAAAGCGTTTGCAGTTGATACAAATGTATAGGACGGCATTATTACTTCATCGCCGCTCTCTATACCTGCTAGTATAGCAGACATTTCTAAAGCATGAGTACATGATGTTGTCAATAAAGCTTTTTTTGCTCCAAGATTCTCTTCAAACCACTCAGAGCATTTTTTAGTGAAATCTCCATCACCAGCAAACTTATTATTTTGAATCACTTCGTTTACTAAATGTTGTTCTTTTCCTGTTATAACAGGTTTATTAAAGGGGATCATAACCAAGATGATTTTCCTTTCTATAAAAGTTTAAAATTAATTTGACTTTTAATATCTTCCATTAACTCAAGAGCTTGATCAACAGTACTTTCCTTAACGATAATTTGACCTACCCTATCCGGCCCTACTTTAAATTTATTTATTTTGTCTCCCGGACTACAATCTATTGAGATATCTATGATATTCGGATTATTAAACCTAGGCATTTGAACGCTTTCAAGAACACCGGATTTATCTACCTTTAAAAGTTCATTTGCGCATGGTTGATTTGTGTTAGCAGTAAAATCAACATCATGTTTTAATGTTGCTTGTATAATTCTTTTATAATAATCAAATCCATAATATGTTTCGACCAATTCTGGTAAACATGTAGCTCCTGCACGTGCACCAATCTCTAGTACATATACTTTATTATTCGACAATATAAAGTCAGCATTTATTGCACAGTTATCGATATTTATTGCATTAATACTCTTTTTCAACTGTACAAGCATATCATTATAAACATCATGACTGATATTGTATGGTACATAATGACCTATTGGAACTCCTGCATCTCCTTCGAACATAATATCTCCATGATCTAAAACAAACTTCAATTCCCCATTATGGATGAATGCTTGGGCACCAAATTCAACACCATCAATAAATTCTTCTACAATAAATTTATCTGACTTCGTTACATTCATCACCGTAGAATATGCATTTTCAACTTCATTAAAATCAGTTACTTTTACAATTCCTCTACTACCACTACTATCAATAGCTTTAAAAATGACTGGTTTATTAAGAGATGAAAATGCTTCATGCGCTTCTTCTAAGGTTGAAACATTTACATATTTAGCAGTTCTAACTCCATTATCAATAAATTTATCTTTCATTCGTATCTTATTTGTAGCATTGATAGAGGCTTCGTAAGAAGGTCCATATAAACCTAATTCATCTACAACTTTACCTAGTGTCGGTATTGCAACATCTGTACCTGTAGTGCATATACCATCTACCTTTTCTTTAGTAGCAATCTCTAGGATTTTTTGGGAATCTTTAGTATCTTCATAATATATTCTATCAGAATGTTCAAATCCTGGAAAATCCCCTTTAGGACTTACTACGATTGTGGTGTACCCTAACTCTTTTGCTTTCTTTATTAATGGTAATTGATAAACACCGGCTCCCAAGACAAGTAATTTATTCATGTTTTCTCCTTAATATACACTGGCCAACCTATTAGACCAGCTAGTATTTTTGTTAAATAAAGCAGGAAAGCAATAATAATTGCAATTGATGTATCTACACTAAAAAGGGATAATAATGCTACCATTGTACCTTCTCTGACTCCAATACCGCCTAAAGAAATAGGTATAACTGTTGCAAGATATACCAATGGCATAATAAACATTAAATGTATTAAATTAATGCTTAAATCAAAGTATATTGAATAAAGATAAACAATAAATACATCTCCTAATTGCCCTAGCAAAGAGAGGAGTAATGTATAATATATGACTTTATTGTTTATATTGAC
>SDGW01000237.1_pt1 | contig 23396 bp, 24 predicted proteins | sample 2873831 | NCBI WGS metagenome assembly SDGW01 (sample SAMN08132700, study PRJNA421101) | hypersaline lake metagenome | isolation source: celular fraction 0.22 microns magnesium sulfate-rich crust from ephemeral... | place: Spain: Penahueca Lagoon, Toledo | collected 2011-07
AGAGCTACGTACACTCAGTCTTATAGCATACAACGCCCCTGTCGAACAGGCAGACATTGTCGAGATTAGAGGTAATCGAGCTTACCAGCACGTAAAGGAGCTTGTTTCCCGAGGATTTATAGATAAAGAGAAAGACGGGAGAACAGCAATTCTGGATGTTACCGACCACTTCCTGGACTATTTCGACTTTGAATCCGTGGACGACTTCAAGAAAGAGTTCGAGAACGAGGAAGCTGGAAGAGAACCGGATCAGCATGGAGTAGATATGTTTTAAATAAGCCTCTATCTAACTTTCAACACCATCTTATATTATCTCTCACAGTTCTATCACCCATTTTTCCAGAAAACAGACTCGGAATTCTACCAGTCTCGAGTCAAGGCCACCTTCTCCCTTTTTGTAACTCGTGTTTTAAATTGAAGTTATGGAGATAACCAGCCTCGACTTATCGCTTCTAGAAGAGGATTTCAAGTACCTGGAAGACGGCCATGTCCAGAAAGTCTACCAGAGAAAAGACGAACTAACTGTAGAAGTTTACGTAGGCGGAGACGGTAAAAAAAGGCTGATAATTGGACCAAGTTATGCTTTCCTGTCAAAATACAAGAGAGATAACCCTACAAGGCCTCCAGGTTTCTGCATGGAGTTGAGGAAACATCTCGGAAGGGTTGACTCTATAAAGCAGAGAGGATTTGACCGCATACTGGAAATAAAGAGCGGAGACACCAAACTGATCGCTGAGATGTTCGGTAGAGGAAACTTCATACTTGTACAGGATGGTAAGATAATCGGCGCTCTAAGACAGGAGGAATGGGCGGACAGAACCATCGAGGTCGGAGAAGAATACGTTTATCCTGATCCGGCGAAGGATCCACGTGACATAGAAGACTATATTGAATACCTTGAAGAAGGAGAGTTAGTAAGAATGATTGCCTCCGAACTCAGCCTGGGAGGAACTTACGCCGAGGAGATATGTTCCAGAGCCGAAATCCAGAAAGACAGGAAAATAGAGGACCTGGAAGACGATGAGAAAGAGAGGCTCAACGTTGAGATCGAAAATATACTTACACAGGATCTTTCACCGCGGATCTACAAAGACGATAAGCTTGTCAGGCCGACCCCTTTCGAGCTTGAGACATATTCTTCCTACGATGAGGAAGAGTTCGAAGAGTTCTCGGAAGCTCTGGACGAGTTCTTCTACAGGAGAGAGAAAAACAGGGAGGAACGGAAAAAGCAGAAAGCCTACCAGGAGAAGAGAGAAGGAATAGAGAGGCAGAAAGAACAGCAGGAGAGGAAAATCGAGGGGCTGAAGAAGTCGGCAGAGGAGAATCGTGAGAAAGCCGAACTGATCTATACAGAGTACGACACGCTTCGGAAGGTCCAGAAAATGGTTGAACAAGCCATAGAGGAGCACGGCTGGAAGGAAACACAGGAGAAGCTTGATGAAGCCGAGACAGAAGCTGCCAGAATGGTTAAAGGAATGAATGAAAGAGAGGAGTTCTTTACGGTCGAAGTCGATGGAATGAATATCAAGTTGGAGCCAGGGGAAGATCTCGAGGCCCGAGCCTCTAAATACTACGATAAAGCTAAAAACTCTGAGTCAAAGATTGAGAACGCGAAGAAAGCACTTGAAGAGACGGAGAAACAACTCGAAGAACTTGAAAAGAAGGAGATAGAGCTTGAGGAAGTTATGGAAGACAAATCCGAGAAACGTGAGAAGGAGTGGTTCGAGAAGTACCGCTGGTTCTACTCCTCTGAAGGCTACCTCGTTCTCTGCGGAAGAGACACACAGACCAATGAGATGCTTGTAAAGAAACACATGGAGAAGAACGATCTCTACTTCCACGCCGACTTCGATGGGGCTCCTTCAGTAGTCGTGAAAGACGGACAGGAATGCGGAGAGAAAACCAGAGAAGAAGCTGCGAAAGCTGCTGTAACATTCACTAAAACATGGAAAGCAGGTATTGGAGCGGACGATATATACTACGTGAAGCCCGATCAGGTGACAAAAGAAGCAGAGTCCGGAGAGTATGTGCCTAAAGGAGGGTTTATCGTACGCGGTGACAGGACCTACATGAGAAACGTTTCGGTAGAGGCAGCAGTCGGCCCCTACGAGATTGAAGAAGATGTATGGGTTCCGATGTGCGGCCCCACAGAAGCCGTGGAAAACCACTGCAAGTCCTGTCTCGAACTTCGCCCAGGACATAAGAAGAAATCAAAAATCGCGAAGGAGATAAACCGAGAGTTCAAAGAGTACGATCTCGACCTGGATTACATCATTAGAAGCCTTCCTCCTGGAAAATCCGAGATCGAATAAAACACTGGAAAGACTTAAATCCGAGAATGAGATATTTAAGGTCGGAAGATAACCAATCATAGATTTTAATGTTTTTAAACAACTCTTAATCGTTCTTATGACATTATACGCCCTGTTAATAATTTTTATGTCGCCTTCCGAGCAACCCCTGATGCCCGCCAACATGAAGTCGGATGATCTTGGATACATCTAACTAACTTATTTTTTCAGCGATCTGAACTGCTTCCTCCTCTGCCTCTTCCTCACTATCAACTTTGTCCACAGGTATGAGCACAGATTGTATACTCCATTCCTCACTGCCTTCATACTGACCCATTCTTACCTCGCTTCCCTCAACAACTGAGTCAGAGGCATTATCCGCCCAGTCCGGAGTCCTTATGGTTTCAAAGTTATCCGGACCCTCAAACCGGGCATGGTAGTAGTCATCTTCTCTGTCAACAGATTCCACGTTAAAGTCGTTCATTGTACAAAGGGTCTTCGCCGCAGCATAAAAGGAATACTCTAATGTACTGTACAGGAAGCCTTCCGGTAGAAAGAAAAATGAAAACTTAAGTTTGCTTTCAGTCGCTATCCTCGTCCGTATCGCCGTTACCATTATCGCCGTTGTTATCCCTGTCGTTTTCTCTATTGTCTCCATTATCGCCGTTGTCGTTATCTGTATCCCTCACTTGAATTATCTCAAATAGTTCTACCAGCCGCTCTACTTAAGCATAAATGTGCTTCTGTAAATCCGGTTAAATAAACAAACCTATAACATAAGTTAGAGCCATTGCGAGGAAGAAGGCTCCCGTCCAGGCCGCGACCGTGAAACCTATCTTCCTCTTGTCTATGTTCGAGCTCCCTTCAACAAGACCTGAACCGATAACAGAAGCAATTATCGCCTCGTTAAACGATATAGGGACTCCGAAGAATATGCCTACCTGTGCCAGTATTGAGGCAGTGGCTAGAGCAGCAATTGATCTTCTCGGACCGATGTTAGAGTAGTCGAAGCTGACAGCTCTGATTATACGTGGAGAGTACATCCATGTTCCTGCGAGTATTGAAATACCACCAAGCCAGAGCAGTAGTGTCGATGAAAAGTCTAGAGAAGTCAGTGGCCCTACTGCAAGACCTACTGAACCGGCTCCTGCGGTGTAAGCCATATAGGAACCGGAGATAAGCAGCAGATACCTGATCTTCTTCTCCGAGCCCTCCTTCGGAATTGTTCTCCTCAGCAGCCTGGCTATAACATAGCTCATTACCAGGGCAGCGAACGGGACCCCAACCCAGTAAGCCACTACCTTCTGGACTACCGACCAAGATACCTGGTTTCCGAAGCTGAAGGCGCTTCCAAGCACAGCACCAACAACAGTGAAAGCAGTAGGCATCGGATAATCAGTGAGAACGCTTACAATCACAAGAGCAGAAGCAATCAAAAGTATAATAGCTCCCTGAATAAGCTGTATTTCCCCAGAGAGGAAACCCGTACCTACAGTTTCTGTGACGTTTCCTCCCTGAACGATTGAACCTATTAAAGCGAATACGCCCGCGAGAAGAGCAGATCTAAGAACATTGGCTGAACGGGAGCTGTTTACAGGTCCGAAAGCCGGAGAGACACTGGATGCTCCAATCGAAATACCCATGAAAACAGATGCCAGAAGCGCTAGAGACGTTACTATCTCACTCAGTTAAAATCACCTCTTTACTTTCTGCTGATATAGAAGATACGTATTTTCGAATCATCCGTTATCTTCCCGGAACTCCTCCTTCAGCTTCCGACGCGGTTCCTCCTCAGGTACGCTAACATCCATCTGGAACTCGCCTTTCTTTCTATGCTTTATATCCGCAGAAAAGTCCTCAGTGTCTAAGTAGTATGGATTGAACCTAAGCACGATCTGAGAATAAATAATATTTTCTGCCATCCTGAAAATCTTCGCTAACTTGGAGTAAAACGGTTTTGCTACCTCTTCGGACGCATCAACAATTTCCTTCTCCGGATTTTCTCTCTTAGCAGCTTTCTTTCCTGCTTCCGTTACTTTACCCGATGCCTGCCTGAGATCCTCGGCGACCCCATCGCTTTCTTTTTCCAGCTTGTTCTCGTTAATGACCGCCTTGTCAACAGTCTTCTTTTTGACATCTCTCTCAGACTCCTCTACCTTGGGTCTCCATTCATCGAACTTTTCGACAGATTCCCTGTCTGCGGCCTCATCCATTACTTCGCCTACGTCCTCGCCGAACTTGCTGATCTCTTCCCAGTTACCCTTCTTCTTGATTCCTGAATTGGTCTCCTCTACGTCTTCTCTATCTGTGGAGTTTTCCCCCATAATCCTAGAAGTTTAGGCCTAAATAAAAAGATTTACGATCAAACGACCGGTTCAACCTTTTTCTCGATAGATGCGAACACTTCTTCCTTCGATCCGGAGCTATCAATCAGCTCTATTCTCTCATCAAGATTCTCTTCAAGTTCGCGGTACTTCACGACCACTTTTTCCTGGAAGTCAAGCTCCTCGAAAATATTTCCGTCTTTGCCTCTTTCCTTCACACGCCCCATACCTGTTTCAGCGGAAATATCGAGAATAATAGTAAGATCAGGTTTTATAGCTTCAGTATTAAGCTCTTTCACCCATCCGAACTCTGCACCAAGCACTGGCTGATAGACGAGCGATGAGTGATAGTATCTGTCACATACGACTGTCTCTCCATCCTTTAACCGAGGTATAACCTCTTCTTCCAGGTGAAGCATTCTGTCAGCGGCAAAACCAAGGGCTATAGCTTCAGGCGAGTAATTTCCGGAGGAAATCATTTCGTCAACTTTTTTCCCAACTTTGTTTCCAGCCGGTTCATATGTGTAGTGCGCGTTCAACTTTTCCGCCAGCTTCTTTGCCTGAGTGGTTGTACCGGCGCCGTCGGCACCCTCTACAACAATAAAGTTCCCGGAGAACCCCTGATTTTTCATAGTTGAAAGTAGTTGGAGTAGAATCTTAAATCTTGGATTTGATATATAAAAGAAACTGAAGACTGTTGAACTATGAATTTCTCGGAGAACGAGGCAAAAAGTATTGGATACGGCGTATCTCTAGTGCTCGCAAATATACTGCTTATGAGCCTGCTCTCGTTCACGCCTGCAGCATCTCTGCTTAATTTCCTCTCCGGGATAAACGGTTTCCTAGTCATAATATTCTACGGAGCTCTACTTACTATCGGAAACTCTCTAGCTGAATCCGGTATCAAGCAGCTTAACTACACCACGGCAGGTATCGGAGTTTTCCTCCTCCAGTTCGCTTATGGAACTTTCGGAGCCGGCCTTCTACAAGGAATCGGTATTGAGACACAGGCAATTGCACTCGGTATAACCGCAGTAATAACTACATTACTGGCCATCATAGCCGGTATAATTGTCTATCGTTCGGACAAAGACTTTTCGAAATGGAGAAAGTACTCTCTCGGATTCTTTATAGGTGTCTTGGTATTCGGAGGTATAGGAATAATCTTTGTACCAGCGTTTGTGCTCGCATTTATCTCTGCTCTACTGGGCTTCCTGGCACTACTCGTATATGAGATCTGGGAAATGAAAGCTCACAGAAACCGGCCTATCCTCAATGCCGTCGGTCTGTACGTTGCCTACATGGGGTTGTTCATCCAGATACTCCAGCTAGTTCTGAGGATTCTAAGCGCTCTGGAAGAATGATGGGTGCAGAAACGTAGCTAGAACGTTGAAGCATAGTATATCTCTTCCATAGACACAGAAACCTGTTCTAAAATATAGGAGTTTTTAAAGAAGTTGGATCGAAAGACGTTCTGCATGAGATTTGAAAATGACCTCGAGAACGATAGTTTTGACCTAGAAGAGGACAGATCCTCGAGTACCGACCCTGCTGTCGAAAAACTCAGGCAATCCGAGAGCAAAGATGATAGCAGCCCAGAAGAGACAGAAAACAACCTTCAGCAGAACACTGATCTGGACCTAGAAGACAGGTTAAAGGGCGAAAGTTGCAGATACAGAAGCTCAAGAAGCATTAAGGAAAACGTGGAGAAGCTGGAAAAAATACGCGGAGGGTACAGTTCTGAAGGCAGCACTAGAGATCATCGGGAACCGGAAGAGGTAAGGAACGTTAAGATGGCCAGAAGAATCCTGGAATCCGAATGGATGCTAGAAAATAGGGAGAAAGCAGTACAGAAGGAGGGTCTCTATGAGGAAGACGGTGTTAGCGGCAGTCTGGCCAAGCTAGCGATTTACGAAGAAGATGGCGAGCTGAAGAAAGACGAGAAACTTATCCAAAACGCGCTTTACAGTGACAAACTGGAGAAAGAAGCCGAGGAACTTCTTGAGAAAGAAGTTTCAGGTAGAGAAAGACTGAAGAACTGGATAAATGACGCCAAATCAGCAACTGAGAACTACGGAGCTATATCCACAGCAATGGTCCGAGAGTACAAGAACTCTGAATCGGAGACCCTCTACGAGAAAGAGGACAGCCTGGTTACAGACAGAGAACTTCTTAGTGATGAAAAGGTATCTCTACCCCCAGAACATTCAGAGAGCGAACCAGCAGAAGGACATATTCAACCATTTTAAACAGATCTAGTACCCTCCAGCTCAGATAATCCGGAGGATCGGAAACGAAAAACAATTATGTTTAACGTTAGAAAACCGAGTTATGGAACATAAGGACCTTTCCGAGGCAGATCCCGAAGTCTATAAAGCACTGAAGAACGAAGTTGAGAGGCAGGAATCAGAGAGTCTGGAGATGATTGCCTCGGAGAACTTTGTACCAAAACAGGTTCTACAGGCACAAGGCTCGGTGCTGACGAACAAGTATGCGGAAGGTTATCCCGGTAAACGTTACTACGCCGGCTGCGAACACCATGACAAAGTTGAGAACTTGGCGAGGAAACGAGCATGCAAGATATTTAACGCAGATCACGCCAACGTCCAGCCGCACAGCGGTTCACAGGCAAACTTCGCAGCATACTTCTCGGTACTGGAAGCCGGCGACAAGATTCTTGGACCTGTACTGGCTCATGGAGGACATCTGACTCATGGCCACCACATCAACTTTTCCGGCGAACTGTTCGACTTTGAAACATACCCTATAGATGAGGGGACCGGGGAATTCGAGAAAGAAGATTTACTTGAAGCAGCGAAAGAACATGATCCTGATCTTATAGTCTGTGGTTACTCTGCCTATCCGAGAGAGATCGACTTTGAAGCTTTCAGAGAAGCTGCGGACCTCTGTGACGCAGTCCTGATGTGCGATATAGCTCACATATCGGGCCTGGTCGCTGCCGGAGAGCATCCAAATCCATTCCCGGAATGCGATATAGTGACAACCACGACCCATAAATCAATCCGTGGGGCGAGAGGCGGAATGGTTCTATGCAAGGAAGAGTACGCTGATGATGTTGACTCCGCAGTATTCCCGTTCTCTCAGGGAGGACCGTTAATGCATCAGATCGCTGGGAAAGCCGTCTGCCTCAACGAAGCCATGAAGCCAGAGTTCAAAGAGTACGCAGAACAGATCAAGAAAAACACTCAGGCACTTTCAGAGGCACTACAGGAGAACGGCCTGGAACTTATTTCCGGAGGAACTGACAACCACCTCGTACTTGTAGATCTCCGAGAGGAGGACATTACTGGTAAGGAAGCGGAGAACGCGCTCGAAGAAGCTGGTATCGTGGTCAACAAAAACATGGTGCCTTATGATCCAGAGTCTCCAATGGTTACCTCGGGAGTTAGAATAGGGACTCCGGCGCTCACAACTCGCGGAATGGAGGAAGACGAGCTTTACGAGATCGGTGAAATGATCGCTGAGAGAATAAGAAATCCTGAAGACGAAGAAGTAGGGGAGAGCATCACTCAACGAGTAGAAGAGCTTCTGGAAGAATTCCCTCTCTACAGAGAAACTGATGTCGAATACTAGATAAGTCGCCTAAAAAGATTTGGCGATTACTACTACCTTAATGGAGTACCACACATCCGAGAACTCGTTTATATCCTTAAGCGATATACTGGAAGCTCACGCCCGAAGCTTTGAAAGAGTCAATGAATACGAAGGAACCATCGAAACAGGTCTCGGAACCTTGTATGAACAGTATGAGGTAAGAGATAGTTCTCTCACAGAACAACTTAGAGAGTATACAAATACTATCGAGCAGCTTTCAGGAGAGAGAAAGCAGCAGAAGATGGACGAAATGCTTTACAACACGAAAGTTAGAGTCACCAAGCAGTACGGTACAGAAAGAGAAAAACAGGTCGCAGCAGCGAACCTGATCAAGAAGTTTCTTGAAGAAGAAAGATATGATGAAGCGATCGAGTTTGTTTCTGAGCAGGAATTATAACCTTCACGTCCAATAAAACTGGTATGGAGCAGTACCTTGATCTGATCGAAAACGTTCTCACACAGGGAAACTACAAACCAAACAGGACCGGCGTAGACACGATATCGACTTTTTCACAGAGCTACAAGATCGATCTGCAAGAAGGATTTCCACTGCTGACTACAAAGGATCTATCCGGATACAGATGGAATTCCCTTATCCACGAACTTCTATGGTACTTCTCCGGCGAAGAACATATCCGCAATTTGAGAGAAGAGACAAAGATCTGGGACGCATGGGCCGACGAAGAAGGAAAGCTGGAAACCGCATACGGACGTTTCTGGAGAAGATATCCTGTACCTGAGGAAGAATCACAGCTCCCAGGTGAAGCCTGGGCAGAGAAAGACAATAAGTGGGTGACTGAAGAGGACGATGGGAGACTCACCTTTGACCAGATCCAGTACGTAATCGATACTCTAAACGGAGACAACCCTGATAAAGGACCTAACTCGCGCAGACTAGTAATCAACGCCTGGCATCCTTCAAACGCGGCAGTATCAGGACTGCCACCATGCCACTTTACATACGTCATCAACGTGCAGAACGGAAAAATCAACACCCATCTGACACAGAGAAGTGGAGACACAGCGCTCGGAATTCCGTTTAACATCGCTGCGTATGCATTGATCACTAAAATTATTGCAAAGCAGACAGAGTTCGAACCAGGATACTTCTCACATACAATTGTCGACAGCCACATCTACTGCGGTAAGAACGAGAGAGGAGAATGGTACGGAGAAAACTTGGAGAAGTTGAAGGAGAAGATCAGAAACGTTGAATCCAAAGAAGGTTACCTGGAAGTAAGAGACTGGCTTCTCGAAAACGCTCCGGAGGAACGAGAAGGTGAAGAGAAATTCGACCACGTTCCAGGGCTTCTAAAGCAGCTTTCACGTGAACCAAGGGATAGACCGGAGATGAGCCTAGCCAACAAATCCATAGATGACTTGGAGTACGAAGACTTTGAGCTTGAAAACTACGATCCCCATCCTGGAATCAAGTTCTCTGTAGCGGAGTAACCTTAATCTCCCTTCACCTTATTTTCTCTTCTAATCAGTCCTTCCAAAACTACACTAGTTTGCAACCGTGTATCTAACTTTAACTACAGAAAGTTCCTCAGTTCTCTATATGACTGCAAGAGCTAAACGCTATGTCACGAGCATAGTTCCAGTGCTCGAAAAAGCTGATATAGAAGAAAGAGAAAGGTTTCGGTCCGCTGATCTACAGAAAGATCTGGAGATGAATGCTGCGCATATAGGTCAGACACTAACCTATCTAGCAGACAACTACGATGTACCTATCGAATACGAGGAGATAGATCCGAGAAAATACTTTGTAACTGACTTCGAAAGGCTCCAGGACTCAAAACAGGAAATCTGGGAGGAAGTAAAGGAAAAAGACGACATTTCAGAGGAACTGACATTAGAGCTTGTAAAACAGGAACTAGAGGGAGAAACGGAACGTTCTCTGGACGAAACCGACCTCCAGTCCTACCTCATAAAAAAAGTTGAAGAATATGAAGGTATAGGCGACTTCTCCAGAAAAGTCCAGCGAGCCAACGAAATACTGGAAGAACTTGAAGGAGATATAATCCTGCAGTATGATGAAGAGCAAGAACTGGAGAAAACCTACACGGTGAGTAGATGAACAAAATAATTATAGCCGCATTATCCGAAAACAACGTAATCGGGAAGAACGGAGATATCCCGTGGCATTACCCGGAAGACCTGAAACATTTCAAGAAAACCACGATGGGAAACCCTGTAATAATGGGTCGGAAAACGTTCGAATCACTTCCTGAAGACTTCCGTCCCCTTCCCGGTAGAGAAAACATTGTCCTAACACGTTCCGGCGTAGACAACAAGAATGTAACCCAAGCGAACAGCCTCGAGGAAGCATGGAAGAAAGCTTCAGAAGAAAGCGATAAAACGTTCGTGATCGGCGGCGAAAGCATTTATAGACAGGCCCTACCGGAAGCCGACGAAATGGTACTAACTCGAATTCATGAAGAATACGACGGCGATACAGTTTTCCCAGACTGGGACGAAGATAGCTGGAAAGAAGTTGAAAGAGATGACAGAGAAGATCTTTCATTCATCAAGTACGTAAGAAATTAGATCAGTTTCTTGATTTTCCATACTGTCAAAAGGTTTCACCAGCATCTTTGATAATGTGAAAGTAGAAAATCTGGATATACCGGAAAGAATCAAAGAAGACTACATAGACTCCGGTATAACCGAGTTGAACCCTCCACAGAAAAAGGCCGTTGAAGCCGGCTTAATGGAGGAAGAAGACATGATTGTTGCCGCGCCTACTGCTTCCGGTAAGACTTTTATCGCGGAGCTGGCGATGGTGAACCAGGCGGTAAAACAGGGAAAGAAAGCAGTCTATATCGTCCCCCTGAAGGCTCTAGCCTCTGAAAAATACAACGACTTCTCCGAGAGATACGAGGAACTGGACGTGATGATGTCTGTCGGAGACAAGGACGAGTCCGGCGACTACCTGGAGACTGCAGACATCGTAATCGTAACTTCTGAAAAACTTGACTCGATGCTCCGACACAACCCTTCCTGGATACACGAGATAGGTCTTGTAGTAACAGACGAAATCCATCTACTGACCTCTCCTGAGAGAGGCCCAACTCTAGAAGTAACTCTAACCCGTCTACGAGACATACTGGATTTCCAACTTCTAGGCCTCTCTGCAACAATCTCAAACTCGGACGAAATGGCAGACTGGCTGGACGCAGAGCTAGTCGAATCAAACTACCGGCCTGTCGAACTGAAAGAAGGAATAATGAACGGGAACGAAGTCGAGTACTATCCCGAAGACTATGAGAATAACGAAGAGAAGTCGGAAGACTCTGATCCGACAGCTTTCAAGAAAGGCTCCGCGATAAAGGAAGATGACGGACCAGAAAACACTGAAACCATCCACATTGACGATATACATGGACGCGGAGCCTTAAACCTTCTTGAAGACACTCTCCAGAAAGAGAAACAGGCAATCGTATTCTGCTCCTCCAGAAAAGGAGCGGAGAAATCCTCAGATCGATGTACTACTGTGGCAGAAGAGGATCTTTCACGTGAGGAAAGAAAAGAACTGAAAGACTACGCTGAAAGAATCGAAAACGTCCTCGGAAATCCTACATCCCAGTGTAAACGTCTGGCGGAGAATGTCAGCAAAGGTGCTGCTTTCCATCACGCAGGCATGGTTTCCCAGCAACGCCAGCTAGTCGAGGAAGCTTTCAGAAAAGGTTTAATTCGTTCAGTATCTGCCACACCAACCCTTGCTGCCGGAGTGAACCTTCCTGCTTTCAGAGTCATCATGCGGGACCTGAAACGCTACACAGGTAGAGGAATGGAATACATTCCTGTGCTCGAATACGAACAGATGTGTCTTCCCTATAATCAAAAGATTTTGCTTCCTAATGGAGAGAGGAGGAAAATAGGAGAAATCGTCGAAAGTGGAGAAAATATAGAAGTTTTATCATATAACAGGGGCAAAGATAAGCTGGAGTCAAAAGAGATCACAGATTTTTATAGCAGAGAGTCTTCTGAGGTTTTAGAACTCAAGACTGAAACAGGATCTTTAGAATTAACAGAGAACCATCCTGTTCTTACCAAGAAAGATAATAATGAGAAGAAATGGTTAGAAGCAGGAAAGTTAGAATCCGGAGACTTGATCAAAATAAGACCGGGTTGCGTTAATCCCGAAAACTTCCTTTTCTATGAGATGTTCCCTAAAGACTGTTATGCTGTTGACTGTGGAAAAATACTGGTTAAGTACAAAGAAAAGTTCGGCTTAACAGACAAAGAAATAGCTGAAAGGTTAGATATTAGCAGTTCAACGGTTTATCACTACAAAAATGATAGAAAGGCCGTTCCTTTGTCTGGAATTTTGAAGGCATGTGAAGAACTTGGTATGTGTAAGAAGGAAATCGCAGGAGAGATTAACAAACTGAAAAGCAGTTATGGATCTACTCTTGAGTTACCAGAAGAACTTACAGAAGACTTTATGTGGCTCTTAGGACTAATCGTTACCGATGGTAACTTGAACAGAACGGAAGACAGCAGAAGTGGCAGCTCTTATACTTCAATTAGAGTGTTTAATACCAATGAAGAGATTATAGATAAGGCCAAATCCGTCTTCAACTCGCTTGGTCTAGAATGTTATGAAAATAATAGAGAAGGCGTACATCGATTGGAAGTAGGTAATACTTTATTAGCTCAAGTACTAAACGATGAGTTCAAAATCCCTTATGGAAGAAAGTCCAAGAAAACTAAAATTCCAGAAATCATCTTTCAACTACCTCAAAATTTGCAAGCAAGTTTTATTGAAGGAGTTTTCGATGGGGATGGATCATATTACAAAAATGAAGATAAGTATAAACTGAGGATCCATTTCTCAACATCAAGCAGAAAATTTGCGGAAGACCTTAGAGAATTGATTGGAGGATTTGGCGTAAAATCAAGAATCAACTCAAAAATAATTGAAGATATGGAAATTGATGGAGAAAAATTTGAGGTTGATGAAAAAAGTTATTTCATCAAAATACGGTCAAAAGACAGCATAAATAAACTATCAGAGCTACTAGATCCCGTAAAAGCTGATATAGAATCAGAAAAATACAGTAGCTATCACAACTCTAACCGTCATAGAAAAGAAGCTGAAAATTATTCTAAAATATTAGAGATTAACCAGAAGGAAAAAAACACGGTATACAACATAGAAGTAGAAGATAACCATAACTACATAGCTAGCTCAAGAGAAGTCTTACACAATTGTGGTAGAGCCGGGAGGCCGAAATACGATGATCACGGAGAGGCAATTTCTGTCGCAAAGAACGGCGGTATGAAGCAGGAAGTTCTTGAAAAGTATGTTCTGGGTGAGCCGGAGCGTATCCAGTCCAAGCTGGCTGCGGAGCCAATTTTGAGGATGCATACATTATCTCTTATTGCTTCCAGCTTCTGTACCTCCATGGAACAGCTTCTGGAATTCTATGAAAAGACCTTCTATGCGCACCAGTACGGTTCGATGAGTGAAGTAGAGGATAAGATACAATCGGTTGTCAAAGACCTTGTCGAATACGGGTTCCTGGATGGTGAGGAGTTCCGGCCGACGGATACTGGTAAACGTGTCTCCGAGCTCTATATCGATCCGGAGTCGGCTCATCTTATGCTAGAATCTCTGAAGAAAGCGGAGGAAAAAAGTACGAAACCTGTTTCCTTTCTTTTCATGCTTTCGAGAACTACGGAGATGAAGCCAAATCCGCGTGTAAAGGACAAGGAGTGGGGAGAGATTGAACAGGCGCTCATGGATGCGGAAGAATACCTTCTTGAGACAGTTCCCGAGGAGTGGAGCACAGAGTATGAGCCGTTCATGGAATCTATGAAGGACTCGTTAATCATGCAGTCATGGATCTCAGAGACGGACGAGGAGAAACTGATGGAAAAGTTCGGTGTAGCCCCCGGAGGGATCAGAGCTAAGATGAGGAATGCTGACTGGCTTCTTTACGGGGCGAAAGAGCTTGCCAGAATCCAGGACTTCGATGTTGAGAAAGATCTTGAAAAACTGCGTCTGAGGCTTAAGCACGGCATCAAAGAAGAGTTGCTGAGCCTTGTTTCATACGATCAGATTGGAAGGGTCAGGGCGAGGAAGCTCCACGATCACGGTATACGTGATCAAGAGTCTATCAGAGAGGTCTCTTTTGAGAAACTGAAAAAGTTGATCGGGAAGAGAACTGCGGAGAAACTGAAGAAACAGGTTGGACAGGAGAACATTTTCGATAGAGAAAACGTTATGGACTACTTTGAGTAAACCTCTAGTTTATAACCGGAGTCAAGCTCATAAGCTTCTATATCAACCTCTTCCAGACTTTCTTGCGCTAGAACAGAGAAAAACTCATTCATAACCCTCTCCGACACCTCTCCTTCTTGCCAGTTCAGATACTGAGGAGTTGTTTGAACAAAAGTATCTATATCAGCTCTCAAAGGAGCTTCATCGTTTAATAAACTGGCAAAATCTTCCAAACCCTCTGAAACATAATCTGGTAGTTCGTATTCATCAAAGAAACCTTCAGGCAGTTCATTATATTGATTTAGGTCTTCTTCATCGAAAAGAGAGACATGGTACTGGCCTATATCTTTCTGTAGCCTTCGAGCAAAGTCTTTGGAGCTCCATTCATCTGCTTCCGGTTCTTCAAGAGCCGCTATTACTTCAACATCTTTTTGAATATCCGTAGTTTCCAAGTCGGCCGAACTAGGTTGTGAAGACACATATACAATTAAAGAAACTGTTTTAAAACTTTTGGGACTCTAGAAGAGATCTTACAGCCTATAGCAAACACTCAAATAACGAATACTTCAGAAGCATCATAGTTAATTTACCAGTAACTTTTCAGGCTGAAAAAATATCGTTTAGGTCTCTATCACCTTCCTTTCATCCACCCAACTGTAGCCAAGCTTCCTCTGGAACCAATAGATTTACATTCTCGAACCACATAAATTTGGAAAAATGTATAACAGGGATACTGCTGTAGAAAACTCTAGACATGCTTCATTTGAAGAAATATTTACAGGATAAAACTCTTTTTCAACCAAATATGGTTGTTTCAAGTTTGTCTAGAATCTCTTCCGGTTTCTCCCTTTGGAACACATTTCTACCTACTGCGACACCGTTTCCTCCAGCCTCTATAACATTTTCAACCTGGTTAAGGAACTCTTCATCACTTTTCTTCGATCCTCCGCTCATAACAACACTTGCTTCGCCTGTTAAGTTCACTACTTCTTCCATGTCTTCTCTGGAACCCGGATACTTGGCTTTAATCATGTCTGCACCTAGCTCGAGGGCTATCCTTGAACCATACTTTATGACGTCCGGATGGTTTCTGTCACCTATGTTCTCTCCTCTTGGATATGCCCATACAACTACAGGCACACCGTACTTTCGAGCTTCTTCCTGGATCTCTCTGAATTCCTGAAACATCTCATCTTCCCTGTTGCTTCCAGCATATACTGTATATCCGACTGCGTCAGCCCCAAGCTCTTCGACGGCGTATTCTACAGAACAGGTTTTCGGAGAGTAAGGCTCCACATCCCAGAGACTTGAGTTGCCGTTCAGCTTTAGAAGAAGATTAACCTCATCTTCGTAGTCTCGATAATGTGTTTCGGCAAGCCCTTTCTGTACTGCAAGACATGTTACAGCCTCGTGCCGGGCAAGTTTAAAGACTCTCTCCGGATCCTCGCTCCCTTCAACTTCTTCGAAGTCGGATGGTCCATGTTCCAGACCGTGATCATACGCAAGAATCAACGATTTTCCATCTTCGGTCAGAGAAGAGTTTTTGAGATCTTTACTTTTCATGTAAAGAAAAATGTGAAGGCCTGTATAAATAGGCTGGCAATTTACTTGACCGTGATACTTTTAGCCAGATTTCTCGGCTTGTCAGGGTTCTCTACCTTGTCTACCTTAACTGCTGTCCTGTATGCGATCCACTGCATCGGTGCAACCTCCAGTATTTCCGAGTTTGGATCTTCAGGAATAGTTAATGGATGATCGACGAGGTCCTCTCCCATCAATTCTTCTTTTCCAACGCCTACTATATCTGCTCCACGAGCTTTGGCTTCTCTTAAGTTAGATTCTATATCTTTAGAGCCGTTCTCCTTAAGGAAACCGACTACAGGAGTTCCCTCTTCTACAAGAGCTATTGTCCCATGCTTGAACTCTCCTCCCTGAAAGGCTTCGGAATGGATGTATGTTATCTCCTTAAGTTTTAGAGAAGCTTCCTCAGCCATCTCCACTCCTTTGTTTCTTCCAACGAAGTATGCGTGCTCTTTGTCCCTCATGTAGTCTGATATTTCCTCGATCTCTTCCTCGTTATCTTTAAACACTTTTTCTATCTTATCGGCTGTTTCAAGAAGCGATTTCTTTCCTTCCTCGAACCTTCCCTGAGCGGTGTAACTGAGAAGCTTGAAAAGCGCTAACTGAGCTACAAATGCCTTTGTAGATGCGACAGCAATCTCCGGTCCCGCATTGATATAAAGCGGATGTTCTGCCTCTCTGGCTAGCGTGGAATCAGCAACGTTCAGGTTTGCTATTGTATCTGCCTTTACGTCTCGAATCACAGATAGTAGGTCGGCTGTTTCCCCACTCTGACTTACTGCAATAACTACATCATCCTCCTGTATCTCATCTTTTCTGTACTCTAGCTCGTGGGCTTTCTCCGTGTCTACCTCAAAACCTGCGTCCCTCAGGTATTTTGCACCAAGTGAAGCGCAGATACCTGCGGTACCACATCCTGTAGTATATATTCTCCGGGCGTTTTCAAGCATTTCCACGGCTTTTTCCATGTCCTCTTTATTCTGCATTACGGCTTTTCTGACTGCTGATGGCTCTTCCTTAATTTCTTTCTCCATGTAGTGTTCGTAGCCGTCTTTAGACGCTTCCTCTTTGTCCCAGTCAAGTTTCTTTACCTCACGCTCGACCTCTACTCCCTGGTTGAATATCTTTTTCTCTCCGTTCATGATCACTATATCGCCGTCTTTAAGGTAGACAGCTTCTTCTGTATGTCCGAGGAACGGCGTCACGTCAGAGGAAATATGTATCTCGTTTTCTCCAAGACCCAGAGCCAGCGGATTCCCGTTCTTGATCGCCGCCATCTCTCCTGTATGGAAAGCCGCTACGATCGCGTACATACCTTCAAGACGTTCTTCAACCCTGTGACATGCCTCTTTTACAGAACCGGTTTTCTCAAACTCTATTTCAAGAAGATGTGGGATGACTTCCGTGTCTGTCTCTGACTCGAATTTCTCTTCGCCAATCTCTTTCCTCAGTTCTTCATGGTTCTCTATTATTCCGTTATGTACAACAGCTATCCTCTCCTTGTGGCTTTTGTGCGGATGGGCGTTTGCTTCATTGACCCCTCCATGTGTAGCCCATCTAGTATGTCCAATGCTTAGTTCACCTTCAAAACTTGCATCGGTGACCTCGTCAATAGTTCCCGTACCTTTTTCGACTTCTACGGAAGAATCCTTAACCGTTGCGATACCGGCAGAATCGTAGCCTCTGTACTCTAAGTCCTTAAGACCATCATAGACTATTTTTGCTGCATTACTATCTCCGTAGCATCCAACGATTCCACACATAACGTTGTATCAAATACTTCCTTGACCTTATAAACACATCCGGAAAGATCGTAGACCACTGTAAAACAGTTTTTACCTCACTGAAGCAGAGCTGAGGCTCCAACCTCAAAGACAGTGGCTTTTTTAAAACAGGGCAAAAGTGTCTTTGACCTGTGGCTGAAGAAATGTTTTGAATCCAACCCGATAAAAACATCATATGTCACTGAAAAAGTCCAACTCAGAGCTGGAAAAAGGGGAAACAGCACCAGAGTTCAAACTTGAAAACTACGAAGGAGAGAAAGTAGCCCTCTCAGATCTTGACAACTATGACGGAGTTCTAGTCGTCTTCATGTGCAACCACTGCCCATACGTCAAGGCGCAGACAGAGGAGCTAAGGAAACTCACCTCAGAGTTCTCGTCCATAGCTACAGTCGGAATTAATCCAAACGCAGAGACACATCCTGGAGACTCAGTCGAGAAAATGGGGGAGTTCGTAGAAGAAAACGATCTTGATTCACCGCATTTCTACTATCTCGCAGATAGAGACCAGGAAGTAGCTGAAAAATACGGCGCCAGATGCACACCGGACCCTTTCCTGCTTGACTGGAGACATCGTCTTGTATACCACGGAAGACTTAACGACAAGATGAGCCCAGAACAGGAAGTCGAGGAAAGAGAGATGAAGTCAGTTATCGAAGATATGTTGAAAAGACGTGAAGTTTCACAGGATCAGAAACCTTCTCAGGGATGCTCGATTAAGTGGAAGGAATAAAGGCTTTCACCCCGTAAACCTTAATATGAACTACACAGTTAAGCCTGAAGAACACGAACTTAGAGAAGCAAGAGACATTGTAACCGGCGTAATCGAAAGCTGCAAGGTTATCCAAGAGAAAGAAGATAGTTTTGAAACCCAGATCGGATGGGACACAATCATTCAGGGAGGTTCCTCTTCCAGCGAGGAAGTTTACGTCTACTTCAACACTGACGAAGACTGGAACGACCGCCTTAAGACGGCTACAGCCTACGGTTACGCACAGTCGCTTTTCTGGGAGTTATTTGCTTCCGAAGAAATGACATATGTCTGGCAGGAAACTCTTCTTGATGCGTTCAGCCTTCACTTCGTTGAACAGGTACTACCCGACCTGGCAGAGGAAGACGTTGAAGAAGCAGACGCTGACGAAGTCAATACATGGGAGCAGATCAAGGAAGACTTCAGCGAGGAAATCCAGTTCGGACCAGAGGTTAGCTGGGAGATCAACTATCTCATCGGTCAGAAGCTGCTGGAAAACCACGAGCTTGAAGAACTTCCAGAGCTTACACGTTCGGACGTAGTAGACGCTGGCGACGAAATCTTCGGGTGATCTTTGTATGAGAGCTGCCTTCCTCGGACGTTTCCAGCCTTTTCATCTAGGTCATAAACAGGTGGTTGAAGAGTACATGGATGAGTTCGAGGAACTTGTACTTGTCATAGGCAGCGCCGGCAAGTCCCGGGAGGAAGAAAACCCTTTGACTTCGGAAGAAAGAGAAGAATTAATCAAAGAGTGCTTCCCTGAAATCCAGGTTTTCCATCTGGACGACCGCGAAAGCGATGAAAAGTGGATTAAAGACCTGGAGAAGAAGACCGGTGCCGAGACAGTAATCTCGGGAAACGATTTTGTGAAGGAACTCGTCAGAGAACATACGGAAATGGAAATTGAGGCGCAGAAGCTTCACGACCCTGAAATATACTCCGGCACTGAAACTAGAAGAAGGATAAGATCAGGCGAGGAATGGCGATACCTGACACCTAAATGCGCCCGTGAAAAGATGGAAGAGTTTGTAGAAAAGATCAAGAAATCAGGTACTCAGTACGAGTTTGAACCTGGATGGAAGAAAGAAAACGCATACCACGGAACCGCAGATAAGTAAACACCTCTTGGACAGCAAGTTCTCGTTTCTACTCCCACAGCACTTCAGGGATAAGATCAACCATGTCCGTCGCTAGAGCACCTTTACCATAGTTTTCAGCAGCCTTCTCTCCAGATCTTCCGTTTACCCAGATCCCTAACTCTGCAGCTTCCTCAAGCCCAAGACCCTGCGATATCAATGAGGATATAACACCTGTTAAGACATCTCCTGTTCCGCCAACTGTCATTGCCGGATCGCCAGCCTCTATTTCGGTCTGGCTGTCTGCCGAATAAACAACGTCAGTTTCTCCTTTCTTCACAACAACATTATTTTTCTCCAAAATCGTCTCTAACATATCCTCCAACATCCCAAACTCGCCCGAATGAGGGGTCAAGACAGCGTTCTCAACCGGCGATCTACCAACGTACTCGAGAGCATCTGCGTCAACCACAACCGGCGCATCAGTTTCCTGGAGAAACTCTCTAACTGCTTTAGCTTCGGGATTTCCGAGGCCAGGTCCGATCACCACTGCATCCGCCCAGTCCGAAAGCTCCAGGGCCTGATCCAGTGCATCCCTGTCAAAGTAGTCGGAGTCATATGATTCGACGATAAAGTTTTCCGAATAACCTGAGACCACATCCTCAATTTCTTCGGAAGTAAGTATTTTTACCAAGTCACAGCCCGTTCTCAAAGCCGCTTCTGCTGCCAACGCAGGAGCACCTGTATAATCCACACTTCCGCCGATAACAGCGATTTTACCGTTTTCTCCTTTATGCGACCCTGTATCTCTAACCAAGTCCTCTTTCAGTTCGTGAAATCTTCTCTCCGAGTCCTTCATAACTTACTATAGTTCTTCAAAAGTGAAAAGTTCTGGCTCTATGAACCTTCAACGAAATGAAAGAAGATACAGTATAGGAGAGTATTGAGTAGGGTTTTTATTCCAGCTCCAGAAATTCCTTTCCGTGATATAAATGGTAAAAGTCGCTGTAAACGGAGTAGGAACAATCGGGAAAAGAGTCGCTGAAGCCGTCAAAAAACAACCAGATATGGAGCTTTTCTGTATCGCAGATGTCCAGCCTACGGGCCAGCTGAGAACAATACTAAGCGAAGAAGGAAATCTCCACAGAACACCTCTATACGGTTCAAACGAAGACGGTGCAGAAAATCTTTCAGAAGCTGGCATGCATGTCGATGGAAAACTGGAAGACGTCATGGACGAAATCGATGTCGTGGTAGATGCTACACCTCCCGGAATCGATGAGGCCAATAAAGAACACCTATACGAACCAAATGATGCAAAAGCTATTTTCCAGGGCGGAGCAGACCCTTCGATCGCACCTGTAGCTTTCAACGCCAACGCAAACTACGGTGAGGCAGAAGGGAAAGACTTCGTGAAAGTGGTTTCATGTAATACAACATCTCTCTCAAGAACGATGAACGCCGTTGACTCAAACTTCGGCGTTGATCAGGCGACAGCTAACCTTGTCAGAAGGGGAGGCGATATACCGCAGGACGGACGAGGTCCGATCAACTCCACCATACCGGTTACAGATGTTCCCTCCCACCACGGACCTGACGTACAGGCAGTAATGCCAGAACTCGATATCAAGACGCTGGCTGTAAAGGTTCCTGTAACATATGGACACGTCCACATGGTAACTGTCGATCTTGAAGAGGAGATTTCTGAGAACGAAGCGTTGAAAGCATTTGAAGAGGCTCCGCGTGTCAGGGTAATTGAATCAGAGAACGGCTTCGACTCCACAGGAAAGGTCCACGAACAGATGAGAGATCTTGAACGTCCGAGAAGCGATATGCCGGAAGCCGGAGTCTGGAAGGAAACAGTTACAGCAGACGGAGACACGCTTTACTGGATCCACATGGTCCACCAGGAATCAATCGTGGTACCTGAAAACATCGACGCCATACGGTCCATGTTCGAGATGGAGGAGAAGGAAGACTCTATAGAGAAGACGAACGAAGCTCTTGGAATCGAATAAACCTTCTTTCTCCTTTTTCTTTCTGCTTCTTCCGAACCTGTTAAATCATTGATCATAAAGAACCTTCTTTGTGGATTCAAAAGTACTCCTGATAGGATGGGGATACCCTCCGAAGATTGATGGCGGCCTAGATATCCATGTCAAGCATCTCTTCGAAGAACTGCAGAAGAGAGGAAATGTAGAAGTCGATCTTGCTCTTCCCGAAGAAAGAGCTCCGGAAAGAGAAAATATAATCGGTATTGACACCGGAAAAGGAGGAATGGTAGAAAAAGCAAGGAAAATGAGCCAGGAAATCACCAAACTCTCTGAAGATTACGACATAATCCACACCCACGACTGGTTCGGTGCCGAAGCAGGTTTCAAAGCACAGAAGTACTCCGACGTTAAATGGGTAGCTACGTTTCATTCTCTCAGTTCCTCCCGAAACAGGGAGCCATCACCAGAGCTCAGGAAGATGGAGAAAGCCGCAGCTGAGAACGCGGACGAACTAATTACTGTAAGCAAGAAGCTTCAAGAAGAATTAGAGAGCGAATTCCAAGCAGATTCAGAAGTCGTCTACAACGGGTTTTCGAAGCCTCAGAGCTCCGGAATAGACGTGAAGGACGAGCTTGGAATTGACAATGAAATGGTTTTCTACGTTGGCAGACATGCCGAGCAGAAAGGACTCGAATATTTGCTGTACGGATTTCAGAAGCTCCTGAAAGATAGAGATGCGACCCTTGTTCTTGGCGGGGAAGGACACATGACAGAGAGCCTAGAAGAGTTTACAGAAATCCTTGGAATTAAAGAAAGCGTAGTTTTCACAGGCTTTATCCCTAGAGAAGAACTGGGAGATTACTACCGAGAGGCAGACGTTTTTGTCTCGCCCTCAATTAACGAACCGTTCGGTCTCACCATTACTGAAGCTCTGGAGTCAGGTACCTCTGTTGTAGCTACAGAAAATGGCGTAGAAGAGATTGCCGGAAACTCAATTATTTCTGTCGAAAGTCACTCTGATTCGCTTAAAGAAGGGATTAAGAAAGCTCTGCAAATGGATCAAGTACCTGAATTCGAGAATAGAAGCTGGAAGGAAATGGCAGAAGAAACCTTGGAACTATACTAATTAATTACCGAAATGTTTTCCAAATTACCTGCGTGTAGAACCTTATAGCCGTTTTCTGTCTCCACCAGTCCTGAAGTATTTTCAGCGTAGTAAGTTGAGTCGCTACCGGAAGACTCGGGAAGATATATCCTCTCCTCTTTCCCCGTTTCGACCACTAGAGCGATCTTTTGCCCGGTCTCCACGTAAATTTCCACGCCTCTTTCAGTTTCCCGGGTTTCTATGTCCATAACTAGAACTGTGGAATCTGAGTTTTTAACGCCACGGTAAAGCAAGTACCACACCTTGATTTAAAGAAGCCGAAGAAAATTTGATTCATGGCGCCATTAACCCTCTCTTTCGAGGTGCATCAGCCTCACAGACTCAGGATCAACGGAGTAAATGAAGACGCAAGCAACCTTTACGACAGATACTTCGACGACGAACTGAACGAACATTTCTTCAAAGACGTGGCTGAAAACTGCTACTTCCCAGCTACCGAAAGACTACTGAGGGAGGCGAAAAGGTTCGAGGGACGAGACAGAGAGTTCAAGATAAACCTTTCTATCTCATCAAGCTGGGTTGAACAGGCCAAGGAGTATCACCCTGAGCTTATCGATATGATCAACCGTTTCCCTGACTCCACTAT
>SDGW01000774.1_pt1 | contig 23392 bp, 30 predicted proteins | sample 2873831 | NCBI WGS metagenome assembly SDGW01 (sample SAMN08132700, study PRJNA421101) | hypersaline lake metagenome | isolation source: celular fraction 0.22 microns magnesium sulfate-rich crust from ephemeral... | place: Spain: Penahueca Lagoon, Toledo | collected 2011-07
CCGGTGTCGGGAATCAGGCCGACGCGGACGAACGCGCAACTGAACGTCGCCGACTCGACGGCGTAGGCGAAGTCGCTGACCGCCGCGATGGCGAGTCCCGCGCCCACGGCGTCGCCGTTGACTTTGGCGACGATGGGTACCTTCGCCGAGAGGGCCTCCTCGACCACGCGGCCGAAGGTCTCGGTGACGCGCTCGTAGGCCTGTTCGGTGGTCTCCTCGCGTTCGGCCATCGACTGGATGTCCCCGCCCGCGCTGAACGCGCCGCCCTCGCCGGTCAGCACCAGCGCGTCGAACTCGTCGGCGTCGGTGTCGGCGATTACCTCGGCCAACTCCTCGGCGGTGTCGGTGGTGAAGGCGTTCATCACTTCGGGTCGGTCGAACGTGACGGTTCGGACGCCGTCCTCCTCGGTGACGTGCATGCGTGCATGGTTTCGGGCGATGGGGATAAGGATACCCACTGCCCGCAATGTACCGGTACCGAGACACGTCAGATCGAATTAAGTGGCCGGAGTCCGATGTAACCGACGAGATGACTCGAAAGCCAGACGCGACGGACACCTACTCGGTCTCGCGCTTCGAACGAGACGACCCCGACCGAGGGGACTACGTCGAAATCGACGGGGAGACGGCGGTAATCGAGGAGATACTGGCCGGTCGCGCTCGCGTCAACTTCGGAGTGGTCGCCCGCGGCGACGACGCCGACGTGACCACCTGCTCGGTCGCCGACGTGAGCGAGGAGTCCCCGGACCCCGGCGATTTCGTAACAATCGACGGCGAGCGGGCGGTGGTCGAGGAGATACTAGGCGGTCGCGCCCGCGTCAACTTCAGCGTCGAGTAGACGGACCGAACCGAAGCCCGACTCTGAAAGCCCACTCTTTTACTGCTCGCCGACGCTACTCGCGGGCATGGACGTAGAGCGCTTCTTCGAGGAGATGCCGTTCGCCGACCTGCTGGGCGTCGAAGTCACCGAAGTCGAGGAGGGCCACGCCGAGGGGCGCGTCGAGATGCGCGACGAGTTGTCGTGGAACGCCGACCGCCAGATGGCCCACGGCGGCGTCACCTTCACCCTCGCGGACACGGTGGGCGGCGCGGCGCTGGTCTCGCTGGTGGACCAGCCGGTGCCGACCATCGACATGCGCATCGACTACCTCGAAGCCGGGACCGGCGACCTGCGCGCGGAGGCCGACGTGGTGCGCTGCGGGAGCGACGTGGGCGTCGTGGACGTAGAAGTCTACGCGGTCGAGAGCGGCGCGCAGGTCGCCGACGCGCGCGGCGTCTACAAGACCGGCTAACTGGACCGTCCTCCGCCATGCGACTCCTCCACTACTCCGATTTGGAAAACGTCTACGACCGCCCCGAGCGCGCGGGCCGCCTCGCGGGGTGCATCGACACACTCCGGGACGACGAGACCGTCGTAGTCGGCACTGGCGACGACCTCGGGCCGGGCGTCCTCCCGATGGTCGCAGACGGCACGCAGGCGCTCGACCTCTTCACGGCAATCGAACCCGACGTGGAGACGTTCGGTAATCACGACTCCGACTACGGACTCGACGCGCTTCGAAAGGTCGTCCGCGAGTCCCCGCAGACATGGGTCAGCGCGAACGTCCGCGAGGACGGCGACGCTTCCGCCGAGGCGGCCGACCCCTTCGCGGCCGACGCCGGGGGCACTCCCTTCGCCGCGGACGCTGGCGTCGTCCCGACGACCGTCGAGGAGCGCGGCGGCCAGCGGGTCGGCGTCGTCGGCGTGAGCGACCCCGAGTCGTCGATTCCCGAGACACTGACCGTCACCGACCCGGCGTCGGCCGTCCGCGAGCGGACGGCCGACTTGCGCGAGGAGGGCGTCGAGTGGGTCGTCGCGCTCGCACACGTCCACGACGAGCGCCTGACCGACCTCGCGCGGGCGGCCGACCTCGACGCGATTCTGGCCGGGCACGTCCACGGCGAGCGATGCGAAGTCGTCGCGGACACGCTGGTCGTCCGACCGGGCGCGAACGGCCGGGTGGTCTACGAAGTCGAACTGGGCGAGGAGATACGCGCGACGCGCCGGGAGACGACCGAGTTCCCGGTCGCCGAGGGCGTCGCCGACCGCCTCCGGGAGCGGATGGCCGAGACCGGTCTCTCCGAAGTCGTCGGGCGCGTCGCGGACCCTATCGAGCGCGACCGGCGGGCCTGTTTCGCGGGCGAGCGCCGCGTCTCGAACTTGCTGGCGGACGCCTACCGGTGGGCGGGCGACGCCGACGTGGGCTACTACGACACCGGAATGCTCCGGAGCGGGCCGCCGCTGTCGGGCGACGTGACGGTCGCCGACGTGATGGGGCTGGCTCCGTTCGCCGCGGACCTCTGCGTGGCGCGGGTGTCGGGCGCGGCGCTCCGCGAACTGGCCGAGGCGACCGTCGTCACCGACGAGCGGGCGGCCCGAATCGAGGAGAACGAACTCTGGTGGGGCCAGTTCAGCGGGATGACGGTCGTTTGGGACCGCGCCGCGGGCGCGGTCCGCGAGGTCCGGGTCGGCGGCGACACCGTAAACCGCGACGCGACCTACCGACTCGCCACGAACGAGTACGTCCTCGTCACCGACGCGTTCCCCGGCGTGACCCGCGCGGACGTGACCGAGACCGTCGGCGTGCAGTACGACGCGCTGGTCGAGTACGCGCGGGAGGTCGGCGTCGAGGCGACGGTGGACGGACGCATCGCGGTAGAGAAGTAGCCCGAAAGAAATCGAAGTCTGTCTTATCCTCTCTTTTTCATTGCTTATAGAACGGCATGGGTTGCTCGTTGGTCACTCGCTCGTCGTCTCGGTAACGCGCCAGAGCGCGTTGAACGCGAGGAGGAACGCCGCGCCGCCGCCCACGACCACGCCGAGAGTACCGCCGTTCTGGAGTATCAGCACGGCCAGCAGGAACGCGACGACTTCGAGCATCCGGTGAACGTCGGTAAGCGTCGTGTCTGCGTCGGTCACGGTCGGGTCCTGGGAGTCCGATTACAAAAGTCAGTCGTTCGCGGACGAGTCTGCGAACGACTGCGGTGCGGTCGGTTTCGAGGTCGGCGGTCGGTTCCACGAGTCCGTCGTCGGTTCCGAAATCTACTTTCGACCGCCGGGAGACGACTCGCGCATGGACGACGCCCTCCAGATACGACTCGACGCCATCGTCGGCCTCCTCGCAGTCGTCGTACTTCTACTCGCGGCCGTCGTCGCCGCTCTCGGCGGCGGCAAACTACTGGTCTCGTGCGCGCTCGCCGCCTTCGTCGTCGTCGCGTTGGGGTGGTTTGCTCGGGAGGTGAACGCCGACCGGAGAGCGACGCGGGAGTCGATAGACGACGAGTCGTAACTGGCTGGCCGGTCGCCGTGTTTTGCGGAGTCCGTGGCCGTTCACCCGAACACCTGCGCGAACAGCGTGGCCTCGCCCCGATGCAGGCGCTCCAGAAACGCCGACTTGCTGATGCCCAACTCGTCGGCGACTTCGGCCGCGGTCGCGCCCCGCGGGACCGCGAAGTACCCCATCTCCAGTGCGGTCCGGAGCGCGACCTCTTGGGCGGGGGTCACGTCCCACCGCTGGGCGACAGCCTCGTCGTCCTCGCTTCCGAGCGGGAAGACCCGTTCGAGCGAGACGCCCACCGTCTCGGCGACCGCCGCGAGGACGCCCTGTAGCACGTCGTGGCCGACGACCGCACCGGTGTAGCGTTCGGTCCCCTCGCGGTACTGCAACGTCTCGGCCATGAATCCCGCGTCGGTCAACTCGTGGACGACGCAGGGGTGTTTCGAGAGACACCGGAAGTTGGTCCGACTGGCGGTCCGGGAGGCGTGGAGGTAGCGAATCCGGTCGTCGGCGTCGAGGAGCGTCGCGAGTTCGTCGGTCTCCTCGCCCGCCGAGAACCGCAGGAGCGCGTTCTCGTCGCGGCGGAGTTGCGGCGGCCGGGCGTCGACGGTGGTTCCCGTCTCGCGGGTGGCGTCCGCGAGGGGACAGTCGTCACCGGTGACCGAGAACTCGACGACCAGACACTCGTCTATCATGGATTATTTCTCCTCTTCCCCTCGATTGTGCGTCGTGAACTGCTGGAATATCCGGAGCGAAGGTTTAGAAAGCCCCCGCCCGCTCGCCGCCGGAAGACGGTCCTGCTCGTCGCTTCGCTCCTGCGCGGGCTGCGACTTCCGAGGTCTCGTTCGCTTCGCTCACGAGACGGTCGCTCCGGGGCATATCCGACGGACGTAGTTGCGACGGATAGGGGCCACGGAGCGACTAAACTGCACGCGACCGGGCGGCCCCTTTCAGTCCACCCAGACACGGCGGTTGGTTGGCGGAGCTGTTGCGGTGGTTCGGCCGGTACTCGCGGAACTGCTCGACAGTCGGCGGGGCTTTTCGACGGACTGTCGGCGGGGCTTCTCGGTGGGCCGTCGGCCCGAGCTTCCGGTAGACAGTCGAGGTCGCTCGCCGGGCGACGGTCGGCCGGGCGTCTGCGGGGTGTCGGCCGGTCGGTCATGGTCGAAACTCGTTCGGCGATGTATTTAAACCCGCTACATAGACGGGTTAATCGGTATGCCGGTCGGGATTGTAGATGATAGTATATGGACATCGAGCAAGTCAAGGAGCGCGCCGGGCCGCGCGAGTTCAGTCCGAAAGACGACCTCCCGGAGAAGTACCGGAAGGCCGCGACCCGGATGATTCAGTTCCACGCGAACAGCGAAATCATGGGGGCGTACCTCGAACGACCCTTCATCCGCGAGGCACCGAGCCTCGACCGGAAGCTGGCCTTCTCCGCGAAGGTGCAGGACGAAATCGGCCACGGGCAACTCCTCTACCGGGCCGCCGAGTCGCTCGGTATCAAAGACCGCGAGGAGATGCTCGACGAGTTGGCCAACGGCGAAGGCAAGTTCCTCAACTGCTTCCACTACCCGCTGGAGTCGTGGGTCGAGACGCCGATGATAGCCTTCTTCGTGGACGGCGCGGCGATGCGAAGACAGGCGACGCTCAAGCAGTCCAGTTGGGAACCGTACGCCCACGCGATGGACAAGGTGTGTTTCGAGGAGGGCTTCCACGTCAAGCACGGCGAGGCCATCCTCTACGAACTCATGACCGGCTCGAAGGCCGAGCAGGAGAAGACCCAAGAGGCCTTCGAGACGTGGTGGCCTCGAATCATCCAGTTCTTCGGACCGACCGACGACAAGTCCACCCACCACGACTTCTCGGCCGACGTGGGCCTGAAGACGATGACCAACGACGAGTTGCGAAACGCCTTCCTCAACGCCTACGTCCCGAAGGCCGAGAAGTACGGCCTCGAAATCCCCGACGAACCGCGCATCCGAGAGAACGGCGACGGCACCTACGAAGTCGTGGAGGACGACCTCGACTGGGACGAGTTCTTCCAGATAGCCAAGAACGACTCGCCGGGGAGCCACGAACAGATCGGCAAGCGTAGTCGCACCCAAGAGGCCGTCGAGTGGGTCCGGAACTCGATGGACGACTGGGAAGCAAAAGGTGCGGGCCAGTCCCCGCAGGCGGCCGACTAACCATGATTTGGGAAGTGTTCCGTCAGGACCAAGCGGGCGAGTATCACACCCACTGCGGAAACGTCCACGCGCCCGACCGCGAGATGGCGCTGATGTTCGCCGAAATCCAGCACGGGCGGCGCAAGCCGACCAACAGCCTGTGGGTCGTCCCACAGAAGGAAATCGGCGAGGTCGATACGGAGGAGGCGAACTTCGGCGGCACGACCGACAAGTCCTACCGGTGGGCCCAATCCTACAGCTTCGAGGCCGCCGCCTCGGAGGTCGCCGAATCGGAGAGCGAACAGGTCGAGGCCGAGGCCGAGCGCCAGCGAGGTGACGACTGATGGCGACCGCAGAGCAACTGCCCGGACCCGACGACCTCTCCGGCGACGAGCGCGAAGCAGTCGAGACGCTCCTCTACCGACTCGCGGACGACGAGTTCGTCCTCGCGGAGCGATACACCGAGTGGCAGGTCCGCGCCCCGACGCTGGAATCGGACCTCGCGCTGGCCAACATCGCGCAGGACGAGTTGGGCCACGCCCGCCTGTGGTACGACCTCCTGCAGGATTTCGGCCCGGACGAACCCGACCTGATCTGGGAGCGCCCGCCCGACGAGTGGCACCACAGCACACTTACCGAACTCCCCTTCGAGGAGGGCGATTGGGCCGACCCAATCCTGCGGTCGTACCTCTACGACGTGGCCGAGGAGCTACGCCTCGAAGCCCTCGTGGATTCGTCGTACGCCCGCATCCGCGACCGCGTGGGAAAGATTCGGGGCGAGGAGGACTACCACCGCGAACACGCCGAGAACTGGCTCGAACGACTCGCCGACGACGACGAGGGGCGACGGCGCGTCCAGCAGGCGCTCGACCGACTCCTGCCGTACGCTCTGACCATCTTCGCGCCGGTGGACGACGAGATAGAGGCCCGCATCGACGAGTTGGGCCTCCGAACTGAATCCCTCGCGGACATGCGCGAGGAGTGGCTCGACACCGTGGTCCCGTACCTCGAAAGCTTGGGCCTCTCGGTGGACGAGGCCGAACTCCCCGAGCAGTACGACACCCACCACGAGGACTTGGACCTGCCCGAGGAAGTCGGCCGGGACACCGGCCACACCGACGACTGGGACGACCTCTGGGACGAGTTCACCAACACCTACCGCGAACTCGGCCGGAGCGAAGCGACCCGCATCATGGAAGACCCCGACGAGGTGGAGTGACGTGTCCAGCGAACTGCCCTACGACCCCGAGATTCCGGACCTCCGCGAGGAGGACCCCGCGGACCTCGACGCCGACGAGATTCCCGGCACCGGGGCCGTTCCCGGTCTCGGTGACGACTGCGACGACCCCGCGCTCTGTGCGTACACCGAGTACGTCGAGGGCGAGGAGGTCGAAGACTTACCTGCGACCGGCGAGGGCGCGGACGGAATCGCGGCCGAGGTGTGGGACGCCCTCTACGGCGTCGAGGACCCCGAGATGCCCGTCTCCATCGTGGACCTCGGACTGATTTACGGGGTGGAAGTGACCGAGCGGGTGGACGAGGGCCACCACGCCGAGGTGCTGATGACCCTGACCTACTCGGGGTGTCCCGCCCGCGACATGCTGACCGACGAGGTCGAGCGCGAAGTGGCGGGCGTCGAGGGAATCGAGTCGGTGGACCTGCGACTCGTCTGGAGTCCCGAGTGGTCCATCGAGATGGTGACCGAACAGGGCAAGGCCGACCTGAACGACTTCGGCCTGAGCGTCTGACCATGCGACGACCCGACCCGAGCGTCGAGACCTCCGGCGAGGACAGCGGCGCGGAGTGCCCCTACTGCGGTTCGACCGAGACCGAACGCGAGCATCCGAAAGGACCGTCGCTCTGCCGGTCGATGCACTACTGCAACGACTGCGAGCAACCGTTCGAGAAGTTCGAGTAGTCCGGCGGCGTCGGTGGTCGCGGCGACTCGCGTCTATTTCTTCGGCTCTCGATACGTTTCCCCACAGAGAACGGACTGGCGGTCGAGACGAACGCGTCGGCTACCGACGGTGATGACGAAGGTGGAGGACTGGAACTCGTGATACCGAACCGCGCCGGATGGCGAGTGCGCGGGGCGGATGACAGACCGGGGCCGTCGGGCGGCGTGGTCATGGAGTCGCGGCGCAACCGGGGCGCAACCGCAGTTAACTCATCTAGTAGTATCTGTTTAGTTGTTATGGCCGTACGCTGAGAAAATTAGCTGAGAAACGTGTTCGGACTGACGGCTCACCCGACAGTCGAGTCGTCGGACTCGCCGCGGCCCTCGATGGCCTCTTCGAGTGCCAGCAGTCGGCGCTTGAGCGGGAGTCCGTCGCCCGCCGAGTAGCCGCCCAGCGAGTCCGCGCCGACGACGCGGTGACAGGGCACGACCAGCGGGACGGAGTTCGCGCCGCAGGCCCGACCCACCGCGACGGCCGCCGTGTCGAGGTCGTCGGCGATCTCGCCGTAGGTCCGGGTCTCGCCGTACGGAATCGCCCGCATCTCGGCCGCGACCTCGCCGGCGAACCCCGACGGGAGCGCCACCGACAGGTCGAACGCGCGGCGCTCGCCCGCGGCGTACTCGCGGACCTGCGCGCGAATCTCGTCCGCTGGAGCCCCGACGCGGTCGGCGTCGAGTTCGACGGTCCGGCCGAGGAGTTCGACGTTCATCCATCCAGAGAGGGAGCACGGGGGCTTTGCCGTTTCGGTCGCTGGACTCCCCGCCCGACTACTCCACGTCGACCGACCGGTGCTGTTCGCGCTTCGGGAGCGTGACGCGGAGCCGCCCGTTCAGGTACTCGGCGGTCGTTCGATTCTCGTTCACGCGCTCGGGGAGTCGAATCGTCCGGCTTATCCGGCCCTCCTCGCGGGCTCTCGCGCCGAACGTGCCCGCGTTCTCGGGGTCGTCCTCCGGCTCGGCGAGTATCTGGACGCGGTTCTTCCGGACGGTCACGTCGATGTCCTGCTTGCGGACGCCCGGCAGGTCGGCGGTCACGACGTACTCGTCGCCGTGTTCGGCCACGTCCACGGCTATCGCGGGGGTCGGTCGAGCGTCGGTCTCTCGGGGTCTCCGGCGTCGGTTTCTGCGTGCCATCTTGCTCCTCGATAGGTGTTGGCGACGGCGACGGGCTTAACGTTGGTGTGGACTCGCACCGTGGACCGAGTAGCGCAGGTTTAAACCCGAAGACGCGCAAGCCTCGGGCATGACCGACGACGGAACCCACCCCGAAGGCGGGTGGTTCGAGGAGGTCGCGCCCGGCGACGCCGCGGCGGGTGCGGCCCGGATACGCGAAGGGCGGGCCGACGCGCCCGCCGACTGGCCCGAGCGGGCCGTCGCGTCCGGATTCGCCGACAGCGACGACGAGTACTACGACGCGCTCCGGGACGCGAGTCTGCGGGCGGCCCGCGAGGGCGCGGCCGAGCGCGAGCGCGCCGACGACCAGCAACTGGTTCACGCGGTCCGGGCGATGGACGACGCCGCGGCCGAGGCCAACGAACTCGCCGAGCGGGTCGCCGAGTGGGCGGGGAGTCGCTACCCCGACGCCGGGACCGGCGTCGAGTACGCCCGCGAGTTAGCGGAGCGAGACCCTGAGTCACCGACCGACGAGCGGTTGATTTCGCTGGCGCGGCGCGTCGCGGACCTCGCCGACGAGAGTGCGGAGTTGCGCGAGTTCATCGAGCGCGAGACCCCCGAGGTCGCGCCGAACCTCGCGGCGCTGGCCGGGCCGGTCCTCGGCGCGCGCCTAATCTCGCTCGCTGGCGGCCTCGAACCGCTGGCCAAAAAGCCCTCCGGGACCGTGCAGGTCCTCGGCGCGGAGGACTCGCTGTTCGCGCACTTGCGGGGCCACGCGACCTCGCCCAAGCACGGCGTCATCTTCACCCACGAGTTCGTCCGTGGCACTCGACCGGACAAGCGCGGGTCGGCGGCGCGGGCGCTGGCGGGGAAACTCACCATCGCCGCACGCATCGACCACTACTCTGGCGAGCGCAGACCGGAACTCGACGACGAGCTACAGCGCCGGATGGACCAGATTCGCGGGCGGGGCGACGGGAGCGAGGGCAGGAGCGATGAGAGCGGTAACATCGAGGAGGGCGACGCATGACCGACCGGTCCGACGTTACCCTCCCGGAGGGCGTCGAACGGCGCGCGTTCGACGGTCGAGAGCGTCTGGCGACGCAGGGCGAGCCGGTCTACGGCGAGCCGACCGACGGCGACTGGCGGTGTTGGGACGCCGGGCGCTCGAAGCTCGCGGCGATGCTGGAGTCGGGGCTGGAGGTGGGGCTCGCCGGCGGCGAGACGGTGCTGTACCTCGGCGCGGCCAGCGGAACGACCGTGAGCCACGTCGCGGACTTCTCGGGGCCGACCTACGCCGTCGAGTTCGCTCCTCGGCCGGTCCGGGACTTGGTGGGCGTCGCCGAGGACCGCCGGAACCTCTTTCCCCTGCTGAAGGACGCCCGCAAGCCAGCGACCTACGCCCACGTCGTGGAGGCCGACGTGGACGCCATCGTACAGGACGTGGCGACTCGCGGACAGGCCCGCGTCGCGGTCGAGAACCGCCAGTTCCTCGCGGACGACGGTCGCCTGCTAGCGGCAATCAAGGCCCGGAGCGAGGACGTGTCCCGCGACCCCGACGAGGTGTTCGACGACGCGCTGGCCACCCTCCGCGACGGGTACGAAATCGTGGAGACGGCGCGACTCGAACCGTACCACGACGACCACCTCGGCGTGGTCGCTCGGCCGCGGTGAATCGCCGGGCGGTCGGTCTCTTGTCGGACAGTCGGTCCAGTCCCGCGTCGGGCGGTGGCTCTCGCTCGGTGCGCCACCGACCGCCCCTGCCGGGTTCGGAACTATTTACACCTCGGATTACGAAAGACCGAGAAATGGACTCGGGTTCGGCTGGAAGCTTCGCGGAGATGGGGACGCTGGGCATCGAAGAGGAGTTTTACGTCGTCGACGAGCGCGGTCGCCCGACCGCGGGCACCGACGAACTCGTCTACGAGCGCGACCCGCCCGAACTGCTGGACGGACGACTCGACCACGAACTGTTCAAGTGCGTCGTGGAGACCCAGACGCCCAAGATACAGCGCCTCGCGGACGCCCGCGAGCATCTGATTTCGGTCCGCAACGCCTTGGTGGACCACGCCGAGGAGGCCGGGTTCCGAGTCGCGGCCGCGGGTCTCCACCCCGGCGCGCGGTGGCGCGAGTTAGAACACGCCGAGAAAGAGCGGTATCGCTCCCAGTTGGACCGGATACAGTACCCCCAACACCGGAACACGACCGCGGGCCTGCACGTCCACGTCGGCGTGGACGACCCCGACAAGGCCGTCTGGATAGCCAACGAGATTCGGTGGTATCTACCGGTGATGCTCGCGCTCTCGGCGAACTCGCCGTACTGGAACGGCTTCGACACCGGGCTCCAGTCCGCGCGAGCGAAGATTTTCGAGGCCCTTCCCAACACCGGGATGCCGACCTGTTTCGACTCCTACGACGACTTCGCGACCTTCGAGGAGACCATGCTTCGCTCCGACTCCATCGCCGACCGCGGGGAACTCTGGTACGACGTGCGACCCCACACCGGCCACGGTACGGTCGAAGTCCGGACGCCCGACGGGCAGGCCGACCCCGACCGCGTGATGGCGTTCGTGGAGTACACCCACGCGCTGGTCGAGGAGTTGGCGGCGCGCTACGAGGACGGCGAGGAGGGCTACCGACACCGCCGGGAGCTGTTAGACGAGAACAAGTGGCGCGCGATGCGCTACGGCCACGACGCCGCCTTCATCCGTCGGGACCGCGAGGAAGAGGTCGGTCTCGGCGAGGTCGTAGACCGGGAGTGCGAGCGGTTGGGCGTCTCGGGTATCCGGGACCTCTACGACGGCGAGAGCGGTGCGACCCGCCAGCGCCGGATTCTGGACGAGTCCGGGCCGGAGACGCTGTACGAGTCGTTGCTCCTCGAACGCGAGTGACCCGACGCGAGCGACGACGCCCGAACGACAGCGACGGGACGGTCGCGAGCGGTCGGACTCCTCTAAGCAACCTTTTTACTCGCCCGCGGCTTGTGTCCTCGTAGAGAGGACATGTCCGACGAGAACACAGACGACGAAGACATCGACGTGAACGTCGAAGACGACACCGTCGAGGAGGCCGATATCGAGGACGTAGACGACGACGTGTCCGTCGAAGAGGAACTCGACGTGGACGACGAGGGCGACGTGACCGAGGAGGTGAACGTGGAGGTCGCTGGCGACGAGGAGCTGTCGGTCGAACAGGACGTGTCGGTCGAGACGGAGGCCGAGACCGACCGCCTGTCGAAGGGCCGCGAGCGCCTCGGCGAGGAGGCCGACCGTGCAGTGGACCAGTTCGACCAAGGCATCGTGGACCTGCTGTCGTGGGTGCTGGACACCGAGACGAGAGCGCGAATCTACGTCTACCTCCGACAGGAGCCCTACAGCACCAGCGAGGAGATAGCCGAGGGGACCGGGCTGTACCCCTCGACGGTCCGGGAGTCACTGGCCGAACTCCACGACGAGGAGAACGTAGAGCGCCGCAAGCGCGAGAGCGAGGGCGCGGGCAACAACCCCTACGAGTACACCGCCATCGCGCCGAGCGAACTCGTCGGCGGCATCGTCGGCCAGATTCAGGACGAACTCAACACGGTGTTCAATCTGGACGACCACCTCGAACCCGAGTCCGAGACCCAATCGGAGACCGAACCGAGCGAACCGGTGAGCATCCGAGTCGAGGACGAGGAGGACGCGAGCGACGACGAGCCGACCGAGACCGGCGGCGAGGACGACGAGTAAAATTATCTCCGCCGGCGGGTATTCCGAAGGCACTAAGCCGCGGGGAACCCTTCGCGGGGGTATGAGGGTTGCCTTGGGCGGGACCTTCGACCCGGTCCACGACGGCCACCGCGCGCTGTTCGAGCGCGCCTTCGAACTCGGCGACGTGACGGTCGGTCTGACGAGCGACGAACTCGCGCCGAAGACGCGCCACGAGGACCGGTACGTCCGCCCGTTCGACGAGCGGAAGGCCGACTTGGAGGCGGTCCTGTCGGGGTTCGCCGACGAGTACGACCGCGACTTCGAGGTCCGAGAGTTGACCGAACCGACCGGTATCGCCACCGAGGAGCAGTTCGACGTCTTGGTGGTCTCGCCCGAGACGACCGACGGTGCCCAGCGCATCAACGACATCCGCGACGAGCGGGGCTTCGACCCGCTGGAGGTCGAAGTCGTGGACCACGTTACGGCCGACGACGGCGACATCATCTCCAGCACGCGCATCGTGAAAGGCGAAATCGACGAACACGGGAACCTCACGCCCGAGCGCGACGGTCGGGACGCGGAACGCTGAGGCGGATTCGCTCCGTTTTCGGGAGTTTCGGAGTTCGAACCGGTACCTTCGACTATCGTCGCTCCCAACCGACGCACATGACTGCGCAGGAGACCACCGCGAACGGCATCACCGCGCGCTACCGCGAGACCGACGACGAGCGCCTGCTGGAGTTCGAGTCCGAGCGTTCGACCGCCGCTATCGCCCAGAACGTCGAGGGCTACGCCATGCTGAAGGTCCGTCCGACGGCCGACGGCGACGAACTCGAACGCTACTACGGGTTCGACATGGCGCTGGACCACGCCGCGGAACTACTCGGCGTCTCACCCCACGACCTCCCGGTGCCCGACGAGGCCGACGACATGGGGATGTGACAGTAGGACACCACTGTAGTCCCTTTAGAGAATCATCCGCATTTCCCAAATGATTCTCTCGTTATCTTCGGAACGACCAGCGGCGCGCGGCCGAGTCGTCGCTCGGGCGAGTCGGCCGCGAACCCCACGTCGGCGTGGAGGCCGCCGCGAGCGTCGGCGATGCCGAGCTGTGGTTCCCACAGTTCGAGGTCCACCGGCCCGCCGAGGCGGAGGCGACGGCGCTGGTCGCCCCGGTCCACGACCTCGAAGCCCAGCGACCGGTAGAACGACTCGGCGCGCGCGAGGTCCTCGACTTCGAGGACGATCTCGAAGATGTCCGTGATGGCTTTCTGGCCCTCGCCGACGCTCCCGATTTCGACGCAGTTGCCGTCCGGGTCGTAGAAGTACAGCGACTTCGCGCCGCCGAAGTCGAACTCCGTGAGGTCGAACGACTCGCCGAGGAGGGCGTACCACTCGTCGTACCGGTCGGGCGGCGTGGCGAACGCGTAGTGGGTGTGGACCCCGCCGCGGGGCACCGCGCCGGGTTCCCGGACGACGAGGGTCGCCCCGCCCGCGTCGAAGGCGACTTCACCGTCCTCCTCGCGGACCACCGAGAGGTCGAGGTGCGTCTCGTAGAACTCGCGGGCGCGGTCGAGATACTTCGCTTCGAGCGCCAGCCAGCGCAACCCCGAGAGCATGGCCGGAAGTACGTCCGCCCGGTTCTTAAACCCCTAACGCCCTCACGACTGCAGGACGCGTACAGGAGGGTTTTGTGGGTTCGGTCCGTACGGTCGGCCATGCCGCTGAAGAAATCAGAGCCCGCGACGGAGTACGAGGAGATAGACCGGTGGGACGAGGGCGTCGGGTGGATAGCCCACCCCGACGAGACGATGTTGCGGGCCAGCCACGCGCTCGACACGGAGGCTGGCGTCTGGGCCGTCGACCCCGTTGACGCGCCGGGCGTGGACGATTTGCTCGCCGAGTTCGGCGACGTGACGGGCGTCGTCGTCCTCCTGAACCGCCACTACCGGGACGCCGACGAGATAGCGCGCCGCCACGACGTGCCGGTGTACGTCCCTTCGTTCTTCGACCGCGTGCCCGAGATGGAGGCCGACCTTCGGCGGTTCGACGCGACGCTACCGGGCACCGACTACCGGATGTTGCGAGTCGCCGACGCGTTCGGCTGGGAGGAGGCCGCCCTCTACGACGAGGCGGCGGGAACGCTGGTCGTCGCCGAGAGCGTCGGCAACGCGCCGTACTTCACCACGCCCGGCGAGCGCATCGGCGTCCACCCGATGATGCGACTCACACCGCCGTCGGCTTTGAAGGGGCTCCGACCCGAGCGCGTGCTGGTCGGGCACGGCCGGGGTGCGTTGGACGACGCGACCCGCGCGTTGGACGATGCGCTCGGCGGCGCGCGACGGAAGTCACCGAAGCTCTTCGCCGAGAACCTCCGGATGGTGTTGCGTCGCTGACCGGAGACGTTCGTGAGTGGCCGATTCCGCCGATAAATTTTTGCATTTTCGTTACTAGTTCCTAAAACATGCGTTCTATCCGAGGTGTGACGGCGCGTGGGAAAGCATCGGGGGTGTGGCCGTGACACTGTCGTTCGAAGCCGCGACGGAGCCGACCGGCCTCGACATTCGGGACCGAATCGAGCGGCGCACGTACACCCTCGAAACCACGGGGTCGGTCTCGCCGACGCCGACGGACGCCGACGAGTTTCGGTTTCCGGTAGACGACGCGGTCGCCGTCACGACCGAGACGCTCGCGCTTCCGACGTTCGTCGCGGCGTACGTCCGCGACGCGACGGGCCGGATGCTCCTCGAAGTCGGAAGCGGGACCGACAGACGGCTTCCGGCGGGGCGCTACGGCGTCGAGTTGTGCGCGCCGATGAAACTCTACCTCACCGTCGAAGGACCGATGAGGGTGACCGCGACCGACGACGCAATTCGGTTCGGGTTCGAGTCGGCGACGACGGTTCGAGTGGGCGCGCGGTCCCACCACGAACGACCGGCGGCGACCGTCACGACGACCGACGACCCCCGCGACGTGATGGCCGCGCTCTCGACGCTCGGCTCGGCACTCAAGACCACCAGTCCCGAACGCTCGTTCCCGACGCTGCGGGGCCACCCGCCGCTCGTGGAGTTGGGCGACGAGCTGTCGGTTCCCGACGGACTCGCTCGCCCCGAGACCGGCGTCCGAATCGAGTTGCCGCCGGAGCGCGGTCGGGCCTACGTCGCCGCGCCGCTGGCGTTCTACCTCGGCGCGGAGTTAGTTCCCGTGTTGGACGCGAGCGCGCCCCGCATCGTCACGGACGAGGGCTTCGAGTACGACCTCGACGGACCGAAGGGGTTCGAGGAGGAAGTAGCCAGAGTCCTCAAGCAGACGTTCCTGCTGGACTGCGTGACCCGGACCGAGGGCTACTATCCGGTGGCGCTCCACGAGCGCGAGGCGCTCGAACCCGACCTCGGGCTGGACTTCGCGGCGCTCTACGACCGGTCGCTGGCCGAACGGTTGGACGCGTACCTCTCGGTCCCCTTCGAGGTGGTCGAAGACCAGATTCCGACGTGGAAGCTGACGACCCACGTCGAACCGACGCCCGAGAACGTCGCCACCGTGCCGTTTCTGGTGGACGACCTCGCGGTCGTCCGTACGCCCGCGTCCCGACAACCGACTCGGCGTGCGACTGCCCCGTCCGGAGAACTCGTTCGCGACGGCGACTTCACGCGAAGCTCCTCGGAATCGGAGGGTACGCGCCCGGTGGTCGAACCCGAGGGCACCGACTCGGTCGAACGGGCGTGGATCGGCGACCACGCGCCGGTGGACGCCAGCAAGGCGACCCCGACCGCGTTCCACAACCGGTTGGAACAGAAATCGGAGGCCGAGGACATCGAGATTTCGGTCGTCTGCAACGACACCGAGATGAACGAGGAGCGCGACATCGCCGCCGAGGTGTACGGCTCCCGCGAGAGTTTGCCGTTCGACGTGACCGTCCACCGCGGCTTGACGACCGACGAACTCCGCGCGGTGCTGGCCGACGAGACCGCGTTCCTCCACTACATCGGCCACATCGACGGGTCGGGCTTCGAGTGTGCGGACGGCCATCTCGACGCCGCGGACGTGGATTCGGTGGGCGCGGAGGCGTTCGTGTTGAACGCCTGCCAGTCCTACGAGCAGGGAATGGAACTCATCGACGCGGGGAGCGTCGGCGGCGTCGTGACCCTCGCCGACGTGATAAACAGCGGCGCGGTCCGGGTCGGCAAGACGATGGTCCGCCTACTGAACCGCGGGTTCCCGCTCCGGGCCGCGCTCTCTATCGCCCGCGGGCGGAGCATCGTCGGCGACCAGTACATCGTCGTCGGCGACGGGAACGTCGACATCGTTCAGACCGAGAGCAACATGGCGATGCTCTGCGTCGTGGAGACCGGCGACGAGGAAGACGTTTTCGAGGTGTCGGTCGAAAGCTACGCCTCCGGAGGCGGTGGAATTGGCGGGTTCTTCAGGCCACGCTTCGGCGAACCCGAACGCTACCATCTCACTTCGGGACGGCACGGACCGTACTCGATGACCCGCGAGGAACTTCGGACGACGCTGGCGATGGAGAACGTTCCGATGAACGTAGACGGCGAATTCACGTGGAGCCAAGACCTCGACGTGAACGAAATCTAGTTTTACGGTCCGTAACAGGCCACTGCCATTCCGGCGGACGCGTTTCCGGCCTGCGTGAGCAGTAGTAGCATCGTGAACAGGACGCCCATCTTCCGGGGATTCTCTGCGAGGTACGTGGTGAAGTCGGATTCCGACATTCCACCTAAAAGTAATAGCTATGTTAATATAAAATATTCTATATTTTTCAAGACACGAAACTATTCGACGTAAGTCAGACGCACGACGTGCTCGTTGAAATGCGTTGTCACTCGTCACGCCGCTATCGGGGCAGTACGATTATACGCGGACGGGCCAAAGGAGAGATGTGGTGTACGTAACTCGGGGGCTGGTGGACGTGTTACTGGACTTCGCGGCGGAGGCCGAGCCCGACGAGTTGACGGTCTCGCTCGCGGTCACACCCGCAGGCGAACTGGACGGCACCGAGGAGCTACCGGCCGACGCGCCGGTGTTCACGCACTTCTACCCGCCGGACGCGGGGAAGTCCATCACGGCGGTCTTCGGCGTGGACCTCTCGGTCCCGGCGGGTCAGACTCAAGGCCGGTTCATCGCCCACCCCAAGGGGAACTTGGAGGTGAACGAGACCGACGACCTCCACGAGGCGATTCTGGTCGCGGTGCCGCCGTGGGACGAGTCGTCGCTCGGGGCGTTCGACCGGTCGGGCCGCAGACAGCCGCTGGAGGTCGTGGACGCCGACCCCCCGACCGAATCGCTGTCGTAGCGACGCCGGCCGACCCTATTCGAGGTAGCCCAGTTCCCTGAGCTGGCCGGTTATCTCCTCGAACTCCGACTCGGTGAGTTCGCCCTCCTTCTGGTGTTGGATGACGATGCTCCGGAGCAGGAAGCGCACGAGGTCGCTGGTGCTGGAGAAGCTGGTGCCTTCGATTGTCTCCTCGACGCGGTCGGCGAGGTCCTTCGGAATCGAGACGGTGGTGTACTCGGTCATAGGGGCTACTGGGGCCGCGCGTGGGAAAACGATTGTCCTCTCGTCGGTCGGCGCTCTGCTGACGTACTCGTGTCCGGTGGGTTCCCGAACCGGCGATTACGGCGCGGTGTCGCTCACAGTCGCTCGGTGTCCACGCTCACGTCGTCGGGCGTCACGATGAGAAACTCCCGGAAGTGAATCAGGTTGCCGCCACGCTCCTTGACTCGCGGCGCGAGGTCGGCCGCCAACTCGGGGAGGTCGCCCTCGACAGCCAGCACGAGGACGTTGCCGCGGTCCACGACCTCGAACCACTCGCGCTCGTCGGTCGTCCCGTCTAACTCGCCGAGGACGATGCGCCGGTCGGTCCCGTCGGTGTCCTCCTCGTCGTCCGTTATCTCCTGCTCGACCGTCTGGAGGTCGAGGTCGAAACCACTGCCCATACGCGCTCGCTCACACTCCCCCGCCAAAATCCTTGCCCCCTGACGGACGTTCGGAAATCGAACATTTTAAATAAATGTTGGTAATCTATTTTAAGAATATTTCTATTGCCATCTTTTAAACAGATTGAATTAGTTCGTCGTCATTGCCAAAAGTGGTCATGGCACAAACTTCGACGCGGACACGGATGGCAGAGTTCCTCGAATCGAACCCGCGACTGATGGGCGCACTGTTCACGATATGCCTGCTGTTGATGCAGGCCGGAAACGCTAGTTCGGACTTCGTAACCCGGAGCGAGTTGTCCTCCGCAGAGACGAGTTGATGAACCGAGTTCTGTCCGATAATCGGGAGATATATCGAACCGAGTTCGTACCCCGGAGATGTGTACGCGCGAACGTTGGCCTCGAACTCGTCTTCGCCGACTCGTTCAATTTTGAGGTGAAGCGGACAACCGCTCTCGCTCTGACACAGAGTCACGCTTCCATCGCCGACCGTCGTGTACTGGTAGGCCGGACCGATGGCGTCTTTCACGACCGAGAGCGCGACCCGGAGCGGGAACCCGCAGTTGAGGAGTCGCGCGAGCGTCCGGCCGACGTCGGTGGCAGCGTCCAAGTGACCGTCGGGACACCGCATCCCGTCGCCGTCCACGTGGCCGATGTAGTGGAGGAAGTCGGCGGGTTGGGCCAACACGTCCCGGAGTTCGTCGGTCGTCAGGTCGTAGTGAACCGACACGTCGAACCGGAGGAGGTCTCGAAGCCCGTAGAACTCCTCGACGACGTCCTCCTCGTTCATGCGCTCGTCGTTGCAGACGACGTGAATCTCGATGCTGGTCTCGTCGGGGGCCGACCGCTGGGCGCGTCGCCGGTAGGACTCGACGGTCGCCTTGTTCGCACCGAGCGGGAACCCCTCGCCGACCCACGCGTGTTCGACCGTCTCGACCGGTTCGGGGTTGAAAATCTCGCCCTGCTGGACGGTCGAGGAGTTCCCGTCGGTCGTGCTTCTGGTGAACTCCTCGGCCGTCGTGGCGTCGTCCGCTCGGCTTCGGAAGAACTCCCCGAGAGGTTCGGGCGTCGGACTCACCGACGCGCCGGTCGGTCCGCCCGGACATCGGACCAACGCGAGGTCGTCGGCGACGAACGGCAGTACTTCGACGTTGGTCGGGGTCGCCATCACGTCGGTCGTCAGGTTCCAGTCGGGCACGTGGTCGGCGACCGACTCGAAGGGGACCGAGAGGTACGCTGCCGTTCGCTCGGCCAGCGACCGGTCGTAGAGCGCCGCGAAGTCGAGTTCGAGGTCCGACTCGACCGCCTCGCGCTCGTGGAGGTCCACGTCGTAGTAGCCTTCCGTCCGGGTCACGCAGTCGAAGAAGAACGTCTGGCGGAGGACGCGCCCGACGGTCGTCTCGTAGCCCCGCGGGCCGTCGAGGTCGTACTCGAAGCCTTCGTCGGTGACGAGTCGGGGTTCGTCGGCCGGGACGACCTCCGCGCCGAGGTAGTACGCCAGCGACGCCGCGGGATAGACGTACTGGTAGTCGGCCGGAAGTTCGAGTCGGACGCCGGTGTCGGGACGAGCGATGCCCTCGGGGGCGTCGAACTCGTCGCGCAGTTCCACGAGCGGCGGGTGGCCCCGGAGGGTGGGAAAGCTCCGCTCGGGACTGGTCGTCTTCAGCGCCGACCCGAGGAGCGAAACCGCGTCCATCGCGCCCACGGGGTCTGGCGTGGTCGTGACGGTGCCAGCGGGCCGCTCGTGGAACGAGCGCGCGCCGACCGCCACCTCGGTCGGGTCGCCGAAATCGACGGTGACGGTCGCTTCGTCGTGGCGCACGTCGATGGCGCTCTCGACGGCGAGGTAGAGTTTCATCGGCGCGGTGCTGAGTTCGAGGACGTACGCGCCGGGGTCGAGCGACCGGTCGACGTGGTCGGCGTTGTCGCCGACGAGGTCGCCCGACTGCGTGCGGACGAGGACGTTGGCGAGTTTCGGGAGGCCGACGCTACTCGTCTCGAAGGCGATCGCGGAATCGACGGGGAAGTAGAACTCGTCGGTCGGGACGGGCGTTGGCTCGACGGGCGAGGCGGTGTCGAGTTCGAAGCGGGCGTTCTCGATGGGGTCCGTTATGTCTACGGTCGTGCAGTCAGTGTGTACCGTGAACGTCGGGTCCATGAATCACCTCACAGGCGCACCCAGTCGGTCTGCTGGTCGTACTCGGGAACGTGCCACCGCTGTTCGGTCGGGAGCCCGTCGCGTTTCCGGAGTTCGATTCGGGCGTCGAACAGCGGGGAGAGACGCTCGACGACCTCGTCGTCGTCCGGTCGCGGGAGGTGGTAGTGAGCCATCCCGCGTACCCCCTTGACCATCGCCGAGACCGAGCGCACGAACCGGGCGACGCGGTCGGGGTCGTACTCGTGTGCCATCCGGCCGAGCGACGAGACCGACAGGCGGAGTTCCGAGGGGTCGAGTCCGCCGTCGGCGTCCGCGAAGAAGTCGATGGCGACGACGACCTCCTCGCGAAGTCGGCCGAGCGCGCTCCGGCCGGTCTCGTCGGTTGGCAGGGATACTCCGCCGCTCTCGGCGGCCTGCGGGACGGACCGCTGGCAGGCGTCTTGGTCTATTACCCACACGTCCGAGTCGTCCGAATCGACGCCCGACGGAAGCCGTTCGCGGACGTTCTCGGCTTCGGGGTCGGCAAGCGCGACGACTCGTTTGCGCTCGGCGTTCGGTGCACCCAGTAGCGTCCGGGTCGCCTCGACCGTCACGTCCTCGGAGACGGCACCGGTGACGAGAAGGTTGCAGCCGTCGTGTTTGAGCCGTTTCAACACCTCCTGAAACTCGTGGGTCGAACAGTCCCCGCGAAAGCGTGCCCGCTGGAGTGACATCTCGTCCCATACCACAGAGGGGGTAAAAATAAAATTTTGTATTCTTTCGGACGCGAATAGGTGTCTCGTCCGACCTACGTGTACGAACGGTGGCGAACGTAGCGACGTTCGGAGACGAATGGTGTGCTAGCGAGTGGCAATCGGCTCGCGCGTGGCGGTCGGCCACGAAAACGGCGGTGGGTCGGGCGTCGCGCTCGGCGACCGCGGGTCGATGTCGCTACTCGTCGTATTCGCGCTTGAACCCGCGGAACTCCGTCCGGTGGGCCTCCTCGTCGGCGAGAATGGTGACCGCGATGTCTTCGGTCACGGGGTCGTCGTCGCCCGCCGCTTTGATGAGCGCACGGTAGGTCTCGATGGCGTCCTCCTCGGCGTCGAGGACCCCCTCGATGACCGACAGTACGTCCGTACTGTTCTCCGGCGGCTGGAGGCTCTCTTGGCGGGCCTCGAAGTCGTAGGAGGCGGGCGGGCGCTCGTCGAGTTGCTTGAGCCGCTGGCCGAGCATCTCGGCGTGGTTGAGCTCCTCTTGGATGTCGGTTTCGAGGCTCTCTTTGACCTCCTCGGCGCTCACGCCTTCGAGGACGATGGAGTTGGTGAGGTAGTTCATCACTGTCTCGATCTCGTCGCTGTACGCCTTCTTGAGTAGGTCCGTAACTTCTTGAGTCGTCATCGAGCGAAACTACGTTCGCCAGCCTTCTTATTGTTCCGGCGGTGACAACCCCTGTGTGGGTTACTCACGCGTGGCTCTACGGAGTATTGGTCCTCCCGCCGAGGAGTTCCTACCCGGAGGCCGAACCGCGCCCGAGAATATCTCGACGGTATATTTTGAAAATCAACTGTTTAGATGCCGCATCGAAGTATAGTTACCGGACTGAGTATAAGGTCGAATAAGGACATCCAGACGATTACAGGACGTTTCAGTCGGGCGATTTCGGTCTCGACGCCCCGATGAGTGTCGTGTCAACCGGGGGACTAGACCTGTCGCAGCGGTACGCTTAAATAGGAGAAAGCGGCCATCACCGAGTACGATGTCTGACAACGACATGCACTCGTCCGATACCAGTCGGGCGGGTCGAGTTCTTCGACGGCACGTTGAAAACTAACGGCGAATTCGAGTCCGCGCGGGTCTTCGACACGACCATCGCCGCCAACACGTCCGCGACGACCTGCGGACTGGCGCGCGTCGTCGACAAGGACGTGGAGGCCGCCATCGACTCCGGCGTCGAGATGGTCCACGTCTTCGCTTCGACTAGCGACGTGCAGCTTGAGGATTCGATGCACGCCACTCGCGAGGAGGTCGTGGAGCGCTCGGTGAACGCGGTCGAACGAGTGAAAGAGGCGGGCGCGACGGCGATGTTCTCCCCGATGGACGCCACCCGGACCGACGAGGAGTACCTGCGAGAGGTCGTCTCCGCGGTCTCGGACGTCGGCGTCGATTGGATAAACATCCCCGACACCTGCGGTGTGGCGACCCCGACGCGGTTCGCCGACCTCGTGAGCGCGGTCGATAGCTGGACCGACGCCAGAATCGACGTCCACACTCACGACGACTTCGGGATGGCGGCGGCCAACGCCGTCGCCGGGTTCGAGGCCGGCGCGGACCAAGCGCAGGTCTCTATCAACGGCATCGGCGAGCGCGCCGGAAACGCCGCCTACGAGGAGGTAGTGATGACGGTCGAATCGGTGTACGGCGTCGATACCGGCATCGACACGACCGGTATCGTCGAGGCCTCCCGGACGGTCGAGGAGTACAGGAGCGCGAGTTCGTACTGGGCAAGCACACCGGCGCGAACTCGGTCCGCAAGCGACTGGAGGACCGCGGCTTCGCGCCGACCGACAGCGAGGTCCGGCAGGTAACCCGCCAGGTCAAAGACTACGGCGCGGAGAAGAACCGCGTCACGGTCGCCGACTTGGAGCGGTTCGCCCGCGAGGTCGGCGTCGCCGAGAAAGAGCAGGAGGTCCGCGCCTGATGGCGACGCCCGGATTCGCCCCGCCCCGCCAGCCGCGCGCGGCGGGTCCGGTCGCTCGCTCGGTCTGGCCGTCGCCGCCGAGACGGGGGCGCTCGTCGGGTGTGACAGTCTCCCGAACTTCGCGCAATGGTTGCAGTTCGCGAAAGGGTTTTGAACGTCGGCGTCGGTACGTTCCCAGTAACGATGCGACAGTCACCGACTGCCACCGGCACGAGACGCTTCGCGTCTCGACGCGCGCTCGCGGCGGACGCCGCGGGCGCACCGGCCGCCAGCAGTGGGACTGTCGAGCGCGCGATTATCGTAGGGGCCTGAGCCCCTACAACACCACTTCTCCGACCCGACGTTCCGCATCGTT
>SDGW01000238.1_pt1 | contig 23371 bp, 21 predicted proteins | sample 2873831 | NCBI WGS metagenome assembly SDGW01 (sample SAMN08132700, study PRJNA421101) | hypersaline lake metagenome | isolation source: celular fraction 0.22 microns magnesium sulfate-rich crust from ephemeral... | place: Spain: Penahueca Lagoon, Toledo | collected 2011-07
GGGATCACCGCCTGCCCCGCGGCGTCGATCGTCCGGTTCGCCTCCTCGCGGGGGTACTCCCGCTCGATCTCGCTCGCTGGCCCCGTCGCCACGATCTCGCCGTCGTCGACGACGACGCTGGCGCCTTCAAGCAGTTGGTCGTCGGGGCCGACGAGGACCTCGCCCGCGTCGTAGATCAGCAGGTCGGCCGTCATCGGCGCTCACCCCGGCCGGCGAGGAAGTGGGCGACCGCGCGAGCGGCCGCGGTCACCGTCAGACCGTCACGGTCGAGCGGCGGGGCACACTCCACGACCTCGAAGCCGGCGACGCGGTCGTCGGCGGCGAGGCGGCCGAGGAGGTCGAACAGCTCTCGGGCGGTGAGCCCGCCGGGCGTCGGCGCGCTCACGCCCGGCGCCGCCGCCGCGTCCAGCACGTCCACGTCCAGGCTCACGTAGACGGTGTCGACCGCCGAGAGCTCAGCCAGCGCCGACGCCGCCGCGCCCGCCGGATCGTCGCCGACCGACGCCGCCGGGTGGATCGCCCCGCCCTGCTCGTCGAGGAACTCGTGGTAGCGCGTACTCGTCTCGAAGTGGCGCGCGCCGAGCACGACCAGCGAGTCGAGCCCGCGGTCGAACAGCTGCCGGTACGGCGTCCCGCTCGTCGGCCCGTCGCGGACCGCCCGGCAGTCGAGGTGGGCGTCGAGACTGACGACGCCGACCGAGCCGTCCGACAGCAGCGGTGCGACGTTGGGCACCGTCAGCGAGTTGTCGCCGCCGAGGAACACCGGCAGCGCGTCGGCGTCGTGCAGCGGCTCGACCGCCGCCTCGACCGCCCCCTGAACGGCCGACACGGAGTCAGTCCAGTCGGCGTCGACGTTCCCCACGTCGCCGATCGCGTCGAGGGGGCCGGCCGCGAAGTGGTGGGTCTTCGTTCCGGCGAGCGCGTCGCGGATCGCCGCCGGCCCCTCCCGAGCTCCCTTCCGGCCGATGACGGCACCGTCGTAGGGCTCGCCGACGAGGACCGCGTCGTACGCGCCGGCGTCGTCGACGGTCGTCTCTCGAACGACGTCGCCGAACTGCTCGTCGTTCGGATCCGACGAGGGAGCCTGCCACGGGTCGGGGGCGGTGAACTCACTCATGGTCATCGAGGGGGACGTGGACGTTCGAGCGCTCGGCCTCGTCGATTGCCTCCCCGTACCCGGCGTCGGCGTGGCGGACGACGCCCATCCCCGGGTCCGTCGTGAACACGCGCTCGGCCGTCTCGGCGGCGAGGTCGGTCCCGTCCAGCACGACGTGGTTGTTGGCGTGGATCGCGTTGCCGATGCCGACGCCGCCGCCGTCGTGGACGCTGACGATGTCGGCGCCCGCGGCCGTGTTCAGCAGGGCGTTGAGGATCGGCCAGTCGGCGACGGCGTCGGTGCCGTCCCGCATCGCCTCCGTCTCCCGGTTGGGGCTCGCGACGCTGCCGGCGTCGAGGTGGTCACGGGTCACGACGATCGGGCCCGCGATCTCGCCCTCGCGCACCAGCTCGTTGATGCGGAGCGCGAACCGAGCCCGCTCGGTCAGCCCGTCGTCGCCGGCGGTCTCACCGCCACCCTCTCGAGACGCCGCCGGCGTCTCGCTCGTCTCGTAGCCCAACCAGCAGACCCGGCTCGGGAGCCCCTGGAACTGGACCTGCTCCTGCGCCAGGTCGATCCAGCGATGGAGCGCATCCTTCTCCGGGAACAGCTCCTTCACCGCCTCGTCGGTGCGGTAGATGTCCTCCGGCTCGCCCGACAGCGCGAGCCAGCGGAACGGCCCCTTCCCCCGGCAGAACAGCGGGCGGATGTACTCCGGGACGAACCCCGGGAAGTCGAACGGGTCGTGCTCGGTCCCCGTTGACGTGGTCACCGAGCCGCGGTGGTCCGCGACCTGCCCGCGGATGTTGTTCCCGTACTCGAACGCGACGGCGCCGCGGTCCTGGAGCTCCAGGATGGCGGCGACGTGGCGAGTCATCGTGTCCACGCTCTCCTCGACGTACGTCTCGGGGTCGCTCGCGCGGAGGTCGTCGGCTTCCGCGACGCTGTAGCCAGACGGGTAGTACCCCTCGAGTTCGTCGTGGGCCGAGGTCTGGTCGGTGACGATGTCGGGCACGAACCCGCGGTCGAGCATCCCCTCGAGCATGTCCGCGGCGTTCATGTGGACGCCGACGCTGTACGCCTCGCCGCGCTCGGCGGCGTCGACCGCGGCGGCGATGGCCGCGTCGAGGTCGTCGGTCTTCTCCTGGACGTAGCCGGTCTCGAGCCGGCGGTCGATGCGGGCCTCGTCGACCTCGGCGGCGATACAAACGCCGTGGTTCATCGTCACAGCGAGCGGCTGCGCCCCGCCCATGCCCCCGAGGCCGCCCGTGACGACGATGGAGCCCTCGAGCGAACCGTCGAAGTGCTCCCGTCCCGCGGCGGCCAGCGTCTCGTAGGTCCCCTGGATGATCCCCTGCGTCCCGATATACGCCCAGGACCCCGCGGTCATCTGCCCGTACATGATCTTCCCCTCGGCCTCGAGCTCGTGGAAGTGCTCCCAGTTGTCCCACTTCCCGACCAGGTTGGAGTTCGCGATCAGGACCCGCGGCGCGCGCTCGTGGGTCTCGAACCGCCCGACGGGTTTGCCCGACTGGACGAGCAGCGTCTCCTCGTCGCCGAGGTCGCGGAGCTCGTCGAGGATGACGTCGTAGGCGTCCCAGGACCGTGCTGCTCGGCCGGTCCCGCCGTAGACGACGAGGTTCTCGGGGTCCTCGGCGACCTCGGGGTCGAGGTTGTTGTTCAGCAGTCGGAACGCCGCCTCCTGGCGCCACCCCTGACACTCCAGGTCGGTGCCGGTCGGGGCACCCTGGTACTGCCGCCACTGGTCGCTCGGGTCGCCGATTCGGCTCTCCCTGTCGGCGGAGTCGTCCATGATTACCTACAGTATGGGGCGACAGCACAATGGGCCCACCATCTCCGTTAGGAGGTGTCTTTAAGTACACTGGGCCGAGCGAGCGGTGTATGTACGAGGCGATCCTCCGGATCGAGAGCACGGCCCCGTTCGCGGCGGTGACCGAGGGCACCGACGCCTACCTGGAGCTGTACTGCTCCGACCACAGCGACCTCCTCGTCGTCCGCGGCGCCGATCCGGACGCGATGCTCGAACGGGTCCGTGACCGCGTGCCCGTTCGGGACTCCCTCCGCGGTCCGGAGGAGTTGGTCGTGATCACCGAGCGGTGCCTGCAGCCGATCGACGAGCCCACGATCGAACGCTACCTCGACGAGACCGACAGCCTGCTCCTCTCGCCGATCCGCTACGAGAACGGGCTGAAGATCGGTCGCGTGCTCGCCCTCGACCCCGCGAACCTCACGCAGCTCTACGTCGACCTCGCGGCCGACTACGACGTTACCGTCGAGGCGAAACGCGAGCTCACCAGTCTGGGCGGGTCGGTGCCGTTCGTCTCGCTCGTCGACGCCCTCCCGACGCTCACGGCTCGCCAGCGGGAGGTGCTGCTCGCGGCCCACCGGAACGGCTACTTCGAGATCCCGCGCGGCGTCACGCTCGAGGCGATCGGCGACGACCTGGGGATCGGTCGGCGAACGACGGAGGAGCACCTCCGACGCGCGGTCAACAAGCTGATGGACGCGTTCGTCGAGTACCTGTGACGACCCGGTACGGTCGATGCGGGTGTCAGACCCCCCAGATGACGCCGATCCCGGCGGTCGCGACGACGGCGAGGATGAGCTGTAGCGGCCCGCCGACCCGGAGGAAGTCGGTGAACTCGTAGCCGCCCGGGCCGTACACCATGAGGTTCGTCTGGTAGCCTACCGGCGTCATGAACGAGGTGGCCGACGCGAACATCACCGCCAGCAGGAACGCGAACTCGTTGGCGCCGAGCCGGGCGGCCGCGTCGACGCCGACCGGGATCATCAGGACCGCGGTCGCGACCGGCGTGATGACGCTCGCCAGCAGGTTGGCCACGAGGTACAGGACGAACATGACGCCGAGCAGCGGGAGGACCTCGCCGGCCGCGACGAGCGACGCCGCGACCAGCGCCGCGCCGCCGGTCGACTCCAGCGCGATCCCCAGCGGGATGACGCCCGCCAGCAGGAAGATGACGTTCCACGAGACGGCGTCGTAGGCGTCGGCGGTCGTGAGACAGCCCGTGACAACCATCGCGACGACGCCCGCGAGCGCCGCGATCACGATGGACAGCACGTCCAGCGCCGCGAGGCCGACGACGCCGCCGAGGATCCCGACGGCCAGCGGCGTCTTCGGCGAGAGCGGGGCGATCTCGTCGGCACTCCCGTCGACCAGGTGATCGAGCGCGCGCTCGTCGGCGACGACGAGGTTGCCGGTGTCCGTGAAGTACCGGATCGACGCCGGCGTCGTCCGGACCAGGAGCAGGTCCCCCGTCCGGAGCGTGCGGTCGGCGAGCTCCGTCCGGATCAGGTCGCCGCCGCGGCGGAGGGCGAGCACGCTCGTCTCGTGGTAGTCGTGGAGCCCGGTCTGGGCGACGGTCTTCCCCACGAACGACGAGTGGTCGGGGACGACCGCCTTCGCGAGCGTGCCGTCGGTGGCCGCCGCGTCGAACGTGGCCTCGGTCACCGCCTCCCGGGCTCGATGGCCGAGCGCGGCGGCCTCCCGGAACCGGTTGACCGCCTGGACGGAGCCGTGGACGACCACCACGTCGCCCGCCTCGAGGACGCGGTCGGAGTGCGGGCCGGCGTACGCCTCGCCGTCGCGGCGGGCCTGCAGGACCCGGATCTCCGGGTGGGCGGCGTCGAACGCCTCGACCGTCTGGCCGACGGCGGCGGACTCCGGCCGGACGGACATGAACGTGAGGTAGTTGTCGAGATCGAACTCGGTGACGGGGTCGCTGTCGACGGGCACGCGAGCCGGCGTGAGCCGCCAGCCCACGGTGAGCAGGTACGCGAGCCCGACCGCGAGCAGGACGACGCCGAGCCCGGTGAACTCGAACATCCCGATCCCGTCGCGGCCGTCGACGAGCAGCCGGGCGAAGTCGCTGGCGATGATGTTCGTCGCCGTGCCGACGAGGGTGAGCGTCCCGCCGAGGATGGCGGCGTAGGACAGCGGCAGGAGCAGCTTCGACGGGCTCAGGCGCGCGTTCTCCGCGAGGTCGGTGACCATCGGGATGAACACGGCGACGATGGGCGTGTTGTTCACGAACCCGGCGATGGGCCCGGTCGTGCAGACGGTCGCGACGAGGGCGCGGAACTCTCGGCCGGCGGTGAACGCCGCGAGGTGGACGCCGATCCGCTCGACGATCCCCGTGTTCTGGACGCCCGCGCTGAGCATGTACATCGCGATGAGGGTCACTGTCGCGGGGTTGGCGAACCCCGAGATCGCGGCCCGCGTGCCGACGCCGGTCCACGGTTCGAGCACGACGAGCGCGGCGACGACGCTGATCGCGGTGACGTCGTTCGGCACCACCTCGGTGACGAACGCCACCAGCACGGCGAGGATGAGCAGGAACACGACGGTCACGCCCGACACCGGCATACTCGGAAGCACTCGGGTCGATACCTTGATAGTTCCCCTCGGGTGGGGATGCAAGTTTGCGGCGTCCCCCTACACAGGGCTGTTCACGGTTTCAGTCCTCTCAGCGTGTGGAACCCATCCTGTGGTATTTTCGGGGATGTACACGTACGGACAATATGGATACGGGTTCCCGTGCAGTATCCGACGCCGAGGTGTCGGCCGACGACGAGTCGGCGGCCATCCGGACGACGGGGTTGACGAAACGCTACGGCGACGACGTACTGGCCGTCGACGACCTCGACCTGACGGTGTACGAGGGCGAGATATTCGGCTTCCTCGGCCCCAACGGCGCCGGCAAGTCGACGACGATCGACGTGATCATGGACTACGTCCGGCCCACGGCCGGGAGCGCGACGGTGCTCGGGTTCGACGCCCAAACCGAAACCCGCGCCATCCACGAGCGCGTGGGGATCCTCCCGGACGGGTACGGCCTCTACGACCGTCTCTCCGGGCGGAAACATCTCGAGTACGCGATCTCGTTGAAACGGGCCGACGACGACGTGGACGAGCTCCTCGACCGAGTCGGGCTCGACGCGGCGGCCGCCGAACGCGTCGTCGGCGGCTACTCGAAGGGGATGACCCAGCGACTGGCGCTCGCGATCGCCCTCGTCGGCGATCCGGAGCTCCTCATCCTCGACGAGCCGTCCTCCGGGCTCGACCCGAACGGGGTTCGACTCGTCCGCGAGATCGCCCGCGACCACGCCGACCGGGGGAAGACGGTGTTCTTCTCCAGCCACATCCTCAGCCAGGTCGAGGCGGTCTGTGACCGCGTCGCGATCCTCAACCGGGGCCGACTCGTCGCCGTCGACACGATCGACGGGCTCCGCGACGCCCTCGGCACGGGGTCGACGGTAACGCTCACCGTGGACGCGGTCCCGGAGTCGCTGACGCTGGCGGATATCGTGGGCGTCTCGGAGGTGGCCGTCGACGGTCGAACGGTTCGGGTCCGCGTCGACGAGGCGTCGGCGAAAGTCGACGTGATCGACCAGGTGCGGGAGGACGGCGCAGCGTTGCTCGACGTGGCGATCGAGGAGTCGTCGCTCGAGGACCTGTTCAGCGCCTACACCGGCGACGCGCCACGAGGGGCTGACGCTTCGGCGGGGGACCGATGACGGCGGTCTGGCTGACGATCGCCCGCAAGGAGTTCGCCGACGCCCTCCGGTCGCGTATGATCTGGGGGATCGTCGCGGTCATCGCCGTGATGACCTCGCTGTCGGCGAGCATCTCGCTGCTCGTCCCCGACGTCGAGGGCGGCGCCGAGATGGCGATCGGCGGCGCCTCGCAGTTCGCGGGGCTGCTCGTCCCGATCATGGCGCTGATCGCCGCCTACCTCGCGATCGCCGGCGAGCGGGAGTCGGGAAGCCTGAAAGTGATCCTCGGGCTTCCGCCGTCCCGTGGTGAAGTGCTCCTCGGGAAGTTTCTCGGCCGGTGCGGCGTGGTCGCGATCGGTCTCACCCTGGGGTTCGTCGTCTCCGGCGTCGTCACGGCGGCGCTGTACGGCGGCCTCCCCGTGGGCGCGTTCGTCGGGACGACCCTGTTGACCGTCCTCCTCGGCGTCTCGTTCGTCGGCATCGCCATCGGGATCTCCGCCGTCACGAGAACGCGGGCCCGGGCGATGACGCTCGCGATCACCGCCTACCTCGGACTGACGCTGCTGTGGGACCTGGCGCCCAACGCGGTCCACCTGCTGGTCACCGGCGAGATGCCCGGGCAGGTCGTACCGGGCTGGTTCCTGCTCCTCCAGGGGCTCAGTCCGACCGGGGCGTACAACGCGCTCGTCCAGCGGCTGTTGCTCGGCGGCGGCACGGCCGTCGAAGCGCGCCTCGGCGGGCCTGCACCGGCCTACCTCGATCCCGCGGTGTTCCTCGGTATCCTCGTCGCGTGGGCCGTCGTCCCGCTCGTCGTCGGCTATGCCGGGTTCAGTCGTGCCGACCTGAGCTAGCGATCCCGCGTCCGCGCTCCGTTCTCGCCCCCTGCCTATATACGGCGTGTCAGCAAACTACGAGTATGTCGTCACCGCCGTTCATCGACCGCGAATCCGGCGAGTTGGACCTCGACCAGATCCGGGCGGAGCTGTTCCCGCTCGCCGCGCTCGTCGTGCTGTTCGGGGCGGCCGCGGTGCTCGTGTTCCTGCTCGGCCTGCTGGTCGGGGGGAGCCCGGTGTTCGCTGGCCTGTTCACCATCCTCTCGCAGTTCATTCTCGCCCTCGGCACCGGGATCGTGCTGATCTACGTCATCGCGCGGGGGATCCAGCTCGCCGACGAGTCGTAGCGTCGACGGCCCATTTTCCGCCACCTCAGCCGGCGACGCCAGCGATCGCGACCGCCTCGCGGTAGCAGGCGACCGCCAGCAGCAGGTAGCCGCCGGCGAGCAGCGCCCACTCCCGGCGCGTCAGCGACCAGTCCCTCGGTGAGCGGACGCGTTCGAACTCCTCCTTCCAGCGCGGCCCGGACGCCTGGTGCCAGAGCATCACCCCTCGCGTCGCGACCACGATCGCGACCATCGCGGTGATCTCCGTCGGCCCGCTGCGTTCGACGACCACCGCCAGCGACGGCGCGATGCGCTCGCCCGTCCCGATCGCGAGCGATCCCGTCCCCCAGACCGCGCCGTAGCGCGGCGCCTGCACGACCTGCACCACGTACCCCAGCGGCGTGTTCACCGACCGGAACGTGTTGGCGGCGACGGCGATCAGCGAGACGGCCACGTTCCAGCCGAACAGCGTCAGGAACTCTCGCCACACGCTCCCCGCGTACGCTTCGGGCGCGATGGGGTTCCCGCCGCGGAGCAGCCCCTGCGGGAGGAACAGATAGCTGAGCAGCCACGCCGCCGTGAACACGCTCGCGACGACGAGCCAGAGGGCGCCGAACCGGACGAACGCGTCCTCGTGGTTGACGTACCGCCCGACTCGCGCCGAGAGTCGACCGACCGGTCCGGTCCGGGGTTGCGGGGCCATACGTCCGCAACGTGTTCGCTGTTGACAAATAGCTGCCTACGAGCCGCCCGGGATCGTGACGGGCTCGAACCGCTGGAGCCCGAAGTAGCTGTTCAGCACCGCGCCGAACCCCACGACGGCGACGGCGAGTTGGGCGAGCCCCCCGAGGTACGGGACGGCGCCGAGGAGTTCCAGCGCGAGCAGGAACCCCGCGATCCCGGCGACGGTCGCGACGCCGTCGCGCTCGATGGGGAGCCGCGTTCCCAGGAGATAGCCGAACACGGTCTGCCCGTAGAGGATCACCAGGAACTCGGCGAACAGCCCGACGACCGCCAGCGGGAGCAGGATGAGGGTGAACGCCATGTACACGAAGAGGACGAGCAGGCTCGTCGCCCCCAGGCCCCCGACGACGCCGCTGACGAGGGCGTGGTCGGTGATGGCCGCGCCGACGTTCTCGACGACCCGGGGGTGGCGCTCGACGAGCCACCAGCCGAAGGCGCCGAGCGCGAGGAACTGGAGGAGGAACCCGCCGACTCGCTGGGCGGGCGAACTCGACGGCGTCGGCGGTTCGAACGCCGAGACGCGCCCGACCGTGGCCTCGGGGCTGACGGCGGCGTCGCCCGAGTACGTCTGGACCGTCCCGGTGACGGTCGCGCCGTCGCCGACCGAGAGGTTGCCGTTCAGCAGCGTCACGTCGCCGTCGACCGCGCCGTCGACGACCGCGGTGCCGCCGATCACGTACACGTCGCCCTCGACGGTCGCGTCGCTCGGGACCGTGGTGGTACCGCCGGCGACGACGCGCACGTCCGCGAGCGTGTCGGCCTCGGTCTCACCCTCGAACGTGATCGACATCTCGCCAACGTCGCCGCCGCCGATCGAGACCAGCAGGAGGACGACGACGAGCAGCGGGATCGCTTCCGTCGGGCTCACGCGCGCACACCCCCGTTCTCGCGGGCGAGTTCGACCATCCGCCTGGCGTACAGGCCGACCGCGAGCCCGAACAGGAGGAGCAGCGACAGCGCCTGAACCACGTTCAGGTGCGAGAGGAGCGTGAGCTCGGCCGCCTGGAAGTACAGCGCGAGCGCGGTGCTCGAGAACGTGGCGAGCCAGCCGGCGACGCCGATGCCGATCGCCGAGTGGGTCCCGACCGTCTCGGGCGTCGAGAGGTCGGGCCAGAGCGCGAAGTTCAGCGTCGTGTAGAAGCTCACGGCGATCGCGTACAGCGCGGGGTTCAAGGGCGAGGTCCCGTCGCCCGCGATCGCCGGGAACAGCGCCGCGAAGCGCAGGTCCGAGGTGTACATCACGTGGGTCAGGGCGAACAGCGCGAACGTCCAGAGGAACACCCGCGAGAGCGAGTAGTTCGCGTAGATGATCCCGGCCATGACTGCGCCGACGACGTGGGCGACGGCGATGAACAGACGCGTCGAGAGGCTCGGCGACTGCCAGGAGCTCAGCAGCAGCGAGGGGGTGTCGATGATCCGGAGGAAGCCCAGGCTGTCGATGAAGAACACGCCGAACATCAGGACGACCGGGACGAGAAACGTCGCGCTGCGCGCCCGGACCGGCGTTCCGTGGCAGAACCGACCGACGCCGAACCGCTCGGACTGCTCGCCCAGGTCGTCGAGCATCGCGTCGAGTCGGTCGACGCCGGCGAACGAGAGGACGGCGAGCACGACGACCCCCGGCGCCATCGCGACGGCCATCACGCGACTGAACACGTCGATCGACCAGGAGAGCGGGATCGCGTTCGCCAGGAAGTACGCGATCGCCGTGATCGCGGCGGCGACGTACCCACGATCCGGAACGGGGACGAGGTCGACCGCGAGCGAGAAGGAGACGGGGAACCCCACCCCGAGCCCGATCGACGCGACGACGATCCACGCGCCGAACGCCGGGACGGTCCGGATCGACGGCGCGACTAGCGTGAGGACGAACTGGACGCAGACGACGCCGAACAGGAGCCTGAGCTTCGTTTGGAACTGCTCGCTCCACCCGCGGCGGTCCATCGTCACGCCGGTGGCGACGGCGACGACCAGCGTCACGAGCGCGAGCGCCGCCATCCACGCCGAGACGGCCGTCTCGGACAGTCCGACGAGGCGCGTGCCGAGGTCGATGAGCCCCAGCTGGACGAACGTGATGTTGTAGTAGTAGCCGGCGACCATCAGGGCGACGAACAGCCCGTAGCCGGCGACCGTCGTCCACCGTCGACGCCGGACGTGCGTGGGGAACTCCATTCGTGGCTCTTGACAGGTCGTGTGGCCGGGCGTCTAATAAACACGATGCCGGCGTCGACGGGCCGGGGGGCGCTAGCCCGGGGAGAGTGCCCTCGGGTCACTCTATCAGTCCGCCCGTGCCCCGGAATCGACGCGCGTCGGCGCCGTCCCAGCGCCGCCCGGGATGGCCCGAACGAACCGCACGACGAGGCCGAGGCCGGCGACGCTCAGCAGCGCGAACAGCACGATCTGGGGGAGCGGGACGGGCTGGCCGTCCCGGAGCATGAAGGCGATCATGGCCAGCACCGCGAGGCCGAGAGTCGTGCCCTTGACGAGGAGGACGCCGGTGAACACGTAGCCCCAGGGTCGGCGCCGCCGGAGCAGGGCGGCCGAGAGCGCGAACGCCGGGACGACGACGGCGAGATCCATCGACTGGATCACGGGCACCGGCAGCGTCGTCTCGGCGATGCTCGGGGGTCTGGTGCCGGCGAGGCTCGCCGGCCCGACCTCGGCGAGCCACAGGAGGGCGACGAGCCCGGCGACGAGGAGCTGGAACGCGACGTACGCCCGAACCGGGTGGTCGTCGAGTGCCGCCCGCAGTTCCGTCGGGTCGATCCGGGCGACGCCGCCGACGAGCGTGAACAGCGTCAGGCCGAACAGCGCGACGTAGACGAGATACAGCTCGTTGAACGCAGTGAGAAAGGCGTACGAAGCGTACGTGTAGAGGAGGTAGCCCGTGACACCGAGCCAGACGACGTACCCCCGGAGCGAGCCGGCGTTGGCGGCGTACAGGGACGCGGCGAGCGCGGGGACGGCGACGACGAGCGTGAGGAGGTCCTGCCCGTACAGCTGCGGCAGCAGCACCGTGGCGTCCCGGTAGAACCCAGGGACGAACAGCCCGACTACGGTCGCGACGACCGAGAGCACGAGCGTGAGCGTCGACGCCGCCAGGTACGGGCGAGTCAGGCGCGGTGCTGATTGCGTGGCGCTCATGGGCTGGTGGGCTCCGTCCCCTCTGGCGTGACGCCGAGGCGGCCTTCGACGAAGGCGGCCACGTCCGCCGCGAACGCGTCGACCGCCTCCCAGTCGGTGAACTCCACGTCGCTGTCAGCATCCCCTGTTTCGGCGAGCAGGTCCTTCGCGATTCGCTTCATCAGCAGGCGCTTGAGGAAGCCGTACTCGGAGAACCGGAGCGCGCCGCCGAACTGACCGACACGGTCGGGGTGCCAGCCGGTCTCCGTGAGAAACGACTCGACGTAGCCCGCCGCCTCCTCGCGGTTCTCCTCGGTCGCCGAGGACAGCGACACCTGGAAGAACGCCGTCGGCATCGCCGAGAGCGCGTCCCGGTTCGCGGCGACGAACTCGCGGACGGCGTCCTGGTGTTTGCCGACGTGGATCGACGCCCCGACGACGGCGGCGTCGTACGACGCCAGACTGACCGGGTCTGATCCGTTCTCAACGTCGATCGTCGTCGCCTCGTGGCCGCGCTCGCCGATCGCGTCGGCGATCCGCTCGGCGATCTTCGCCGTCTGGCCCTCGCCGGTGCCGTACAGTATCAGGAAGGAGCTCATTCGTGTACCTCACCAGAGGTGTTCGCACGCCAGCGAATTAAGGGTAGGTGCCCCAGTGCTCACCCGGCACACGGGTCGCGGCAGGAGCCGGCTACTCGGCGGCCGTCGATTCCGCGTCCGGCGGCAGCCCGGCGTCCTGGGGCGTCGGCGGCTCGCGGTTCGCGAGGCGGCCGGGTCCGTAGACGACGACCAGCACGACAGCGATCAGCACGAGTGGGATCGCCCCCGTGACCTCCGCGAGCAGGTTCAGCCAGGGGTCCGGCACGCCGTTCGGGACGAGCGCGTCCGGGTCGGCGGGGTGGTAGATCCCCATCGAGTTGACGCCGGCGTGGAACACCGCGACGGCGAGCACGCTCCCGCCGGTGCTGTTGTACATCCACGTCCAGAGGATCGAGCCGGCGAGGATGGAGACCATCCAGAGGAGCTGCTGGGAGCGCGGCCAGCCGCCGTGGGTGGTCGTCGCGTTCAGGAACAGCGGGAGGTGCCAGGCGGCCCACGTGACGCCGACGACGACGCTCGAGGTCAGCGCGCTGTAGGAGTCCTGCAGGATCGGGAGCATGAAGCCACGCCACCCCAGGTCCTCCTGCCCGCCGCCCCACACGGTGCCCCAGGCCATCGCGAACAGGTAGATGAGCGGCGACTCGAGCCCCGAGAGATCGATCGGCCCCCCGGCGACGACGAACAGCGCGACGCCGAGGACGAGGATGAGGGCGGGGAGGCCCAGCGCCAGCGCCCACCATTTCGCGCCGATCCGCCACTTGAACATCTGGCCGATCCAGGTGCGGAGACTACCCCCGGAGGCCCAGACGACGATCGCCGCGCCGATCGGCGGCCCGAACCCGCCCAGCCCGATCAGGATCGAATGCGTCCACGACGCCTCCATACCCGAGTACGCCAGCGCGCCCTGGATCGTCCACGTGAACGCGTAGGCGATCGCGACGAAGGTGATGAGGCGGTGACGGTCGATCCACGACCGGATCCTATCGCTCATACCCAACGTTCTCCGGGAGGTGTCACTTAAGGGTACGCGCTGCTCCTGCTGGGCAGTACACTCTTCGCGGTTCGCAGCGAAGCAACGCGCATGACTGACAGAGTCCTCGTCCCGGTCGACGGCTCCCCGCTCGCCGAGCGGGCGCTCGCCTACGCGCTCGAGAACTTCCCGGAGGCGACGATCACCACGATCTACGTCATCGACCCGGTCGATGCGATCCTCGAGGTAGAGGCCGGCGGGTTACCGGTCGCACAGGACTGGTACGAGGACGCCCGGGAGCGCGCAGCCGGCGTTCACCGGACGGCCACGGAGCTCGCGGCAGCTCACGATGCCGAGGTCGACACGGTCACGGAGGTCGGGAACCCGGCCCGAGCGATTCTCGCGTCCGCCGACGAGCAGGGCGTCGACCAGATCGTTATGGGGAGCCACGGCCGCTCGGGGATCGACCGCGCGATCCTCGGCAGCGTCGCCGAGGCAGTCACCCGTCGGGCGAAAGTTCCGGTGACGATCGTCGGATGACCCGCCCCTCACGCTCCGTCGACGGCCCGGGCTATCGAGTTCGCCCCGAGTCCAGCGAACCCCGGGTAGCGCACCTCAACCCTCAACCCCCGGGAGCCCGTCGGTGGAGAGACAGTGGCGGTGACTGAGTCCGCTCCGCCGTCGACGTGTACGGTCCGGATCGAACGGCGCGGTGGCCGCGGCGACGCGGGGGCACGGGCGCTCGAGAAGCGGCTCCGGCGCATCGACGGCGTGCAGGACGCCGAGGTGTCCTTCCGGACCGGAAGCGCCCGTGTCACCTACGACGGTGAGATCACCTCCGAGGAGCGGATCCGGGACGCGGTCAGGAACTGGCAGGTCTCGATCGAGGACGATCAGGAGCCGGAACCCGACGAGGCGAGCAGCCGGTCGGGGCTCCGCCGCGAGGCGGCCTTCGTCGCGTTGACGCTGCTGGGGATGGTGACCGGACTGGTGACGGGATGGCTCGCCGGCCCACAACGGCTCGCGTGGACGGGCTACGCCGTCGCGTACGCCTTCGGCGGCTGGTACGGACTGAAGGGAGCGGTCGAGACGCTCCGCCACGGCGGCGTCGACATCGACCTCCTGATGATCGTCGCCGCCGTCGGCGCGCTCTCGATCGGCGCGCCGTTCGAGGGCGCGATGCTGCTGTTCCTGTTCTCGCTGTCGAACACGCTCCAGCACTACGCGATCGGGCGCTCGCGACGGGCGATCAAGTCGCTCGTCGAGATGCGGCCGGACGAGGCCCAGGTGCTCCGCGACGGGGAGGAGGTCACCGTCCCAATCGACGAGGTCGCCGTCGGCGACGTGTTCGTCGTCCGGCCCGGTGACAGGATTCCGCTCGACGGCGTCGTCCAGTCTGGGGAGGGGACGGTCGATCAGGCGTCGCTCACGGGCGAGTCCGTCCCCGTCCCGAAGGCACCCGGGGACGAGGTGTTCGGCGGGACGATCACCGAGAGCGGGAGCCTCGAGATCGAGGTGACGCGACAGGCTCACGAGTCGGCGATCAGCCGGCTCGTCCACATGGTCGAGCGCGCACAGAGCGAGAAGGCGCCGACGCAGCGGCTCATCGACCGGCTCGAACAGCCCTACGTCGTCGGCGTGTTCGCGCTCACGATCGCGGCGATCGCCGTGCCGCTCGCGCTCGGGAGCGAGTTCGAGAGCACGTTCTACCGCGCGATGACGCTCATGGTCGCGGCGTCGCCGTGTGCGGTGATCATCTCGACGCCCGCGGCGGTGCTTTCGGCGATCGCCTCCGGCGGCCGACAGGGGGTCCTGTTCAAGGGCGGCGAGCACGTCGAGGCGGCGGCGACGATCGACGCGGTCGCGTTCGACAAGACCGGCACGCTCACCCGGGGCGACACGCGGCTGACGGACGTGTTCGTCCGCGAGACGGCGACCGATCCCTCGAGCGAAGACGAGCTACTTTCGCTCGCGGCCGCGGTGCAGGCCCGCTCGGAGCACCACCTCGCCCGGGCGACCGTGACCGCAGCCGAGGAGCGCGGACTCGACGTGCCGGACGCGTCGGGGTTCGACTCCGTCGCCGGGAAGGGGGTCAGCGCCGACGTCGACGCCGGTACCGTCCACATCGGCAACCGGAGCTACTTCGGCACCGTCCTCGGCGACGCCGCGATCGAGGGGATCGACCCCGGGCTCGACCGGCTCCAGTCACTCGAGGCCGAGGGGAAGACGAGCGTCATCGTCGCCCGGGAGGACGGCGACGGCGTCACCGTCGTCGGGTGGCTCGCGTTCACCGACACGGTCCGCCCCGGGGCCGCCGAGATGATCGAAGAGCTCCGAGAGCTCGGCGTCGAGCACATCGTCATGCTGACCGGCGACAACGAGCGCGTGGCCCAACGGATCGCCGACGAGGTCGGCATCGACGAGGTCCAGGCGGCGCTGCTACCCGAGGAGAAGGTGACGACGATCGAGGGGTTGGTCGACCGGCACGAGCACGTCGCGATGGTGGGCGACGGGGTCAACGACGCGCCGGCGCTGGCGACCGCGACGCTGGGGATCGCGATGGGCGGCGCCGGCACCGACGTGGCGCTCGACACGGCCGACGTGGTGCTGATGGGCGACGACCTCGGGAAGATCCCGTACGTCCTCGGCCTGGGCCGGAAGACGCGCCGGACGCTGACCGTCAACCTCGCGATCGCGTTCGGCGCGATCGGGCTCATGGTCGGCACGATCCTGCTCCGCGGGATCCCGCTCCCGCTCGCCGTCGTCGGCCACGAGGGGTCGACGGTGCTCGTCTCGCTGAACGGGCTCCGGCTGCTGGGGTTCCGGGGGTGAGTGAGTAGCGCTGCTTGAGGGATTTCCGACGTGAACTACCCGCCCGTGACGAGTACCTGACGCACGGTTTCAGGCTTCGATACTCCGGAGGGAGGACAGCCGTGTTTTCGAATCTAAATTATCGGTGCGCTCTGAATAGTACTCTCCTAACGACAACTGCAATAGATTATCCCGTCGTTGTTACATGTATGCAGGTACCGACCACCCAGGGCGTTCTCGAAGCCCTCCGGATCGGTGTCGGGTTCCTCTGGACGGCTGCGTGGGCAATTATCATGGGGCTCACGATCACCAGTCTCGTCCAGGTGTACGTCTCCAAGGAGCGAATGGCGCAGGTACTGGGGGACGGCGACCTCCGCGGGCTCACCAGGGCGACCGCGTTCGGGGCCGCAAGCAGCGGCTGCAGTTTTGGCGCCGTCGCCATCGGCAAGGGTCTGTTCAAGAAGGGAGCGCACGCGGTGAACTTCCTCGCGTTCATGTTCGCGTCGACGAACCTCATCGTCGAGCTCGGCCTGATGATCCTCATCCTTCTGGGCTGGGAGTTCCTGCTCGCCGAACTCCTCGGCGGCCTCGTCCTAATCGCCGTCATGGCCGGGATCGTCCACCTCACTCTCCCTGAGAGCCTCTTCGACGAGGTCCGGGAGACACTGAACGAGCGCGACCGCGGCTCCGGCGTCACCGAGGACCCGACCTGCGGGATGGAAGGCAAAGACGAGTACAGCCTCACGACGGACGGTGGCGAGACGCTGAAATTCTGCTCGGAAGGCTGTATGGAGACGTATCTGCAGGAGTCGGCGAGCCGGGGCGGCTGGCGCGACGAGCTACTCTCGTGGGGCGGCTGGTACAAGGTCGCCAACCAGTACCGCAAGGAGTGGTCGATGATCTACAAGGACGTCGTCGCGGGCTTCCTGATCTCCGGCTTCGTCATCGTCTTCGTCCCACCGTGGGTCTGGAACACGCTGTTCATTCAGGGCGACGGCCTGCTGGTCACAGCCGAGAACGCCGTCATGGGCGTCGCCATCGCGGTCCTCAGTTTCGTCGGCAGTATGGGCAATGTGCCGTTCGCGGTCGCGCTGTGGGGTGGCGGCATCAGCTTCGCCGGCGTGATCGCGTTCGTCTACGCCGACCTGATCACGATCCCCGTGTTGAACGTCTACCGGAAGTACTACGGCTGGAAGGTGATGCTGTACATCCTCGGCGTCTTCTTCGTCACGATGGCGTTCACCGGGTTCCTGATGGAGCTGCTGTTCGACGCCTTCGGCATCGTCCCGGACCTGGCCGGCGGCGAGACGGCGACCGAACAGACGTACTTCGCGTTCAACTACACGTTCTACCTCAACCTCGTCGCGTTCGCGCTCTCAGGGTTCCTGCTCTACGTCTATCGCCGGGGACTCGGCGCACCCGGCCAATACCGCGATCCGGTATGCGGGATGCGGACCGACGACGACGGCCCGAGTTCTTCACACGAGGGGACGACGTACTACTTCTGCTCGACGGCGTGCAAGCGGACGTTCGACGAGGAGCCGACACGGTTCGCCGAACAGAACCCACGCGTCGCCGATCACGACCATGCCCACTGAACACCCACCAGCGCCCGGATGCCGTGCCGTGACGGCGAGTGGCCGAACCGCAATACACACCCCGGTCGCGTCCGAACCGCACGTATGAGCAGTCAGGTAGACCGGCGGGAGGGCCACGGATGAACCGCCGGCGAGCCGACACCGTCGTCGGCGCCGTCGTCGCGGTCGTCCTCCTCGCCGGCGGGACGCTCAGTTGGCGGGCGTATCGACAGCGCCGTGAACTCGAGCAGTCGATGGGGTCGATGATGGACTCGTCGATGGGGACGATGCACGGACCCGACCCGCTCTCGTACGTGTTCGGGACGGTGCTCCTCGTCGCGGTCATCGTCGCCGGCTACTCCCTCGTTCGAGCGGAGGTCACCGATCCCGACCCGGCCGGCGACGGGGCGGACGTCGACGTCGACACCACTTCGTCGGCGGCGTCGGCGCCGATGGACGAGGCGGAGTCGTCCATTAACCCGGAGTCGAACCCGCAGTCGCGTGTCCTCGATCTCCTCCCGGATGATGAGAGGCGCATCCTCGAGCCCGTGCTGGACTCGCCCGGGATCACCCAGATCGAACTCCGTGACCGGTCCGACTTCTCGAAGAGCAAGGTGAGCCAGACCGTGAGTTCGCTCGAGGAACGCGGCCTGTTGTACCGGGAACCCCAAGGACGAACGTATCGCGTGTACCCGAGCGACGACCTTCAGCGACAGTCCGGAGCGTAGCCCGGAACGGTTCACCGGCCGAACCCGGCGAGTTCGGCGGCGACGAACGTTTTCCCGTAATCGAAACGATTAGAGACGGTTATAGACAGTCTCGAACGTTCTGATCTGTGTGTTCACACCCACAGAAATACCTCCGAATCCCCCGTAGCACTACTTGAGGCGAAACACCATGACCACTACAAACCTCGGACGCTGGCTGCTCGTGGCGATCGCGATCGTCGGACTCGCGGCCGCAGCGCCCGCAGTCAGTGCCCACGGCGACGACACGGCCCATGGGAACGCGACGGCCGCCGGCGAGACGGCGGCCCACGGTGACGAGGCAGGCTGGCCGGCCTGGATGGAGGGCCACATGGCCGACTACACGGGCCCTGACACCGTCGGCGAGATGGAGTCGCACATGGGCGCGACGATAGACGAGATGGCCCAGTGGATGGCGGGCGACGACCACCAGAACACGGGCCACACGAGCGACGACCACACGACTGGCGGCCACTCCACGGGGATGAACGGCCAGGGGTACGGCTGCTAGCGACCCCCGGGACTCCCCGGTGAACTAACGAACCCAAGCCAATGACACATCACCGCAGTACTCTCGGACGGACGGCGCGTCGAATCGCCACGGTGAGCGTTCCGGTAGTCGCAGCGACAGGCACTGCGGCCGCCTACGGTGGCGGTCACGGAGCCGGGATGATGGGCGGCGGCTGGGGCGTCTTCGGTGCCGGAATGGGCCTCTGGGGCCTTCTCTGGATGGCGCTCCTGATCGGCCTCCCGCTATACGTCGCCTACACGCTACTCGATCGCGACTCCGGCGAGGAGGAAAGGCGGCCGCTGTCGATTCTCCGCGAGCGATACGCCCGCGGGGAGCTCTCTGAGGAGGAGTTCGAGCGCCGACGGCAGCAGCTCGAGTCGACGAACCGCTGAACCGCGGGCCGGAACGCGGGAGCGTTCCCACATGTCGAACTCTTCCGAATCCGCGTGAACTATTACCCCGCGTGCCGCTGTTGGACGCGTAATGCGCCCGAACCCATGACGGACTCGAACGACCGGATTCGCGTCCTCCACGTCGACGACGACCCGGAGTTCGGGGAGCTCGTCGCGGTGTATCTCGAGCGCGAGGAGGAACGGATCTCGGTTCGGACGGCGACGACGCCCGACGACGCGATCGACGTGCTGGACTCTCGCGAGATCGACTGTGTCGTCTCCGACTACGAGATGCCGGGGATGGACGGGATCGAGCTCCTCGAAACGGTCCGGGAGCGGGATCCCGACCTCCCGTTCGTCCTCTACACGGGCAAGGGCTCGGAGGAGATCGCGAGCGACGCGATCTCGGCTGGCGTGACGGAGTACCTACAGAAGGAGCGCGGGACGAGCCAGTACGCGGTGCTGGCGAACCGGATCACGAACGCGGTCGAGCAGTACCGGTCGACCCGCGCGCTCGAAGCGAGTCAGAAGCGCCTCTCGCTGTTCTTCGAGCAGTCACCGCTCGGCGTCGTCGAGTGGACCGAGGAGTTCGAGGTCGCCCGCCTCAACGAGGCCGCCGAGGAGATCCTCGGCTACGACGAGGCCGAACTCCGCGGGACGCACGGGCGGGAGATCGTCAGCGAGGCCGACCGCGAGTCGGTCTCGGGCGTCATCGAGGCGCTGCAGGAGGGGGCGGGCGGCTACCACAGCATCAACGAGAACGTCCGGAAGGACGGCGAACGGATCATCTGCGAGTGGCACAACCGCGTCGTGACCGACGACGACGGCGACGTCGTCGCGATCTTCTCGCAGTTCCAGGACATCACCGAGCGGCGGACCCAACGAAAGGAGCTCGAACGCCAGCGCGCCGTCATCGAGTCGGCGAGCAACACGATCGTCACGATCGACGACTCGAGCGTCGTGCAGTCCGTGAACCCGGCCGTCGAGGAGACGTTCGGCTACTCGCCCGACGAACTGATCGGGGAGCCGCTGACGACGCTGATGGACGACGACGTCGCCGACCGCCACCGGGAGGCGTTCGAGCGGTACCGCCAAACCGGCGAGCGGACGCTCGACTGGGAGTACACCGAGTTCGAGGCTCGACACCGCGACGGCTCGCCGGTCCCGGTCGGGGTGACGTTCGGCGAAGTCGTCTACGAGGGGGAGCACTGGTTCGTCGGGATCCTCCGCGACATCTCCGAACAGCGGGCCCGGCAAGCGCAGGTCGAGTGGACCAACGCCGTGCTCTCGACGTTGTTGGAGACGCTCCCGGTTGGGGTGCTCGCCGAGAGCGAGGAGCGCGAGGTGCTGGCGGCGAACGACCGGATCTTCGAGCTGTTCGACCTGCCGGGCACGCCCGAGGAGACGGTCGGCGCCGACTGCGAGCGGATCGCCGAGGCCGTCAGCGACCAGTTCGTCGACGCCGAGGGGTTCGTCGACCGGATCAACGAGATCGTCGACACGGACGAGCGCGTCGACGGGGAGGAGCTCGCGCTCGCCGACGGGCGAACGTTCGTCAGGAGCCACGAGCCGATTGAGCTCCCCGACGGGGCGGGCCATCTCTGGACGTACCGCGACATCACCGAGCAGCGCGCCTACGAGGACCGGCTGGCCGCGCTGAACGAGCTGGCGGGGGAGCTGATCGTGGCGGACTCCCGCCAGGAGATCGCCGAGATCGGCGTCGACGCCGCCCGGGACGTGTTGGATCTCGACGCCAACGCGATCCACCTCTACGAGGAGGACCGATCGGCGCTCGTCCCCGTCGCCGGGACGGAGAAGGTGGCCGACCTCGTCGGCGAGCCGCCGACGTTCACCGAGGGCGACAGCATCGCGTGGCGCGTGTTCGAGGACGGCGAGGCGCTCGCCGTCGACGACACCCGGGACGATCCGGACATCTACAACCCGGAGAGCCCGATCCGGAGCGAGCTACATCTCCCGCTCGGGGAGTACGGCATCCTGATGGCCGGCTCGCCGAGCCCCAACGATTTCGACCAGCAGGACCTCGTGCTCGGGGAGATCCTCGCGGGGAGTCTCGTCAGCGCCTTCGAGCAGGTCGAACAGATGGAGCAGCGCCGGGCCCGGGAGCGCGAACTCGAGACCCAGAACGAGCGGCTCGAGGAGTTCGCCAGCATCGTCTCCCACGACCTGCGCAACCCGTTGAACGTCGCCGAGGGCCGGGTCGAACTCGCAAAGGAGAGCGGCGATCTCGACCACCTCGACGCCGTCGAACGGGCTCACGAACGGATGAACGCCCTGATCGACGACCTGCTGACGCTCGCCCGCCAGGGCGAGTACGTGAGCGAGATCGCGCCCGTTCGACTCGACGGGCTCGCCCGCGAGTGTTGGGAGAACGTGGCGACCGCCGACGCGACGCTCGACGTGCGGAGCGACCGGGCGGTGCTTGCGGACCGTAGTCGCCTCCAGCAGCTGTTCGAGAACCTGATGCGCAACGCGGTCGAGCACGCGGGCAGCGACGTGACGGTGTCGGTCGGCGAGCTGACCGACGGGTTCTACGTCGCGGACGACGGCCCGGGGATCCCCGCCGACGCCCGCGAGGACGTGTTCGACGCGGGCTACTCGACGACCGACCGCGGCACGGGGTTCGGCCTCAGCATCGTGAAACAGATCGCGACGGCCCACGACTGGGAGATCGCGGTGACGGAGGAGGCGGACGGCGGCGCCCGCTTCGAGATCACCGGCGTGTCGTTCGCCGACGAGTAGCGCCCGGGCGCCGAGCCCGCAGGCTCAGAGCCCGTACTGCTCGCGGACGAGCTCGGCCATCCCGCGGTCCTCCAGGATCTCCATCGGCACGAGCATGTCGAGCTGGACGACGCCCGGCAGTCGACCGATCTGGACGCCGCCGGTGAACGTACAGCGGGCGCGGATCTCGCCCTCGCTCATGTCGAGCAGCGTCGACGCGCGGTCGAACGCGTTCTGCGTGGCGTCGTTCACCGTCGCGCCGGAGCCGACCACCTGGATCGGCCCCATGTCGGTCTCCACGTCGACGCCGTGTTCGTCGCCGAGCTCCTCCCCGGCGTCCCGCTCGTCGTCGCTGTACGGCTGGCTGATGAACGGCAGGTCCCCCTCGTTCGGCAGCAGGATCGGCCCGTCGAGTTCGAGATCCTCGATCACTTCCACGTCCATCGTGACGGTGCCGCTCACGTCGGTCGTGTGCAGCGAGAGCTCGCCGTCGCCCTGGTTGGCGTGGAGGTCGCCGACGTAGATCCCCGCGCCGTCGACGTCGACGGGGCAGATCAGCGTCGCGCCCGCCCGGACTTCCGGGATGTCCATGTGGCCGTCGGTCCGCTTCTCGAGATCCTCCTCCGTCTCGACGCCATAGTCGTGGTCGGCGCCGATCAGGTTCTGGCCGAAGTCGCCGGCGTTGTGGGAGTCCGGCATGGTGACCGACGGCGTCGTGCCGACGTTGCCGATGAACGGCCGGAGCCGCCCGAGCGTGCCGGGCATCCCGTCGGGTTCGTACAGCAGGATGGGGTGCTGGCGGGAGTTCTCGGGGATGTCCATCACCTCCTCGGCGTTCGTCGCGAGCGCGTGGGCGCCCTCCTCGTCGAGCGTGATCCCGACCGCGTTCTCGTGGTCGAACGCGACCGTGTAGCCGTACTCGAAGCCGAACGAGGAGGCGTTGGCGCCACACTCCGCACAGCGGATGGCGTCCTCGCCGGTCCCCTCGACGACCGAGTCGGGCCAGGTCGTCCCGCACTCCGGACAGCGGTGGTCGACGAACGGGTCGTCCTGGAACGCGCCCTCGCGTTCGGCCATCGAGCCCGTGCTCGTCGCCATGCTCGTCACCTCCACGTCGCGGATGTGGATGGCGACTGCGTCGCCGACCTCGGCGCCCTCGACGCGGATCGGCCGGGTCACCTCGTGGCCGCCGCGGAACGAGGGCGTGATCATCGGGCCCCAGCAGCCCGGCGGGGTGTACGTGGTGACCGTGCCGCCGTCGGCGACGGTGCCGGCCCACTCCTGGTCCGGCCCGACGAGCCCGAGCGTGTACTGATCGACGTACAGCTCCTGGTTCACTTCTTGTTGAGACATGCCACACTAACGTTGG
>SDGW01000239.1_pt1 | contig 23367 bp, 23 predicted proteins | sample 2873831 | NCBI WGS metagenome assembly SDGW01 (sample SAMN08132700, study PRJNA421101) | hypersaline lake metagenome | isolation source: celular fraction 0.22 microns magnesium sulfate-rich crust from ephemeral... | place: Spain: Penahueca Lagoon, Toledo | collected 2011-07
GTACTCGCTGTCGAGGACGTCCGCGACCCGCCGGCTCGCCTCGTGCATCAGCTCGTCGAGGTCGTCGACTTCCAGCGCCAGCTGCCCGAGGTCGGCGACGACCTGCTGCTGGCGGGCCCGCCTGGCGAGGTCGCGCTCACGCTGCTTGCGCTCGGTGACGTCCTGGGTCATCACCAGGATGGCGTACACCCCGTCGTCGTCGGTCAGCGGGTGCGTCCGGGTCTCGAACGTCCGCCCCTGCCTCTCCACCTCGAACGTCGTCGGCTCGCCGTCCAGCGTCGCGCGGAAGTTCGGTTCGACGACGTCGAGGACGTCCTCCGAGTAGACGTCCTGCACTCGCTTCCCCCGGAGGTCGTCGGCGCCGAAGTCGACCTTGTCGAACCCCTGGCCCGCGACGAGCGTGTACCGCAGGTCCTCGTCCAGAAGCATGACCGCGCCGTTCGGGAAGTTCTCCGTCACCGCGCGGTACCGCTCCTCGGACGCCTCGAGCCGCTCGACCGTCTGCTCCAGCTCCGCCTGCGTCTCCTGGAGCGCCTCGTTGCGCTCCTCGAGCGTGTACGCCCGCGTCTTGGCCCGCGCGTCGTGCCTGCCCGCGGCGAAGCCGGCCACGGCGGCCAGCGCCGGCAGGATGAGGAAGTTGTTCGCCGGGTCGTTGAGGTAGGCCACCAGCGCGATGAAGAGGAGAATGGCGACCATCACGCCGACGGCCCGGAAACACCAGCTGGCGATGGTCGTGTAGAACCTCGGGCGGACGTCGGTCCGGGGCAGGCGATAGCCGCCGTAGAGGAGGACGGCCCCCGAGGCGCCGACCAGAATCGAGACGATCACACCCTCCCTGAGCGATCCCTCGCCGAGGGCCTCGACGACCGGCCACGCGACGGCCAGGAGCACGTACGCGCCGCCGAGCGCCATGATGGACCGTCGCCCGCCGGCTGCCCGGAGAAACCGGGTGAGAGGACTCATCGAGGTTTGGAAGCGGAGCGAGCCTGTTATGGGTTCTGAATCGTTCGGCGTGGGGTGATTCGGTGATTCCCAGGGGCAGGCGGCAGTCGTGTGGATCGGTTCGCTAGATAGTCAAACTGTGCTTCTAACGGCGGGTACAGCCCCTTCGTGAGAACAGTTATCATACGCCAAGCCCTACGAACAACAATGGTATCACTAGATAGAGTATTCGACCTCCTGAGTGACGAGCGTCGGCGGTACGCGCTTTACTATCTCGAAAAACAGGACGGGCCCGTTTCGATAGACGAGTTAGCGGAACAGGTGGCCGAGTGGGAAACCAATCCGGGCCGCGCGTCCGTCCCGGAGGAAAAGTTCGAAGAAATCGAGCTCAGGTTCATTCATCGGGACTTGCCGAAGGCATCCGAAGCGGGGTACGTCAAATATGACCCCGAGGAGGGCGAAATAGCGCTCGTCGACGAACCCAGGGAGTTCGACGCGATCGTCTCGATTGCCGAGGTTATCGAACGTCCGGACCGGTACCCGTGATGGTTGCCGGTCGCGGGGACCGTCCGACCCGCAGATCGTTGACCACACTGGGCGATCAATCGGTGCGCCGCGTGGACTCACTGATGCGCTTGCCGTAGCTGTCGACGAGTACGACTCCGGAAGACGCGCGGAGCGACATCTTCTAATTCTACAGTAGACGGTCTCGAATTGGTCGCGTCAGAAGTTGGAGTGGGACCGCCGAGATTCGAACTCAGGTCCGACGCACCCCATGCGCCGAGGATACCGCTACCCCACGGTCCCGCAAATAGGAGCAAGGGGGTAGTACGTTTAAGAGCTACGATCCTGTCCCGCCGCCGGCGGGGGATCACGGCACCGGCAGTCACACCAGCACGCGCTCTAGCTCGACCACGGTCCCGGAGTCGGCGTCGGGATCGCCGACGAGCACGCCGAGGCACACGGCGGCGCCGGCGGGCGTCACGCAGAGGACGTCCTCGCCGCGCTCGCCCTCGGCGTCGATCACGCCGGGCGCGTAGACGGGCGCACCCTGGGCCACCTCCTCGGCGGCGCTGGGCGCGATGGTCACCCGCGGGTACTTCCCCAGCGCGCGCTCGGCGGGCGCCACGGCCTCGCGGAGCGGGCCCTCCTCGCCCAGTTCGGTCCAGTCGGCCAGGGCGTCCCGCAGCTCGTGGAGGGTCACGAGGCCGGCGTCGTCGAAGTCCCCGGTGGCCGTCCGCCGCAGCTCGCCCATGTGGGCGCCGGTGCCCAGCGCGAGGCCGACGTCGTGGCAGAGCTTCCGGACGTAGGTCCCGGACTCGCAGCGCACGCGCACGAGCGCGCGACGATCGTACTGCTCCAGCACGTCCAGCTCGTGGATCTCGCGCTGGCGGAGGCGGCGCCTGACGGCGCTCTTGCGCGGCGGCTTCTGGTAGACCGGTCCCTCGAACTCGCCGACGACATCGTCGAAGTCCGCGGGCGCGCGGTCGTGGAGTTCGAGGATGGTGACGTACTCCTTGTCGGCGTCGTCGAACACCTGCGCGGCGCGGGCGGCGTCGCCCAGCAGGATCGGCAGGCAGCCCGTGACCTTGGGGTCGAGCGTGCCGCCGTGGGCGACGCGGCCGACCGCGGCGTCGACGCCGGCCTCGTCGAGGGCGTCGTCGAGCATGTCCCGGACCCAGGCGGCGACCTGGTGGGCGGAGGGGCCGGGCGGCTTGTCGAGGTTGACGACGCCGAAGGTCAGCAGGTCGGCCGGCGAGCGCTCGCCGGGCGGGCCACGGGCCATCTCAGAAGTCGTAGTCGACGCCGGTGATCGGGACCTGTCCCTCGTCGCCCTCGGGGCGGTAGGACTCGGCGGCGGTGGCGGTCAGCTCCAGCATGCCCGCCTCGTCCCAGCGGGCGGTGTTGACCGTCAGGTCGTAGATGGACAGGTCGTCGATCCGGATGTTGTAGTACTCCTCGTAGCGCAGCGCCTCGCTCTCGGCGCGGGCCTGGGTCTCGTCGCGGGCCTCCGCGACGGGCTTGTCCTCGCGGTCGGCGATGCGCTCGGCGCGGACGTCAAGCGGCGCGTCCAGCCACAGCTTGAGATCGGCGTACTCGCCGGCCATCCAGCCGGCCAGCCGGGATTCGAGGACGAGGTCGTCGCGGTCCCGCGCGGTCTCGCGCAGCCGGCGGTCGAGGTCGCGGTCGATCTGGTCGTCCTCCTCGGCGAGCCGGTTGAGGTCCACCAGCGACATCCCACGTTCGTCCGCCAGCGCGCGGAAGATGTCACCGCCGCTGACGTGGTCGTACCCGAGCCGGTCGGCGAGGTTCGCGGCGAGCGTGCTCTTGCCGCTGCCGGCCGGTCCGGAGACGGTGATCAACATATCGGGACTCGGGAGTGCGTGGATTAAGAGGTTGTCTGTTCCGGCCGAGCGGGGTCCAGAACGGCCGACGGGAAACAGAAGGGAGCGACCGGCCCGGTCAGGACGCCGTCGGCGTGGTCTGGACGTTCAGCGCCTTCCGCAGCAGCTGGGTAAAGGACAGCGAGCACAGGAAGTACCAGACGATCCAGGCCTGGACGGGGCCGATGACGCCCTGCTGCCACTGCGTCACCTCGCCGATGAGGGGCATCACGAGGACGGCCTGACCGCTGCCGCCGCCGATGCCGACGTCGAGGATCAGCCAGTACATCCACAGGAACGCGGGGATGGTCAGCAGCATGATCCAGACCATCGGGCGGAACTGGGCCTTGAACATGCCCAGCTGGTCGCCCATGGCCTCCATCTGCTCCTCCTGGATGCGCTCCAGTTCGGCGTCGTCGCCCCGTTCCTTGGCGGCCTCGCGGCGCTCCTTGAGCTCCTGCATGCGCTCCTGGTACTTCGCCATCACCTCGGAGTCCATCAGGTTGTCCTGGAGGATGGTCGACCAGAGGCCGGTCAGCACGGCCAGCACCAGGATCACGACGTAGAAGGGCAGGACCGTCTCGAGCGGGCCGAGGACGAGGTCGATGGTGCTGCCCACGACCGCGCGGACGCTCTGGATGGAGTAGCCCGCGATCATCGAGACGGCGCCCAGGCCGGCGAGCTTGTCCCACTTCGTCCACTCGACCTCGTCGCCGTCGGCGTCGTCCGCGACGGCGGCCGGGTCGGTCTCCTCGAGCGCCTCGCGGATCCCCTCGGGGTCGTCGAGGACGAAGCCCTCGCCGTCGGCGTCGACCAGTAGGCCCTTCTCGATGAGTCGGCCCCACTGGCCGCTGGTGAGGTCGTCGCTGACGTCGCTCCACGAGACGGTGCCTTCCTCCTCGGCCACCTCGAGGACCGCGGCCAGCGCCTCGGTCATGTCCTCGCCCTCGCGGGCCAGGGAGTCCACCTTCTGCGCCGTGCGTGCCATGTATTGTATTGTGTTCTGCGGTCCGGCGTTATGAACGTTTTAGTCCGTACTCGTCGCCACCGGCGTCGCGGTACCGCCCCGGCGGATTGTATCGCTCCAGTGGATTGCTACTCTGTGCGTGCGTCGACGGCGTCCTGGATCTCGGACCAGACCTCGGTCGGCGACCCCTCGCCGTCGATCTCGACGAACGCCTCGCGGTCGGCGTAGTGGTCGATGACGGGCTGGGTGTTCTCGTCGAAGACGTCCAGGCGGTTGCGGACGGACTCCTCGTTGTCGTCGTCGCGCTGGATCAGCTGTCCGCCGCACTCGTCGCAGACGCCCTCCTCCTCGGGCTGGTTGAACTCGACGTGGTAGTTGGCGCCGCAGTCCTCGCAGACCCGGCGACCGGTCAGGCGGTCGACGAGTTCCTCGCGACTCACTTCCAGCGAGAGGATGACGTCGAGGTCGGTCATGTCCTCCAGTTCCTCGGCCTGCTCGAGGTTGCGCGGGTAGCCGTCGAGGACGAACCCGTCGGACGTCGAGAGCGCCTCCTCGACGATGGCGTTGACGACCTGGTCGGGGACGAGGTCGCCGGCCTCCATGTACTCGCGGGGCGTGTCGTACTCCGTGTCCATGTCGGAGATGTCCATGTCCTTGTTCGCCCGGAGCGCGTCGCCGGTCGTGACGTGCTCGACGCCGTACTCCTCGGCGATGTTGCTGGACTGGGTGCCTTTGCCCGCGCCCGGCGGACCGAGAATCAGGATGCGTGGTGCTGCCATGGGCGTTGGTACTCCGGGACCCGTTAAATGATTGTTCAAACGTGGACGGTTCCACCGGTTTCGGCGGGCGACGCGAAGAGCCGCGAGAGCCGGCGAGACGGCTCCCCGGCGTCACTCCGTCAGCGGCAGGATGATCCCGAAGCCGAACGCGCCGATCAACCCGATGACGATGCCGAGCACCTCGGCGTCGAACAGCAGCGTCTCCTCCCACGCGGGGAGCGATCCGAAGGCGGCGTGGCCGACCGCGCTCCCGAGGGCGCCGAACAGGAACAGAGCGACGCCGAGGGCGACGAGGCGCTTCGCGGCCGTCGGATAGTCGATGTCTCTGGTGTGGCTCATCGAACGGACGGGCGGTCGCGCGGGGGAAAAACCTGTCCGTCCCGAAAGGCCCATGGACCGCGGCGGGAGAGAGGGGTGCATGCGTGATACGATCGCCGACGCCCTGGGCGAGGGCGTCGTCCTCCTCGGTGAGATCGCAGCGATGACCGTCCTGACCACCCTCGGGATCCTGGCCGAGCGGGCCGGGCTGGAACACCTCGCGTCCGGCGTCGACGCGCTGACCGTCTGGCTCCTGTTCGTCGGCGCGCTGGCGCTATACGCCGGCGTCTACCAGCTCGGCCTCCGGACCGTCCTGCCGCGCGCCCGCCGGATCGCCGGCGAGTGAGCCGTGCTGGCCGGGCGCCGATCGCGGCGCGAGCGGACTGGCGTCCTTCCCGGGGCAGAGTGGTCGAAAGTAATAACCCCGGCGATGCTTACGGGGAGATATGAGCACTCCGCCGGGGGAATACTACACCGAGGAACGGTGGCAGAACTGGCTTGAACGGATCGAGGAGGAGGAGGTAGACCCCGAGGACGAGGACTCGGCGCGTCTCCTGCTGAATCTCCAGGACGACGCCGCCATCGCCATCGCGAAGATCATCACCGACTACGACGAGGGTCCCCTGGACGAGGAGAGCGCGCTCGAGGAGATCGACGACATCCGCGAGATCGTCCTCGAGGAGGTCGAGATAGACGACGAGGAGAAGCTGATGCTCATCGACGGCGTCCAGACCTCCCTCGTGTGCGTCTTCTACGCCGCCGAGGAGTACGTCGCCGAGGGCCCCGCGGCGGAGGGGACCGTCACCGACTACGTCGAGGCCGCGGCCGACGCCGAGGCCGAGGAGGACCTCGACGCCGCCCTGGGCTACTGCGTCCAGGCCGGCACGCTGATCATCGACGGCGAGGAGCTCGACGTCGACGCCGCGGCGGAGCTGGAGTACGGCCTCGTCTCGGAGTGGGTCAACGGGCTGGACAGCCTCCAGACCGCGATGAGCGACCCCGAGGTCGTCGAGGAGGAGGACGAGGCCGAGTAGGGCCCGATTATCGAATCGATCAGTGCGACGGGTACCTTTTTAGCGGCGTAGGGGCAACCGCGACCGATGCGATTCCGGGACAACGAGCGCGCCCAGTCGGTCCAGATCGGTGCCGTCCTGCTGTTCGCCGTGCTGGTCCTGTCTTTCACCACCTATCAGGCCGCCGTCGTCCCGGACCAGAACCGAGAGGTGGAGTTCGACCACAGCCAGCGCGTCCAGGGGCAGTTCCAGGAGCTGCGAAACGCGGTGGTGTCGATGGCCGGCGGCGGCGGCCAGCGGTCGACGGCCGTGCAACTGGGAACACGGTATCCGAGCCGTGCGGTGGCGATGAACCCGCCGCCGCCCGCCGGGACGCTGCGGACCGCAGGCACCGCCGACCCGCGCGTGAACGTCTCGATCAGCAACGCCGTCGCGGACGGCGAGACCGGCGACGTCTGGAACGGGACGGCGCGCAACTACACCACCGGCGCGGTCGTCTACGAGCCCGGGTACAACGTCTACCGGACGGCGCCGTCGACCGTCTACGAGCAGACGGTGCTGTACAACAGCTTCGACGGCCGCGACCTGTCGCTGACTAGCCAGACGTTCGTCGACGGCGACGAGCTCTCGCTGATCGCGCTCAACGGGTCGCTGACCCGCACGTCCAGCGGGGCCGCGTCGGTCGACGCGCGGCCGGTCAGCGCCGGCGAGCGAACGATCCGGGTGACCGGGACGGCCAGCGAGCCGATCACCGTCACCGTCCCGACGCGACTGGCGAACGAGACGTGGACGGAGCTGCTGCGCCCCGAGTACGACGACGAGGGCGGCCGGATCGACCGGCAGTTCTACGAGGACGTGCCCGGCGAGAGCTACGACCGCCTGCACCTCCGGCTGGTCCCCGGCGATTACCGCCTGCGGCTGACCAAGGTCGGCGTCGGGACGGGCGTGACCGACGAGCCGGCGACGTACCTGACCGACGCGACCGACGGCTCGACGACGGTGCGGCGGGGCGAGACAGTGGACGTCACCGTCGAGGCCCGGGACGACTACAACAACCCCGTTCGTGACGTGACGGTCAACGCGAGCGCCGAGGCGGGATCGGTGTCTCCCGCGACCGGGACGACCGGCGAAGACGGGCGGGCGACGGTCACCTACGACGCCGGCGGCGTCGATCCGGGGACCTACGACATGAACGTCAGTCTCTCCGCGATCGACGGGAGCTTCGACGGGGAGACCGGTGAGAACGTGACGGTTCCTGTGAGGGTGACCGCATCGAGCGGCGGACCGGGCGACGGGGCCTACGAGGTCGACTGGCGGTCGCCCGAGGGGGACGACAGCAACGGCGGCGCCGCGCTGTCGGACTGTTCGGCCGAGTCCTGCGTCTGGGACGTGGGCGCCAGCGACGGCGACTCGCTGACGCTGAACGCCACGCTGTCGCCCCGCTACGACGGCGTCGGCGTCGACTTCGCCGTCGACAACAGCACCATCGCCGACGTGAACCCCGGCGCGGGCGAGACCGACGCCGACGGCTCGCGGACGACCGAACTGACGGCGAACGCGAACGGCACCGTCGAGGTGCTGGCGTCCGCGAACGAGGACGGCGACGTGATCACCGTCGAGGTGACGAACGTCTCCGGCGGTTCGTCGTCGGCGCCGACCGTCCAGAACGGGATCCGGTACGACGGCGGACTGGCGACTACCGGGAGCGACAGCGCGATCCGGTTCGACGTCACGAACGTCGACTCACAGTTCGCACGCGTCCAGGGGGTCGCCGTGACGGCCCGGAACGGCGTCGACAGCGAGATCTTCGACGGCGACGCGCGCGAGATCGAGATCGGCGGCGGCGATTCGACCGGCTACCGGGACGAGAGCGGCAACCCGTCGGCCAGCGCGCTTGCCGCGGACGGGAGCAGCATCGCACTCGACCAGAACGCGGTGCTGTCCGACTCCGGTGACGGAGCCAGCGCGACCGCGTTCGTCGGCCAGTTCGGCACGGCGTCCGGCAACAGCTTCAGTCAGTACGACTTCGCCGGCCTGGAGCGCGTCTCCTCGACCGACGACTGGGACGTCTCCGTGACCCTCGAGTTCCGGGACCGCGGGGACGTGACCTACTACTTCAGGGAGCCGTGACGCGGTAGCCGCGTCCGCCGCAGCCCGACCGTCGTTTCGACGATCGTCGATGCCACAGTCGACAAAAACTTATATCACGACCCTGTCTTCCTGCCCATGACAGGAGTCGGCATCGACGCGATCGAGATACGGACCGGGAAGCTCAAGCTCGACCTGGCGGAGACGTTCGCGCCCGCCCAGGGCGAGGACCCCGGGAAGTACACGAAGGGACTCGGCCTGCACGCCTCCTCGTTCCCCGACGTGTACGAGGACATCGTCACCATGGCCGCCAACGCGGCCCACCGGCTAATGGAGCGCAAGGGGCTGACCCCCGACGACGTCGGCCGGATCGACGTCGCGACCGAGAGCGCCTTCGACAACTCCAAGCCGGTCTCGACGTACGTCGCCGGCTGTCTGGAGGAGGTCTACGACGAGGACTTCCACCACGCCAACAAGGGTGAGCGGAAGTTCGCCTGCATCGCCGGCACCCAGAGCCTCGACGACGCCTTCAACTGGATCCGCGCCGGCCGCAACCGCGGCCGCGCGGCGCTAGTCATCGCCACCGACACCGCGCTGTACGCCCGCGACGACCCCGGCGAGGCCACGCAGGGCGCCGGCGCCGTCGCCATGCTCGTCGACGAGGACCCCGACCTCGTGGAGTTCTCGACCGAGCAGGGCTTCGGCAGCGCCGACGAGACCGACTTCCTCAAGCCCAACCAGCAGTTCCCCTCCGTCGACGGCAAGCGCTCGGTCAAGGTGTACCTCGCCCGCATGCGCGAGGCGCTGGACGACTTCGCCGCCCAGGCGGGAGACCTCCACCCCGACGACTACGCGATGGTGCCGTTCCACACCCCCTTCCCGGGCATGGTCCGGAAGGCCGCCGCGCTGGGGTACCGCCACATCGTCCGCGACACCGACGTCGAGCTCACGCTGGCCGAGGAGATCGGCCGCCAGCCCCGCCCGGAGGAGTTCAAGACCCGCGAGCAGTACCTCGACGCGATGGAGGAGTACACCGACGAGCTCACCGAGACCGAGCGCTACGGGGCCTGGTACGCCGACTCGATCGAGCCCACCCTCTCCATCGCCCGCGAGGTCGGCAACTGGTACACCGGCTCCGTCCACGTCGCCCGCGCCGCCGGCCTCAGGCAGGCCCTGGAGGACGGTCGCGACATGGCCGGCGAGCAGCTCCTGGTCGCCTCCTACGGCTCCGGCGCCCAGGCCGAGGTCCACAGCGAGACCATCGCCGACGGCTGGAAGGAAGAGATCGAGGCCCTGAACGTCGACGAGCAGATCGAGGACCGCTACGAGCTCTCTTTCGAGGAGTACGAGCAGATCCACGACGTCCACAACCACGACGCCGAGTCCGACGTCGAGGAGTTCACCACGCCCGAGGGCGAGTTCGTCTTCGACGGCTGGGGGCGGATGGGCGAGCGGAAATATCGCTACGTGCGGTGATCTGCCGTACGCGAGCGAGCGCTTTTTCGCCCACGTTTTTGCGCGAGCGGTAGCGAACGGAGTGAGCTACCCGACGCGCAAAAAGGTGGTCGGCGACCGTCACTGACCGGTCTCGCTGGTCCGCGGATCGATCCGGGATCGCGGGCCGACGGCGTAGAGGTCGATCAGGCAGAGGACGATGACGGACAGCGGGAAGAGCACGTCCGACGGGGCCAGCGATCGCTCCAGGGCCTCCAGGAGGAACGGTTCCCCGACGGTGGCGTCGACGAGCGCGTAGCTGCTCAGTAACACGAGCGAGCCCACGTACAGCGCGAGCCACGCGAGACCTCGCTTCCAGCGACCGACCAGCACGTGCCCGACGCCGGCGCAGACGAGCGTCGCGACGAGCGCGACGACCCGGTAACACCGCGCCAGCGACGGCACGCGTGTGTGTGTGGACATGGTGGTCACCTCGTTGGGAAGGTACGTGGCCCGGGCGTACTTATACGTTGTGCGCGTTTCCAGCGGTGATAGCGTCAGAATTACCCGCTGAGGCCGCCCTCGACGCCGCTACGGCAGGTCCCGCAGGCCGGCGAGCATCTCGTCGATGCCGCGGTCCGTCGTGGCCAGCGAGAACCCCTCGATGCGGGCCAGGTCGGGGGCGTGGTCCCAGAGGTCAGCCTCGTCGATGCCGTGGAGGACGACGGCGTTGGGCGTCGGCGTCACCACGCGCAGCGCGACCAGCGGCGACTCGCCGCGCGTGACGTTCGTGAACACGAGCGCGCGGTTGGTCGACTGGCCGTACAGCTGGTAGAACTCGTCTGAGGAGAGGCGCGTGATCACGGCGATGGAGTTGATCACGGTGTGCCCGGCGACGGTGTCCTCTTCGCCGCCCACGAGCTCGGTCGCCCCAATGGCGTCGTAGTACCGGTCCAGCGGGACCTTCGCGGGGTACTCCCGGAGGTCCTGGACGACGTCTGAGTCGAACCCCGAGGACAGCACCCGGGCGTACTGGCGGATGTGCTCGCCGCCGCGGCGCTCGTCGACGTCCAGAAGCGCCGCGACGACGCGGCGGACGACGTCCGTCCCGGGGTTGTCCCGGCGGCCGCTCTCGTAGTCGGAGACGACCGACGGCGAGACCTCCAGCTCCTCGGCCAGCCCCGTCTGGGTCACCTCGAAGTCGGTCCGCCACTTGCGGAGCGTCTCGCCGGGGTCGTCGCTGAGCGCGATCTCGCCGGCCATCTTCTCGGCCAGTCTCTCCCGCGGCCCGCGCGTCATCACCGGTGGGTGGCGTGACGCCGGCAAAAGGGTGTCGGAGGCGGCGGTCCGCTCGCCGCGAGTCGACGTCGCTCGGCGGGCTCAGTCGTCGCCGCCCGCGCCCCGCGGCCTGCCGGAGTCGCCCGATCGGCGGGCGGCGCCGGCGTCCTCGGCGTCCGGGGCGTCCGCGGCCGGTCCCTCGAGTTCGTCGTCGGCGACCTCCCACTGGAGGGTGACCGACCGCTCGTCGCCCTCGGCGGAGGCGTGCTCGACCAGCCTGACGTCGCTCTCGGGCCGACCGTGGTCCTCCTCGCCCTGCGTGGGCGAGGGCGTGACCCCGTCGTAGCCCAGCAGGTCCGTCCGGAGGTCGTCGAGGTAGGCGCCCAGTTCGCGGCGGTCCAGCGACTCCTTCCGGACCGTCCGGTGGCTGGCCGAACCCCGGCCGACCCCGCCGGGTTTGCCCGAGGAGTGACCGCTGAGCACGGCGTTGAGGACGGCGCCCAGCAGGAAGACCATGCTGGAGAAGTACAGATAGGTGATGACGACGATGATACCCCCGGCGAAGCCGCCGGCCCCGGGGTCGCTGAACGAGAGGTACACCTGGAACAGCGCCTGGAATATCGCCCAGCCCACGGCCGCGAACAGCACACCGGGGAGCGGGTCTTTCAGCTCCACGTCGACGTCGGGGAAGACGTAGAACATCGGATAGAAGGCCAGTGCGAGCCCGGCCACGAGGATCAGGGGCGTCAGCAGGCCGAGCAGCGGGATCGTGTCGGAGAAGACACCGAAGACCACCGTGGCGCCGACGACGGTCACGACGGCCAGCAGGATCGCCAGGAGCACGACCAGTCCGTCCCGGATCGTGTCGGTAAAGGAGTTGTCCGCCTCGGTCTCGTAGATCTCCGAGAACGCGGTGTCGAGCCCGCGGAAGATCTTGAGCGCGCCCCAGAGGATGACGACGAGCCCGATGAGTCCGGTGCCGGCGATCGAGGCCTCGCTCTGGAGGATCTGCGAGACTACGTTCGATATCGGGCCGGGCAGGTAGTTCTCGACCGCCTGGACGATCCGCTGTTTGAGCCCCGTACCGAGCGTGGTGAGCACGAGGACGAACAGGAGCAACGTCGGCGCGAGCGAGACGAAGGCGTAGTACGCCAGCCCCGCGGCCATGAACGTGACGTTCTTCGCGGAGAACTCCGCGAACACGCGCTTGCCGAATCCGATCACGCTGGAGCGTCGGGACACAGAACACCTTCGGAACGCAACTGGAAAGTCGACACGGCGGTTCGCTGTTCGCTCTGTTCGTAGTTCCGTCGTGCTCGCCCACGCGGCTCACGGCTCCCTGCGGTCGCCGTTCGCCATTCCGTGCTCTCCCTGCGGTCGAGCACGCGCTCCGCAACCACTAAACGCGACTCGCGCTTTCCTCCGGTAATGACCGATTGGACGGAGAAGTATCGTCCGTCGTCGCTGTCGGAGGTCCGCGGGAACAACAAGGCCCGGGACGCGCTCCGAGAGTGGGCGGACACCTGGGAGGACCACGGGGAGGCCGTCATCCTCCACGGGAGCCCCGGCGTCGGGAAGACGTCGGCGGCGCACGCGCTCGCGGCGGACGAGGGCTGGGACGTCGTGGAGCTGAACGCGTCCGACCAGCGCACCGCCGACGTCGTCGAGCGCGTCGCCGGCGAGGCCGCGAAGTCGGGGACGCTGTCGGGCGGCACCGGGGGTCGCAAGCTCGTGGTGATGGACGAAGCGGACAACCTCCACGGGAACGTCGACCGCGGCGGCTCCGCGGCCATCACCCGCCTCGTGAAGGACTCCACGCAGCCCATCGTGCTCATCGCCAACGAGTTCTACGACATGAGCAACACGCTCCGGAGCGCCTGCCGGGACATCGAGTTCCGGGACGTCTCGAAGCGCTCCATCGTGCCCGTGCTACGGGACATCTGCCGCCGGGAGGGCATCGAGTACGACGAGGAGGCCCTGGAGGCCATCGCCGAGCAGAACTCCGGGGACCTGCGCTCTGCTGTCAACGACCTGCAGGCGCTCGCGGAGACCGCCGAGACGCTCACCGCCGACGACGTGGTGATGGGCGAGCGAGACCGCACGGAGGGCGTCTTCGACTTCCTCGACGACCTCATCAAGAACCTCGGCGCGCAGGACGCCCTGGAGGCCGCCTACGACGTCGACGAGACGCCGGACGACCTCATCAACTGGGTGGAGGACAACGTCCCGAAGGACTACTACGGGGACGAGCTCGCGGACGCCTACGAGTTCCTCTCGAACGCGGACGTCTGGCTGGGCCGCGTGCGCGCGACCCAGAACTACTCGTACTGGCGGTACGCGACGGACAACATCGCGGCGGGCGTGGCCGCCTCGCGCCAGCACGACCACGGCGGCTGGACGCGGTACGGGCCGCCGTCGTACTGGCGGAAGCTCGGGTCCTCGCGGGCGACCCGGGAGAAGCGGGACTACGTCGCGCGGAAGGTCGCGGAGGTCAGCGGCACCAGTATGGCGACGGCGCGCCGGAAGGTCGTGCCGTTCCTCGCGACGATGACCCACCACTGCAAGAACCGCGAGCTGACGGTGGCGATGACGGCGGCCTACGACCTCGACACCGAACACGTCTCGTTCGTCACGGGCTCCGGGGAGACGACGAACAAGGTCCAGTCGATCGTCGAGGACGCCGAACAGCTCCGCGAGGACCGGGCGGTCGAGCACTCCGGCGGCGCCTTCGAGGGCGAGACGACGCTCGACGACGCCGACGGCGGGGACGACGAACACGAAGAGGACGCCGTGGCTGAGGAGAGTGACGACAGCAGCGAGGCGGAGAGCGCGGACGACCAGGCGGGCCTGGACGACTTCTTCTGACTACTCCGCGGAGGCGCGGCCGCCCGCTGAGCCGCCGACGCCCGGAATCGCGACCTGCTTGCGGACCCACTCCATCGTGGTCGTCGCGGAGAGCACGAGCAGGACGTACAACACCGCCGCGAGCAGGAACAGGTCGAGGAACGCGTAGTTGTCGTAGGCGGCGGCCTCCGCGGCGTGGTAGAGCTCGCGCACCGTGATGAACGACGCCAGCGAGGAGTACTTCACGAGGTAGACGAGCTCGTTGGTCCACGACGGAATCGCGAACCGGAGCGCCTGCGGCAGCACGACGTGCCGGATGCCTTCCAGTTTGGAGAGCCCGACTGCGCGCGCCGCTGTGAGCTGGCCGGGGTCGACGCCCTCGATGGACCCCCGGATGTACTCCGCCTGGTAGGCGGCGCTGTTGATGGTGAACCCGACGATGGCGACCCACACCGCCTGCGCGGGGACGACGCCGCTGCCGACGAACGGCACGGCCGCGAACCACCGCGAGAGCGGGAGCGCGTAGTACAGCACGAACAGCTGCGCGAGCAGCGGTGTCCCGCGGATGAGCTCGATGACGCCGAGCGCGACCCAGTGAGTGACGCGGCCGTAGACGCGGGCGGCCGCCAGCGGCACCGCGAGCACGAGCCCGAAGACGATGCCGAGCGTCGTGAGCACGACGGTGAGCCACATGCCCGCGGCGAGGTCCGGGAGGTACGTCATCGCGAACGCGACCGAGTCCAGCAGGTCCGCGACCCAGCCGACGGGAATCCCGACGACGCCGAGTGCGGCCGCGGTGTCGGAGAGCGCGACGCCCGCGGCCGCGATGGACTGCGGGTCGACGAACGGCTGTCCGCGGGCGACGAGCACGCCGCCGAACCAGTCGTTGAGCAGGCGCGCGGCGAACCACGCCCAGAACACCGCGAGCACGGCGTCCCGGACGACGCGCTGCGTGCTCCGGGTCATTGGCCGCCGTGGAGCTGTGTGAGGCGGCTGAGGAACGCCGCCGTGCGGTCCTGCTCGGGGTTCTCGAAGAGCTGTTCGGGCGACCCCTGCTCGACGAGGCGGCCGTCCTCGAGGAACAACACGTCGGTCGCCGCCTGCTTCGCGAACCCCATCTCGTGGGTGACCACGAGCATCGTCATCCCCTCCTCGGCGAGCTCGCGCATCACTTCGAGGACTTCGCCGATGAGCTCGGGGTCGAGCGCGGACGTCGGCTCGTCGAACAGCATCAGCTTCGGGTCCATCGCGAGCGCGCGAGCGATGCCGACGCGCTGCTTCTGGCCGCCGGAGAGCTCGGCGGGGTAGGAGTTCGCCTGCTCGCGGAGCCCGACCTGTTCGAGCTGCCAGGCGGCCTTCTCGGTGGCCTCCCGCTCGCCCATGTCGCGGACGCGCTTGAGCCCGAGCGTGACGTTCTCGAGGGCGGTGAGGTGCGCGAACAGGTTGAAGTCCTGGAACACCATGCCGACCTGCCGCCGGAGGTCGTTGACGTCCACGTCGTAGATGGACTCGCCGTCGAGGCTGATGTCTCCGTCGTCGATGTCCGTCAGCCGGTTGATACAGCGCAGCATCGTCGACTTCCCGGAGCCCGACGGCCCGACGAGCACTTTCACGTCCTGGCGGTCCATCTCGAAGGAGATGCCCTCCAGTACCTTCTCCTCACCGTAGCTCTGGTGGACGTCGTCGACGTCGAGTAGTGTGTCCGTCATTGGTTACCTCCGGGAATCGCGACGTAGTCGTGGAGCCGCTCGATGCCCCGGTTGACGCTGAACGTCAACACGAAGTAGATCAGCGACGCCGCGAGGAACACTTCGAGCGCGGCGGTCGTCTGGATGGAGAACAGGTCGTAACTGCGCTTCAACAGCTCCGCGACGCCGATGGCGTACGCGATGCTGGTGTCCTTGAGGACGATGGTGAACTCGTTCTGGAACCCGGGCACGGAGCGCCGCAGCGCCTGCGGCAACACGACGTGGCGGATGGCGTCGAGCTTCGAGAGCCCGACGGCGCGCGCGGCCTCCATCTGGCCGCCCTCGACGCTCTCGATGGCGCCGCGGAAGATCTGGCTCTGGTAGGCCGCCGACCGCACGCCGAGCGCGAGCGTCGCCGCGAGGAACGCGGGGGAGACGCCGCCCGCGAAGTACGTCAGCGAGATGATGACGAGAATCGGCGTGCCGCGGACGACGACGCCCAGCGGGCGCACGACGCCCTTCGAGTACTTGCCGCCGTAGGCCTCGACGACGCCCGCCGGCAGGCCGAGCAGGAAACCCAACACCATGCTGAAGAACGTCAGCTGGACGGCCAGTATCGTCCCGTCGACGAAGAACTGCCGCTGGCGCCAGACGAACGCCCAGTCGCCGGGTTCGGCCTGCAGTACGAGTTGCGTCGGGTCCATTGGCGTTATTCGCTGCCGACGTCGTACTCCTCGACGATGTCCTGGTAGGTGCCGCTGTCTCGGACGGCCTCGATGCCGTCGTTGAGCGCGCTCTGGAGGTCGCTCGCGCCCTCGCGGACGCCGAACCCGTACTGTTCGCTGGTCTCGATAGTGAACGCGTAGACGACGTCGCGGTCCTCGACGAACGTGTTCGCGACGGGCGTGTCGACGATGACGGCGTCGATGTTGCCGTTCGTCAGGTCTTCGACGGCGAGCACGTAGTTCTCGTAGGTGGTCGCCTGCGAGGAGCTGATAGTGCCGTCGTCGACGAGGGCGTCCATCTGGGCCTTGCCGGTGGTGCCGGACTGGGCGCCGACCGGGCGGTCGGCGAGGTCGTCGGTGCTCTCGGGCTGGAAGTCGCCGCCCTCGCGGACGAGCACCGCCTGGTTGGCGTCGTAGTAGGGGTCCGTGAAGTCGATGTTCTGGTCGCGCTCGTCGTTGATGGTCATCGCGGCGGCGATGACGTCGATGTTGTCGTTCTGGAGCGCGGTGGTGAGCTGGGTGAACTCGAGGTCTTCCCACTCGCCGAGCTCGTAGTCGGTCTCCTCGACGACGGCCGAGAGGAGGTCGACGTCGAAGCCGACGAGTTCGTTGTCCTCGTTGACGTACTCGAACGGCGGGAACCCGGACGCGGTGCCGGGGGTGAGGGTGTTCGAATCGCCACCGCCGCCGCCGGTGAGCTGCGAGCAGCCAGCGACTGACAGTGCGACGCCGGTACCGCCGACGCTCTTCAGGAACGTCCGCCGGTTCAGGTCAGACATACCACGCCCGTTCGGGTTGAACCCCTTAAAGACAATCGAACCGGTGCGAGCACGTCTACCCTACGACGCGGCGGCGACCGACCGGTTCGGGGTCGAGCGCGTGGCGACGAGGAACAGCGCGGCGACGACCGCGGTGAGCACGTAGTACGTGAGCTGGACGGTCGGGGAGAACTGCACGACGCCAGTGCCGATGAGAATCTGGACGGTGACGACGACGCCGGTCGCGAGCATCGCTTGCGACACGCGTCGGTCGCCGTGGCGGCGCGCCCACACGAACGCGGCGACGGCGGCGGTGAACACGAGCAGTTCGAGCGCGTGGTGGATCAGCTGGACGCGAGTGCCGTACACCGCGAATACGGTGTTCCGCGAGAACACGAGCGCGACCGGAAGCACCGCGAGGCCGCCGATTGCAGCGGTGCGGACGCGACCGAGGCCGACGCCCGCGAGCTCGCGCATCCGGAGCGTGGTGTAGAGCAGCGTCGCGAAGATGGCGAGCGCGGCGAGGTGGTGGACGGCCTGCGTGATGGGCATATACCCCCACGGGACGAGCCCGCTGAACGTCACGGTGGTGCCGCCGAGAATCACCTGCAGCGGCAGGAGGACGACGGCGAGCACGCCGCCGACTGTCACGTCCCGGGCGTCGAAGCCGCGCCACGCGACGGCGCCGGTGCCGAGGATGAAGAAGCCGACGACCATCGCGAACCCGCGGTGGAACTGCTCGACGAAGTCGTGAACCTGGAGGCCGAGCGGGAGCAGTTGGCCGTTGCAGTCGGGCCACTGGAGGCCGCAGGTCGCGCCCGACCCGGAGACGGCGGTGTACTCGCCGACGAGAATGAGCGCGAACGTCAACACGGTGGTCACGGCCGCGAGCTGGTACGAGCGGCGGTCCATAGTTGGGTCTTTTCGCGGTCGGTACGTATGCGTGTCGTATTCAGCGCGGTTCGGAGCGAGCGAAGCGAGCGAGAACAGCGTTCGGTACGAACGGCGACCAGAAGGAACCGTGAGCAGCGTGGCGCGCGGCGTGGCGGGTCAACGCCGTTCCGAGAAGCACCGTCGAACTCTCTCCCGCCGGCCGGATTTCCGTCGAACGAACACCGCTGCCTTCGACGACCGACGAAGCAACGTTCGACGCGTTGGGATAGGTTTTTGCCGGTCGGCGCGGCAGGGAAAAACATGGGATTAGACGAGGACTCACTGGACTACCACGCCAGCGACCCGCCCGGGAAGATCGAGATTTCGACGACGAAACCGACGAACACCCAGCGGGACCTCTCGCTGGCGTACTCGCCGGGCGTCGCGGCGCCGTGCCGACACATCGACGCCAACCCCGAGGACGCGTTCAAGTACACCGCGAAGGGGAACATGGTGGGCGTCGTCTCGAACGGCTCCGCCGTGCTCGGACTCGGTGACATCGGCGCGCAGGCCTCCAAACCCGTCATGGAGGGGAAGGGCGTGCTGTTCAAGCGGTTCGCGGACATCGACGTCTTCGACATCGAACTCGACCAGGAGAGCGCCGACGACATCATCGAGTCCGTCGCGGCGATGGAGCCGACGTTCGGCGGCATCAACCTCGAGGACATCAAGGCGCCGGAGTGCTTCGAAATCGAGGAGCGGCTCCGCGAAGAGATGGACATCCCGGTGTTCCACGACGACCAGCACGGCACCGCCATCATCTCCGGCGCGGCGCTGCTGAACGCCGCGGAGATCGCGGGCAAGGACCTCGAGGACCTCGAAGTCGTCTTCTCGGGTGCGGGCGCGTCGGCCATCGCCTCGGCGAAGTTCTACGTCTCGCTGGGCGTCCAGCGCGAGAACATCACGATGTGTGACTCCTCGGGCATCATCACCGAGGACCGCGACGTCAACGAGTTCAAGCGCGAGTTCGCCAGCCCCGGCGACGGCGGCGACCTCGCGGACGCCATGGAGGGCGCGGACGTCTTCGTCGGGCTCTCCGTCGGCGGCATCGTCAGCGAGGAGATGGTCCAGTCGATGGCCGACAACCCCATCGTGTTCGCGATGGCGAACCCCGACCCGGAAATCGGCTACGAGGAGGCCAAGAACGCCCGCGACGACACCGTCATCATGGCGACCGGGCGCTCGGACTACCCGAACCAGGTGAACAACGTCCTCGGGTTCCCGTTCATCTTCCGGGGCGCGCTCGACGTGCGCGCGACGGATATCAACGAGGACATGAAGGTCGCGGCGGCGCGCGCGCTCGCCGACCTCGCGAAACAGGACGTCCCGGACGCCGTCGTGAAGGCGTACGGCGACCAGCCGCTGCAGTTCGGTCCCGAGTACATCATCCCGAAGCCCCTCGACCCGCGGGTCCTCTTCGAGGTTGCGCCGACGGTCGCGGAGGCCGCCGTCGAGTCCGGGGTCGCGCGCACCGAGCTCGACCGCGAGGCGTACCGCGAGGAGCTCGAAGCGCGCCTCGGGAAGAGCCGCGAGATGATGCGCATCGTCCTGAACAAGGCCAAGAGCGACCCGAAGCGCGTCGCGCTCGGCGAGGGCGACGACGAGAAGATGATCCGCGCGGCCTACCAGATGGCCGAGGAGGGCATCGCAGAGCCCGTGCTCATCGGCGACCGCGACACCATCGACGGCGTCGTCTCCGGGCTCGGCCTGGAGTTCGACCCGGAGGTCGTCGACCCGGACGAGGGCGACCACGAGGAGTACGCCGAGCGCCTCTACGAGCTCCGCCAGCGCAAGGGCATCACGCGCAGCGAGGCGGAGTCGCTCGTGAAGCGCGACCCGAACTTCCTCGGGTCGACGATGGTCGAAGCCGGCGACGCGGACGCGTTCCTCACCGGGCTCACCCACCACTACCCGAGCGCGCTGAAGCCGCCGCTGCAGGTCGTCGGCACCGCGCCCGACGCCGACTACGTGGCCGGCGTCTACATGCTGACGTTCAAGAACCGCGTCATCTTCTGCGCGGACACCACGGTCAACCAGGACCCCGACGCGGACGTGCTCGCGGAGGTCGCCCAGCACACCGCGGACCTCGCGCGCCGGTTCAACGTCGAGCCGCGCGTCGCGATGCTGTCGTACTCGAATTTCGGCAGCGTCGACAACGAGGGCACACGCAAGCCCCGGGAGGCCGCCGAACTCCTCCGTAACAACGACGACGTGGAGTTCCCCGTCGACGGCGAGATGCAGGCCGACACCGCCGTCGTCGAGGACATCCTCGAAGGGACCTACGAGTTCAGCGACCTCGACGACCCCGCGAACGTGCTCCTCTTCCCGAACCTCGAAGCCGGGAACATCGGCTACAAGCTCCTCCAGCGGCTCGGCGGCGCGGACGCCATCGGCCCGATGCTGGTCGGCATGGGCGAGCCCGTCCACGTCCTCCAGCGCGGCGACGAGGTCAAGGACATCGTGAACCTCGCGGCCGTCGCCGTCGTCGACGCGCAGCAGGAAGACTGAGCGAAAGCTAACTACTCTCCTTCAGTTCTCTTTGGCGGCGGTAGGACGCTAGCGTACTCGGCGGAGCGACGCGACGCCGAGTTTCACCGAGCGCGAACGAAGTGAGCGCTCGGGCCGACGAGCGACCGTAGGGAGCGAGGAGTGCTTTTTCCGCAAGTTTTTGCCGAGTGGGGCGCGCGGAGCGCGCCCCACACAGCGCAAAAGTGCGCTTTCAGTCGCTGGCGCGACGGTCGCTGCGCGACGGCGGCGGCACCTGCGCGTCGCCGGTGTCGCGCTCGGGGAGCAGGCAGCGCGCGCGCTCGTCGTTGACGTGGACGTACTGCTCGGGCTCGTTCGCGAGCGGGTGCGCGGGGTTCGTCTTGCTGTCCAGCTGGGCGGCCCGCACCTCCTCGAAGCCGACGACGCGAGCGCGGATGCCGCGCCAGTGGTGGTCGGCGGTCGCCGGCGGCGAGAACTCCGTGATGGGGCGGTAGTCGTGGGCGCGCGCGGCGAGCGCGGCGGTGTTGACGTCGCCCGCGAGGTCGTTGTGGTCGACGAGCACGCCTACGCGGGCGTCCCGGGGCGCGCGCGCCGCGAGCACGTCCAGTCCGAGGTGGAGCGCGCGGTACTCGGCGACGTTGTTGTTCGGGGCTTCGTCCGGCACCGCGAGGCGGGCGACCCGCTCGCCGGTCCGGGTCTCCACGATGACGCCGAGGCCGCTGCCGTCGCTGGAGTACGAGCCGTCGGTCGCGACGTAGAAGTCTCGCCGGTGGGACTGCGGGGGGTGTGCGATGTGCGGCGTCGGCGCGTCGTCGAAGAGGTCTCGGAGATTCGACCGGCCCACGATGGCCATACGCACCGTACAGGAGGTGGGAACTTAAGCGGTCCGCCGGTCCGTCAGGGCGTCGGCGCGAGCGCCTCGGCTTCCTCGACGAGGTCCTCGTAGAGGTCCTCGGCCTGTTCGTCGTCGTAGTCGGTGTGGTACTCCTTCGGGACGCCGCGCTTCGCGAGGTTGACGTGGCGGTCCGGCGTCACGCCGTGGCCTTCGAGGCTCTTCCGCGCGCACTCCAGCGGGCAGCCGTCGACGACCAACATCGGACGGCCCGAGGTGGCGGTGTCGACGAGCGGGCCGACGTCGCCGCCGACGCCCGCGATGCAGGACATCTCAGCGGCCCGCTCGCGGTCGAGGCGGACCGCGAGGTCGTTGGCCATCTGCGCGGCGCTCGAACAGCCCGAGCACGAGTAGACGAGCGGCAGGTCGTCGTAGCTCTCTGACATCGACGGCTCGTTTCCCGGCCGCCCGCGAAAGGGTTGTCCCGAACGTCTCCGGGGCGGTCGCATCCAAAACGATACGTGGCGGGCCCGCGAGGTGTCGCGTATGCAGGCACGCGACCTGATGACAGCGGACGTCGAGACCGTCCACGAGGACGACGAGATCAGCGACGTCCTCCGATTACTGGCCAGCCGCGAGTTCACCGGCTTCCCCGTGGTCGACGACGACGACCGCCTCGTCGGCGTGGTCACCCAGCGGGACTTCGTGGAACTGTTCGAGCCACAGGACCGCACCGTCTGGATCCCCATCGGGCTGCCGCCGTTCCTGGAGACGCTGGACTACGGCATCGACCTCTCGTGGGGCGAGCTGGAGACGGAACTCGACCTCGCGCAGAACGCCGGCAAGCCCGTCCGGACGATCATGACCGAGAACGTCCTCACGGTCGAGCCGGACGCCAGCGTCGACGACGTGCTCGCCATCCTCGCGGCCGACGAGCGCGACGTCAACCGCGTGCCCGTCGTCGAGGACGACGTCGTCGTCGGCATCGTCACCCGGCAGGACGTCCTGCGCGCGCTCCACGACGAGCGCACCGAGTAGCCGTCGCGGCAAAACGGCACCGTGTCCGAAAGCGTAAACGTACCCCCGGACGGAGATTCGACGTGACCAACTACCGGAACGCCCTCCTGTTTCTCGCGCTCGCGGCGGTCTGGGGGTCGGCGTTCGTCGCCATCAAGGCCGGCCTCGACGCGGGCTTCGAGCCCGTGCTGTTCGCGGCCGTCCGCTACGACGTCGCGGGCGTGCTGATGCTCGCGTACGCGGCGTACGCCGCCGACGACTGGCTGCCGCGGTCGCGGGCGGACTGGACCGTCGTCGCCATCGCCGCCGTCTTCATCATCGCGGCCTACCACGCGTTCCTGTTCGTCGGCGAGCAACAGACCACGAGCGCCGTCGCCGCCGTCGTCGTCAGCCTCAGTCCCGTGCTCACGACCGGGTACGCCCGGCTGCTGCTCCCCTCCGAGCGGCTCTCGGTCGCCGGGCTCGCGGGGCTCGCGCTCGGGCTCGTCGGCGTCGTCGTCCTCTCGAACCCCGACCCGTCGAACCTCCTCGGCGGGAACACGGTCGGCGTGCTGCTCGTGTTCGCGGCGTCGATGTGCTTCGCGCTCGGGAGCGTGCTCACCCAGCGCGTCGACGACGACCTCGACATCGAGACGATGGAGGCGTGGGCGATGGTGCTCGGCGCGCTCCTGATGCACGTCGTCAGCCTCGCGCGCGGCGAGACGCAGACGATTCCGCGGAACACGGACGCGCTGTTCGCCATCGCGTACCTCTCGCTGGCCGCCAGCGCCGCCGGGTTCCTCGTCTACTTCGAGCTCTTAGAGCGCCTGGGTCCCATCGAGATCAACCTCGTGAGCTACGTCGCGCCGGTCTTCGCGGCCGTCGTCGGACTGCTCGTGCT
>SDGW01000240.1_pt1 | contig 23353 bp, 34 predicted proteins | sample 2873831 | NCBI WGS metagenome assembly SDGW01 (sample SAMN08132700, study PRJNA421101) | hypersaline lake metagenome | isolation source: celular fraction 0.22 microns magnesium sulfate-rich crust from ephemeral... | place: Spain: Penahueca Lagoon, Toledo | collected 2011-07
GTCGCCGTCGATCTCGACGGCCTCGAACAGCTCCGGGACGGCCGCCGAGGCCAGGACCGCGTCGGCGGTGACCGCCTCGTCGACGAAGGTGCGGAACTCGCCGGCGGTGATGTCGACCGCCCCGACGACGAGCGAGGGCGCGTCCGCCGTCGCGAGGTCGGGGAACTGCCCGAAGTCGATGTGGTCGGTGAGTGTCCGCCGGAGCCAGCGCTGGCTCCAGTCGTCGGCCACGCTCCAGTACGGCGTCGTCTCGGGCGTCGGCACGCCCAGCCCCTCCAGGACGGTGCTCCAGACGAGCGCGGCGTTGACCGTCCGGTCGAACGGCCCGCGGGCGGCGATGTCGGCCCACAGCGCCGACAGCAGGTCCGGCGCCGATGCCGTCGGCGAGCGGTAGCCGTACCACCCGGCGACGGCGTTGAACGCCCCACCGGAGGTCCCGCTGAGGCCGACCAGCTCCGCCGGCGCCTCCTCGACGGCGGGGAGCAACCGGCGGAGCACCCCCGCGGCAAACGCCGTGTGGCTGCCGCCGCCCTGACACGCGATCGCGACCTTCGTCGGTGCGTCGTCCATGGATAGACGTGACAGCCAGTCGACGTAAACGCTCGCTCGTGTGACCCGGTCCCAGGCAGACTCAGCGGGCTTAAGTTCGTGCCGGTCAGCCGGTCGGATATGAAAGAGCTCGTCCACACAGACGACGCGCCGGCCGCCGTCGGCGCGTACAGCCAGGCGACGACCACCGACGGCCTCGTCTTCACCGCCGGCCAGATTCCGATGACACCCGACGGCGACCTCCTCGACGACGCCCCGGTCGCCGCCCAGACCGAGCAGGCACTGGCGAACGTCGCGGCCGTCCTCGAGGAGGCCGGGTCGAGTCTGGAAGACGTCCTGAAGGTGACCGTCTACCTCGACGACATCGACGACTTCGAGGCGATGAACGACACCTACGCGACCGTCTTCGACGACGAACCCCCCGCCCGCTCCGCCGTCGGGGTCGACGCCCTGCCGAAGGGCGTCGCCGTCGAGGTCGAGGCCGTCGCCGTCCGCTGATGGTCGCCCTGAAGTCGAGCCTGCTCTGGGGCGTCGTCGGCGGCCTGGCCTTCCTGGTGCTCCTGCAGGGGTACGAACTCCTGGCCGACGTGCGCGTGGCGCTGCTGGTGAAGTTCGGCGTCGCCCTCGTCGTGGCGGCCGGCGCGACCGCCCTCACGTACGCCGCCCGTGACCGCCTGCCCGGAAACGAAAGCCCTTAACCGAACGCCGCCAGAGTCTCATCTGAGCCAGGATGGCCGAACGGTAAGGCGCACGCCTGGAAAGCGTGTTCCCTTTCGGGATTCTGGGTTCAAATCCCAGTCCTGGCGTACCACCTTTTTCACGGGGGCATCGGCGCGAGCCTGCGGCTCGCGCCTCAACCCCCGCCAAAAACGTGGGCGAAAAAAGCCGGACGCTCGCTTCGCTCGCGTCCGGTGAACCGGCGGCCTTCGGCCGCCGGATGCTCGTGGTGGTTGGGATTTGGCCAGCATTGAGCGGTCTGCCTTGTTGTCTGGTGGCGACAGTGAGCAGTGCCACCTCCGTTTAAGACTCAGGTAGGCGTAGCCGGCCGCATGGAGCTACAGCGCAACCTCGGTCGGCTGGATCGGATCGTCAGGGGAGTGCTCGGCGTCTGGCTGATCGCCGGGGCGATCAGCGCCGTCCGGGACGATCGGACGACGACGGCGGCGGCGCTGGGGATCGCCGCCGCGGGACTGCTGTTCAACGCACGGACGGGCTTCTGCGGCTGCAACGCCGCGCTGGGGATCGACACGACGTCCTCGACCAGGGTCGAGTCGGCGGAGTGACCGAACGCTCAGGGAACGCCGTCGCCCCAGGTTCGGTCCGGGGTCGTCGCCCGCCACCGAAATTCCAGAGCTATCAGTTAGATAATCCCGGTTCTATCGCGATGTAGTGGCAGTCCGTTGGTGATATAGTTACCAGGGCGTTAGACTTGGCGTCGAACTCGGACCAGACTGACGGCCAGCACCGGGCCACGCGCTCGCCGAAACCGCGGGGCCTATTCTAGTGATCGGGAGACCGGAAGGCATGCAGGCGCTAGTCCGGTTGTTGCTCGGGTTTCGACGCCGCGACGACACCGTCGTCGAGTGTCGCCGCTGCGGGAAGACGCTGGAGGATTCGGCCGTCGAGTGTTACCACTGTGGAGAACCGCATTCGTCTCACTTCGCCTACTGCCCGGAGTGTGGGTCAGACGCGATCGCCGTCTACCGCATTTAGTGAAGGGTACTCCGGGCCCTGAACCCGTCAGCGGTGACGAGATATATGTGTGGTCCGTCCGACACATGGAGTATGGCGAAGCACCGCGCCAACTACGCGCTGGTCCCGTTTCAGGAGCACCTCGGTCCCGACCGGGAGGGCCTCGACGTCCCGTGGGCGACGTTCGCCGGCGACCGCACCGATCAGGAGATCTTCGAGGTGCCGACCGACGACGTCCAGGACGCCTACATCGAGATGCAGGTCTACGAGTCCGGGAGCTACGACCACGAGCTGCTGATCAACGGCGACTCGCTGACCGGCTTCGACGTCCCCGAGACCGACGGCTGGGAGTACTGGATGGACACCGTCACGGGGGCGAGCCTCCAGAAAGGCAAGAACACCCTGCAGTTCCGCCGGGACCGGGAGTCGGGGGACAGCTTCGTCGTCGGGACCGTCGTGGTCAACTGGAAGGAGCCCGCGGATTAATATATAAAAGCAGTCCGGCGGCGGACTCAGGCCGTGTCAACGACTGGCACGGTATATCGGCGGAGCGCGTTTCGTACGGCGATTAGTCGGCGGCTGGCGCTCTCGAGGAGTCGCGGACTCGTTCCCCGGACCACCTACTTTTATATAGAATCGTATTCATACTTCCGGACGACTATGAGCCAGCGCCAGATGGGCGGCCAGCCCATGATCATTCTGGGGGAAGACTCCCAGCGGATGCAGGACAAGGATGCACAGGCCCACAACATCTCCGCCGCGCGGGCGGTGGCCGAGTCGGTACGCTCGACGCTCGGCCCGAAGGGCATGGACAAGATGCTCGTCTCCTCGCTCGGTGACGTCACCGTCACGAACGACGGCGTCACCATCCTCTCGGAGATGGACATCGACAACCCGACGGCGGAGATGATCGTCGAGGTCGCCGAGACCCAGGAGGACGAGGCCGGCGACGGCACGACCACCGCCGTCGCGATCGCTGGCGAGCTCCTGAAGAACGCCGAGGAGCTGATCGACCAGGACATCCACCCGACGGCGATCATCAAGGGCTTCAACCTGGCTGCGACCCAGGCCAAGCAGGAGATCGACGACTTCGCCACCGAGGTCGAGCCCGACGACGAGGACCTGCTGCGCCGCGTCGCCGAGACCTCCATGACCGGCAAGGGCACCGAGGTCAACAAGGAGCTGCTCGCCCAGCTCGTCGTCGACGCCGTCAACGCCGTCACGGTCGAGGCCCAGGACGGCTCCGTCGTCGCCGACCTCGAGTTCCTCAACATCGAGACCCAGACCGGCCGCGCCGCCGACGAGTCCGAACTCGTCGAGGGCGCCATCGTGGACAAGGACCCCGTCCACGAGGACATGGCCACCGACTTCGACGAGGCCGACGTCTTCCTGACCGACGTCGCCATCGAGCTCGACGAGACCGAGGTCGACGCCCAGCTCACCGTCGACGACCCGAGCCAGCTCCAGAACTTCCTCGACAAGGAGGAAGAGCAGCTCGAGGATCTCGTCGACGCCATCGCCGCGACGGGCGCCGACGTCGTCTTCTGCCAGAAGGGCATCGACGACATGGCCCAGCACTACTTCGCAAAGCAGGGCATCCTCGCCGTCGAGCGGACCAAGAAGTCCGACGTCGAGTTCCTCCGCGAGGTGCTCGGCGCCAACATCGTCTCCGACATCGAGTCCGCTACCGAGGCCGACCTCGGTCACGGCTCGATCCGCCGCGACGAGACCGACGGCCACTTCTACGTCGAGGGAACCGGCGACGAGACCCACGGCGTGACGCTCCTGCTGCGCGCCTCCACCGACCACGTCGTCGACGAGCTGGAGCGGGGCGTCCAAGACGCGCTGGACGTCGTCGCCTCCACCGTCTCCGACGGCCGCGTCCTCGGCGGCGGCGGCGCCCCCGAGGTCGAACTGGCCAGCCGCCTGCGTGACTACGCCGACGGCGTCGAGGGCCGCGAGCAGCTGGCCGTCGAGGCCTTCGCCGACGCGCTGGAGCTCATCCCGCGCACGCTGGCCGAGAACGCCGGCCTCGACTCCATCGACTCCCTGGTGGACCTGCGGGCCGCCCACGAGGGCGGCGACGTCTCCGCCGGCCTGGACGTCTTCTCCGGCGAGGTCGTCGACACGCTCGACGAGGGCGTCGTCGAGCCCGCCCACGCCAAGACCCAGGCCGTCTCCTCCGCTGCCGAGGCCGCGAACCTCGTCCTCAAAATCGACGACATCATCTCCGCCGGCGACCTCTCGACCGGCGGCGACGACGAGGGCGGCCCCGGCGGTCCCGGAGGCGCCCCCGGCGGCATGGGCGGCATGGGCGGTGGCATGGGCGGCATGATGTAAGGCCACCTTTTTTCACGGGGGCATCGCGCTCGCCTACGGCGAGCGCTCAACCCCCGCCAAAAAACGTGGGCGAAAAAGGCCGGACGCTCGCTCCGCTCGCGTCCGGTGTCCTCCGGAGTACAACGACGGAGGGCTCGTCAGAGCGAAGCTCTGACGGTGAACCGGCGGCCGAAGGCCGCCGGATGCTTGCCCGCACTGCAGTCTAAACGACGCCTTCTAATTCTATCTCACGCCACGGGCTCGACCTTCGAACCGCCGCAGCCCCGACACTTCGCGATGTCGCTGGCAGGGCTGGTGAAGTACTCCTCGCCGCAGTCCGGACAGCGGTGGGTCGGGCGGCCCTGGTCGTCGAGGCCGCCGGTGATCGTGACGGGGCGCTGGGAGTCGAGCGTGACCTCCTGGCTGACGCTGCCGAACAGGACCGAGCCCAGCGGCGAGCGCTTGCGCCCGCCGAGGACGATCATGTCGGCGTCCACCTCGTCGGCGGCCTTGAGGATCTCCTCAGCGGGGTCGCCGTGGCGGCTGAGCGTCTCGACGGGGACGCCGCGGTCCTGGAGGCGATCCGCGACGGACCGACCCGCGTCGAGCTGTCGCGGCGAGGTCGACTCGGCGCGGTCCTCGCTGCCGAACACGTGCATGACGTGGACGGTCGCCGACTCGGCACCCGGTAGCTCCCTGATCGTCTCGGCCTGCGCGAGGGCCCGCGTCTCGTCTGCGTCGACCGGCATGAGTATAGTGTACATTGGTACCACCTAGCGAGGAATTCGAACCGCGCCACGTTAGTCGTAGTTTCCAGATACGAACGGGCGGGAGCGGTCCGCCTCGGCGACAGTGTATAAGTGTCGGCGACGAGAAGTATCGGCCATGCAGACGCTCCTTCTCGGACCCGAGGCGGTCGACGAGCACACGCCGCTCGGGGACGTCGTCGAGGCGGTGGAGGCGGCCTTCGGGGCCGACGCGCGCGGCGACGCGGTGATGCCCGCGAAGTCCTACGTCGACCTCCCGGAGTACGAGGGCGACTTCCGGTCGATGCCGTCCTACGTCGACGCACGCGAGACGGCGGGGTGGGACGCGGCGGCGGTCAAGTGGGTCAACGTCCACCCGAACAATCCGGAGGACCACGACCTGCCGACCGTGCTGGGGACGGTGATCTACTCCGACCCGGAGAACGGCTTCCCGCTGGCAGTGATGGACGGGACGATCCTGACGCGCAAGCGGACCGGCGCCGCGTCGGCGGTCGCCACCGACCACCTCGCCGTCGAGGACGCGACGTCGATGGGGCTCGTCGGCGCGGGCGACCAGGCGTACACGCAACTGGCGGCGGTGGCCCATGTCCGACCCATCGAGGAGGTCGTGGTCGCCGACCAGCGCGAGGAAGCGGCGCAGGCGTTCGTCGACCACTTCGCCGACCGGTTCGACGTCCGGGCCGGCTCGATCGACGAGGCCGCGGCCTGCGACGTCCTCTCGACGGTGACGCCCGTGCGCGAACCCATCGTCGACGCGGTCGGTGAGCACACGCACGTCAACGCCGTCGGTGCCGACGCCCCCGGGAAGCACGAGATCGCGGACGACGTGCTCGCGGACGCGAAGCTCGTCATCGACGACTACGAGCAGTGCACCCACTCCGGGGAGATCAACGTGCCCTGGAGCGAGGGCGTGTTAGGAGAGGGAGACATCCACGCCGAACTCGGCGCGGTCGTCGCGGGCCAGGCCGAGGGCCGCACCGAGGGGGACGGCGTCACCGTCTTCGACTCGACCGGGCTGGCCGTCCAGGACGTCGCCGCCGCGCACGTCGCCTACGAGCGCGCCAGCGAGGCCGGCGACGGGACGCAGTTCGGCCTGGTCGGGACCGGCCGCTAGCTCCCGATGAGGCGGACGACGATCCAGACCAAGATGGCGACGGGCAGCAGGGGCAGCAGGATGATGACCAGCAGTCCGGCCATGATGTAGCCGAACGCGCCCATCTGGCTGTCCAGATGCATGTCGCTGAGCGGCGTCACCGTCCGGATCCCGGAGTCGTCCTCAGACGCGGCTGACATGCCCGGACGTCGCGCCCGCTCCGGCTTTAAACTCCCGCTATCGTCACGCTGGCGCGACGACGCGGCCGGGGTGGCGGTCGCGGGCGGCGTCGCTGTCGCTGCACGGGGCGCTGCCGGCTGCGACCGGCATCCACCCTGCTACTTGCTGGCAAACAGTTATCGTCCTCCAGCGCACCACGTGGTGTGTGAGTGACCGACACCGTCGCGGGACGCGGCGTCGGCGCCGTCGAGTCGACGGACGCCGACTCACCGCCGGGCGCGTCGCGGCCGCCCTGCTGGTCGTCCTCGCTGCGGCCGGGCTGGCGATGCCGGTGACGCCGGTCAGCTACGCCGACAGCGGGAGCATGGCGCCCGCGCTGTCGCCGGGCGACGGGTTCCTGGCGGTCCCGGCGGCCGTCGCCGGTCCGCCCGAGGTCGGCGACGTTGTCGTCTACCGCTCCGAGGGCGTCGACCCCGGCGGTCTGGTGGTCCACCGGGTCGTCGACCGGACGTCCGGGGGATACGTCACGCGCGGGGACGCGAATCCGATCACCGACCAGCAGGCCGGCGAGCCGCCGGTCGAGCGCAAGCGGATCCTCGCCCACGCGGTGGCGGTCGAGGGCGACGTGGTGGCCCTGCCCGGCTTCGGGCGCGTGGCCGGCCGCCTGGACTGGTTGCGGTCGGCGTTCGACGGCTGACCGGCGACCGCGCGACGGCCCGGACCTACGGGCAAAGAGCTAAGGGGAGCGCCGTGCGTTCGACGGCTATGAGCGACGACGGGTTCAGCGCGGGCGCGGAGGGATCGCAGGGCGACCCGCGAGTGGTGCTCGCGATGAACGCGGTCCTCTCGACGACGTTCGCCGCCCTCGTCGTGTGGGGACTGAGCTTCCTGGGGACCGTCGAGTTCTCGCTACTGAACGTTGCGACGGGCGCCATCGTGCTGTTCGCGCTCACCTACGCAATCACGCAGTAACGGTTACTCCTCGCCCTCGTAGGGGTGGACGTCGTCGACGCTCGGCGCGCCGATCGCCAGCACCTTCGCCGTCCCGTCGGCGTCCTCGGGGTTCTTCGCGTACTGGGGGCTGTCCGGTTCGACCACGATCACCTCGTCCCGCGTCGCCTCGAGATCGTCCTCCGGCGTCTCGACGACCAAGCGTCCCTCGAGGACGTAGAATAGCTCCTCCTGGTCGTCGTGGTAGTGGTAGGCCAGCGGGATCGGCTCGCCCGGCTCGGGCTCGTAGAGGTTGACGGCGACGTTCTCCAGTCCCGCGGCGTCACTGATCGCCCGCTGGACGGACGGCCGGTCGGGCGTCGCTTCGATCTCGTCGACTGCTACGACCTGGTAGCCCATGTCGCACGGCTAGACGTTCTCCGACAAAAGGGCCGCGCCGTTCGGCGGATCGGGCGGCGACGGGGCGACTCGCGGCCGGTCGGCTCCGCCGGCTACTCGGGCGGGACCTCGGCGTCGGCGTCCGCGTCCGGGACGGACTCGTCCTCGGGCGCGCCCTCGTCCGTGGCCTCGTCGGCCTCGTCCGGCCGCTCGAGGCGGGCCTTCTTGATCCGCGTGTTCTCGACGTCCTCGACGCGTATCTCGACGCCGTCGTACTCGATGCGCTCGCCCTCCTCGACCAGGCGGCCCGCGCGGTTGAAGATGAAGCCGGCGATGGTCTCGAACTCCTGGCCCTCCGGGAGCTCGATCTCGAGGGCCTCGTTGACCTCCTCGATGTTGACCTCGCCCTTGACGACGGCCGTGTCGTCGCCGACGAACTCGATGGGCTGTTCCTCCTCGCCCTCGAGGATCTCGCCGACGATCTCCTCGGTGAGGTCCTCCATCGTCACCAGCCCCTCGGTGGTGCCGAACTCGTCGATGACGATCACCATGTGGAGGCGCTGGTCGCGCATCTCGGTGAGCAGGTCGTCGACATTCTTGGACTCGGGGACGTGCAGCGTCGGTTCGATGAGGTCCTCGAGGCCGGCGTCGGTGCGCTCGCCGTAGTTCTGCTCCCGGACGAGGTCGCGGACGTTGACGACGCCGATGACGTTGTCGAGACTGCCCTCGTAGACCGGCAGCCGGGCGTGACCGGAGTGGATACACTCCTCGATGGCCTCCTGGATGGACGCCTCGGTCGAGATCGCGTCCATGTCGAGCCGCGGCGTCATCACCTCCTTGGCGATGGTGTCGTTGAACCGCAGCGTCCGCTGGAGCATCTGCCGTTCGTCCTCGTCGAGGACGCCCTCCCGCTCGCCGGTCTCGATGATGTTCTGGATCTCCTCGCGGGTGACGTACGAGGTCTCGATGGCAGACCGACCGCCGGTGATCTTGTTGACGACGCGGGTGAGGTAGTCGAACAGGACGATCAGCGGGAGGAGGACGTGCTCGGCCATCTTCAGCGGCCGCGCGATCCGCAGCGCCCACGACTCCGTGTTCTCGACGGCGTAGCTCTTAGGCGCGCTCTCGCCGAACAGCAGGACGATCGCCGTGATCCCGAACGTGGAGACGGCGACGGCCAGCCCCTGCGAGAAGTACATCGCGAGCAGCCCCGTCGCGATCGAGGACATGGCGATGTTGACGAGGTTGTTGCCGACCAGAATAGTCACCAGCAGTCGGTGCGGATCGGACTTGAGGTTCTGGAGGGTCTTCGCTCCCCGCTTGCCCTCCTCGACGAGCGACTCCAGCCGGTGGGCCGGCAGGGAGAACATCGCGATTTCGGAGGAGGAGAAGAAGGCCGAGAGGCTGATGAGAACGACGATCACGGCGATCCCGACGGCGGTGATGAGGCCGTCGGAAATCGGAAACCCGGCAACGTCGATCTGTAGCGCCGCCGCTGCCAGCAACTCGTCTCCTGGTGGGGGGTCGAAGGCCATCAGCGTGGGAACTTATGTCGGCCCCGGATTAAGCGTTTGGTCCGCCGCCGAAGGGCTTACGCCGACGTTAGCCGTACGTCCGCCCGTATGAGCGACGCACCCATCACGTTCTACCGGCTACAGGCCTGCCCGTTCTGCGAGCGGGTCACCCGACGCCTGGAGGAGTACGACCTCGACTACGACTCCCGCTTCGTCGAGCCGATGCACTCCCAGCGCAACGTCGTCAAGCGCGTCTCCGGGAAGCGGTCGGTCCCGGCCGTCGTCGACGAGACCACCGGCGTCACGATGAGCGAGAGCGGCAACATCGTGGAGTACCTGGACCGCGAGTATGGACAGGAGAGCGCGGGAGGTGAGACCTGATGGACCTCGACTTCGAGGTCGTCGACCTGGGCCCCGCCGACAACCCGGAGGAGGGCGACGCGGCCCCCGACTTCACGCGCCCGCTCGTCAACCACGAGTACTGGGAGGACGCCGCCCTCGACGAGGTCGTCGCGCGCGAGGATGGCCCGACCGTCCTTATCTTCCACCCGATGGACGGCGCCTTCCCGGCGACGTACGTCTGGAACGAGGTCCGCGACCGCGGGTGGGCCGAGGATGCCACCGTGGTCGGGCTCTCCATCTCGACGCCGTACGCCCACAAGCGACTGCTCGAGGAGCGCGACCTCGAGGGCGAGGTCGAGCTCTTCTCCGATCCGGGCAACGGCGTCGCAGAGGCGTACGGCATCGTCCACGACCTCGACGGGATGGAAGGGGTCGCGGAGCCCCGGCCCGCCGTTTTCGTGCTCGACGACGACCGCACGATCGAGTACGCCTGGGTCGCCACGGAGTGGCCCGCCTTCCCCGACTACGACGCGGTCGAGTCGGCATTCCGCTGAGGGCGCGACCCGGCGGGAACCGCCCCGGTTCGGAACCGGCGTCCAGAGGCGGTTCGGCAACGCTTTTCTCGCCCGCCGGCCGAGCATCGCACATGACTGACGTCGCAGACGCCGCCGCGGCGGTCCGCGACGGCGACCTCGTCGTCTTCCCGACGGAGACGGTGTACGGGCTGGGCGCCGACGCGCTCGACCCGGATGCCGTCGGGCGGGTCTTCGAGGCCAAAGAGCGGAGCCGCGACAAGCCGATCTCGCTTGCGGTCCCGGACGTCGACACCGCCGTCGAGCACACCGAACCGACCGAGCGGGAGGAGCGGTTCATGCGCGCGTTCCTCCCCGGCCCCGTGACGGTCGTGGTCGAGCGCGGCCCGGACGTGCCCGACGTCCTCACCGCCGGCCGCGAGCGGGTGGGCGTGCGCGTCCCCGACCACGACGTGGCCCTGGACCTCGCCGAGGCCGCCGGGACGCCGATAACTGCCACGAGCGCGAACGTCAGCGGGAACCCCTCGGCGACCCGCGTCGACGAGCTGGACGAGCGGATCCGGGAGCGCGCCGTGGCCGTCGTCGACGACGGCGAGACCGAGGGCGGGACGGGCTCGACCGTCGTCGACGTGGAGGCGGGCGAACTGCTGCGCGAGGGGGCCATCGCCGACGAGGTCCGCGCGTGGCTGGCCGAGCAGCCGCGGTCCTGACGGCGGGCCGTCGGCAGGGGACGACGGGCGCCGACTGCGCTCGCCGCTACCCCAGCATGCTCCGCAGCGACCTGGTTCTGGTCCCGCACTCGTCGCGGTACTCGCAGGCGTCGCACTTCGCCTCGTCGTCGGTCCGGGCCGGCGGGCCGTCGACGGAGTCCGCGGTCCGGACCGCGCGCCGGTAGGCGCCCGTCCGCCGCGCCGTTAGGTCGATCGGCCGGATCACGCCGTAGGCGGGGTACTCGGCGACGGCGCGCTCGACGCGCTCCTCGCGCTCCCAGGCCAGCGCCTTGGCCGCCGCGACCAGCCGCACCGACTGGGGCTCCCAGACGCCCCGCTCCGGCGGTCGCCCGGCGAAGGCCAGCGACGGAACCGGCGGATCGTCCAGCACCTTGTGCGCGACTCCCCGGGCCTCCCGCCCCTCCAGATAGGCGTCGCGAGCCGCGGGGTCGACGAGGTCGTCCCAGATCGACAGCTCGCTGCGCGCCCGCTCCAAGCGCTCCCGATAGGTGGCGGAGTCGGGCTCGATCGGCGCCGACAGGACCGCCGCGTCGACGTCGAGCAGCTCCTCGTAGCTGAACGCCAGGTCCCTGATCGTCGCTACTCGGTCGGGCACCTCCGGGTCGCCCTCGCGGCGCCGGTAGTAGAGCTTGCGCGGACAGTAGGCCGCCACCTCCAGGTCTCGGAAGGCGTGCATGGACCGGTCTGGTCCCGTCCCGGTACAAGAACGTCCGGACGGGAAACCGGGCGGCCGCCCCGACCGAGCGACCGTCCCTGCGCCGCCGAGAGCGCAATGCGGTGGTGTTATGGCCGTCCTCGCGCTAGCGGTGGCAATGACTGCGGTCGACGAGTGGGTCGAACGACTCGAAGACGCGGGCGAGCTCACCCCCGAGGCTGTCGACCGCATCGTCGGCGTCCACGGCACCCGCGGCCAGCAGGCCATCGAGGCCGTCGGTGAACGGCGGGTCAAGGAGTACCGGGACTTCACCGTCGTCGTCGGCCACGAGGACGAGTACGTCGTCGAGGATGGCGGCTGCACCTGCGCCGACTCCGAGTACAACCTCAACCGCGAGGACCCCGACGAGCTGTGCTGGCACGCCATCGCCGCGCGCATCGCCGCCGCCATCGACGCCACCGACGAGCACGACATGTGGTACTCCGACGTCCGCGACTTCCTCTAGGGTTTCGTCCAGTTCGGCCAGCTAACGGCCGCTCTGCCCCTGCATGACACATAATGGCAAGCGGTCAAGAGTGACGGCACCCAACGGACGTCCATGAACGACGAGACCTTCGAGGCGCTCGCCGATCAGCACCGGCGGGACGTGCTGGTGGCGTTACTCTCCGAGGACAGAGTCCGGCCGACGTTAGTGTGTGGCGACGCCGGCGAGGAGGACGAGGAGACGTCCGAGGCGAGGCGTGCCATACTACACCACTGTCACCTCCCGATGCTGGCAGACGCGGGGTTCGTCACCTGGGACCGGGACGCGGGCGTCGTCCAGCGGGGCGAGGCCTACTCGAAGGTGCGACCGCTACTCGGATTCATCGCGGCGAAGAGGCCCGTCGAACAGTGATCACCGGTCGACCTCCTCCTCGACGGCGAGCAGGGTGTGCTCCACGAGCGTGATGATCGCCCGCCGGAGCCGCTCAGTCGTCGCCTGGTCGGAGATGTCCAGTTCCTCGGCCAGCGCCTTCGTCGAGATGCGGCGGGGAATCGAGTAGTACCCCTCCCGGACCGCCGCCACCAGCGCCTCCCGCTGCGGTTCGGTCAGGCCGTAGTGGGGGCCGCTGTCGGGGCGAGTCGGATTGTAGATGCGGTTGACCTCGACGGTGACGGCCGCCTCGTCGCAGCGGCGCCTGAAGGCGGCGAGGTCCGCGTGGTCCTGAAACCGGACCTGGAACTGCCAGAACTCCGACGCAGCGGTGGCGTGCAACAGGCTGGCGTCCGCGTCGAGGAACGCCTCGAACAGGCGATCCCCCTCGGCGGACCAGTCCAGCGCGTAGAGGGTCTCGCCTCCCTCCGTCTCGACCTGGTGGACGCTCTTTACCGTCGCGTGTTCGCGGACCTCCCGCTCGAAGGTGGAGCGGGCCTCGTCGGTGACCCAGAACAGCGGCACGGTCCGCTCCCCGATCGGGACCATCGTCTCCAGCGTGATCGTCGCCTCTCCGTGGACCGCGAGCACCTCGCCCAGGGTGAAGTCCCGCGCGGGTACTCTGAGGTCCGCGATGACACTCATTACGGGGAGGTCGTTACGTCACGCATAAAGACAGCCTGCATGACGTGCCATGCCTTATTTAAAGGCATGGTGTGCCAAGGTAGTCGGTACTCATAACCGGATGGGACAGTTCGTACGTGTACGAAGACGTCGCCCGGTCGCGGGAACCGCCGCCGCGGTCCGTCTCGATTCGCGGCGGCCGCGGGCGTCCACGTACCTATCATGACCGACGATCTACCAGCCGTGACGAGTGACGAGGAGTTCGAGGAGGCCCTGACGCGTCTCATCACGATCGCTCACGACAACGGCGTCGACGTCAAGGGCCCGTGGGTGTGCCGCAACGGGGACGGCGCAGCCAGCTGGGAGGCCCTGGTGGTCGAGCTCGACCAGACGGTGGAGGACTGACACCGGTGAGCGACGCCACCGTGGTCCAGCGCGTGATCGAGGCCCTCGCCGAAGCGGAGGGGATCGACCCGCTGGAACTGGACCCGCCGCTGTACGAGGCCATCGAGACCGATGCGCTGGAGTCGCTGGCCGGACACGACGGTGAGTGGGCCCTCCAGTTCACCGTCGACGGCCACGTCGTCGCCGTCGACGGGGGCGAGGAGATCACCGTCGAAGTGACCTGACTCGTCGGCGAGGGCAGCCGACGGACGACCGGCAAGATAAGTCCGTCCGCACCATCTGTTCAATCGAAGGTCACTAGAGGATTCACCGGCCCCCGACTTCGAGCTCCAGAGCACCGGCGGCGACGCGGTCAGCCTCTCCGACGAACTGGAGGAGGGACCGGCGGTCGTGCTGATCAACCGCGGCCACTGGTGTTCGTTCTGCGCCGAGCAGCTCCAGACGTTCAGCGAGGTGTCCTACGACCTGTGGTTCAACGACGACGTGAGCATCTTGCCGGTCGTCGTCGACCCCATCGGGAAGGTCACCGAGATGCGGGACCGCTACGACCTGCGGATGCAGTTGCTCGCGGACCCCGACGGCGAGGTCGCCGAGCAGTACAGCGGGACGGAACAGACCAGCCACGGACTGACCGGCGTCGCCGGGACGTACGTGATCGACGAGGACCAGCAGGTCCGCTACGAGCAGGTCTCCGACCACCCCGCCGACCGGACCTACGGGAACTGGGTGCGCTACTTCATCAGGAACGACTACGAGGACCCGTTCGGGGAGTAGAAAGCGCCGCAGGAGCACCGCCGCCTACCGCTCGGCGCAGATGTCCACGAAGTTACGGAGGATGCGCAGCCCCGTCTCGCCGGACTTCTCGGGGTGGAACTGCGTGCCGAAGACGTTGCCGCGCTCGTTGGCGACGATGGAGGCGAACTCGGCGCCGTAGTCGGTGGTCGTGACGACGGCGTCGGGGTCGTCGGGCTCGGCGTAGTAGGAGTGGACGAAGTAGGCGTACTCCCCGTCGACGCCCTCCACGAGCGGGTGGTCGCGCTCGACGTCGAGCTCGTTCCAGCCCATGTGCGGGACGGTCTGGTCGGCGTCGAAGCGGACGTTCCGGCCGGGGATCAGGTCCAACCCCTCGACGTCGCCCTGGCCGGCGTGGGCGGCCTCCTCGCTGGTGGTCAACAGCATCTGCATGCCGAGGCAGATGCCGAACAGCGGTTTCCCGGATTCGGCCTGCTCGGCGAGCGCGTCGCGGAAGGGGCCGGCGTTCTCCATGCCCTCGCTGAAGGCGCCGACGCCGGGGAGGACGATGCCGTCGGCGGCGTCGAACTCGGCGGGGTCGTCGGTGAGCCTCACGGCGGCGTCGGCCCGCTCCAGTCCGCGGGTGACGCTCCGGAGGTTCCCCAGCCCGTAGTCGACGACGACCACCTCGGCGGCGGTCTGCTTCGTGGCCATACGCTCCCTTCGCCCAGCGGGGGTAAGTGGCTTCCCCTTCACTGTGTGACGCTGTCCGCATCGAGCGTCGCTCGGCCGCTATCGGGGCCGTCCTGGTGACTCACTGGCTCAGAGAGGGAGCGTCTGTCGTCACTATTAAGCTGTCTCCGGCTAGTCATCGGTGCGACCTGATGATGCGTCGGATACGGATCGCTGCCGTCGTCGCGATGCTCGTCCTCGCCGGGTGCGCAGGAGTCAGTGACCTGAACCCGGCGGGCTCACAGTCCGGAGCGGGTGGCACAGCGAGCCTGGTCATCGACGTCGACTCCGGACACCTGCCGGCCGACGAGGCGGTCTCGCTGACGCGGTCGGCCGTCGAGTTCTGGCGGGGCACCGACGCGCTCTCGGAGGAGGACTCGGTGGCCGTAGAGACGGACGCGGACGATCCGGACGTCGTCGTGGCCTTCGAGCCGCGGATCGGAACGTGTCACGGCGAGTCCGCCGCGACCACGTTCAGTTTCTGCTCGACGCCCGGCGATCCGGACGCGGTCACCGTCGCGACGCCGTTCACGGAGGCGGGCACCGGCGAAGCGACGAAGGCGGCCGTCGGCGCCGCGTTCGGCGTCGAGGAGCCGACGGCCCGGGCCGACGTCGCCAGCGGTGCCGAACTGGAGTACGACGACCCGTGGTTCGAACCGGGCCCGGTCACGGTCGCGATCAACGACACCGGCGATGGGGGCCGCGAGTACGCGCCGCTCGTGGAGCGCGCGCTCGATTACTGGGAGGCCACCGACGAGACCTACGGCAACTACACGGCGAACTTCACGCTCGATCCGGACGCCGACGACGCCGCCGTCGAGGTCCGGTTCGTCGACGAGGTCGCCGACTGCGACACCGAGGACGACGATCAGGTGATCGGGTGCGCTCCCCTGTACGACGGCACGACCGTCGAACCCGACAGGACGGTGGTCGAGATCGAGCGCGGGTACACGAACGAGACGACCGTCAGAACGCTGAAACACGAGTTCGGCCACGTGTTCGGCCGACAGCACGGCATGGAACCGATGCCCGTCATGAACGAGACGGACGCCGGCGCGACGCGGCTTCCGCAGCCGAACGCCACCGAACGGGCGAACCCCTGGCAGTGCCAAGTGCTCACAGTGCACGTCGACGGCGAGAGCTTCGACGCCGACGCGGAGACGGTCCGCCGGCAAGTCGGGTACGCGCTCGAGTACTACGAGTCGCGGACCGACGGGAACGTCACGTTCGAGCTGACGGACGCCGCGGCGGCGGCCAACGTCTCGATCACGGGCGGCGAGCTACCCTGCAGAACCGGTGACGCCGGCTCCTGTAGCGAGACCTACGGCCGGGACCTCGACGGCGACGGCGCGCTCGAGCACTACACCGGCCAGGAGATCTACGTCGACGGCATCGACGGGGAAGCGATCGGCTGGCACGTCGGCTACTGGCTGGGGTTCTCGATAGCGGGCGCCGAGGACGCGAGCGAGCTCCCGGAGCCGTTCAGAGACGCCGACTACGACGACCGACGCGACTGGTACGAATGAGCTCTCTCCCGGAGCGCCGGAACGGAGACTCGATCAGAACGGGTAGTCGGCGTCAGAAGTCCCCCAGTTGCTTCTGGCCGCTCTCCTCGTCCGTGTAGTCGGCGGCGGCCGCGATCGTGTCGAAGAAGACGTCCCGCTGGCTGCGGTCGTACAGCGTCGCCGCGGGGTGGACCGAGATCAGGACGTGCCGGCGCTGCCCGCCCAGCTCCGCGTCGACCAGGTCGCCCGCCTCCTTCGTGACCGCGACGTCCCGCTCCAGCAGGTGCTCGGAGGGGACCTTCCCGATGGGGACGACCAGCTCGGGGTCGACGATCTCGATCTCCTGCTCCAGGTAGCCCCGGCAGTTGTTCAGCTCCTCCTTGGTCGGGTCGCGGTTCTCCGGCGGCCGGCAGCGCACGCAGTTGGTGATGCGCACGCTCTCGCGGTCGAGCCCCACCTCCAGCAGCGCCTCGTCGAGAACGTCGCCCGACCGGCCGACGAACGGCTCGCCCTGTTGGTCCTCCTGCGCGCCGGGCCCCTCGCCGACGAAGACGACGTCGGCGTCGCCCGGGCCCGTGCCGTTGACGATCTGCGATCTGGACTCGACGAGCGCCGGGCAGCGCTCGCACTCGGGGACCTCGAGGCCGTCCATGTGACCCATACACTCGCTTGGGACGGGCCGGCAAAAGGGATGCTGCCTCGGGCGCGGTCCGCTCCCCGGCGCGGCCGCGGTCCGGGTCAGGTCTCGCGGAACGACTCGGCGGCGCGGGCGGCCAGCCGCGCCACGCGCAGCGGCTCCGGCCGGCCGCCCTCGGGCGTGAACCCGCGGACGACGTCGGCGGCCTCGTCGTCGTCGACGCCGACCGCCCGGACGTACACCGTCTCGCCGTTGACCGTCACGGGCCGGCGGTCCGGTTGCGCCCGGTAGGTCGCCAGCCGGTCCTCGACGATCGCCTCGTCGTCGAACGCCTCGCGGATGGCGTCCTCGAGCCCCGTGCTGGCCTCGTAGGTCACCGACAGGACGGGGCGGTCGACGGCCGCCCGGAGGCGGCGCAGGTCGACCACGTTGAACCACGCGAGCGCGATGCCCGAAACGAGGAGGTAGCGCACGTCCTCGCGGTCCAGCCGCTGGACCATGCCCGTAACGCCGTCGGTCGCGTCGCTCCCGCCGACCGTACACTCGCCGAAAACGAACCCGTCGACGACTCTGCTCGCCCTGACGACCGCGCCCGCGAGGGTGCTGGTCTGCTCGCTGTACGACTCCGCGACGCCGAGGGCGCGCACCCCGGCTTTCATCCGGACTGTCGTCCCCGTCTACCCGTCGTCGTCGGCCCCGTGACCGGCGACGACCTGCGACGGGTCACAGCAGTCACTGTCACGTGTTCTCGTCTTTGATGTCCTCCAGACGGTCGAGAAGTTCGTCGTTCGAGGCGGTGAACTCGTACTCGACGTCACCGTCGTGGGTGTTTTCCGCGGCTGTAACGCCGTCCTCGTCGTCGAGGTCGGCGTCGTACTCCTGATTTTCCTGTTCGGACTCGTCGTAACTCCCGAACCCCATACAGGAACACCTACGTGATTCTTCCTGAAAAATCACTCGGCAGTTCTGGCCCTCGTTACCCGGGCAGCGCGCGGGATTACAGTATACAGAATGACACCCCAGTTGACAGTTTTCGGAGGCGTCGTCGCGGGACCGCCCTCCGTCGCCGGAAGAGACAAGCGGCGGCCGGCCGACGCCACGCACATGGAGGTCCACACCGTCACCGAGGACGCCGAGTCGTTCACCTGCAACGCCTACCTGGCGCTGGGCGAACGGCCGACGCTGGTCGACGCGGGTGCCTACGACGGCGTCGTCGACGCCGTCCGCGAGCACACCGACGACCTCGATCAGGTCGTGCTGACCCACCAGCACGGCGACCACGTCGAGCAACTGGACGCCGTCGTCGACGCCTTCGACCCGACGGTGTACGCCTACGACGACCACCCGTTGCGGGACGAGCCCGTGACTGACGGCAGCGACGTCACCATCGGCGACGAGGCGTTCGACGTCGTCTACACGCCCGGCCACGCCGACGACCACGTCGCCTACGTCTCCGAGTCCACGCTGTTCTCCGGCGACGTCGTGGTCCACGACGACGGGGCCTTCGACTACGGGAGCTTCGGCCGCACCGACATGGCCGGCCAGTCCCGCGAGCGGCTCGTCCAGTCCATCCGCGACCTGCTGGACCGCCTGCCGGACAGCGTCGAGCACATGTACAGCGGCCACGGCGGCGCCTTCAGCGGCGACGTCCGCGACGTCGTCGAGACGGCGCTGGAGCGAGCCGAGAAGCGCGAGCCGAAGTACCCCGACGAGTAGCAACCGACGCTCTCGAAAACAAACGATCGGAGAACGAACAGCGGTCCAGCAGCTATCGAACGGGAAGGAGTCGCGGGTACTGAGAAGCGGCCCGGATCAGGCGCTGCGCGGCTCGGCGGCCTTCGGGCGGAGCTTCTTGTAGCCGCACTTGCGGCACTTCTCGGCCCGCTGGGCGTTGCGGGCGTTGCAGCGCATGCAGATCTGCTTGGTCAGGAGCCGATTTTCCGCTTTCTCGAACTTGGCCATACGCGTGGGTACCCGTCGGCGCGGTTAAGCGTTTCCGAATCGGGTCGGGTGCGAGACGCGAGCGAAGCGAGCGTCTCGGAACGAGCGAGCGGGAGTGAGCGAAGCGAACGACACGCGAGCCGCGAGGCCGAACGGGGAGCGAAGCGACACGCGAGCCGCGAGGTCGCGAGCGCAGCGAGCAACCTCGTTGGAGCGAGCGGGAGCGAACGGAGTGAGCGACACGCGAGGGCAACGGACAGCGAACGGTGAGCGAAGCGAGCCGTGAGCCGCGATGCCGGACGAAGTGAGGCCTCGGAACGAGCGCCAGCGCCGACCTCGTTGGAGCGAGCGGGCGGCCACGCCCCGTCCTTAACTGGCGAGGGGACCAACGACGGGGCATGTACGACGCCGTCGCCAACCTGCCGCTGCGCGTCGAGGGCTACGAGCTGGGCGTCCGCGAGCGGGACACCTCCAGCGGGTTCACACGGACGACCACGACAGTCGTCCTGCGCGGGGACGGCGAGACCGGGCGGGGCGAGGACGTGACCTACGAGCGCGAGGACCACGTGCCGCTGTGGGACCTCGACGTCGATCTGGCCGGGGAGCACACGCTGGAGTCGTTCTCCGAACGGCTCGAGGAGGTCGACCTGTGGCCCGAGCCGCCGAGCCGCGAGACCTTCCGCCACTACCGGCGGTGGAGCTTCGAGAGCGCGGCGCTGGACCTGGCGCTGCGGCAGGCCGGGCAGTCGCTGGGGGAGGCGCTGGGCCGGGAGTACGACCCCGTGCGCTTCGTCGTCTCGACGCGGTTGCCGGAGGACGACGGCCCGCCGACGGCCGATCGGGTGGAGGCGTGGCTCGACGTCGACCCCGAGATGGAGTTCAAGCTCGATCCCACGCCCGCGTGGGACGAGGGGCTGATCGAGACGCTGGCGGCGACGGACGCCGTCCGCGTGGTGGACCTGAAGGGCCTCTACGAGGGGACCGAGGTCGACGTCGAACCGAGCGCCGACTTCTACCGCCACGTCGTCGAGGGGTTCCCCGCGGCGCTGGTCGAGGACCCTGCGCTCACCGACGAGACCCGGCCCGTGCTGGCGGGTCACGAGGCCCGGATCACCTGGGACTACCCGATCACCGGCGTCGAGAGCGTCGGGGAGCTCCCCTTCGAGCCCGAGTGGCTCAACATGAAACCGTCCCGCTGTGGCACGGTCGAGTCGGTGCTGGAGCTGATCGCCCACTGCGAGCGCGAGGGAATCGACCTCTACGGCGGCGGCCAGTTCGAGCTGGGCGTCGGCCGCGGCCAGCTCCACGCGCTGGCGTCACTGTGCTACCCCGACGCGCCCAACGACGTCGCGCCGATGGCGTACAACGACCCCGAGCCCCAGTCGGGGCTCCCGTCCAGCCCGCTCGCTCCGCCCGCGGAGAGCGCCGGGTTCGGCTGGTGATCCGACGCGTGCGAGAGCGCGACCGCCGGGTCCCGACGGCGAGCGCTGACCGAAAGTCACCTGTGAGCCACGGTCCAAGTGAGGGCGTCATGAGGACGCTGCCCGGACGCACGGACCGCCGCTGGTCGCCGTCTCTCCGCAGCGGGCGAGCGAGCGTCAACTCCCGCTTCCACCCAACACCGGACGGGCGAGGACGATGACGGAGGCGGACGCGGACATCCTGCTGGTCGAGGACAACCACGGCGACGTCCGCCTGATCGAGCGGGCCTTCGAGACGCGGGACCTCCCCGGACGGCTCCACGTCGTCCAGACGGGCGACGAGGCGCTGGACTGGCTGGCCAGGCGGGACGAGTACGACGACGCTCCCCGTCCCCAGGTCGTCCTGCTGGACCTGAACCTGCCGGCGACCAGCGGCTCCGCCGTCCTCGAGGCGATCAAAGAGGACCCCGACCTGCGGCGGATCCCGGTGGTCGTCCTCACCAGCTCCCAGTCCGAGGACGACCTGCTCGACGCCTACCGGGAGCAGGCCAACGCCTGCCTGATCAAACCCGTCGACCCTGACGCGTTCGCCGACGGGATCGAGGCGTTCGCGGACTTCTGGCTGTCGACCGCGTCGCTCCCGCCCGCGCCCGACGTCGACGAGAGCAGGTAGGACCCGTTCACGTGCGTCGCTCCTCCCACGCCTCCGGCGCGACGCCGAGGTACTGTGCCGCCGGCCGGTAGGCGAAGACGACTGCGACGATGACGACGAGTTCCGCCCAGAACCCGATCTCGCCGACGGTCGCCCGGATTACCGCCAACACGAGGAACACCAGCAGGAACATCGCGAGGTAGTGGGGCAGGACCTGGCGGAGCGTCTCTGTGTCGACCATGCCGGTCGTACGGGCGGCGAGGTGAAAACGGCGGCGCGTAGCCGACCGTCCGGAACTCCCGGCTCCGGCGTGCGACGCCGACGAGACGGCGTCGCGTGTCACCGGCGGTACCGTGTCCGTCTCCGCCGGCTCCGGTGTCTGACGCTCATAAAAGAGCGTCACGTGTCGCCGACGGCACCGTGTCACTCCTCGGCCAGATAATCGTCCTGCACCGCGAGGACCTCCGTCGAGTCGGCGCAGTCGGCGTACCGCTCCAGTGGCTCCTCGTTGAGTTCCAGGAACGTGTGGCCCCAGCTGAACGGCTCGAGGACGGACTCGGCCTGTTCGCGCTCGCCGAGGATGGCCAGCGCCCCGGCGAAGGCCTCGACCGTGTTCAGCTGGAAGGCGTTGCCGAAGTTGACCGGGTTGCCGGCCACGAGGAAGGGCAGCGAGCGGTGGATTCCCTCCAGGTCGAACGCCTCCCGCTCGGCGGTCTCCCAGGAGCAGTCGAGCGCCACCAGCCGGTCGTGGCGCGTCCCGCTGCCCCGCCGGTCGGCGGGCGAGAGCGCCTGCTCGGCGAAGGGGTTGAGGACGATGCCGGGCGGCGTCGACCGCGTCGACTGGTGCAGCTCCGCCAGGTCGAACTGCGAGAGCCGGCGCGCGCTGCACTTCTCGGGGTCGTCGTCGCCCTCGTAGCGGACGTGCAGTTCCACGTGGCCCCGTAGTCGGTCCCCGACGATAAGGCTCACGAGAGCGGTATCGCGCCTGAGAAAGGCAACCACAGTTAAGTGAGACAACGTCGATGCACGGGACAGTGATCGAGGACGGCGAGGAGGCGCCCGAGTTCGAGCTCCCAGCGCTGGTCGACGGCGACCACCGCCGGGTGGCGCTCTCGGAGTACGTCGGCGACGACGTCGTGGTGGTGGCGTTCTACCCGGGCGACTTCAACCCCGCCTGCGGGACGGAGTCGGACCTCGACGAGCTGGACCTGTTCACGATGCAGAAGGACGTGTCGGTGCTGGCCGTCGGGCCCGACACGCTGTACAGCCACGCCGCCTTCGCCGACGAGTACGACCTGCGGCTGCCGCTGCTTTCCGACACGCGCCGCGAGGTCGCCGAGCGCTACGGCGTCGCCGCGGAGGGCGACCTCGGTCAGGCGCTGATCGACCGGGCCGTGTTCGTCGTCGACCCCGAGGGCGACGTCGCCTACGCCTGGCAGACGAGCGATCCAGGCGAGACCCCGCCCGTCGAGGATATCAAGGGCGCCATCGCCGACGCGGGCGGCGACGACACCGCGTTCGCGCGGTACCGGGTCGGCCACGCCCACTACACCGAGGGTCGGCGCGCCTTCACCAGCGCGATGGACTCCTTCTCGGACTCGGAGTGGATGCTCGCCGAGTCGGACTTCCGGCGGGCCCGCGAGGAGTTCGAGGACGCCGCCGACCACTTCAACAGCGCCGTCCGGTTCGTCGACGACGCCGACCACGAGCGCCACTACGACCAGGCCGAGCAGAAGGCGACGGCACTGTGGCAGGCCGCCGACTGGCTGGCCCAGTCCGCGAGCAAGTACGCCAGCGGCGCCGGCGCCGAGGCACAGGGACTGCACCAGGACGCGGAACGCCCCCTCGCGACCGCCCGCGACCTCGGGGAGCCGATCAATCCCGACGAGTGGCCCCCCGACGGGGAGCCCGACCGGGGGCACGGCTCCGGCCTCCCGGACGACGGCGGCGACGACCTGGCCGCCGACATCGACGAGGCGGTCGCCGCGGCGACCGAGGCCGACGACGCCGGCGAGGGAGACGGGGACGGCGAGATCGACGACGAGGAGCTGGCGGCGATCCAGGCGGAGCTGACCGCCAGCGACGAC
>SDGW01000241.1_pt1 | contig 23243 bp, 22 predicted proteins | sample 2873831 | NCBI WGS metagenome assembly SDGW01 (sample SAMN08132700, study PRJNA421101) | hypersaline lake metagenome | isolation source: celular fraction 0.22 microns magnesium sulfate-rich crust from ephemeral... | place: Spain: Penahueca Lagoon, Toledo | collected 2011-07
TTAAAAAGGGGGAACGAGATATGGGTCCTGAAGGATTAATGTCTATTGTTTTAATTGCAGTAATTATTATTGTTGTTGCTGTACTATTTACGTTTATACCGGTGATGCTATGGATTAGCGCACTGGCTGCTGGAGTTAAAATCTCCATCTTTACACTAGTTGGTATGCGCCTGCGTCGCGTTGTGCCAAACCGTGTAATCAATCCATTAATTAAAGCGCACAAAGCAGGATTGAGTCTTCAAACGGCCCAGTTAGAGAGTCATTACCTAGCTGGTGGTAACGTTGATCGTGTTGTGAATGCGCTGATTGCTGCACACCGCGCAAACATTGAACTAAGCTTTGAACGTGGTGCGGCGATTGACTTAGCTGGTCGAGATGTATTAGAAGCCGTCCAAATGAGTGTAAATCCAAAAGTAATCGAAACACCTTTTATCGCTGGTGTTGCGATGGATGGGATCGAAGTCAAAGCTAAAGCGCGTATTACGGTACGTGCGAACATTGACCGCCTTGTCGGTGGTGCTGGTGAGGATACGGTTATGGCACGTGTTGGTGAAGGAATTGTATCTACAATTGGTAGCTCAGAAGACCATAACAAAGTGCTCGAGAACCCTGACCGTATTTCACAAAATGTACTAGGCCGTGGGTTAGATGCAGGGACAGCTTTTGAAATCTTGTCCATTGATATTGCTGATATTGACATTGGCAAAAACATCGGTGCGATTCTTCAAACGGATCAAGCTGAAGCAGATAAAAATATCGCTCAAGCACGTGCAGAAGAACGTCGTGCTATGGCTGTCGCACAAGAACAAGAAATGCGTGCTAAAGTACAAGAGATGCAGGCGAAAGTTGTTGAGGCTGAAGCAGAAGTACCACAAGCAATGGCTGAAGCACTTCGCAATGGAAACATTGGGGTTATGGATTACTACAACTTGAAAAACATTCAAGCTGATACCGACATGCGTGACGTGATCGGTAAAATGAATAATGACAATAGTGAAGAAGAAGAGTAAATTGATCGCTCATACGACTGAAAGGGGGCGATGATTTGGAGGATTTATTTAACTCTTTACTAACCAACGTAGCGATTGTGGCTGGTATTATAGGTTGGATTTATAGCATTTTCAAGCAAGACAAGGACAAACAAAAAGCTCAAGAGCAATCTAAACGGTCTACCCAATCCACCACAAAAACAGAAGCAAGCCAAGAACGAAAGATTGGTACGGACCCTCAGACTTATGGAGAACGTAAGCGAGAACAATATAATGATTTATCTCGTAAGAAGCAGACAACAGATGAAAAGCATAATGCATTAGAGGACCAACCTCAGCATAATGATTATAAGAGAGATGAACGAGCTCCTTATCAAAGAGAAGAAGAGGTTCCTTATGAAAGAGACGAGGCTACACCTTATCAACGTGACAATATTAAACCTTATAGAGGTGATGGTGGCAAACCAAAGGTCAAGTTGACGGGAGTACAAAAGCTCTCTCAAAAGAAGTTAGCTCAAAGTTTAATTATGGCGGAAGTGCTAGGTCCTCCTAGATCTCAGAAGTCCTATCGATCCAAGTGAATAATTTTTAAGTAGAAGCGCGAAATGTAGTGATACATTTCGCGCTTTTTTCATACATATGTATGTGAGAGGGGGCATAACGGATGAAAACATGGCAACAACGATTCGGAAATTGGCTTGCTCAGCATTTAGATTTACCAACTGATGTCATCCTCGAACTTCCAAGGATCACAACCATTGGTCAAATTCATGCATACATAGAAAATCATAAAGGGTTACTTCTGTTTTCAGACAATGAAATTCGTTTGAAGCTAAATCAAGGGCAACTCCGCATAAAAGGGAAAGAATTTGTTTTGCGCATGATGCTCCCAGAAGAAATTTTGGTGGAAGGAACGATTGAAGAAGTAACATTTATGGAAGAAAACTTATAGGATCTAGGAGGCAATTATGAAACTAACTCAAGGGGTCTTCTTTACAGGATATACAACGGTTAAAGTCAGGGGGAAGTTCCCTGAGTTCTTTTTTAACCGTTGTAGCGAACAAGGGATAATGCTTTGGGATATTCAGAAAATAGACGAGCACACCTGTCAGGCCAATATCAAGTTGGAACATGTATCGCTTCTGAAAAGAATTAGACGCAACACCGACTATAAAATCTCTTTTGAAAAGCGAAAGGGTCTGCCATTTTGGTGGAGTTCTTTATTAAAGAAGAAACCATTAGTTATTGGTTTTCTACTAGGATGTTTGGCTATTTTTCTTCTGTCGAATATGGTGTGGCGTGTAGAAATTGAAGGGGTTACACCTGAGCTGGAACATAAGATTGAAAAGCAATTAGATGAATATGGTGTTCAGTTTGGCGCCTGGAAATTTAATTTAGATACACCTGGTATGATGCAACAAAAGCTACTGACAGACGTTCCTGAATTATTATGGATAGGGATAACAGAGAATGGGACAACCTATAACTTACAAGGCATCGAGAAGACTATTGTTGAAGAAAATATTAAAAAGGGTCCACAACACCTCATGGCCAATAAGAAAGGTGTTGTAGTGGATATGTTTGTAGAAGAGGGGGTCCCTCTGGTTAAAGTGAATGATTTTGTGGAAAAGGGAGATATGCTTGTCTCTGGTTTGATTGGGCAAGAAGGAGAAGAAGAAGCTGTACGTGCTAAAGGTGAAGTGATTGCTGAAACCTGGTATAAGAGTCAAATTGATGTTCCTCTCCAGGTGAAATACGATGTTTTAACTGGAGAAAAGGAAAATCATTATGCGCTTAATATAGCGGGTTTCCATTTACCTTTTTGGGGTTTTAGTGACCCGGACTATAACGAGGTACATCAAGAGTCCTATAATAAACCATTTTATTTGTTCAAGTGGGAACTTCCAATATCCTTAGCGACGAAAAAATTATGGGAAAAGGAAGTGTTTGAGAAAACAAGAACAGGGGATGAAGCTGTAGAGGTAGGTATTAATCAAGCCAAGAAAGATTTGCGTGAAAAGCTTCATGAAGACGCTGAATTCATATCTCAAAAAGTTTTGCACAGGACGAAAGAGAATGGTACAGTTAAATTAATCCTATACTTTAAAGTTCAAGAAAATATTGTGAAAACACAACCTATCACTCAAGGAGACTGAAGAATGCAAGAAGACTTACAAACTATTGATATACAGTTAGATAATCCAAATGAAGCCCTGGCTATGTTTGGGACAGGTGACCGAAACTTAAAGCAAATCGAAAACCAACTACAAGTATCGATTGTAACACGAGGTGAGCATGTAAGCGTCTCGGGTAGTCGGGATCATGTTTTACTTGTTGAACAAGTATTTCATGCATTGTTAAAAGTTATCCGCAGAGGGATTAAAATATCAGAACGTGATGTGATATACGCTATTGGCTTGGCCAAAAACAACAAGATTGAAGAGTTTGAAACCCTTTTTGAAGATGAAATTGCCAAAAACTATAACGGCAAGTCCATTCGTGTGAAAACACTTGGTCAACGAAATTATATCTCGGGCATGAAAGCCGATGATCTCGTATTCGGGATAGGGCCTGCTGGTACAGGTAAAACGTATCTAGCAGTCGTTATGGCTGTCCAAGCTCTAAAAAATGGTGAAGTGAAGCGTATTATCCTGACAAGACCTGCTGTGGAAGCTGGCGAAAGCTTAGGCTTTTTACCAGGAGACTTAAAGGAAAAAGTAGACCCATACTTACGTCCGTTATATGATGCCCTTCATGATGTTTTAGGAACAGAACACACAGGTCGACTAATCGAACGGGGAACAATCGAAATTGCCCCTCTTGCTTATATGAGAGGACGCACGTTGGATGATGCGTATGCTATTCTTGATGAAGCTCAAAATACAACACCTGAACAAATGAAAATGTTTATTACACGTCTTGGCTTCGGGTCGAAAATGGTCATTACGGGTGATATTACACAGGTGGATTTACCCAAAGGTGTCACATCTGGATTGAAAGCAGCTGAGAAAAAGCTCTCAAACATTGATGGCATTTCGGTCACATATTTAGAACAAGCAGATGTCGTGCGTCACCCAATTGTACAAAAAGTCATTGACGCTTACGAAGAGTAATAGAAAAAGTAAGGCCCCATTGAGGGTCTTATTTCTTGCTCATATATGTTAGTTGTAATGTAATCTCGATTTTTGCTTTAGCAGGCTTTTTAATGCGAGGTGACAACATGCGCTCTCAATGGTGGAAACATATCAAAGTGAATCATCTCATCTATAATAAATGGCTGGCCATAGGAGGATCACTCATGCTTTTAGGGGTGGTTATGTTTCTTATGGCTTTTTCCAATGTAGAAACGAAGACATATGACATTCAACGTTTTGAAACAGCCAAAGAAACAATTTTGTCACCGATTAGCATCGAGGATAAGCAAAAGACCAATGAAAGAAGAAGAGAAGCTGTAGAATCCGTTGAAGACATCTACTCGGTGAATCAAGCCATAACAGCCAGGCGGATAAACTACATAAAAGAAATATTCGGAGCCGTATCAGCTGCAAAGAGAAGTGATAAAGAAGCCGATGACACATCTCAAAGTGAATCGAGCGAAGAAGAATTACTTGAGCACCTATTATCGGATGAAATCTCATCCTCCATCTCTTCTTCTGTTTTTAACCAACTTCTGCAATTATCAAAAGAAAAACGAGATCTAGCCGAGGATTTGCTTTTGAAAGCTGTATCGGAACAAATGAATGAAGGAATTCAATCGGGTGAAGTAGCGGAGGCGAAAAGCGCAGTAAAGAAACAGCTTGATTTAGTTAGTTTTAATGCTTCATTACAAAAAGCGCTTTACGACATTGGGAGCTTTTCCGTTGTTCAAAATTCTTTTATTGATTTGGAAAAGACAGAACGTGCAAAGCGTGATGTAGCAAACGATGTAGACCCTGCCATGATTAAACAAGGACAAGTTATTGTCCTGCAAGGTGAGAGAATTACAGAAGAGATTTATCAAAGGCTTTCCCTGGTAGGACTCTTGGACAGTAAAAGCAATACGTACCCTTATATAGGGTTAATTCTATTAATTCTCTTGTCTTTAGGGGTTATGGGGCATGAGATGAATCGAATATACACATCAGAAAAGTTAAATGTCGGTATAATGACTACATTGTTGTTAATCACGATTCTTATGTTTAGCTTTATGAAATTAGGAAGTGTGTTTCAGTCTTCTCTGAATACGTTTTATTTTGCTGTTCCTTTAGCTTCTGGTGCGATTCTGTTAAAGTTACTTATTAACGAACGAGTATCAATCCTGTTTTCTTTAATTTTTGCTGTATTTGGAACAGTATTTTTCAATGAGCAAATACCGGGTACGTTAAATGTAGAAGCGGGACTTTATTTCATTTTCACACAAGTATCAGCCATACTGTTTCTTCGTAAGTTGGAAGATCGCTTGGCGATTATAAAAGCGGGTATAGGAGTTATGGTTACAAATATATTAATGGTTATTGTGTTCATGCTACTCTCTTATGAGCCATTAAGCTGGACCGATATTACCAATCCATTGCTGTACAGTGTGTTAGCCGCCTTTTTATCTACCGTATTAACGTTTGGATTGCTGCCACTCTTTGAGACAGGGCTTGGCATTTTATCAGATACCAAATTATTGACACTTGCCAATCCAAACCATCCATTATTGCGAAAAATTTTAACCGAAACACCAGGAACTTATCACCATTCCGTGATGGTGGCAAACCTTAGTGAAGCTGCCTGTGAAGCGATTGGAGCAAATGGTCTTTTAGCACGTGTTGCAGCTTACTATCACGATTTAGGAAAGACGAAAAAGCCTCATTACTTTATTGAAAATCAAATGGGGATGAAAAATCCACATGATAGGATTGAACCGAGGCAAAGTGCGGAAATAATAATAGAGCACCCTTATACAGGGGCGAGCCTATTGAGAAAACACCGTCTTCCTAAAGAAATCGTCGATATTGCGGAACAGCACCATGGCACAACATTGTTAAAGTATTTTTATTACAAGCAAAAGGAGCAGGATCCAACCGTTCAGGAAGAGGAATTTCGTTATCCTGGTCCAAAACCTCAAACGAAAGAAGCTGCTATTGTATGCATATGTGATTCGATTGAAGCAGCGGTTCGTTCACTGAAACAACCATCAACCGATGAAATTGAAAAGTTAGTTCATTCCATTTTGACCGATCGTATGTTAGATGGTCAGTTATCGGATAGTCCACTAACGCTGAAGGATACTGAACGTATTCAAGTGGCGATTTGTGAGACGCTAAAAGGGATCTTTCACTCTAGAATTCAATATCCTGATGAAGCAACAGAACCCGTTAAGGAGGCAAAATAAATGCAAATCGATTTTCATGATGAAACCCACTCAGTAGATGAGGACTATATTGATCTGATTGATCGTGTCCTTCAATTTGCGTCAAAAGAAGAAAATGTGCAGGCTGAAGCAGAAATGTCTGTATCTTTTGTTGATAATCACGAAATTCAAATCGTGAACCGAAATTACCGTCAGAAAGATGAACCTACGGATGTTATTTCTTTTGCTATGCAAGAAGAAGGCGAAGATGAAATGAAGATCATAGGAGCGGAAATGCCAGTTCTTTTAGGGGATATTATTATTTCGGTTGATAAAGCAAAGGAACAAGCGGAAGAGTATGATCATTCGCTTGAAAGGGAATTAAGCTTTTTAGCCTTACATGGTTTTTTACATCTGCTCGGTTATGATCATTTAAACGAGGAAGATGAAAAGAAAATGTTTTCAAGACAAGAGGATATTCTAAATGCCTTTGGACTCAAAAGAGGGTAAAAAGAAGAAACTAATTGGCTTTTCCTTTGCATTCAACGGAATTAAAGAGGTTATTAAAACAGAGCACAACTTTCGAATTCACCTTATTACTACGTTTTTTATTGTGTTACTGGGGCTGTTTTTCGATATCACTGCCTTTGAATGGATTTCGATATGGTTAGTTGTGTCGTTGGTTCTCATACTGGAAATGATCAATTCTGTAATAGAGCGCATCATGGATTTTTTATCTCCGGACCACCACCCGATTGTGGGACAAATAAAAGACATCACTGCCGGAACTGTCCTTGTTGCAGCTATTACATCTGCAATAATTGGAGCAATTATATTCTTACCTAAAATCATGAATCTCCTCGGGTTATAACGCCCGAGGGTTTTCTGTTTTGTGATGGTATTATACAAATGGAAGCAGATCACCTAACATATCTGTCGAAAAATCTTTATTCAGATAGTTCTGACTTCTAATTTCAACATGTTTTGTCGATTGTATGAAATAAGGCGGCTTTTGTAGTAAAATAAAAAGCAATAAGAAGCTTCCTGTTAACAGAGACCAATTAGTCTTGAATCGAAGCAATATATAGAACAAACAATCTTGGAGGAAACAACATGGACGAAAACTTTAAATCTGGATTTATATCCATTATCGGTCGACCGAACGTAGGTAAATCAACATTTATGAACAGAGTTATTGGGCAAAAAATTGCCATTATGAGTGATAAAGCACAAACGACACGTAATAAAGTTCAAGGTGTTTACACAGGTGAGGATGCTCAGATGGTCTTCATTGATACGCCTGGAATTCACAAGCCGAAGCATAAACTAGGGGACTTCATGGTCAATATGGCCGAACAAAGCTTAAATGAAGTCGATCTCGTCCTGTTTATGGTTAATGCAAAAGAAGGATTTGGGCGCGGTGATGAATTTATCATCAATATGCTTCAGAAAGTAAAACAGCCCGTTTATTTAATCGTAAATAAAATTGATGAAGTACATCCTGATGAGCTGCTTCCAATGATCGATGAATACAGAGAGAAATATGACTTCGCTGAAATAATTCCAATATCAGCACTAGAAGGAAATAATGTTGACCACCTTATGAAAGTCATGGTCGATCAAATGCCAGAAGGGCCACAATACTACCCAGAAGATCATATTACTGATCACCCAGAACGTTTCATCATAAGCGAGTTAATCCGTGAGAAAGCTTTGCATTTAACACGTGAGGAAATTCCTCATTCCATTGCGGTAAAAGTTGATTCTATTGAGGATCGAGAAGATGAAAACAAGATCTTTGTGCAGGCAACGATCATTGTAGAGCGATCGAGTCAAAAAGGGATCATTATTGGTAAGCAAGGGAAGATGTTAAAAGAAATAGGGCAAAAAGCTCGTAAAGATATTGAAGCCTTGTTAGGTACAAAGATTTATTTAGACCTTTGGGTGAAAGTGCAGAAAGACTGGAGAAACAAAGAGATCCAGCTTCAGGACTTTGGCTATAACGAAGACGAATATTAAGTTTGGTAAATATTTTATAACATGAGCTCTCTTATTTCCGGTCAATCTAAGGTCAAGGAAGTTTTTTCGAAACGAATCTGAAAAAGCAGAAAGGTGTGGTTTCTTGTGCTCGACTTAACATGGAAGGTGTTTAGACAAACAGGAAACATAGAAACCTATTTATTGATGAAGGAAATTGAAACGACACATGATGGAGACTCGTCCGCGGATCTTGAAGATGAGTTTGCGGAACTAGGCTCTCATTTTAATGAAAGTGCTAGGTGAACATGATTGTTTGAGAAGGTTGAAGGGATCGTCATTCGGACGAATGATTATGGAGAAACTCATAAGATTGTCACACTGTTTACACGCGAACGGGGAAAAATCGCTGTGATGGCAAGAGGAGCAAAAAAGCCGAAAAGTAGAATGGCTGCGATATCGCAGCCATTTGTTTATGCGAGTTATCTTGTCCAAATGGGCTCAAGTATGGGGACGTTGCATCAGGGAGAGGTTATACAGTCTCTCCGATCCATTCGAGAGGACCTGATCAAAACGGCTTATGCCTCATACATAGCTGAATTAACGGACAAGCTTATCGAACAGAATGAGCCAGATCCATTTATGTATCAGCAACTGCTTCAAACGTTTACATGGATGCATGAAGATAAGGATCTTGATATTTTACTGCTAATGTATGAGCTGAAAATGTTCAAAAAAGGTGGCTTTGCCCCGCATATACAAAGCTGCGTCAGTTGCGGTAAAGAAGAAGATGCATTCTCCTTCTCTATTAAAGAGGGAGGATTGTTATGCTCTCGTTGCCGTTATATGGATCATGATGCGATGATGTTGCAACCGAACCTTATTAAGTTGCTTCGAATTTGCTTAGAAGTCGATGTCACTCGAGTGGGCAATATTTCGGTGAAGCAAGAAAATAAGGATAGACTCAAGCAACTTACTGACCTTTATTATGACCAATACGGCGGGTACTTTTTGAAGTCTAAACGATTTTTGAAGCAATTAGATTGGCTAACCGATTCATAGTGGGAGATTATTTGACAGAAGCGCCTTTCTTACGTAGACTCTGAGCATGGATTATATGTCTTGAACTGAAGGTTTTATAAACATATAGAAGGGAATGGCTAAAACAGTCAGGCCCTGTTCATTAAATCCTACCATTATTAACATTAGTGGTAGGATTTGTTATTTTATAAACTTCTTCAACATAATACTTTAATCAAATAAAAAAATAGGATATAATATTTAAACTAGTATGACACATATTTTCAGGGGGTGAATGTATGGATTTAACATCACGCCAGGAGCAAATCATTGAGATCGTTAAGGAAGACGGTCCTATTACAGGTGAAAACATCGCAGATCGACTTGATTTAACTCGCGCAACCCTTCGACCGGATTTAGCGATATTAACCATGGCAGGTTATTTAGATGCCCGACCTCGTGTTGGTTATTTTTATACAGGGAAGACAGGATCAGAATTACTGACAGAAAAGCTAAAGAAAATTAAAGTACATGAATATCAATCCATCCCGGTGGTTGTGAACGAAAACGTTTCCGTATATGATGCTATATGTACGATGTTTTTAGAGGATGTGGGTACGCTATTTGTTGTGAATGAGCGTTCATTATTATTTGGTGTCCTATCAAGAAAAGATTTATTACGTGCAAGCATCGGAAATCAGGACCTAAGGGAAATTCCAGTGCATATAATCATGACAAGAATGCCGAATGTAACCATTTGTCATAAGGATGATTTACTGTTAGAAGCAGGTCAGATTTTAATTGATAAACAGATTGATGCCCTTCCTATAGTAAAAGAAACAGAAGAAGGATGGGAAGTGATCGGAAGGTTAACAAAGACGAATCTGACGAAAGCGCTTGTTGAACTTGGGCGAGATGAACGTTTATAAGCCACGTTAAAGGAGGAGAACGTTTATGGAAAAGCCAATCGTATATGTGGTCTCAGACTCTGTGGGGGAAACAGCTGAACTAGTGGCAAAAGCTACAATCAGTCAATTTAATAACAGCCACTTTGAAATTCAACGCATTCCTTACATTGAAGATAAAGCAACATTGAAGGAAGCGGTGTTACAAGCTAAAGAAAAAGGGGCTTTAATCGGCTTTACTCTAGTGAAAAGAGACTTTCGCCAATACCTATTGGAAGTAGCCGAAGAACATAATGTTCCAGCCATTGATATCATAGGACCGATGATTGATGAAATGGAAAAGCTGTATGGAACCAAGCCAAAATTAGAACCAGGCCTTGTCCACAAACTTGATGAAGATTACTTCAAACGAGTTGAAGCAATTGAATTTGCTGTGAAATATGATGATGGACGAGATCCGAGAGGGATTTTAAAGGCTGATATCATACTTATTGGTGTATCCCGCACGTCTAAAACACCTTTATCACAATACTTAGCTCACAAACGCTTAAAAGTTGCTAATGTGCCGATCGTTCCTGAGGTAGATCCTCCTGAAGAGCTATTTACCGTTGATCCTGCAAAGTGCATTGGTTTAGAAATTACGGCAGAGAAGTTAAATGACATTCGAAAAGAACGCTTAAAAGCGCTGGGACTCGATGATCAAGCAACCTATGCCAATATGCAACGCATTGAACAGGAACTCAGCCATTTCCAACAAGTTGTCGACCGCATTGATTGTAGAGTAATCGATGTTTCAAACAAAGCGGTAGAAGAGACGGCGAATACCATTCTTCATATCATGAAACAACGATAGTTTTAATGTAATAAATCTGGGACGAAACCCTGTGGGGTTTCGTCCTTTTCTTTTGAGAACTGTCGTCATATGTGTTAAAAGTGATATTAGGTAAAAGGTATAGATATAAAAAGGGAATATTAATGGGAGTTGTCAACGCTTTTTATATAATTGTCACATTTTCTCATAAAAAATCTATAGCATTTTAAAGTTTATTGTATTATAATTATATTTTGTGAAAAAATGTTCGTAGGGCTTTGCACGTGTTCCTAGGGTTTAGTCAAATATGTGTTCTTCTTTTTCGAGTAAGATCAGAAACTTTTCAGAAAGTTTAAACTTATAAAGGAAGGAAGGATTCTGATTTAGAGTGTCGAATAGTTACTTAGTAGAGGAACAAAATTCTACAACAATTGTCATTTAGCCAGACTTTATCACTTAGGTAAAGTAAATTTTTATTCCTAAAATCCCCTATATAATTACTTATTTAAGCTAGTTGGGTTTACTGACTGGTGTTCAGAGGAATTATTTATAGGGAAGGAGAGGTTTGGGTAAAGTTGATAAAAAGGATTAGTGAGCATCCTATCCATTCAATGAAGACAGGTCAAAAAACTTGTCGAAGGTTGAAGGGATTTAAATGTCTTTCTAGAATACTCATTAAACATGGTGATAGACATGTCAAACCGCATTCCAGAGAATGTCGTTGAGGATATTCGTACATCAAATGATATCGTTGATGTCGTTGGAGAATATGTACAGCTGAAGAAAAAGAGTCGAAATTATTTCGGTCTTTGTCCATTCCACGGTGAGAAAACTCCTTCCTTTTCCGTTTCTCCGGATAAGCAAATCTTTCATTGCTTTGGATGTGGAAAGGGCGGGAATGTTCTCACGTTCGTTCGAGAAATAGAAGGTGTATCCTTTCAAGAGGCCGTTCAAATGCTTGCTGAAAAGAGCGGGCATCAAATTCCTCAATCCCCGAATGAGGAAGGAACAGAAGCTAGTGGTCAAAATCAGGAGATCCAAAATCTCTATGAAGCTCATGAATGGTTAACTAAATTGTACCATCATTTACTTCGGCATACAAAAGAAGGTAAGGATGGTATGGAGTACCTTCAAGAGCGAGAGTTGACACAAGAAACGATTGATACCTTTCAATTAGGCTATGCACCCAATTCAAAGGACTTTACTTTGAAATTTCTTCAGAACAAGGGATTCCACCCTCAAACGATGGTGAAAGGCGGATTGTTGTCCTACAATGAGGATAATGGCGAGTATGGCGATCGGTTTAGAGGTCGTATCATTTTTCCTATCCGAAACCATCAAGGAAAAACAGTAGGGTTTGCTGGTCGAAGTGTCCATGGTCAGGACCCTAAATATTTAAATAGCCCTGAAACAGAGCTTTTTCACAAAGGGAAATTGCTCTTCAACTTCGATTTGGCTCGTTCGGAGATACGCAGGCAAGGGGAAGTTGTATTATTTGAAGGGCAAATGGATGTTATATCGGCTTATCAAGCTGGAATTAAACATGGCATTGCAACACTTGGCACAGCGATTACAGATGCGCAGGCAAAGTTGTTACGAAGGTATGTCGAAAAGGTTATTATTTGCTATGACTCCGATGATGCCGGAGTAGATGCATCCTATAAAGCAGCTAACTTACTTCATAAAGCCGGTTGTGATGTACGTGTCGCGAATATCCCTGATGGTAAAGACCCTGATGAGTATATACACAAGCATGGAAGTGAAGCATTTCGAAATCATGTTTTAGATTCAAGTGCTACTTATATGGGTTTTATCATAAAGTATTTGAGGCGCGGGTTTAACCTACATCATGAAGGAGATCGGATTCGCTATATCGAAAAGGTATTAGACGAGGTAGCGAAAATTGATAAACCGGTTGAACGTGACTACTATTTACGAGAATTGGCATCTGAACATGATCTGTCCTTAGAGGTTTTAGAAAAGGAAATCACAGATCGCAGAAAAAAGCAAGGCCGTGAGAAGGATAATAATGCTTCGACTAGCTATACTAATTATAAAGTAGACAAACCAAAAGAAGCGAAGTTATTACCGGCTTATCATAATGCAGAGAGACATCTGATTTACTATATGATGCAAGATGCTGCGATTGCAGAAAAAGTTCAAGATACGGTCGGTGGTGCATTTAACTTAAACGAGCATCAGGTAATAGTAACGTATTTATATGCTTACTATGAGGAGGGGCATCCTCCGAATCCTGGGCAATTTATTGAGCAACTACCGGACCCCAATATGAAGAGTCTAGTGACTGAAATTGCAATGATGAAGCTACAACCCGATATAAGTGATCAGGAAATTCAAGATTACATTCGAGTTATTACAGCAAAAAAGAGCGAAAAAGACAATATTACTTCGCTAGAGAAACAACAAAAAGAGGCGGAACGACAAAAGGATCCAGTCAAAGCAGCGCAAATCGCGATGGAAATCTTGAAACTTAAGCAGAGCTTAAAATCAAATTAATCGTGTATCGAAGGAAGTTTGGAAGGAGGGGGACTCATGGCAGAGAAGCCATCAAGTAATCAGAAATCAACGGAGAATGAGCTAACCCTAGAACAGGCAAAGGAACAGGTGCTTGAATTAGGGAAAAAGCGTGGAATATTAGCTTATGAAGAAGTGGCTGAACGATTATCCGGTTTCGAATTGGATTCCCAGTCGATGGATGAGTTCTATGAGTATTTAAATGATCAAGGTGTAGAAGTAATTGGAGATTCTGAAGAGGACCCAAGTATTCAACAATTAAATAAAGAAGAGGAATTCGACCTGAATGACTTAAGTGTACCACCAGGGGTTAAAATCAATGACCCTGTACGTATGTATCTTAAGGAAATCGGTCGTGTTGATCTGCTTTCTGCTGAGGAAGAAATTAATCTAGCTCAACGTATTGAAAATGGCGATGAAGAAGCAAAACGTCGCCTGGCTGAAGCAAACTTACGACTGGTTGTAAGTATTGCAAAGCGTTACGTGGGACGAGGCATGTTATTCCTTGACTTAATTCAAGAAGGTAATATGGGTCTAATTAAAGCTGTAGAAAAATTCGATTATCGTAAGGGTTACAAATTCAGTACGTATGCAACATGGTGGATTCGTCAGGCCATTACACGTGCGATTGCTGACCAGGCAAGAACCATTCGTATCCCAGTTCACATGGTAGAAACGATTAACAAATTAATCCGAGTACAACGTCAGCTTCTTCAAGATCTTGGTCGTGAACCAATCCCTGAAGAGATTGCTGAGGATATGGACCTTACACCAGATAAAGTTCGTGAAATCTTAAAGATTGCTCAAGAGCCTGTATCATTAGAAACACCTATTGGTGAAGAAGATGACTCTCATTTAGGTGACTTCATTGAGGATCAGGAAGCGACGTCCCCTTCTGATCATGCTGCGTACGAATTGCTTAAAGAACAATTAGAGGACGTTCTAGACACATTAACAGATCGTGAAGAAAATGTACTTCGTCTACGTTTTGGACTTGATGATGGTCGAACGCGCACATTAGAAGAAGTAGGAAAAGTCTTCGGTGTAACGCGTGAACGTATCCGCCAGATCGAAGCAAAAGCTCTTCGCAAATTACGTCACCCTAGTCGAAGCAAACGCCTTAAAGACTTTTTAGAATAGACATGATATGCTCAGTCATTTTGTGCCCTCGTGCACGGAATGGCTGTGCATTTTGCTATTTTTTTATTTAGGGATGTTTAAACTTCCCTATAGAACGGTTAAAGAACTATAAAATGAAGCAGTCTAAAGATATAGGAATGAATTTAAGCGTTTTACCTAGTATGAATGCGCTTAATCATACTTGTAAAGAAACAAGTAATTAAATTCCTACGGAGTGAAGCCCATGGCGCATGAACGTAAATCGGTAATTATTGATGAAATTAAGTACTGGAAAGATCATCAATTATTACCTAAGGAATATTGTGATTTTTTGTTAGCTTTATATACGGAAGGGGCTGACACTTCAGAGCAAGAGCCAACTAAAAAGCGTATTCCGTTTAAGGATATCGGAAGCTTATTGTATGTACTATTGCTCCTGTCGCTATTACCCTTATCGTTTCTTGTCATCCATTTTACTGAATTATCCATGCTAATGCAAACTGGCTTTTTATTATTTTTTCTAGGCTTCTCTTTCTTGAATATTTGGTTTTTCTATAGGAAAAACTCAATTCAAGTACATGTTGCCATTATAGTTTTTTTATTACTGCTATTTTTATATTCTGCTTATTTTTCAAATGAGTGGACAAATCAGGCGTGGATTAACCACAGTATCATTGTTTTGAATTGCTTAATATGGATAGGTTTTGGTATGAAGCAAAAGCTATCATACTTAATTGCATCAGGAATTATTGGTATTATCATTTGGTGTCTTTACATCTTTTTATAAATAAAAATGCTTTCCCCTTTTCTATCGTAGCGTTTTCAAGTAAAATGTATATAGTTTGTCCTACAAGTGGACAAAAGGGGATTACATAAGGAGGAAAAAATCATGAAAAGAAACCCTGTTTTGCCCTATGCTCTAATTGCAGTACTAGGTCTTACCCTTATGATTGTGATTTCTTTTGTTGGTTTGAACCAAATGGATCAAGCAAAAGAAGGCCATGGAAATGAAGGTGAAAAATCAGGCGAAGAAGCATCTGGTGATTCATCTGCTCCCGAAGAAATTTATAGCCAAAACTGTGCAAGCTGTCACGGTGGAGATTTATCCGGTACAGCTGGACCAGCTCTAAAAAAGATTGGTTCAAAACTTTCTAAAGACGAGCTTGTAAAAACGATTACGAATGGTGTTCAAGGGACAGCCATGCCAGCATTTGAAGGTAAGCTAAAAGAAGGTCAAATCAACTCTTTAGCTACTTGGTTATCTAAAAAGAAATAATGAAAATAGGAAGAGCTTTCTGATTCTTTTCAGAAGGCTTTTCTTTTTCATAATATGGAACATATGAGTAAAGTGGTGATTTCAATATGAAACATATACAATTATCGAAGAGGTTGGAAAAGGTAGCTTCCTATATACCTCAGTCAGCTTTTTTCGCTGATATTGGTTCGGACCATGCCTACTTGCCCTGCTACGTTTGTCAGTATGATGCAGCAGCTCGTGCTATTGCGGGTGAAGTAAACGAAGGACCTTATCAAGCCGCAGTGAATCAGGTTACCCAGCAAGAGCTTCACGAGCGTGTTGAGGTACGAAAAGGTAACGGGCTCGAGGTGTTACAACCAGGTGAAGTAGAACTAGTAACCATTGCAGGAATGGGTGGAAAATTAATACGCCATATTCTAGACAATGGGAAAGAAAAACTAAAGAATGTAAACCGAATTATCGTGCAGCCCAATATTGATGCTAAGGTGATACGTGAATGGTTTATAGAGCATAACTATGCTCTTGTCCAAGAAGACATTCTTGAGGAAGACGGTCATATATACGAGATTTTAGTTGCAGACCGTGGCAACGCTCTTGCTCCTTATACAGAAGAGAAAGAAAAAGATTTATACTTTGGTCCCTATCTTGTTCAACAACAAAACCGTGCTTTTATTAAAAAGTGGACCCATGAACGAGATAAATTAATAAAAATTACAGGTCAAATGAAGCAGGCTACACAACCTGATGAGGAAAAGATTAAACAATTTCAAGACAGAATAGAATGGATTGAGGAGGTCATAGCTCATGAGTAACGTTGCAACTGGACAACAAATTATTAAATGGTTTGAAGAATTAGCTCCTAAGCATTTAGCTATGGACAAAGATCCGATTGGCCTTCAGGTAGGAACCTTAAATAAAAAGGTAAATAAGGTCATGGTTACACTTGATGTATTAGAAAACGTCGTAGACGAAGCGATTGAAAATGGAGTGGACCTCATCATAGCTCATCATCCTTTACTCTACGTTCCTTTAAAGCAGGTGAACCCAGACCATGAAAAAGGGCGCATCGTACAAAAGCTACTAAAACATGATATAACCGTTTACGCAGCCCACACGAACCTTGATGTTGCAAAAGGCGGTGTAAATGAAGCCCTTTCTGAAGCACTCGGTCTCGAACCGTCTGATGTGCTGATGGAAACTGATAGTGAAAAGCTATTTAAATTGGCTGTGTACGTCCCAGAAACCCACAAGGAGCAGCTTCATAAGGCTCTAGGAGATGCAGGAGCTGGTCACATAGGGGATTATAGCCATTGTATTTTCCAAACTCCTGGGACTGGCTCGTTTAAACCCCTTGATGGAACGAATCCTTTTATTGGAACACAGGGAGAGATTGAAAAGGTAGAAGAAGTGAAAATGGAAACCATTGTACCTCAATCTCTTTTAACCAACGTTTTAAAAGCTATGGAAGGCGCCCATCCTTATGAAGAGGTAGCTTATGACTTGTTCCCACTTGAAAATAAGGGTGAAAAACAAGGGATTGGCCGAATCGCTAAGTTGGATGAGTCAAAAACGTTGCGTGAATTAGCTGAGCATGTGAAGGTGTCTCTAGATGTTCCAACGCTGCGAGTGGTTGGAGACTTGGATAAAACCGTGAAAACGATTGCCATATCTGGTGGTGACGGTAACAAATTTATCTCTCATGCTAAGCGTAAAGGAGCCGACGTTTTCATTACAGGTGACCTCTATTTCCACGTGGCACATGATGCAATGGGCATGGGGTTAAGTGTCATTGACCCAGGTCATCATGTAGAAAAAGTCATGAAGAAAAAAGTACAAGACTATTTACAGCATGTGTTTGAAGAGCAAGGTGTCGATACAGAGCTCATCACATCTGAAGTGAACACAGAACCGTTTCAATTCCTATAAAAAGTCGAAGGCAGAACATCCCCTTTGTGAGGTGTTCTGTTTTTTTGATCAAAAAAAGTGCTATGGAATCCATAGCACTTCAAACGTCTTTTATGCTTTTTTCGTTTTCACCTTAGGTAAAATCTTACGTTGTTCTACCTTCGATGTACGATCCCATGTTTCTGGATCATTTTTATCATACTTCTCGATAAATTTAATAACTTCTTTTACAAGTGGTGTAGGTGTTGAAGCGCCAGCGGTAATGGCAACTTTCTCAACGCCTTCTAACCATTCATACTCAAGTTCACTGACATCGGAAATTCGATAAGCTGTAGTTCCGGCTTTTTCTTCAGATACTTGAGCCAAGCGGCAAGAGTTGTTACTGCGTGGATCTCCAACAACAAGTGTTAGGTCAGCTTCTCCAGCTTGCTCTGCGACAGCTTCCTGACGTACTTGGGTCGCCATACAAATCTCCTGATGCAACTCGGTTTGTGGGAATTTGTTTTGAACGGCTACCATGACGTCGTACACATCCCACTGACTCATAGTTGTTTGGTTCGTTACCATTACTTTATCGCTTGTTACTTGCAAATCTTTTACATCTTCTTCGTTCTGAATTAAATGGACATGGTCTGGTGCAACCCCTACAGCTCCTTCTGGCTCAGGGTGTCCTTTTTTACCTATATAGACGATTTCATAACCTGCTGCAACCTGTTCACGTATTAAATCATGGGTGTTTGTCACATCAGGGCATGTCGCATCTAAGACTGTTAAACCTTTATCTTCAGCACGCTTTTTCACTTCAGGTGATACACCATGAGCCGTAAAGATTACCGTTCCCTCATGAATATCCTCCAGTAAATCTAAGCGATTTTTTCCGTCTAAGGTTACGACGCCTTCATCTTCGAATGCTTGAGTTACATGCTGATTATGGACAATCATCCCTAAAATATATAAAGGACGAGGTAAATTTGGGTCCTTCGAGGCGTTTCGAGCAATGACCATCGCATCTACGACTCCATAGCAATATCCTCTAGGAGCAATTTTAATTACTTCCATCTTCGGTTTCCCCCTCTAACTCCTCGAGTCGAGTACAAAGTTTCTTCTTATATTATAAAGGGAAATTACTTATATTACAAAGAGAGTCCACTATTCTCTAAAGGAAAGATGGATTATTCCTCAAGACTCTACTATAATAGAGAAGCAAGAGTAGATCGTAAAGGAGCAACAAATATGGCAGATCAAAAGTTTAAATCATTTGGGTTAACGCCCCAAATCAATGATATTATTCAAAAACTAAATTTTCATGAGCCGACGCCGATTCAACAAAAGGTGATCCCGGCTGTTTTACGTAAGGATAGCTTAATCGGGCAGTCCCATACTGGCTCTGGTAAGACGCACGCGTATTTAATCCCATTATTGGATCAAATTGATGCTTCCAAAAAAGAAGTTCAAGTGGTGATAACAGCCCCAACACGTGAGCTTGCCACACAAATTTATGATGAAGTGCGTAAAATGATTCAACTTGGTGAAAAAGATGAAGAGTGGCGCGCAAAACTTTTAGTGGGTGGTACGGATAAGCATAAAACCATTGAAAAACTAAAAGAGCAGCCTCAAATTGTAGTGGGTACACCAGGGCGCATTCTTGACCTCGTTAAAGAAGGGGCACTTGATACCTATACGGCTAAATCGATGGTCATTGACGAAACAGACCTGATGTTAGATCTAGGTTTTATTGAAGAAGTCGACCAAATACTTGTGCGTATGGATCAGAAAGTCCAGATCCTAGTATTCTCAGCAACCATTCCTGAGCGTTTAAAACCATTCTTGAACAAGTATTTAGAAAACCCGGCTCACATTCATGCTGAAGAGAAAAAGCCTTCGCCTGAAAATATGGAACACAGACTCATTCCTCTGCGTCACCGCGATAAGGCTGATATGATTATCAAGGTTTCGGAACTGATCCAACCTTATTTAGCGATTATTTTCGCCAATCGAAAAGAACGTGCAGATGAACTTGCGGCAGAGCTCACGCAAAAAGGACTCGAAGTGGGTGTTATCCATGGTGGGCTATCTCCTCGTGAACGTAAACGTGTCCTGAAAGACATTCAAAACCTTCGTTATCAGTATATTGTCGCAACTGACTTGGCTGCACGTGGTATTGATATTCAAGGAGTTAGTCATGTCATTAACGCTGACTTGCCTAAAGAAGAAGAATTCTATATCCACCGTGTTGGACGTACAGCTAGAGCAGGTCTAGAGGGAACAGCTATTAACCTTTACACTGAAGAGGACGAGAAATTAATCTCTAAGCTTGAAAAATCAGGCATTAAATTTGATCGTTACGACATCAAAAAAGGTGATTGGGAGCTTATTAAAGACTGGAATGAACGCTCTGCTCGTAAAGTCCAAGAAAATGAATCAGACAAAGAAGCTTGGAAGAAAGTACGCAAGCCGAAAAAAGTGAAGCCAGGTTATAAAAAGAAAATGAAGCGTCAGCAAGAAGCGATTAAAAAGAAGATGAATACGAACTCGAACTCCAAAAATAACAAGAAAAGATAATATTTTACGAAAAAGGCTCAAAGTGTGATTTGAGTCTTTTTTTATGGATGTATATACCTTATCATGAAATTTTTACGTTTGATCAAAGCGAAAAAAAGGTAAATATGTCTAAAGGTGATGAACAAAATAAAATTAAAAAATCCCCTGGTATTTTAACCAGGGGTTCTCATAGAGGTCTTAACTATTTAACAGTTCTGATCTCCAATCAGTGAAGGTTTGAGATCGTAAGCTTTCAATTTCATATTGATATGGAGGCTTTTTGTTTTTCTTATCTTCACCTACATATGGCGTTTCTAAAATCTTCGGAATATCGGAAAGTTTCGGATGATGCACGATATAGTTAAGAGCATCGAATCCAATGTAACCATACCCGATATTTTCGTGACGGTCTTTACCAGCACCGCGTTCATTTTTACTGTCGTTAATATGAAGCACTTTCAGGCGATCAAGACCAATGATACGGTCAAACTCGTCCAAGACACCATCAAAATCGTTCACGATATCGTAACCAGCATCATGCGTGTGGCAAGTGTCAAAACAAACAGAAAGCTTATCGCTTTGTTCTACACCTTCAATGATCGTGGCAAGCTCTTCAAAGCTTCGTCCGAGTTCACTGCCTTTTCCAGCCATTGTTTCTAGAGCAATTTGGCAATGGGTGTCTGGCTTCTTTTCGAAAACTTCATTTAAGCCTTTGATGATTTGTTGAAGACCAACATCTTGTCCTTGGCTAACATGTGAGCCAGGGTGTAAAACAATCTGGTTAGCTTTGTTTAATGCTTCCACTCGTTCAATTTCATTTGTTAGGAAGTCGACGCCTAACTCATAAACATGAGGTTTAACGGTGTTCCCAATATTAATAATGTAAGCTGAATGGACGACAATTTCTTCAATGTTTTGCTCTTCCATGTGTTGTAAGCCGGCTTCGATGTTTAAATCTTCTACGGGCTTACGTCTTGTGTTTTGTGGAGCACCTGTATAAATCATGAATGTATTCGCACCATAAGAAGCTGCTTCTTCGCTAGCACCTTGAAGCATTTTTTTTCCGCTCATGGAAACGTGAGAACCTAATTTAACCATATTGACATCTCCCTTTTTTGGATATTCAAACATGTGATTCCATATGAATTGATGCTGTTCATACTATAAAGAAAATAGGGAGTTTGGTCAACTGATGGGACAAAGAGCATAAGTCTCTTTTTATTTCTTGGGAAATAAAAAAGTCAGCACTTAAGCTGACGAGAATTGCAAGTAAAGAAAGTATAAAATTTTAGCTTTGAAGTAAGTCGACGTAGTGAAAATTTTGAAAGTATTTAGTATAAGTCAAGGCTAAGCCTCTGTCTGCGCCTAGAGGCTTGCCAATCGGCAAGTTTTCTTTAAAACCAATGGGAAAGACCGTTCTCTTTTACAATTCCCTGAAATATTTTATTTACTTTCTGAGCAGTTTGGGGATCCGTGATTTGAGCTAATTTTTTGAGTGCTTTCATGCGATCCTGTTCATCCAAAGGGTTTAATTCTGTTTGTTTTACATACGAAATAATCTGTTCGGCTTGTTTTTCAGTAATGGTAACATTGTATTCCTTGGCATAGGCTAGCAGTTCGTTAACGGTGAGAGCTTGGAGTTTCTGTTTAACAACTTGTTTAATCATGTTCTTCACCTTAATCCCTCTTTCCGTAGTCAGTCTGTTTTATCCTATGAATGAATGATATGAAATGTGTCTATAAAAGGGATTTTTTGGGAAGTGAGTATATTCATTGCAATCGGACTAATCTTTCGTTAGTATAGTTGAGGTTCATGTGACTTTGGTCTTATAAATAGATATATCATCGTAAAGGAGGGGAATTATGGCAAAAATTAAGCCTTATGCAAATATGTTATTGGTGTTCGTTTACATTACCTTATGTTTTATGTTGATGCTTTACTTTTACAAGGAGCGTACAGTAGCTCTCGAAAGTGAAAATGAACAGTTAGCGAATCAAAATCAACAATTGCAGTCAGAAAATGATTACTTAATGTCAGATTCCAAAGATGCTAAAAAGAAAAATGGATATTATGAATGGCCAGAACTCGATAAAAAAGCACAAAAATTAGTGAAGGAAAGCGATGGCAATTTCAAAAAGTCATGGGCTTTATACTTAGTTAGAGAATCAAAACGCTATAAAATCGATCCATACATCGTTTATGAGTTATTAAAAGTTGAAACTGGGGATACATTTAACCCGGAATTGGTTGGTCCTCCAACAAAATATGGACGAGCATATGGAATGGCTCAATTTATGAAAAACACGGCTCCATGGATAGCGGAAATGGGTGGTTTGCCTTATGAAGAAGAATTGCTATTTGACCCTTATTATTCCATGCAATTATCTTTTATTTATTTAGATTACTTACATCATGAGTATGGCAATTGGGACGAGGCTTTAACAGCATATCACCGCGGCATGGGTGGCTTAGAACAATACAAGAAAGAACATGGACATGCGAAAAGCTGGTACGCAGAAGAAATCCAACGCAAAGCAAAATCACATGATACCGTAGCAGCTGCGCCATAAATGAATTTATACATTAAGAAAAAGCTCAGCATTTTGTGCTGAGCTTTTTTATAGGTTTTTTAGGGTATAGGTATGATAATCAAAGTAATAATATAAAAATACAATACTCATTATAAGGCCCATTATGTTGAAGACTTGGTTTCGAGATAAGTGAGAGCAGTCCGTTGCTTTCAGGGAGATTGTTCCGGTCAGTGAAACGGCAAGCCTGTTGTGGAAGACCAGCCGAGCTTCCTCGCAAGCTGCGGGATCTCGTCTGCCCTTTTCTACCACTACAGTTTGCCGTTTCCTTCCCTCC
>SDGW01000304.1_pt1 | contig 23207 bp, 26 predicted proteins | sample 2873831 | NCBI WGS metagenome assembly SDGW01 (sample SAMN08132700, study PRJNA421101) | hypersaline lake metagenome | isolation source: celular fraction 0.22 microns magnesium sulfate-rich crust from ephemeral... | place: Spain: Penahueca Lagoon, Toledo | collected 2011-07
GCTAAAATTTCAGCTACCGCTTGATAAAACTCTTCCCCAATCGCATTTTCAACTTCAACCTCATCGTATAAGGCTCTTGCTAAAGGTCGATTTTCTACGGTGACTACATCATGTTGTTTAGCTATTTCTTTAATTTTTTGAGCAACATAATCGACACCTTTTGCAACAACATACGGCGCTTGTGATTTTTCCTCATCGTACTTAATCGCAATGGCATAGTGCGTTGGGTTAGTAATTACAACGTCTGCTTCTGGAACTTCACTCATCATACGTTGTTGAGACATTTGTCTTTGTCTTTCCTTAATCTTAGATTTAATTTGAGGGTCACCTTCCATGTTTTTGTTCTCATCTTTGACATCCTGTTTAGACATTCGAATGTTTTTCTCATGATCATACCTTTGATAGGTGTAATCAATGACAGATAAAAGTAATAAAAGCAAAGAAGCTGAGGTCCCCATAATAATGGTTGTTTGTCCAAAAAAAGCAATGGCACTTTCCAAACTTTTTTGAGACATTTCCAACATATCTCCTTTTCTCCACCAAAGAATAGAAAAGGTTACGGTTCCTACAAACCCTATTTTCAATAAGGTTTTAAATAGTTCTACAAGAGCTCGAGCTGAAAAAACTTTTTTTGCCCCTTGTATGGGATCAAGTTTTTTAAGATCCATCTTTAATGGTTCTCCTGTAAACATAACCCCTACCTGTAAAAGGTTAGAAGCAATTCCTGCTACAATAGCCATACCAGCTATAGGCGCTAGTGTTTTGGTCATCTCAAAGCTAGATTCTACGAAGATTTGTTGTACATTGTGTTGTGTCAAATCCCAAGTTAAGTATTCTTGGAATGTATGTTTAAACATACCCGTGAACTGGTCTCTCAGGAAACCTCCTATAACAAAAAGTAACAAAAAGACTGCAAATAATAGAATCGCTGTATTAACGTCCTGACTCTTTGGGACCTGACCTTTTTTTCGTGTGTCTTCACGCTTTTTCGGAGTAGCTTCTTCAGTTTTTTCACCTTGGAAAAATTGCAGATCTAAACGTAATAACTCCATTTAAGCGCCTCCCATCAGTTGCATAAGGCCTCTCATAGACACTAGCATAAGTTCAAATAATTGATGTACTAACATCGTAAACATGCCAAAAGAAATAAAAATAGCAATAAAGCTAACTAGAATCTTCAAAGGAAGTCCTACAACGAATACGTTTAACTGAGGCACAGTTCTTGCAATGATCCCTAATGCCACATCAACTAAAAATAAACATCCTACAATCGGAATTGCCATTTGAAAGGCAATGACGAACATTTTATTAAAGGTCTGTAACACATAATCCATCATATCTGGGTTAGAGAATGGTATATATAGTTGTTCCATGGGTATAACTTCATAACTATAAAAAACGCCATCTATAAGTAAGTGGTGGCCATTAACTGCTAGTAAGAATAAAAGCGTAAATGTATAGAGATATTGACCGATTAAAGGACTTTGAGCTCCCGTTTGAGGATCAACTACATTCGCAATTGCAAAACCCATCTGAAAATCAATAAAGCCACCTGCCACTTGTATAGCGGAGATAATTAAATAGGCTATAAAACCTACCATTAGACCAACTAAAGCTTCTTTAATGATTAATAAGTAAAACGTTTCATTTAATAACACCACTGGTATATCTATAGTAAAATACATAATCCATGTTAAGAAAAAGCTAAAACCAACTTTGTGCTGGGATGGTACATTCCGGTAAGAGAATATGGGTAATGTTACAAAAAATGCTGTCACTCTCATGAAGATTAATAAAAATGCTGGTAAGGAATTTAAGTTGATAATATCTAGCATGATTTACCCTACAAATTGGTTCAGATTCATAAAAATATCACGAGCAAATTCAACCATCATCGACAACATCCAAGGGCCGAAGAACACAAGACCAGCTAATACAGCCACAATCTTAGGTATAAACGCTAATGTTTGCTCTTGAATCTGTGTTGTTGCCTGAAATATCGATACGAGCAAACCAACTGATAAAGCCAGTAAAAGGAGAGGTCCTGTTACAGCTAGGACAGTATAAATACCTTTTTCTGCTAGTGAGATAACAAATTGACTGTTCATGATTCAGACCTCCCTAAAACCCCTGAAGTAATGACTGTGTAATGAGATACCATCCATCCACAAGAACAAACAATAATATCTTAAATGGCAATGAAATCATAACTGGCGGAAGCATCATCATCCCCATCGACATTAGAACACTGGCAACAGCCATATCAATGACGAGAAAAGGGATAAAGATCATAAAGCCCATTTGGAAAGCTGTCTTCAGCTCACTTATTGCAAATGCTGGAACGAGCGTTGTAAGTGGAATATCTTGTATTGTACTTGGACGCTCCATCCCTGCATAATTCATAAATAAAGCTAAGTCTTTTTCCCTCGTATGCTTGGCCATGAAATCTTTCATGGGGATACTTGCTTGTTCATAGGCTTCTTCTAGTGTAATTTCTTCATTAAAAAGCGGTGTCAATGCTTCTTGATTAACTTCTTGTAACGTAGGTGCCATTACAAAAAAAGTGATAAACAAGGCTAGACCAATTAGCACTTGGTTCGGTGGCATCGTTTGTGTTGCTAAAGAAGTACGTACAAACGATAGTACAATTAAAATTCGAGTAAAGCTTGTCATTAAAATTAATATACTTGGTGCTAGAGAAAGAATCGTTAGTAACAACAAAAGCTTGATGGATGTTGATATATTTGTTGGGTCTGAATTTGAAAAAATGTCTATAAATTCATTCATCTGAATCCTCTTTCTTTTGTTGCTTTTCTATGACTTTCTCTCGTTTTTGTTTTAACGACTTCAGCTCTGACTGGAATAACTGCTGAAACTGAATGGATGAGTCAGAATCTTGAGATGGTTGTCTTTTGTTTTTTGATAGGAGTGATGCTAACCGCGCACCAGGATTATATGCTTCATTTTCTGATGGATTTGATAATTCTTGAATCGTTTTCTCATCTTCTATTTCTGTCAAAAGCTCTACATTGTCACCTACACCAACTACATAATAGCGGTCACCTATTCTTACTAGTTGCATAGATTTATGTTGCCCTAATGAAATTCCTCCCAGGTTTTGCATGGCGCGGACATTACTAAACATTTGATTCCGCTTATTTACAAATTTAAGAAGTCCATAAATTAAGACAATTATAAAAGCAAGAGCTAAAACGAGCTTCACGATGTTCCAAGCTAATGATGGTGAATCTTCTTGAGCCGATTGGTTTAAAGGAGAAGAAGATCCTTGGTCCTCTTCTCCATCATCACACCCTGCCTTATCAGGATTCTCTATACATTCTTTTGCATTTGGGTCTGTAGTCGAGGCCTCGGATGTATGTAATGGAAGAAAGCACAACATAAGAAGTACAGTAATCCATAATACAATCTGTTTCTTCATAGTCCTTGTACTCTTTATCCTAAAGCTTTATTGATGGCTTCAAGTACTCGATCAGCTTGGAACGGTTTTACGATAAAGTCTTTAGCCCCCGCTTGAATTGCATCAATGACCATAGCTTGTTGTCCCATCGCAGAACACATAATGACCTTTGCTTCAGGGTTTGTGCTCTTAATCTCTTTTAATGCCGTAATTCCATCCATCTCAGGCATTGTAATATCTAATGTTACTAGATCCGGCTCAAGCTCTTTATACTTTTCAATAGCTTGGTTACCATCCTGTGCTTCCCCTACTACTTCAAAACCATTCTTCGTTAAAATGTCCTTAATCATCATACGCATAAATGCAGCGTCGTCTACAATTAAAATTTTACTAGCCATAATGATCCTCCTCGAAACTTCTCTTGTTTATTGTAATTTTTTGAGTCGCTCTTGCTGACTTAAAATATCTGTAACGCGTACACCGAAGTTTTCATCGATGACGACAACCTCTCCCTTAGCAATAAGCTTTTCATTGACATGAATATCAACAGGCTCACCAGCTAACTTATCTAACTCAACAATAGACCCTGATGATAGTTCTAAAATCTCTTTAATCGTTCGTTTGGTTCGACCTAATTCAACGGTTACGCGTAATGGAATGTCAAGTAACATATCCAAGTTGCGTTGTTCATTTTTAGGTAACTCTACTTGATTAAAGCTGGAGAATTCAGCTGCTTGCACGTCTGCATGTTGAGCATCCCCCATACCACCAATATGTTGTGGCTGCTTCGGTTGCTGTGGTTGTGTTTGAGCACTCGGTTGTGGTGCTTGCTGTGCTGGTTGTTGCTGTGCCGCTTGTGCACTTTGTTGCGGCTGTTGCTGTGTTTGATTTGGTGCTGCACTTTGTTGGTCAACATGTTCTTGCTGTTGCGGTGCCGCTTGTGGTGCACTTTCTTCCTCTGGTTCCTGTTCAGGAGGATTTAATAATTGATTCACTAATTCTTTTGCGAAATTTAGTGGTAACACTTGCATAATTGTTGAATCGATTAATTCTCCAATTCTTAGCTGGAACGATACCTTTACTAATATTTGATTGTCAGGAATCGTTTCAGTACCTTCCCCTTCTTTTACATTTAGTAGATCGATAGAAGGCGGTGATATATCCACTCGCTTATTAAATACTGTTGACATACTCGTTGCAGCAGAACCCATCATTTGATTCATTGCTTCTTGCACAGCACTTAAGTGAATATCATTTAACTCTTCATCCGGAGACGTACCATCTCCTCCTAGCATAAGGTCTGCAATGATTGCTGCATCCTTTTGCTGAATGACTAATAGGTTCATACCAGAAAAACCTTCTGTATAGGTTACCTGAATAGCAACATTTGGCTGTGGAAATTCATCTGGTAATTGAGACTGCTCAATTACAGAAATCGTAGGTGTTGTAATGTCCACCTTTTGATTTAATAGACTCGATAAAGCTGTAGCTGAACTACCAAAAGAGATATTGCCAATTTCACCTAAAGCGTCTTGTTCTAATGTAGAAAGGTTCCCTTCCTCTGGGGACTCTTGTTGCCCTTCTTGCTCATCATCTTCATCAGCTGTCCCTCTTAATAGCGCGTCGATTTCATCTTGTGAAAGCATATCATCACTCATCACCTGCGTCCCCCCTTCGATATTCTTCCATAACTTGAACAGCCACTTTCTTTTTCATTTTACCTGGCTGCACATAGAATTTTGTCTCTTGATCTACTTTCATCTTTAACGGATCTTGAATATTTTGATCTAGTTGGATGACATCCCCTTGCCCTAATTGAAGGAATTGATCAATTGTCATACTTGATTCACCCAGCATTGCACTAACATCTACTTCTGCTTTTTGAACACCCTTGGCTAATGCTTCATATTCTTCAGGCTCTCGATCAGACGTTTGTGTCTGCATCCAATAATGGACGGATAACTTCGGAATAATCGGTTCTAGTACAACATGAGGAATACAGATATTGATCATACCACTAGCTTCGCCAATCTCCGTATTTAATGAGATAACCACAACGGTTTCGTTAGGTGATACCATTTGCAAAAACTGTGGGTTAACCTCAAATTCTTCAAGCTCTGGTTCAATTTCAACAACAGAACTCCAGGCTTCTTGTAAATTATCTATAGCTTTCTCAAACAGCTGAGACATAATTTTCGTCTCGATTTCTGTAAGGTTTTCTACTTTATTAACTGAGACCCCTTTTCCACCAAGCATTCGATCCATCATGGCATACGCAATATTGGGGTTAATCTCCAGTAAAACTCGACCATCTAATGGCTCTACCGAATAAATATTCAAAATGGTTTTCTTCGGGATCGACCGAATAAACTCTTCATATGGTATCTGGTCAACAGACGCTACTGAAATATTAATATAAGTCCGAAGTTGAGCAGAAAAGTAAGTTGTTAATAAACGTGCAAAGTTCTCGTGAATACGAGATAAACTTCGTATTTGGTCTTTTGAAAAACGAAGGGCACGTTTAAAATCATAAACCCTTACCTTTTTTTGTTTTTCTTCCTTTTTTAAATCATCGGCATCCATCTCTCCAGTAGATATTGCCGATAGTAAGGCATCAATCTCATTCTGTGAGAGAACCTCTTCAGCCACAAACGTCACCTCCATTCAGGTGCAAAAAGAACTTAAGGTCATAATTTCTTATTGTAAAACCTTATCAATGGTATAAACATCTGTAACTTTGCCCTCTACCATTAGTTCATTTAAGCGCGTTTTTAACATGTTTTCTAAATTGTCTACACCTGTCTTAAATTCATCTTGATTCATTTTCGACAGTTCTTTTATTAATATATTTTTTAACTGAAAATCGCGTTTTTGCAACTCTTCTTTAGCTTCTTTACTGTTGGTTACAATTCGAAATTGAATTCGAACATAGCGATCATTTTTCAAATCAGTCGTTAACTCTTCTGTTTCAAAAGAGTTCTCTATAACTTCATCAATAGATGGTTTTCCATCTTCTTTTTCCTTGCCAGAAATCGTCATGATCATTACTAAAGCTACAACTCCAATAACGGTTAAAACGATTAATATAGCAAGCATCGTTTTAAATACTTTTTGATTCATGAGGAATCCCCCTCTTTTTCAACTTGAACCCCCACAAGACCAACATGTCGATAGAATTGTTTAATAAGAGAAATGACTTCTTCATGAGACTCTTTGACAACAAGTTTTTTTCCATTATGGAGTGTTAAAGTCGTATCTGGAAATGACTGCACTTGTTCTATGTAAATAGCATTTAAGGTGAATGATTCACCATTTAAACGGGTAAGATTGATCATATTATAAATGGTGGAGAAGGAAGCTGATTAAGTCAGCTTCCTTCTCCCAGCCCCCCTTTTACATTAACGTTTTAGGTTCACAAGCTCTTGAAGAATTTCATCTGATGTTGTAATGATTCTAGTATTAGCCTGGAAACCACGCTGTGCTGTAATCATCTCTGTGAACTCTTCGGAAAGATCAACGTTCGACATTTCAAGTGCACCTGATACAACAGATGCTGCACCGTTTTGTCCTGGAGTATAAAGCGCATTAATGACTCCATCGACGTTATCACCTTCAACAGGCCCTGTTAATCCAGCATTATCTGTCATTTCAAACTCGTTTCCTCCAACTTTATTTAAGCCGGATGGATTGGAAAACTTAGCAAGTTTAATTGTGCCAGCATTAACTTGGGAACCTGTGCTATCGATATAGTTAACAGAACCATCACTCGCAATACTAAAGCTTTTGGCGTTATCTGGAACTTGTAAACGAGCAAACCCATCTGGAGCCTCTGCAGATGATCCAACTAAATACTTTCCACTAGAATTTACAATGTAGCCTTCTTCATCCAAATAGAAATTACCTGAACGTGTGAAGGTGTTATTGGAATCATTAATAAAAATATCATCTCCATTGATCGGAGAATTGGTATTATTACCTTCAGCTAACATAAACATTCCATCGCCTTCTAGTGCTAAATCTAGTGGGCGGTTCGTCGTTTGACGATTCCCTTGTGTATGAATGTTATCAATAGAGCCTACTTGTGAACCTAATCCAACCTGAGAAGGGTTTTTACCTCCGCGTAATGGCATTCCTGCTTGGTCTTGTGCAGGTCCTTCCGCAACGGATAAAGATTGACTCATCATATCTTGGAACGTTACACGACCTTTTTTGTAACCATACGTATTAACGTTTGAAATATTGTTTCCAATAACATCTAACTTCGTTTGAAAGCCTTTCATTCCTGAAATTCCTGAATACATTGAACGTAGCATCTAGGCTTCATCCTTTCGAATTATAAAGTTTTATCTCTAATAAGAGATAAACGTTTGAAAGCTGCTTCAATCGGTCCACAGCTTATAGGCCTCCCGTAGGTCCAGCCTAATCTTCCATCACAATGGTGCCATTAATGTTTGTGAAAATTTGCGATGCTGCTTCTTGTCGTCCCATCGCTGTAATAACTGTTTGATTTTTCGTGCTAACGACTAACGCTGCATCTTTCGTAATAACAAGGGAATCTGTAACCCCTTTAGATTTAGCTTCGGATACTTTTGACGAAATATCTTGCCACTGCTTGTCTTGAATATGAATATTACGTTCTTGTAATCTCGTTTCAGCATGTTTGCTAAGCTTTAAACCTTGAACTTGCTGGTTCAATACTTGTTGGAATGACTGTTTTGGTTGTGCAGCAGGTGATTTTTTCGTTTTAGGCAACTGTAAGGGTTGATGTTGCATTTGATGGATTCTTGGATCCATATCATCCCTACTTTCTCATTTCTCATCTACTGAGCTGTATTTTGTTCAGTATCTACTCCTTCACTAACGCGTCTAATTTGATCCGTTGAGATGCTTGTTCCATTAGCAAGTTCTAATACTATAGAATTTTGCTTCTTCGATACCGCTTCAACTTCACTCGTTTCGGCACCTGTAACATTTCCACTGTCATCTAGTACTTCATAAGACACGTCTTTCCCTATCATAGAACTGTATTTAACCACTGGTGCAAAAGACTGTGCTTCTTTTAAGCCTTCAACAGCCTTAGACATGTTTGTCATTTGTTCTAGCATTGAGAAGTTTGTCATTTGTGATACAAACTCTTTGTCCTTCATAGGGTTTGTTGGATCTTGGTTTTTCAATTGTGTCATTAAAATTTTTAAAAAGTCATCTTTGCCAAGTGAAGGCCCTTTTGATCCTGACACTGTTTTGGTTTGTTGCTGTGATTTCAAATAAACCGAAGGATCTATATTTGTCATACTTTTCCACCTACACCTTCTCATTCATTAACAACTCATGAAAATCCAACGACTCGGATTCCTCATCGTGTTGTTCGTGTTCATTGTCCTCTTTAGTAGATTGTGGATCACGTTGCTCTTCAGAATATTCATCTTGTTCTTTTTGAAACTGCATGTTTTGTTGGGAGTTCACATTCAGATCTTGCTTTTCTACCACAACCTGGTTAGGCGAGAACATATGCCTCAATTGTTGTAAATTCCCTTCAAGCATCTCCTTGGTTGCTTGAGATGTAACCATAATCTTAACCATCATTTCTCCATTTTGCTGGGTCATCCTCACCATCATTTCTCCTAAATTACCAGGTTTAAGCTTAATGGATAGTTGTTGACCATTCTGATTGGTTAAGAAGCGACTTCTGTTCATTACTTTTTGAAACTGATCGATTAATTGTCTTTGTGTATTTGCTTCTTGCTGATTGGTATTCATTTTAATCACATATTGCTCTTGCTTAGACATCGGCATGGTATCTAAGGATGCTGAAACAGATTGTAGATTAGAGGCATCTTGTTTTGACTGAGATGTCGCATTCATGTTTTGCCATGCATTCTGCATCCACTTACTAAACTCTTTATATGTTACCTTTGCATCTGTACCGTATTGGTTCATGTTAGAAAATGTTTGACGTTTTTGTAAGTTGTTTAACACTTTATCCCAAACTTGACTACCTTTCTGGGATATGCCCTGCTCTTTCAAAACTTGAAGCCATTGTGGTCGCTCCTTAGCTGATGCGTTTGTTTGTTTTTCTAACTGGAGCCATTGTTTAGCAAGCTCAAACATTTGTTTTTCTAGCTTAGTGATTTCAGAAGATTGTTGTTTACTAAGTTGGGCCATCTTTTCAAATGTTGTTTGAAGCTTCATAGCCATTTCCCGTAACTGATTTTGTTGTTGGTCAGTTAACTGGACTCCTCCAACTGTACGTGTTGAATTGGTTTCTTGAGTGAAGAAAATGGTTTGCTTCCAACCTTGAGTAGGGTGGTTCTCCTTTTGAGCTGAAAGATCCATAGACTGAATGAGCTGTTTCACTTCTGATGATAGTTGTTGAGCTTGTGACTTCTTTGATTCTTGTAAATTTGACGTTTGAACCCATGCAAAAAGGGCTAACATGTTTTGTGAATCTTTTAAATCAGATTCTTTTTGAATGAGCTCATTAATGGTCGTTTCACCATTAAACAATTCCTTCATTGATTCTTTTAAATCTTGTGATAGCTTCTCCCATAGCCCGCTTTGCTTAAGAGAAGTTAGCATTGATTCTTCAAGCTTTAATACTTCCTTTGGTAGGGATTGAAGTAATTGTTCCAATGAGCCAAACAAATCTTTTAACTTGTTGAGGAGCTTTCCTTCCCCTATCTTTGAGGAAAGTTTTTCCCCAACAGGACCTGATTGGTTTACAAGGCTTTGTAATTGTTCACCAAATGCCCCTAGCTTTGTACTACTTTCTGATGCATTCAACGTTTGTAAGATTTTCTTAGAATCACTCATAGTCGAGCTCATTAACGCGCCTAGATTCATATTTTCACCCCCTTTCAAGTAACGTTGTGTTCTTACCTATTCTTCTGATGAACCTGACTCTTCTGGAGCGTTTGTACTTTCGACGAACGCACTTGTTAAATTAGCAGCCTGCTCTGGATTCATCTCAGCAAAAATCAGGCCTCTCTCTTCATCCGGCAAACTTTCCAAAAGAGATATAGCAACGCTCTGGTCTAAGTTTGCAACAATTGGCGCTGCTTGCTCAGCATCCATTTCTTTAAATGAGGTGGAGATTTTTTTCAACAGTTGGTCTCGTTCTTGTTTCGATTCGTTTTTAGCTGCTAATTGATTTGTTAAGTCTGATATTTCGTTATTTAATTCTTCAATTGTTTTATCTTTAGAGGTTAGTTCATTTTGTAATGATTGAATTTGAGCTTTTTTATCTTCTAGTTCTGCCTTAAGCTCAGGTGACCCAGCCTCAGAGCTTTCCTTTTCATCTTGATCCGGAATGATAGAGGATACAACAGGAATTTGACTCGAGTACTTTTGAGCTGCTTCAAATACATTCACACCAGCTATAGTGGCTACAATTAAGCTCAACATTATAGCGAAAACGAATGGGATTAAGATAACAAGCACAAACCATTGGAATCTCCCTGTCTTTCCCTCCTCATTTTTGTACTCATTTACGGCCATGTCCGTTCACCTAACTTCCTTGACTAATAAATTGTTGCATAGAGATCTCATCCATTTCTTTCTTTTCATGCTCGATTTCAGATACTCTATGATACTCTTCTTTGCGTTCAATAATTTTTTCATATTTTTTCATTTCTACATGAGCTGAAGATAGCACTTCTTGTTTTTGCTCCATATCCCCTCGTGCTTGTTGAACCGATGGTTGGAGCTGACCAATTTGTTCATCTAATCGAGCGATGTATTGTTGGTTTAGGTGTAGTGTACTGACATTTGTCGTTGACTCTAGTGCTTGAAGATATTTCGCTTCAGCATCTTCTTTTTGTTTTAATAAGTGATAGAGTTTGGTTGCGATCTCTTCAAATTGATCAACAGACTCTTGATATTCTTTTTGAGCTAGATTCTTCTCTGTCTCTCTTAAATCTAGCAACTTATAAAACGTAGCAACATCTGCCATTATGTATCACCCCTGCCTAATAACTCCACTAGTTGTTGTATAGCTTCTTCTTGTTGAACTGCATCGTGTACGCCCTGTTTCAGAAAGGAAAGGATATGAGGATAGTATTGAATCGCCTCATCCACTTCTCGAGAAGACCCCTTCTTATATGCACCTATTTGTATAAGTTCTTGGTTCTCTTCATAGGTTGCTAATAGAGAACGGAATTGTTCTGAGGCTTCTTGATGAGTCTCGGTCGTAATTTGATTCATCACACGACTAATTGATTTCAGAACATTGATGGCTGGGAATTGTCCTTGCTCTGCGAGTCTTCGTTCTAAAACAAAGTGTCCATCCAGAATACCTCTGACTGTGTCTGCTATAGGTTCATTTAAGTCATCCCCATCTACTAAAACAGTGTAAAAGGCTGTAATCGTTCCTGATTGATTCGTACCCGTTCGCTCTAGTAGCTTAGGGAGTATGGCAAAAACAGAAGGTGTGTACCCTTTTGTAGTTGGAGGCTCTCCTGTAGCTAATCCTACCTCACGTTGTGCCATGGCAACCCTTGTTACAGAGTCCATCATTAAGTTCACATCGTACCCTATATCACGAAAGTATTCACTAATAGCAGTCGCGGTGTATGCACCTTTTATTCTCATTAAGGCCGGCTGATCAGAGGTTGCCACAACAACGATCGATTTCTTCAAGCCTTCTTCGCCTAAGTCTTTTTCAATAAACTCTCGAACTTCTCGTCCACGCTCTCCAATTAGTGCAATCACATTAATATCTGCACTACTATTACGTGCAATCATTCCCATAAGCGTGCTTTTTCCTACACCACTACCTGCAAAAATTCCAACGCGTTGCCCTTTTCCTGTCGTTAGCAAGGTATCAATGGAACGGACACCGACCTGAATAGGTTCTTGAATTCTCGGCCTTGATAATGGATTTGGAGGTGATTGTTCAGTAGGGTACGGGGTTAAACCTTTCGGAAGAGAATCTTCAAAAAGCGAATTCCCTAATGAGTCGATTACTTGTCCTACCAATCCACGCCCCACTTTTACTTGCAATGGGTTTCCTGTTGCCTCTACTAAACAACCAGGTGCAATATGGTTGATTTCAGCATATGGCATCAGTAAAACATTTTCGTTATGGAAACCCACAACCTCAGCTAAAATCTTTTCGCCTTTTTTAGGACTGGAATGAATAACGCATACTTCGCCAACACTTGCTTCAGGGCCTTTGGACTCAATCATAAGCCCGACAACACGGTGGATCTTACCGTAGCGTTTGAAGGTATCTAGTTGTTCGATATCTTCTAAAAGTTCATCTACTTTCAAAACGCTATGCCTCCCTCAACAAGTTAAACAATTTTGTTCTTATCTCTTCTAATTGACTATCAATGCTGGCATCAACTCTTCCGAACGAAGATTCTATGTAACATTGGTAAGGTTTTAGACCATTCCTTGGATAGATTGAAAGATCTGCATGGTGATCTACTATTAGCTCTAGTTCACTCTTTTGATCAATCACAATAGCGTATTGATCAGGGTGTACGTATAGAGCAAGTTGCTCAAGCTCCTTAACTTCTTGAATAACAGAATGAACAATTGATAAAAACGATGATGGATCATCTTCTAGCTTTTTTCCGAGTATTTTTTCAGCTACTTTAAGTCCAAGGTTTAAGATGGTTTCTTCACTTTTTTGAACTTTATCGTGATAGTCCTCTTGTGCTGTTTCTACAATACGCCTAGCTTCTTCTATTAATTGTTCATATTCTCGAAAGGCGTCGTTTTTTCCTTGTTTATATCCGTCATCATAAGCGTTTTTTGTTGTTTCTTCGATTAATTGCTGCTTTTCTTGGTCCCATTGTTCTTTTTCTAGTTGAATTTGCTCTTGAGCTTGTTTAAGAGCTTGGTCTGCTTGTTCATTCGCTTCTGCTAACTTGGATTCTGCGTGCTTTAATTTTTCATTAGCTTCCTGCTGCATTTGGTGAACTTTATGTTCTTGCTTAACTGTTGTTTCTTCAACTTCGTTCGTTTCAGATTCCGCTGCCTGCTGTTGAAAAAAAGGCTTGATACCAATAACACGCTTACCAGATGAGTTATGGTGGTTAGACAATGATATCGTCACCTCCACCTCTTGCTATCACAATCTCCCCAACATCTTCTAATCGTCGAATAACTGCAACAATACGTGTTTGAGATTCCTCAACATCTCTTAAGCGAACAGGACCCATGAATTCCATCTCTTCTCGAAATGTCTCAGACATTCGATTCGACATGTTTTTAAAGACAACCTCTTTAACTTCTTCACTAGCCACTTTGAGTGACAGCATAAGATCCTCGTTTTCAACCTCACGTATAACTCTTTGTATGGCACGATTATCCAATGTGACGATATCTTCGAATACAAACATCCGCTTCTTAATTTCTTCAGCTAGCTCTGGGTCTTGAATCTCAAGTGAATCTAAAATGGTTCTTTCTGTACTTCGGTCGACTCCATTTAACACTTCAACAACAGCTTCAATACCACCCGTTTGCGTGTAATCTTGAGTAACTGTAGTTGATAATTTTCTTTCTAATATTTGTTCAACTTCACTAATAATCTCAGGTGAAGTAGAATCCATAATCGCTATTCTTCTCGCAATGTCTGCCTGCGTATCCTGAGGTAGTTCAGACAAGATTTGAGCTGATTGTTCTGAATCTAAATAAGATAAAATTAGTGCAATCGTTTGTGGATGCTCATTTTGAATAAAATTTAAGATTTGGGAAGGGTCAGCCTTTCGAGCAAAATCAAATGGGCGCACCTGTAAAGATGATGTTAATCGGTTTATAATATTGCTTGCTTCATTTTCACCTAAAGCTTTCTCAAGAACGGTTTTGGCATAGCCAATACCACCTTGAGAAATGTAATCCTGCGCTAATGCAATTTGATGGAATTGCTCAATAATCTCTTCTTTTTGTTGAGATTCTACTTTTTTCACAGATGAAATTTCTAATGTTAGTTTTTCGATTTCTTCTTCGGTCAAATGCTTATATACTTGAGCAGATACATCAGGCCCAAGAGAAATGAGGAGTACAGCTGCCCGCTGTCTCCCTGTCAGTTCTCCTTTTTGTTTCGCCATATTTGCCTTCCCCCTAATCTTCAGCGATCCATGTTCTTAGAAGCTTAGCAAAATCTTCAGGCTTATCTTTTGCCATTCGTTCCAATTGCTTTCTTCGTAATGACTCTTCTGTTTCTTGTTCTTCATCAATATCCGGAACTGATACAGAAGATTGTTGGCGTTCAACATACTCTTCCTGTACTTCTTCTCTTTTATTTCTTCTAGCAAGCATCCAAATAAGTGCAACGATAATAATAAGTAATACGCCACCTACAGCATATAACCACACTGGTATTACTGGTGTAGATGATGTAGGGAATTGTGGCTTTCCGTTGAACTCTTGGAACTCTACTGCAATCTTCTCAGTCGGATTAACAGGGCCGTATTCTTTATCAACAGACGTTTGAATAATAGAACTTAAAATAGATTGAATACTTTCTTCAACCGTTTCTTGCTCCTGCGTTGTTAGCGTTAGTGTGTTTCCTTCTTCATCTGTCCCGTTTTTATTTTCATCTACGGCTACTTGAATCCCTAAATCTCTTAATTTATATGGACTTTCAACAATAGAGCGTTGAATACGATTATATTCATTATTAATTGTTTCACGTTCCATTTCATAGGATCCGTCATTTTCCCCATCCGTAGTGTCATAGTTTGGTACATCTTCTTCGCCAGTCCCAGGAGTACCTCCAACAGGTGGGTTTCCAGAGTATGTTTCAGTAATGCGCTCTACGCTGACAGGCAGTCCTTCATCTCCTTCAGGTACAGAAGGCTCCACTAAATTCTCTTGTCTATTTTCTTTTGTGAAGTCAACATCAGCTGTTACGGAGACGATGACTTTATCTTGACCAACCATCATACCTAGCATTTGTTGAACTCTTCGTTGAATATCTCTTTCAATATTGTTGCGAATTTGTTGCTGTTGTTCGTATGAGCCCATATTACTAGCTGTAGAATTTGATTTTTTTAGATCAAAATACTCAAAATTTTGGTTCATAATGACGATATTATCTGTAGGAAGATTCGGAACGGATTTTGAAACCAAATGATAGAGAGAACTTATCTGGGTTTCCTTAAGATCAACGCCATAAGGAGTATTAATCACAACAGATGCAGAAGCTGATTGAGGTTGCTCTCCAACAAAGACCGATTCCTCAGGTTTGTTAATCATAACCTTAGCGTCTTCGATCCCTTCAATACTTTTAATTAGATTAGATAATTCCGTTTGCATTGCATCTAATTTAATGACATCAAATTCATTATCCGTCATCCCCCAAGAAGTGTTTGCACTAAAAAAGGAGTAATCAATGTTCCCACTATTCGGCAATCCTTGAGAAGCTAAACCAACTTTTAATGAATCGACATGCTGCTGAGGGACTAACACGGTACGTCCTCCATCACTCAACTCATGCTTGATACCTCTACTATCAAGTTCTGTTGTGATCTGGCCTACTTCTTGCAATGACAAGTTGCTATAGAGTGGTTCCATTTTGGGGTTTGATGCGAAGGCACTCACGCCAATGATTAAGATGAATAACCCTATAATTGCACCTATTAATATACTTTTTTGGGCGAGAGTTCGGCCTTTCCAAAACTCCGTTACCTTTTCTTTATATAATTGTAGCTTTTCTCTCATAATTGCCCCCGTGGTCCAGAACTAATTCTACGATTTAATTTGTGAACGCTTTTTATGTAACGTTATTACCTAGAAATCTCTTTACGAATCAATCATTAAAGAAATTTAGTTTAAGAAATTTTTAAAAAGGGTATTATTCCATTGAATTACAACTACACTTGCATACGCATAACTTCTTTATAAGCATCTACTACTTTTCCTTGTACTTGTACAGCCGTTTGAAGTGTAATACTAGCTTTTTTAGCTGTAACCATTACATCATGTAAATTATCAATTTCACCTTTAGCTAGTTGTTCTGTTTTCTTATTAGACTCATTTTGTGCTACATTAACATGATCAATTGCATTTTTTAGACTTTCTGCAAAAGCAGAATGAGCTTCTTTAGGTGTTATTTTTTTAGGTTGAGTTACTGCACTTGGTTGAAGTGCGTTAATGGAATTCGGATTGTAACCACCTGTCATCCACCTCACCCCTTTCTATCTATTATCTACCAATCTCTAAAGCCTTCATAAGCATACTTTTACTTGCATTAACAGCTGTTACGTTTGCTTCATAAGATCGAGTAGCGCTCATTAAATCAACCATTTCTTTTAATGGATCTACGTTTGGCATCGCTACATATCCATCCTCATTTGCATCAGGGTGATTTGGGTTAAATACCATTTTGAATGGTTCATCATCTTCTTGGATTTCAGTTACTCTAACACCTTCACCTGGAGAAGATGTTTCACCTTTTGCATGTGATAGATAGGATTGAAAGGATTGGCCTTTCGGTTCAATGTTGACCATTTTCCTGCGATATGGTTGCCATTCCCCATTTTCATTTACTGTCGCTCTAGTCGTTTGTGCATTTGCAATGTTGGATGAGATAACATCCATGCGTAATCGTTGTGCTGTTAATGCACTTGAAGAAGCATTAAGTGAAGAAAAAATACTCATGAATTATCTCCCTCCTTTGATAACAGACTCTAGACTTCTAAACTTTCCATTTAATCGATCGACTATTGATTGGTAATAAATCTGATTTTTAGCTAGATCGGACATCTCTTTATCAATATCCACGTTGTTCCCATTGTGATTATATGATGTGTTGGATTTTGTTGTGACGTTAAAGGAGCGGCTATGGTTTTGTGATGTAAACGGAATATGCTTTTCATTGGTACGTTTACTTTCAAATGATGGTGATAGCTCTTGGTTTAAAACGTCTTTGAACACAACTTCTTTTGATTTATATCCTGGTGTGTCGACATTTGCGATATTATTGGAAATTGTGCGATTTTTTAGGGATGAATAATCTAATGATTGCTCTAAAGTTTGGATTGTTTTCCCGAACAGTGTCATATTCCCCCTCCTTTTTCACTAATTTTTTAAGTAGTGAGACCTATATCATACGGTTATTGTAGAAAAAAGTAGACTGGATGTCTATGAGATTTAATCCCTATTTATGTAGAGGTGTTAAATATTTCTTACAGATTTATGACTATTGATTTAGTTATGTGGAATTATATGGTTTAAATTGCTGCTTCGACAAATTTCGCTACAATAATAGACAATTTACTATCTCTTTCTTATTATGACATAGTAAAGAAGGAAATTAAATGTCGAAACTGTTAAAATTACCAATAGATCCAATCCCATGCGCCACTTCCAGTTTCGTTACTTTTCTATAATTGAAACAAGTTATTACTTTTAAAGATCACAACCTCACTTTTAAACTCCGTCGACCAGCTTACACCCATTTAGTTGATATTTTTTATTTCTGAACACATAAAAAAATCCTACAATCTTCCTTTTTAAGGAGACGATTGTAGGATTTGTTAAAATCACGTTCATTTTTAATTTAAGCGCATGTTTTGAAGCTCATAAAGGAACTTGTCATTCAATACTTTGATATATGTCCCTTTCATTCCTAGGGAACGAGATTCAATAACGCCAGCACTTTCTAATTTACGCAAGGCGTTTACAATGACAGAACGTGTAATCCCTACACGGTCAGCAATTTTACTTGCAACAAGTAAACCTTCCTTACCTTCTAGCTCTTCGAAAATGTGCTCAATAGCTTCTAGTTCACTGTATGATAACGAACTAATAGCCATTTGAACAACTGCTTTACTTCGAGCTTCTTGTTCAATCTCTTCAGTCTTCTCATGAAGAATCTCCATTCCAACTACCGTTGCACCATATTCAGCAAGAAGTAGATCATCATCATTAAAACTTTCTGTAATACGACTTAATACTAATGTGCCAAGTCGCTCACCACCGCCGATAATCGGAACGATCGTTGTAAGTCCATTTTTAAATAGGTCACGGTTTTCTACTGGGAATGCAGTAAAGTCACTATTAATATCAATGTTTGGAGTTGTTTCTTGAATGGTGAATAAATTTCTTGTGTATTCTTCAGGAAATTGGCGCTCAGAAAGCATATTTTTCATACGCTCGTTCTCAATTTCCTGTTTGATCGCAAAGCCAAGTAGCTTACCTCTGCGACTCAAGATGAAAATGTTTGCTCCGATCGTGTCTCGTAGTGTTTGGGACATGTCATTAAAGTTAACCGATTTACCTGTTGTTTTCTGAAGCATAGAGTTAATGTTTCGTGCGCGATCTAATAATTTCATAACGATCCTCCCGTTCCTTTCATTCCTATAATATAAATTGGCTTAAATCTTTATTTTTTGCAATTGAAGATAACTTATCGTCTACATATGCTTTTGTAATCTCAATCGTTTCCATATTAATATCTGGGGCTTCGAAGGATAAATCCTCTAAGAGTTTTTCTAAGATTGTGTGTAACCTGCGAGCTCCAATATTATCAGTCTCTTGATTTACTTCAAATGCAACTTCTGCAAGTCTATTTACAGCTTCGTCAGAAAATTCTACATTTATACCTTCTGTTTCTAATAATGCCTTATATTGCTTTAATAACGCGTTTGACGGCTCTGTAAGAATATTCACGAAGTCATCTACTGTTAATTTGTCTAGCTCCACACGGATTGGGAAACGACCTTGTAATTCTGGGATTAAGTCTGAAGGTTTTGCCATATGAAACGCACCTGCAGCAACAAACAAAATATGATCTGTTTTAACAGGTCCATATTTTGTCACGATTGTTGACCCTTCTACAATCGGAAGAATATCTCTTTGTACACCTTCACGTGATACGTTTGATGAAGATTGATCATTACCGCCTGTTACTTTATCAATTTCATCAACAAAAATCATACCAGATTGCTCTGCCTTTGTTACAGCCTCTTGTGATACTTCGTCCATATCAATTAACTTTTGAGCTTCGTCCTGTGTTAACACTTTTCGTGCTTCAGCAACTGTTAAACGACGCTTCTTAGACTTCTTAGGCATGAATTGACTAAAAGCATCTTGCATGTTCATCCCCATTTGTTCCATTCCCGAACCTTGTAGCATATCAAACATAGAAGGCTGCTGTTCATCTAGTTCAACTGTAACCATGTGATCCTCTAGTTCGCCCATGGCTAACTGATGGGCTACACGCTTCCGTTTTTGTTCAACATGATCTTCTTCTTGTTGTTCTGTTGTATCTTCTTCTGATTGTTGTTGGTTAAAGAACATTTCTAATGGGTTTTTCATGTTCGTTTGCTTTTTCTTTTTTGGAACTATTAATTCAACAATACGTTCATTAGCAAGTTTCTCAGCTCGTTCTTTGACACCTTCCATTTTCTCTTCTTTCACAATACGAACTGATGTTTCCACTAAATCACGTACCATTGACTCAACATCACGACCAACATAACCCACTTCAGTGAATTTTGTTGCTTCAACTTTCACAAATGGAGCTCCCACTAGTTTAGCTAACCTTCTAGCAATTTCAGTTTTACCTACACCAGTAGGACCGATCATCAAGATGTTTTTGGGAACAATTTCATCCTTTAATTTATCAGAAAGATTCATACGTCGATACCGATTTCTCAGTGCAACTGCAACGGCCTTCTTAGCTTCTCTCTGTCCGATAATATAACGGTCTAATTGCTCCACAATCTGTCTTGGCGTTAAGTTATTCGCCATACATGAACACCCTCCTTTAGTCCTCCAACACCTCTAAGACAATTTCGTTATTTGTGTACACACAAATTTCTCCAGCAATCTCTAATGCAGCATGCGCAATTTCACTTGCTGTTTTGTCCTGTGAATGACGTTTCAGCGCTCTTCCTGCACTTAATGCATAATGACCACCTGATCCAATAGCTAATATGCCATCGTCCGGCTCAATGACTTCACCTGTACCTGATACAAGATACATATGCTCTTTGTTCATTACAATCAGCATAGCTTCCAATCGTCTTAAAACTTTGTCGCTTCTCCATTCTTTCGCCAGTTCAACAGCTGCTCGAGCTAAATTACCGTTATATGTTTCAAGTTTACCTTCAAATTTTTCAAATAGTGTAAATGCATCTGCTACTGAACCTGCGAACCCAGCTAAAACTTGGCCTTTATATAATGTACGAACTTTCTTTGCCTTGTGTTTCATGACAACTGCATTTCCAAAGGTTACTTGACCATCGCCACTCATCGCACATTGGCCATTGTGCTGAACTGCAAAAATCGTAGTAGCATGAAAAGGGTGTTCCATTCATTCCACCTCATTCCTTAATATTTAACCATTATGCCCTTGGGTGACTATTCATATAAATATTACGTAAATGATCCTTGGTTACATGAGTATAAATTTGAGTTGAGCTTAAATGTTCATGTTCTTCCATTATTAATGTAAGCTTCTAATGCTTCTTGCGCGAAACGGCCGAAAGGTACATATCGTTCTTTGCGACCTTTACCATGAATTAATACTGTACCTAAAGAAAAATCAATATCTTGCAGGGTTAATTGTTTACATTCACTAACACGCATACCTGTAGCATATAGGATCTCTAAGAGTGCTTGATTGCGTTCTCCAAGAGGCGTACTCGTATCACTAACATAAAATAGTTTCTCCAATTCCTCTTGGTATAAAAAGTCAGGGATTGGTTTATCCATTTTAGGTAGGGATACAGAGATAAAAGGATTACTTGCTACGATCTCTTCTCTTTCTAGGAATCGATAAAATGTTCGAAGGCTAGAGAGTTTTCGTGACACCGTTCTTCTAGAAAGCTTTTGATCATATTGCTCCGTTAAAAAGACTCTAATAACGGCATAATCCACTTCTCCCAACTGGACAATTCCTTCTTTGTTCAAAAACTCAAAGAAAGAATTAATGTCCCTCTGGTAAAAGTGGATGGTATATGGAGACGCGTTCTTTTCAATTTGTAAATATTCTGTAAACGCTTTGCGTTCTTCGACAAACTTTTCCATACAATCCCCCCACATAAGGCGTTTAAATATTAACACAAGACAAACCCCTTATGCAATGAATTTTACAAAATTGCAACAAAATTCTGAATTGTTTCCCATAAGTGCAAAATTAAATAGAACATGAAGTAGTTCTTTTAGCTCAGGTTCGTGTACGGAACGTTTACATGACCATCATGGCCAATATTGATAGGTGTTATACGTTTACCGTCAAGCAAATTTCCTTACCATCCGTAGATTATAGCTTGAACGATTTTGAGTGTCAATTAAGTCGGGATAAAATTGTTTTTATGTAATTATTTCATAAGTATGTTGAGAGAAGTCCGTTGCTTTTATGGGAGGTAGGGGTTCAGTGAAATGGCAATACTCCTGCGGAAGACCATCTGAGCCTCCTCATACGCTACGCTCCTTGCGGGGTCTCATCTGCCCTTTCTACCGCGGGAGTTTGCCATTTCCCTCACCCCTTTGCTGTTATGGAAATTAACGGACCCATAACTGAGATAATGATATAACCACATATCCAAAATCAGGAAACCTTACGTTAGCTGCGGTTCCGTTAGTCACCATTCGGCAAAGGTGGGCTGTGGAACGGGTTGACTCCAGCGGAAGAACGGAGTGACGAGACCCCGCAGAGAGCTTGCGAATGAGGAGGCTTTAAAGTTAACAATGAAGTTCGGTTAAAACCGCTACTTCCTGTAGCAACACCGAACTACCCCACGTCGTGTGGGGCAGCAGGAAAGCAACCCGTTCCACAGCCCGCCGCTCTGCATAAAAGCAACGGAACCACCCCGCACTCGCTTATTCCAGATAACTGCCATTTAACGGAATAAAGTTTACTGAACTTTGTTTATCTAGACAATAAAAAAGAGCATTGAACTTTGTTACCATTCAATGCTCTCTAACCATTAGGTTACTGGGCTTCTTCTTTGTAGTCGCATTCTGTACATTGTACCTGTACATTTTTCTTGGATTTTTTCTCCACCATCAACGAGCTACATTTTGGACATGGTCTGCTGATCGGTTTATCCCAAGAGATAAAGTCACATTCAGGATATTGATCGCAACCATAGAAAGTACGGTTTTTCTTGCTCTTACGCTCAACAATATTACCTTCTTTACACTTTGGACAATCTACACCGATTTCTTTTAAAATTGGTTTGGTGTTGCGACAATCTGGGAAGTTTGAGCATGCCATAAACTTTCCATAGCGTCCCATTTTATAAACCATTTCATGTCCGCACTCTTCACAATCCTCACCAGCTGGTTCGTCTTTAATTTCGATTTCTTCCATTTCTTTCTCTGCTTTATCAAGGCGTTTTTCAAAACCTTGATAAAATTCATCAATGACCTGAACCCACTGTTTTTTGCCTTCTTCAATTGCGTCCAGATTCTCTTCCATCTCAACAGTAAAATCAACATTAATGATCTCAGGGAAATATTCTTTTAAGATATCAATGACGATCTCACCTAACTCAGTTGGCACAAACCGTTTACTATCAAGACTTACATAGCCACGTCGTTGGATGGTATCAAGCGTTGGAGCGTATGTGGAAGGACGCCCAATCCCCATTTCCTCAAGCGTTCGTACTAAACGAGCTTCTGTATAACGGGGAGGTGGCTGCGTGAAGTGTTGATTCGGTTCAATGGATTCAGCCTTCACAGTCATGCCTTCCTCTAATTCAGGAAGAAGTTTATCCTCTTCCTTCTTATTATCATCACGGCCCTCTACATATAACTTCATGAAGCCTTTGAATTTAACTTTTGAACCTGTGGCTCTAAATTCAATTCCTTCATTTAATAAGTGAAC
>SDGW01000242.1_pt1 | contig 23196 bp, 23 predicted proteins | sample 2873831 | NCBI WGS metagenome assembly SDGW01 (sample SAMN08132700, study PRJNA421101) | hypersaline lake metagenome | isolation source: celular fraction 0.22 microns magnesium sulfate-rich crust from ephemeral... | place: Spain: Penahueca Lagoon, Toledo | collected 2011-07
GTCCTCGCGGCGATAAACTGGCTCTGGATCGCGCTCCTCTCGGCGTCCGTGCTGCTGGTCGCCGCCACCGGGTGGCTGCGGACCGGCGTCGCCCTCGCGTTCGTCTCCGCGCACCTCGGCATGGCCGCGACGATGCGGCTCGGCGTGTTCCCGTTCGTCATGATCTCGGTCCTGCTCCTCTTCTTCCCGCCGAGGGTCTGGGACGCCGTCGAGGCGCTCGCGTCGAGCCTCCCCGGGTCGTCTCGGCTCTCGGAGCGGGCGTACCGGAGCGACGGCGGAAGCCCGACCGAGGCAGCGCCTCCGGCCGCGTCGCGGGCGCGTCGCGGGGTCCGCTCGGGGGCCGCCGTCCTGCTCGTGGGCGTCTTCCTCGCGCTCGTGGTCTGGCAGGCCGCGGGGGTCGGGCTCGTCGAGATGCCGGCGTCGGAGTCGGCCGGCGAGCTGTCGGAGGTGAGCTGGTCGTTCTTCGCGCCGAACCCGCCGGACACCTCCAGCTGGTTCGTCGTCCGAGGGACGCTCGAGTCGGGCGAGACCGTCGACGCGCTCGACGGGGGGCCGGTGGATTTCGACCGGCCGCCGGACGCGGCGGACACGTACCCGACGACCCTCTGGCACCAGTTCGGTCACAGAGTGCGGTACGCCGGCGAGACGCAGTACCGCCCGGTGGCGGCGTACGTCTGTGAGCGGGCGGACCCCGACGTGGAGTCGGTGACCGTCTTCCACGTCGAGCAGGAGGTCGGGCCGAACGGACCGGTGGGGGAGCCGGAGCCGCAAGAGCGGATCAGCGTCGCCTGCTGACCCCGGCGGCCCGCCTCCCGGGTCGGCCCGATCGTATTAATGGCGATGGCGCGTCGTGTGGAACATGCCCGACCCGCCACACGTCGTCGGTCTCGCCGGCAGCCTCAGGGAGGAGAGCTACACGCGCAGGGGAGTCGAGCGCGCGCTGGAGGGCGCTCGACGCGCCGGCGGCACCGCCGAGCTGCTCGACCTCCGCGAGTACGACCTTCCGACGTACGACGCCGATCGCGACGGGGCCGGGGACGCGGCCGCGTTCGCGGCGCGGGTTCGCGAGGCCGACGCCGTCCTCCTCGGGACGCCGATGTATCACGGGTCGTACTCGTCCACGCTGAAGACGGCGCTCGACTACTGCGGCTTCGACGAGTTCGAGGACAAGACCGTCGGGCTGCTCGCGGTCGCCGGCGGGGAGTTTCCGGTGACGGCGTTGGAACACCTGCGATCCGTCTGTCGGGCGCTCAACGCGTGGGTGATCCCCCATCAGGTGGCCATCCCCCGCGCTCACTCGCAGTTCGAGGACGGCGACCTCGTCGACGGGGACCTCGACGAGCGAACGCTCACGCTGGGGCGTCGCGCCGTGCAGTACGCCGACATCGAGCCCGACCCGGACTCGTTCGAGGGCGAGCAGAACGTCGGGGCGAGGTGACCGCCGGCGCCGTGCGACCCCCTACGCCTCGATGAACCCGCCCGCGCGGAGCGCCTCGTCGACGTCGGCGTCGTCGTGGACGATCGCGGAGACGGCGCGGGCGATCCCCTCGGGGTCCTCGTGCTGGAAGATCGACCGGCCCATCGACACGCCGGCCGCGTCGCCGTCCATCGCGCCGCGGACCATCTCCACCGTCTCGCGGTCGGTGCCCTTCGAGCCGCCGGCGATGACGACCGGGAGCCGCGTCGACTCCGTGACGCGGGCGAAGGAGTCGCCGTCGCCGGAGTAGCCGGTCTTCACCACGTCGGCGCCGAGCTCCTCGGCGAGCCGGACGGCGTGCCCGAGCGACTCGGGGTCGGTCTCGTCGACGCCCTCGCCGCGCGCGTACGCCATCGCGAGCACCGGTAGGCCGAGGCGCTCGGCGTCGGCGGTCAGCTCCGCCAGCTCCTCGATCTGGTCCGGCTCGTGCTCCGAGCCGACGTTGATGTGGAACGAGACCGCGTCGGCGCCCGCGCGCACCGCGTCCTCGGCGGTCCCGGTGACGCGCTTGTCGCTCTCGTCGGGGCCGATCGTCGTCGACCCGTTGAGGTGGACGATGTAGCCCGCGTCGTTCTTGTTCGAGTGAACGCGCGGCGCGACGCCTCGCTGCGTGAGCACCGCGTCCGCGCCGCCGCGCGTGACGCCGTCGATCGTCGACTCGATGTCGACGAGCCCGTCGACGGCGCCCATCGTGATCCCGTGGTCCATCGGGACGATGAGGTACCGGTCGTTCGTGGAGATACGGTCGAGTCGTGCCGAGTGTCCTGCTGTCATGGTGGGTTCGGTCGTTGTGTGAGAGTGTGGCAATCGCAGGTAAGTGGGTTTCGTTCGGGGACGTATTGGCTCGAAACGGCGGTCACCGCGACTCGGCCGCGCCGACGCGGGCGGCGTAGCCCCGCTCCGCGCCCGCCTTCAGCTCCCGCGAGAGCGCCTCCAGGCGGTCGGCGACCTCGTCTGTCGGGCGGTCGTTCTCGACGCCGTCGGCGACGATGTCGACGAGCGCGGAGCCGACGATGACTCCGTCGGCGCCGCCGGCGACGATGCGCTCGGCGTGCTCGCCCGCCGAGATGCCGAAGCCGACGGCCTTCGGCACGTCGTACTCGGCGAGGCGGTCGAGGCTCTCGGTGGTCTGGTCGGAGACGTCGTCGCGCGCGCCGGTCGTCCCGAGCCGCGCCTGCACGTACACGTACCCCGACACCCGGCTCATGATCCGGTCGAGCCGGTCGCCGACCGTGGTCGGCGCGACGATGAAGACCAGATCGAGGCCGAACTCGTCGCACGCCTCCCGCAGCGGGTCGGCCTCCTCGGCCGGGAGGTCGGGGACGACCAGGCCCTCGATACCGGCCGCGGCGGCGCGCTCGACGAAGGGGCGAGGACCGTCATCCTGACCGTACTGATAAATGAGGTTGTAGTACGTCATGCAGACGAGCGGCGCCTCGACGTCCAGCTCCTCGGCGAACGCGAAGAACCGGTCCGGCGTCATCCCGGCGTCGAGCGAGCGCACCAGGGCCCCCTGGATCGTCGGCCCCTCGGCGATCGGCTCCGAGAACGGGAGCCCGAGCTCGATCACGTCGGCGCCCCCGCGGTCGAGCGCGCGGACGTACTCCAGCGACGCCTCGTACGAGGGGTCGCCGACGGCGAGGTAGGGGACGTAGGCGGGGCCGTCGGCGAACGCCTCGGCTATCGCGGCCGAGTTCCCCGTCTCCGGCTTCGCCGCCGACTCCGGAGTCTGCTCCGCCATTTAAATACCCCCCGTGAACATCGACATGTCTGGCGCCTCGTCGATGTCGCGCTTGTCGGTCTCCTCGATGGCGGCGTCGAGGTCCTTGTCGCCGCGCCCGGAGACGTTCACGACGACGCGCTCGCCGAGCTCCTCGTGGTGCTCCTCGAGGAAGCCGAAGGCGTGGGCCGTCTCCAGCGCGGGGATGATCCCCTCGGTCGAGGAGAGCCGGTGGAACCCCTCCAGCGCGGCGTCGTCGTCGACGGCGACGGGGTTCACCCGACCCTCGTCGACGAGGTACGCGAGCTCCGGCCCGACGCCGGCGTAGTCGAGCCCGGAGGAGATGGAGTGGCTCTCCATGATCTGGCCGTCGGAGTCCTGCAGGAGCTTCGTGCGCGCCCCGTGGAGCACGCCCTCCTCGCCGGTGTACAGCGACGCGGAGTTCGGGGCGACGCCCGCCTCCTCGTCGACCTCGAGGGTCGAGCCGCCGGCCTCGACCGCGTGGAGCGCGACCTCCTCGTCGTCGACGAACGCCGCGAACGACCCCATCGTGTTCGAGCCGCCGCCAGCGCAGGCGACCACGTCGGTCGGGAGCGCACCCGTCTTCTCGATCGTCTGCTCGCGCGCCTCCTCGGAGATGACCGACTGGAAGTCGCGGACCATCACCGGGAACGGGTGCGGGCCGACGATCGACCCGATGACGTAGTGGGTGTTCTCGACGGTGGTCGCCCAGTCGCGCATCGTCTCCGAGATCGCCTCCTTCAGGGTGCCCCGCCCGGCCGTGACCGGGTTCACCTCGGCGCCGTTGAGCTTCATCCGGAAGACGTTGGGGCGCTGGCGGTTGATGTCGCGCTCCCCCATGTAGATCTCGCAGGGCATGTCGAGGTGGGCGGCCGCCATCGCCGTCGCGGTGCCGTGCTGGCCCGCGCCGGTCTCGGCGATGATCCGCTCTTTGCCCATGTACTTCGCGAGCAGGACCTGGCCGAGGGCGTTGTTCAGCTTGTGCGCGCCGCCGTGGAGCAGGTCCTCGCGCTTCAGGTAGACGTCCGTGTCGTACCGCTCGGAGAGGCGGTCGGCCCGCTGGAGCGGGATGGGGCGGCCGCCGAAGTCGGCCAGCCGCTCGCGGAACTCGTCCATGAAGCCGTCCTCGTTCTCGAGGACGTAGCGGTGGTAGGCGTCGGTCAGCTCCTCGATCGCCGGCATCAGCGCCTCGGGGACGTACTGGCCGCCGTAGCGGCCGAACTTCCCGTCCTCGCGGCCGCGCTCGCGGCCCGGGCGGCGCGACAGCTCCGCTCCGTCGGTCGTCGCTCCGGCGCCGGTCGTCTCGCTCGTTGTGGGTCCGGTTTCGCTCATGTGGGTGTCTCCGTGGTGTCTCGTATATCGTCGTCCGCAGGCGTCTCGTCGTCCGCAGGCGTCTCGTCGTCCGCAGGCGTCTCGTCGTCCGCGTCGGCCTCGTCGTCCGCGACAGTCTCCTCGTCTGGGACGCTCCCCCCTCCGTCTGCTTCCGCCCGCGTCAAGGCCCGCGTGTTCGCCTCGACGTCGCCGTCCATGATCGCGCTGCCGACGAGCAGCGCGTCGGCGCCGGCCGCCCGCATCCGGCGGACGTCGCCCGGCGAGCCGATCCCGCTCTCGGCGATCAGGGTCACCTCGTCGGGGACGTGGGGCGCCACGGACTCGAATGTTCCGAGGTCGACGACCAGCTCGGCGAGGTCGCGGTTGTTCACGCCGATCGTCGTCGCCCCGGCGTCGAGCGCGGCGTCCAGCTCCTCGCGGTCGTGGACCTCGACGAGGACCTGGAACCCGCGCTCGCGGGCGGCGGAAAGCAGGTCCGGGAGGTCGTCGCCGACGAACCGCGCGATCAGCAGGACGACGTCGCTCTCGACGGCGTCGAGCTGCGACTCGGCGACGACGAAATCCTTCCGGAGGACCGGCACGTCGACGGCCGCTCGGACGCGCTCTAGCACCTCGACGCTCCCGCCGAAGTGCTCCGGTTCGGTGAGCACCGAGAGCGCCGCGGCGCCGCCGGCGACCATCCCCTCCGCGAGCGCGACGGGGTCGTCCTCGCGGGTCCCGTCCGTGGTCGGGCTCGTCGGCTTGACTTCGGCGACGACGGGCACGCGCCCGTCGGCCTCGGCCCGGTCGAACGCGGCGCGCAGGTCGCGCGGGTCGACGTCGACGCGGTCGGTTCTGCCCTCGGCCGCCCGGTCGCGGGCCGCCGACAGTATCGACCTGACCGCGGGGGCCAGCTCGGTTACATCCTCCATTAGTGTACACTAATGCACGTATCTGTTCATAAGACTTGCGGGCGCGAGCAGGTTCGGGGCGGAATATCGGTCGAGGGAGTCGGTCGGCGAGCGTCTCCCCCTCGTTTTAACCATTCGGGCCGTCGTATGACGGGTATGGATACGACGGGAACGTCGGGCGTCTTCGCCCGCGAGTTCGAGTCCCTCGACCGCGCGGTGGAGGTCGGATTCGCCGGCGGGCGGGTCATCTCGGTGTCGTTCCCGGCCGACGTGCCGGCGGACGCGACGGCGGAGCACGAGCTGCTCGATCGGATCGAGGCGTACCTCCGCGGGGAGCGCGACGAGTTCGCCGAGGTCCCCGTCGGGCTGACGGTGCCGACCGACCGCCGCGACATTCTCGAAGCGCTCCGGACGGTCCCCTACGGCGAGGAGGTGTCCGTGAGTCGCCTCACGCGGCTCGCCGCGCTCGACGCGGACGACCCCGACGACCTCGACCTGGTGACGAGCGCGCTCGACGAGAACCCGATCCCGCTCCTCTTCCCGGACCACCGGGTGCAGGGCGGTCCGTACGCCGCGCCCGGAGACGTGCGAAACGCGCTGCGGCGCGTCGAGGGACTGTAGCCGGGCCGTTCGACGTCGCGATTCCGCCCGACCTACTCTTCCGCGCGCTCGCGGCCGTGCTCCTCGATGTTCTCCCAGACGACCGTCATCAGCTCCCCGGTCTTCTCGACGAGGTCGTCGACCGCGCCGTCGCAGTCGGCCGGCGCGCAGCCGAGGTCGCGGATCGCCTTTGTCGCCGACGTGTGGTGGACGTGGACCCGGTCGTCCCCCTCGCGCTCGTACACGATCGTCGTACACGGAAGCATCCCGGCGAGCGTGGGGTCGATCTCGATCGCGTCGAACGCGATCTCGGGGTGACACACCACGATGAGGGCGGTCCGCTCGACGTCGTCGTGGCCGAGCATTCCCCCGATCATCTGATCGAGCCGCGTGACCTGTACCGTCTCGAAGTCGGCGAGCTCGTGTTCGATCTGCACGAAGGGGACCGCGTCGTCGAACGGCATGTCGAGGGTCGTGTGGAGCGCCTCGTCGGCCGTCGGCGCCGGCGATCCGCGCTGAGCGTCGCTCATGCGTGCGCCTTCCGCCGCGAATTGAAAACACCCCGCAGGTCCGTCAACGACTGCCGCTACCTCTGACGGGGCGCGGCCCTTGCCGGTCGGGACGGACTTATCGGTCGGACCCGCCTTCCGGTATCCATGATCGAACTCTCGCGGGCGGTTTACGACGACATCGTGTACCACGCGTACGGCGGCGGCGAGGCGGAGATCTGCGGCGTCCTCGCGGGCACCCACGGGACCGACGGGGAGACGAGCGTCGTCACCGAGGCGTATCAGGCGGAGAACGTCGCCGAGACGCCCCAGATCCGCTACCTCATCGACCCCGAGGAGCAGTTCGAGCTCATCGAGACGATCGAAGCGGACGGGCTCGACGTGGTCGGGTTCTACCACTCGCATCCCACCGGCCCGACGAACCCGAGCGAGACGGACGCCGCGCGGGCGACCTGGCCCGACCACTCGTACGTGATCTGCGCGCTGGACGGCTACCCGTTCGTCGGCTCGTGGCGCTGGCTGGGCGACGAGGAGGGGTTCGAACAGGAGACGGTCTCGGTGCGGAGCGAGAGATAGGATACTTAAAAAACGAACCCCCATCCGAGACGCGCCACCGCTCCGGAACGCGCCGCCGCTCCGGAACGGCCACCTCCGCGCTACTCCTCGTCTCCCTCCGGCGTGGCGTCCGCCCCCTCCGCTCCGGCCTCCCGGCGGTCGCGGACGACGAGGACCGGCCCCACGGAGGCGGCCGCGACCCGTTCGCTCTCGTCGCCGAACACGAACGACCGGAACGAGGGCGCGCGCTCGCCCATCACGACCGCGTCGTGGCCGGGCACCGCGTCGATCAGCGCGTCGAACGGCGAGCCCGCCGCGGCCAACGCCGTGTCGGCGTCGATCCCCGCCTCGCGGAGCCGGTCGGCCGCGGCCTCCAGTCGAGCGGCGGCGACGTCGGCGGCGTCGGAGGCGTCGCCCTCGGCGGGACCGGTTCCCTCGGACGCGCCGGCGTCCGCCGCGTCGGCGGGGGCTTGGTCCTCGGCCGCGAGGAACAGCGTCACGCCGATAGCGCGGCCGCCGACGAGGGCCTCGACGAACGAGAGGACCCGATCGACGTCGACGTCGCCGGAGAGCGACACGAGTACCCGTTCGACCTCGCCGGTCGCCCCGGGGACGGCGAACGCGTCCGCGTCGACCTCGTCGGTCACCCGCTCGATCGTCTGCTCGCGGTCGTGCGTGAACACGAGCCGGTGGTCGGCCGCGCCGCCCGCGCCCCGGAAGTCGTCGTTGATCGACTCCAGCGCGGCCGTCGCGCGCTCCTCGAACTGGAGCCGAGCCTGGTCCGGCGGCGTCTGTTCCGGCAGGACGTGATAGCCGAGCACGGTCACGTCGACCGCGCCGAGCAGCGAGATCAGGCCGGGCGAGACGCTCTCTCCCTCCAGCACCGCGACGGGTACGAGTACGCGTGTCATTTACAGGACCCCCTTGAGTCTCACGTCTCGGGCGTAGTAGAAATACCATCCGGCCGTCACGGCGATGACCGCGGTCCCGACGAGGATCGAGAGCGGGTCCATGAAGGCGATCAGGCCGAAGCTGGCGAGCCCGCCGACGACCGGGACGACGGGACCGCCCGGCACGACGAAGTCCGGGTCGTACCACTCGGGCCGGTCCCGGCGGATGGCGACGAGCGCGACGCACATCAGCCCGTACATGATGAGATGCAGGAAGGAGGCGACCTCGGCGAGCAGCTGCACCTGACCGGTCGCCGCCAGGACGACGACCGGCCCGCCGGCCATCCCGAGCGCCACGTGCGGCGTGCCGTACCGCAGGTTGATCCGGCTCGCCCGGCGCGGGAGGAGCGCGTCCTTCGAGACCCCGTAGATCGCCCGCGAGGTGCTGAGGACCGACGCGTTCGCCGACGACATCGTCGCGAGCAGCCCGCCGACGATGATCACGAGCGCCCCGGCCGGCCCGAGCAGCACCCGGCCGACCTCGACCATCGCGGTCTCGCCGGCCGAAAGCAGCGCGTCCCGCGTGAAGATGTTGGTCGCGACGAAGATGGTCAGCACGTAGAGGACCGTCACGATGACCACGGAGCCCACCATCGCCAGCGGCAGATTCCGCCCGGGATCCTTCATCTCCCCGGCCACGGTCGCGACCTGCGCGAACCCGAGGTAGGAGGTGAACACGAGCGCGGCGACCGAGAGGATCGGCACGGCCTCCCAGACGTCCGCGGCCTGCCCGGGCGGCGTGTCGACGGCGACGAGGCTGAACGCCTCCGACAGGCCGAACCCGAGGAAGGCGACCAGCATCGAGAGGAGTAGCGCGACGATGCCGTTCTGGAGCTTCGCGGCGTTCTCGGTGCCGGTGACGTTCAGGACGGTGAACGCGACCCCGGCGAGGACGGCGAGGGCGGAGACGATCGCGTCCGATCCCGCGCCGACCGAGATCCCGAGCTGCGCGAGCGCGTCGAGCGCGTAGTAGCCGAGCCCGACGAGGTAGAAGGCGGTCGCGAACACCAGCCCGAGCCACAGCGACAGCCCGATTACCGTGCCCGCGAGCGTCCCGAGCCCCCGCGAGATGAAGTAGTAGCCGCCGCCGCTCCGCGGCATCGCCGTCGCCAGCTCCGAGGTCGGGAGCGCGACGAGGAGGGCGATCACCCCGCCGACCGCGAACGAGGCGGCCGCCGCGGTCCCGATCTCCCCGCCGGCGAGGCCGGGGAAGACGAAGATCCCGGCGCCGATCATCGTCCCGATCCCGATCGCGAGGCCGCCCGTCAGGCCGATGGTGCGCTCGAGCTCGGCGTCCCCGGCGATCGTCGCCTCGTCGGTCTCGACGACGGTCTCCGCGACCGGCGCGTCGCCGTCAAGGTTGCGACCGCTCGGCTGGTCGGTCATGTGCCGTCGGTACGGACAGCCGTCGGATAAGTGTGCGCTGCGAGGGACGGCGACGGCGCGCAGTCCGGGCCGGTCAGTCGTCGGCTTCAATCTCGGGCTCGTCGTCGCCGACGTCGATGGCGCAGGAGGCGCTGTAGTCGACGTCGTGGACCGACTCGATGGCGGGGTCGTCGCCGCACACCGGGCAGTCGTCCTGCTTGGGAATCTCGACCTTGTCGAACTCCATCTCGAGCGCGTCGAAGAACAGCATCGAGCCGTCGAGCGACTCGCCCTCGCCGATGACGTGTTTGACCGTCTCGGTCGCCTGCAGGCAGCCGACGGTCCCGGGGAGGACGCCGAGGACGCCGGCGGTCGCGCAGTTCGGGACCATCCCGGCCGGCGGCGCCTCGGGGAACAGACAGCGGTAACACGGCGAGTCGTCGCCGCCCGCGAACGTCGTCACCTGCCCCTCGAACTTGAAGATGGAACCGTGCGAGAAGGGGATCCCGGCGAGCGTGCAGGCGTCGTTGACGAGGTACCGCGTCGCGAAGTTGTCCGTGCCGTCGACGACGAAGTCGTAGCCGTCGATTAGCTCCTCGATGTTGTCGGCGCGCACGCGCAGCTCGTGCTTCCGGACGTCGATGTCGGGGTTGAGCCCCTCGACGAAGTCGGCGGCGGAGTCGACCTTCTTCCGTCCCACGTCGTCGTTCCCGTGGATCACCTGTCGCTGGAGGTTCGACAGCTCCACCTCGTCGTCGTCGGCGATGCCGAGCGTGCCCACGCCGGCGGCGGCGAGGTACTGGATGATCGGCGCGCCGAGGCCGCCGGCGCCGAGCACGAGCACCTCGGCGTCGAGCAGGGCCTTCTGGCCCTCGGGGCCCACGTCGTCCATGATGATGTGTCTGGAGTAGCGGTCGAGCTGCGTCGGGTCGAGATCGAGGTCGCTCATTCGTCGCCCCTTGTGGCTACGAACGCATAAGCCGGCCGCCCACCGGCGCGTACTGCCGGCGTCTCGGAGGTGCGTCTGGGCCGCACGACCGCGGGGTCGGTCTCCGGCGCGCGCGGTTGAACAGCCCCGGTCGCACTCGGGCGCGCGGTGTCGGATTGCCGGCCGTACGAGACCGTGGCCGACGTTGCCGTCGGCGGGCCCCTTTTTGAGCTGGGAGCCGAACGCCGGATATGGCAACGATCAAGCTGCCGGCCGTCCTCGTCGGCGGATCCGCGACCTCGGAGGTCGAGGTCGAGGGCGACACCGTCCGCGAACTGTTCGACAACCACGCCGACGAGCACGGGCCGGAGCTCCGGGACAGCGTGCTCGAAGACGGCGAGATCAAGGAGTTCATCAACGTCTACGTCGAGGGGACGCCCGTCGACGGCGTCGACGCCGAGGTCCCGGCCGACGCGCAGGTCCGCGTCATCCCGGCCGCGAGCGGCGGCCGGTAACCGGCCGGTTTTTGCCGATTCGGCGCGGTACCGTTTATAAATAGTCCTCCCAGAGCGGGATGTCCGCGTACTTGTCGCCGCGGTCGCACAGCATGAACACGACGACGTCGTCGTCGTCGAGCGCGCCCGCTTCGTCGAGGTTCGCCACCACGGCCGCGCCGCCGCCCGCGGACGTGCCCACGACGAACTGGTCGTCGACCCGGAGGTGCTCGCGGACGGTCGCCGCGTCGTGCTGGCCGGGGTCGGCGATCGGCACCTCGTCGTCCAGGTAACGCTCGCGGAGCGCCCGGGCGTGGTCGTACGCGGCCGAGGTCGTGACGTACTCCGTCCGGTCGAGCACCGACTCGTCGTACGTGTCGGGGTGGTAGTGGTCGCCCGACTTGAGGTACTTCAGGCCGTCGATGGCGTGGAGCCGCTCGTCGGGCTCGAAGCCCACGACCTCCACGCCGTCGCTCAGGTCGGTCAGCCCGCGGCCCGTCCCGGTGATCGTCCCCCCGGTGCCGACGCCCGCGACGAAGTGAGTCACGTCGCCGTCGGTCGCCTCGTAGATCTCCCGGGCGGTCGTCCGCTCGTGGGTGCCGGGGTTGTCCGGGTTCTCGTACTGGTTCGGGCGGAAGTACGCCTCGGGGTCGTCGGCGACGATCTCCTCGCAGCGCTCGATGACGGCGTCGTAGCCGAGGTTGGCGTCGACGAAGTGGATCTCCGCGCCCGCGTCCCGGACCGCCGCCACCTTCCCGCCCGCGGCGTTGTCCGGCATCACGATCTCGACGTCGTAGCCGCGCGCGGCCGCGAGCCGGGCCACCTCGCTGCCGGTGTTGCCCGAGGTCGGCTCGATGACGGTGACGCCGGGCTCGAGCGCGCCGCGCTCCTCGGCGCCGTCCAACATCCCCTTCGCGATCCGAGACTTGATCGAGCCGCCGCCGTGCGGGGCGTCGCAGAGGTTGAACCACTCCGCCTTCGCGTACACGTCCGCGTCGGCCTCGAGGTCGAGGTCGAGCTCCACGAGGGGCGTCTCGAAGATCGTCGACTCGTCGACGACGTACTCGCTCATGGGTCCCGTAGAGCGCTCCCTAATAAGAGTCCGACGGAAACGGCGCTCTCGACGCCTATCGCGGTCGTGCGCCGCGATCGCCCGTCCGAGATACGGGAGAAGCCTGCCGGTCACGAAAGGGGTTACGGGGCCGGAGGTCTACCAGTGGCCATGAGTCAACCATCGTGGGACGACGTCGTCGAGACGCCCGACGAGCTCGACGACGAGACCGCCGAGGCGCTCTTGGAGGACGCGACCGAGGTACAGGACATGACCGGTGAGGTCTGCCCGTACCCGCAGGTCGAGGCGAAGAAGGCCATCGCGGGGCTCGCCCCCGGCGACGTGCTCGTCCAGGAGACGGACCACGTCCCGAGCACGGAGAACGTGCCGAAGGCGGTCGGCGACGACGCGACCGCCAAGGTCTGGAAGTCCGGCGACGGCCGTTACCGCATCTTCATGCGGAAGGAGTAACCATGGTCGAGGAACTCACCCCCGAGGAAGTCAACGAGCGCGTCCAGGAGGGCGACGTCCGCGTCATCGACACGCGACCGCCCGAGCAGTTCGAGGAGGGTCACATCCCCGGCGCGATCAACGTGCCGCTGGGCGACCTCCCGTCGATGGTCCCGGACATCGAGTGGGACGACACCGACGTCGTCTGCGCGTGCCCGGTCGGCCAGTCGTCGAAGCAGGCGGCGATGCTGATCAGCAGCTACGAGGGCGTCGAGGACGACGTCGTCGTCGCCAGCATGGCCGGCGGCTACGAGGAGTGGGACTTCGAGCTGGAGACCGGCGCGGCCGCGGACGCGTAGGCCGCTTCGAACGGGACCGAGCGCGACCGTTGATTCGAGTGTCACGTATGCGTATCTCTTTATATTCTGGGGGAATCAACGGTTAACATGGACGCCGCGAAGGCGCGCCGAGAGCTCTACGAGGCGATGAACGAGCCCGGCGAGTTCGACGCGAAGGTCGACCGAGCGCTGGAGCTCGGGGAGCGATTCCTCGACGTCGAGAACGCCCACCTGACCGAGATCCATCCCAACAGCGACTACTGGGAGACCGTCGCCAGCACGGACTCGGACGACGGGGAGTTCCCGCCCGGACTCGTCCTCAACCTCGGAACGACGTACTGTCGGCGGGTCGCCGCCGCCGGCGAAACGGTCGCGCTCCACGACGCTCCCGCGCAGGGCTGGGACGACGACCCCGCCTTCGACGCCCACGAGCTCCGCTGTTACCACGGGAGCCCGATCGTCGTCGACGACGAGCTATACGGGACGGTCTGTTTCGTCTCCGAGAGCGCCCGATCGCGGCCCTTCAGCGACGAGGAGACGCTGTTCGCGGAGCTGATCGCTCGGATGCTCGAACACGAGCTTCAGCGTCAGCGCACCGCGGCCGAGATCGAGCGGTTGGACCGGTTCGCGAGCGTGCTCGCCCACGACCTCCGCAACCCCCTCGGCGTGGCGCAGGGGTACGTCGATTTCGCCCGACGATCCACCGACGACGGGAACCTCGACACGGCGGCGACCGCGCTCGGCCGCATGGAGGAGCTCATCGAAGACGTCCTGACGATGGTCCGGCAGGGCCGGACCGTCGAGTCGGCCGAGGAGGTCAGACTGCCGTCCGTGGCCGAGGGGTGCTGGCGGTCGGTCGTGACCGGGGACGCCGAGCTCCGCGTGGACGCGGACCTCGGGATCAGGGCGGCCCCTGACCGGCTCCGGCGCCTGTTCGAGAACCTCTTCCGAAACAGCGTCGAGCACGGGGGCGACGGGGTGACCGTCCGGGTCGGCGCGCTCGACGACGGGTCAGGGTTCTACGTCGCGGACGACGGACCGGGCATCCCCCCGAGCGAGCGGGACTCCGTCTTCGAGCGGGGCTACTCGTCGGCGGTGGAAGGGAGCGGCCTTGGACTGGCGATCGTCGCGAGCGTCGCGCGGGCGCACGACTGGCAGATATCCGTCACGGACTCCACGGACGGCGGAACGCGGTTCGAGATCAGCGACGTCGTCGTGCTGGATCGGGTGGCGAACTGACCGGGATCGGAGACCGCGCGGCGGGTCCCGATCAAATCGCGCAGCCGACCTCGCGGTACATGTAGTGGGTCATCACGTAGACGCCGAGGATGATCCCCGCGCCGGCGATGAGGGAGTGGACCGACAGCAGCGCGACCCCCGAGAAGAGGTTCGCGATGTTGCAGCCGGCCGCGAGCCGCGAGCCGACGCCCATCAGGAGCCCGCCCGCGGCGTAGTTCGGGACCCGGTTCAGCTTCGGCTTGCGGACCCGGAAGTCGCCGGAGGCGTAGGCGGCGAGGAAGGAACCGACGACGAGCGACGCGATCATCACCATGTCGATGGTCAGCGAGATGTCGCCGTCGCGGAACAGGATGGAGCCCCAGTACTCGACGCTCGCGACGTCGAACCCGGCCCCGGCCAACAGGTAGCCGGCCCAGCGCGCCTCGCTGCCGGTGATCGCCCAGTGGCCGTGCACGTAGAACCAGAGGCTCGCGACGAGCGCCATCGCGACGCCCGCGGTCCGCGCGTCCCACGAGTCGCGGAGCCGGACCGTCAGCGGCCGATCGTCGTTGAGAAGCCCGCGGCCGTATTCCACGGTCCCGTCGGCGATACCGCGCAGCCCGACCGAGACGGCCGAGAGCGTCCGAGAAGCGCCGAGCGGGGCCTGAGCCCGGGTGTCGGCCCCCACCCCGGTCCCGCCGGAGGGGTCGTCGGGGAGCCGGCTCTGCCCCTTCACGAACGCGTACGCGATGGTCCCGAGCGCGACGGCGCCGATCCCGGTGATCGCCGGCGAGAACGGCAGGGAGAGGTACAGCGTCCGTCCCTCGAACGGGTTCAGCGTCTGGAAGTAGTACGTCTCCGCGACGGGGAACGCGAACGCGAAGAGGACGTAGCCGACGAACATGAAGAGGAGGACGAGCCAGAACTGGAGGTATCCCTGTCCGGCCCGATAGAGGGTTCCGGACGCGCAGCCGCCGGCGAGCGTCATCCCGAGCCCGAAGACGAAGCCGCCGAACAGCGAGCCGAGCCCCCACGCGGGCGTCCAGAAGCCGCGGAAGTAGCCGAACGTGGCCTGCACGCTCCAGAAGACGGTCATCACCGCGATCCCGGCGAGCAGCCCCTTCAGCACGCGGGTGTCCTTGAACGCGACGAAGTCACGGAAGGCGCTGACGAAGCAGAACCGGGCCTTCTGTAGCAACACCCCGAACGAGAGCCCGACCGCGACGGAGATCCCGACGTAAGCGACGGGCGACAGCATCATTACCCGAGCCGAGCGTTCCCGCACCTAAAACGTCGCTGAAGACGGTAACGGTGCGCGCTGGTCAGAGGAACGAACAACACTTGCCGCTATTTGACACACGGGGCAACGAAGCGCGCCTCCGGGAGCCCTTTAGGCGCGAGCCGCGTCGTGCGGGTATGAGCGACGACTGCGGCTGCGGAACGAACGACTCGGCGTCGCGCGTGTCCGCCGACGCCGCGCCCCGCCCCGCGAAGGGGAGCGAGCTGGCGAACGACGACCGCCGCAACCCCTTCGCGGACGGGATCGACCGACGCCGACTGCTACAGGCCTCCGGCGCCGTCGGCGCGACGACGGCGCTGGCCGGCTGTTCGGGCGGCGGCGACGGCGGCGACGGCGGCGACGCCGCGCCGACGATGTTCGTCTTCAACAACGGGGACCGGACGCTGAGCGTCATCGACGCGGAGACGGACGAGCTGCTCACCACCGCGTTCCTCGGCACGACCGCCTCCTTCCCGGCCAACCAGTACTCGACGGGCATCGACGACGAGCACGACGTGCTCTGGCTGAACGTCTCCGGCGGCGTCCGCGCGTTCGACCAGCGCACGCTCGAGGAGCTCGCCTTCGTCGAGACGGGGTACGGCCCGAACTACCCGAACGTGACCCCCGACGGCGAGCACCTCCTGATCGCCTCCGGCGGGACGACCGGGATGGCCCCCGATGGCGAGGAGGCCCACGCCATCTTCCGCGTCGACGCGGACCGCGACAGCGACACGTTCGGCGAGGTGACCGACGAGATCGAGACCGGCTACGTCGGCCCCTGCGACATGACGCTCGGGCCGAACGGCGACTACGCGTTCGTCGTCGACGTCGCCGACGAGGCGGTCCGCGTGATGAGCGTCGATCCCTTCGAGACGGTGAACCGGGTCGACGCCGGCGAGCCGGTCACCGAGGGGAACGTCCTCCCGTTCATGTGCACCGCCTCCTTCGACGGGGAGCTCCTCCTCGTCGAGAACGGCGAGGGGACGCTCGGCGGCGACCCCGAGGTGCCCCGCGAGGGCTCCGAGAGCGTCTGGGACATCTCCGACCCCGAGAACCCGGAGGAGATCGCCAAGGTCACCCGCGACGACGGGCTGCCGGGCGCGCCGATCACGAGCGAGGTCGCCCCCGACAACACCGCGGCGTACCTCTTCATCCCCGGCGAGGGCGTCGGCGTGATCGACCTCGAGGCGAACGAGTACGCGACGACGCTCGACGTCGGCGGCAGCAGCATCGCCGGCGCGTGGGGGCCGAACCGCGAGAAGCTGTACGTCCCCGTGCAGGACGCGAACCAGGTCGCCGTGATCGAACACGCGAGCCGCGAGGTCGTCGCGACCCTCGAGGCGGGCGAGGCACCCACGGGCGCGGTCGCCGGAACGGTCCGACCCGAGGAGGACGCGGTGTCGAGCATCCAGGCGTCGCTCGCCTCGCTCGGCATCACCTTCGGCGAGATGGAGGCGTCGTGGTGCATGGACGACCACTGCTACTGCGGGTAGATGGCCCCCGATAGCACGCCGGACGACCGGGAGGTCGACTTCGGCCGGGGCGACGCTGAAGCGCCGGACGAATCCGATGAGTCGGACTCGGCGTCGACCCGGCGCGGGCTCCTCCGGGCCGCGGCGGGGGCGACGGTCGCCGGCGCGGCGAGCACGGCCGGCTGTCTCGGCGTCACGACGCCGGCGGACGTCGCCGCGCGGAACGAGGTCAGCGGGAACGTCGCCCACTTCGTCGGGCCGAGCTGGCTCGCCGACAACCGCGAGGACGTGGTCGTCCTCGACGCGCGCAACGTCGAACGGTTCCGCAAAGAGCGGATCTACGGCGCTCGGCGCGTGCCGTTCGACGCGATCACGAGCCGGCGGTCGACCGACGCGGGCCTGGCCCCGGACGCCGAGGCGATCGCCGACGCGTTCGCCGAGGTCGGCGTGTCGCCCGACGACGACGTGCTCGTCTACGGCGCGAGCGTCGGGTCGCGAGTCACCCGGACGGCGTTCGCGCTCGCGGCGCTGGGTCACGAGGGCGATATCAAAGCCCTCAACGGCGGCCTCTCCGGCTGGAACGGCCGGCTCGGGACGGGCTCGCGCGGCCGGGTCGAGGCGGCCGAGTACGAGCCCGACCCCGCCGAGTCGGCGTGGGTCACCCGCGAGTGGCTCGCCGACCGGGTCGGGACGTTCAACGGAGAGGGCCCCGGCCTCGTCGACGTGCGCGTCCCGGAGGCGTACCTCGGTGCGCCAGCCTCCGACGCCCTGAACCCCGACAACGACCGCCACGGGCACCTCCCCGGCGCGATCGGCGTCCACTGGGTCGGCAACGTCGCCGGCCGCCGGATGACCGAACCGGGGCGCCTCGTGCAGCTGTACGAGGGCCGGGCGGAGCTCGATCGCGCGGGCACCGTGGTCGTCTACGGCGACGACAACGTCGACCCCACGTCGACGTGGCTCACGCTGCGGGCGATCGGGTTCGAGGACGTGCGCGTGTACGACGGCGGCTTCGGCGAGTGGGCGAACGTCGAGGGCGACCGCGGCCGGTACCCCGTCGAGACCAAGACCAGCGTCGTGGTCGAGACGGAGGGGAGCGTCGGCGGTGGCGACGGCGGCGGCGACTTCTCCTGTACGGGATGACGGGCGGCGGACGGGCCGAGCGCGACGACGCTGGCGACGCCGGTAGCCCGCCCGCCAGCGTCGTCGCGGTCCCCTGCGAGGGCGACGACGTCCTCGCGCTGTTCGCGCTCGCCGACGGCGAGCCGCTCGGCGAGGTCCCGGTCGGCAGCCACCCGGTCCACGCGACGACCCGCGGGGGCCGGACGTTCGTGGCGACGATGGGCGACCGCGCGGTCACCGCGGTGGACGCGGACGGCGCCGTCTCCCGAATCGAGACGGGCGTGCTCGGTCCCTCTCACTTCGCGGCCGCGAACGGCGAGCTGTTCGTCTCCTGTACCGGCGGCGACGCGCTCGCCGTCGTCGATCCCGAGACGCTGACGCTCGCCGCCCGCGTGGCGGTCGGCGCGGAGCCCCACGAGGTCGCGGTCGCCCCCGACGAGCGCCGGCTCTACGCCGGCAGCCGCCGAGAGGGCGTCGTCGACGTCGTGGACCCGGCGGCCCGCGAACGGCTCGGCGCCGTCGACGTCGGCCCCGACGCCCGCGTACAGGGCGTCGCGGTCGGCCCCGAGGGAGCCCGCGGCTACGCCGTCGATCAGGCGGGCGCCCGGGTCGTGGCGTTCGACGCGGAAGGGATCGACGGGAGGGGAGGGGACGACGATACGGAGGCGGCGGGCGAGCCGGACGACGCCTCCGCAGACCCCGTCCTCGGCGAGGCCGCGGTCGGCGCGGACCCGTACGACCTCGTCGTCACCGGCGACCGGGTGTTCGTCCCCGGCCGCGAGGGCGGCGTCGTCCACGAGTTCGACCGCGACCTCGGGCTCGCGGCGGTCCACGAGGGGTTCGCCCGCCCCGTCGACCTGTTCCGGATCGGCGGCGAACGGTGGGTTCTCGACGCCGGCGACGACCGACTCCGATCGCTCGGGGGGTCGGTCGTCGAGACGCCGGCGCCAGGGCTCGTCGCGACTCGCGCCGGCGACCGACTGGTCGTCTCGCACTACGACGACGACCGGATCTCGCTCGTCGACGTCGCCGACGGGACGGTCTGGACGGCGGAGACGCCGGCGTACCCCTTCGGCTCCGTCGTCGTCTGAGGCCGGTTCGGGCTTCGGCGGCCGCGGCCCCGCGGCCCGTGAGGCTGACGGTCCGCCCCGTCACAGACGGCGGGGATCGCTGCCGGAGCCCGCGGAGCCATGCCCCGAACAGCCGTCCCCGAGGTATGAAGGTCGCCTACGTCTTCGCGACGGCCGGACAGACCATCGACTACGTGCTCGGGGACATGATCCTCCCGCAGTTGGAGGCCGAGGCCCACGGCGCCGACGTGGTCGGGATGTTCTTCTTCCACGACAACACCTACGCGCTCCGCGAGGACGACCCGCTGGGCCAGCGGCTCGCCGACGTGGCGGCCGAGCGGGAGCTCCTCCTCATGCTTTGCGACCAGTGCGCGACCCGCCGCGGGCTCGCCGAGTTCGACCACACCGACGAGCACGGGCGCGACCACTACGAGCCGACGGACACGGTCGAGGGCGCGACGGTCGGCTGCTTCCCCGACCTCTACGCGGCGCTCGGCGAGGTCGGCGTCGACCACGTGATCACGCTGTGAGTGGGAGCGGGAGCGGTCCGGAACGCTCCGCTTAAATCTCGAAGTCGGGCGTGTCGAACGCGCCCTCGTCGTCGTCGACGTCGTACCCCTCGATCGCGGTGAGCGCGACGTCGAGCGTCGTCTCGACGTCCCACCGTCCCGTGTTGATCGCGAGGTCGTAGATGGAGCGGTCGGACAGGTCGATCCCGTAGTACGACTGGTAGCGCTTCTCCTCGATCACTTCCCGGACCTGCATCTCGGAGGTCATCTCCTCGCGGTCGAGCGTCCGGTCGGCGCGCACCTCGTCGGGGGCGTCGAGCCAGATCCGGACGTCGGCGCGGTTCCCGGCGATCCACCCGGCGAGCCGCGACTCCAGGATGAACGCCTTGTTGGCGGCGCCCCACTTCTCCGCGATCCGGCGGAGCCGCCGGTCGAGCGCGCGGTCGATCTCCTCGGACTCGCCGGTCTTCGCGATCAGCTGCGAGAGGCTCATGTCGCGCTCGGCGGCGATCTCGCGGAACAGCTCCCCGCCGGAGACGTAGCCGCAGTCGAGCGCCTCCGCCAGCCCCTCGACCAGCGTCGTCGCGCCGCAGCCCGGCGGCCCCGAGACGGTGACGAACAGGTTGCGGTCAATCTCCCGCTCCGTCGCCGACGAGGTTCCACTCATACGTCCGGCGCCACGGTCGGATCCCGGATAAACGGGCCGGTTCGCGTACCCCGACGAAGCGGTCGCGGCCCCGTCGACGCGACCGGACCGACACAACCGATATCCCTCCGCGCGCCCACGTACGCGGTAGTGAGCGAACTCACGGAACGCGGCGCGGAGCGCCCGTCGGCGCGGACGCTCCTCCGCGAGGCACTCGCCGGTAATGATGCCCCCTCCGTCGAGTTCGACCCGGAGACGGTGCCGCTCCCGGACGCCCACGTGCTCGACCGGCTCTCGCCGCCGGTCCGCCGCTGGTGGGTCTCGGAGTTCGGCGCGTACGTCGGCGAGAACGGCGGCTTCTTCACCCCGCCGCAGCGCGAGGCGATCCCCCACGTCGACGAGGGGCGGAACTGCCTCGTCGCCGCGCCGACCGGCAGCGGGAAGACGCTCGCCTCCTTCACCGCCGTGCTCGACGACCTCTTCGCCCGCGAGCGGGCCGGGGAGCTGGAGAACTCCGTCTACTGCCTCTACGTCTCGCCGCTGAAGTCGCTCGCGAACGACATCGAGCGCAACCTGGAGGCCCCGATCGAGGGGATCGCGGCGGAGGCGGCGTCCGAGTGCGACGCGGTCGGCGATCCCCAGCCCGGCGTCCGACAGGCGATCCGCCACGGCGACACGAGCAAGGCGGACCGGCAGGCGATGCTGGATGAGACCCCCCACGTGCTCAACACCACGCCGGAGACGCTGGCGATCCTGCTCAACTCCCCGAAGTTCAAGGAGAAGCTCCGGACCGTCGAGTACGTCGTCGTCGACGAGATCCACTCGCTGGCGGCGAACAAGCGCGGCACCCACCTCGCCGTCTCGCTGGAGCGGCTGACGGATCTGGCCGACGGCTCCCCGACGCGGATCGGCTGCTCGGCGACGGTCGAGCCGCTCGACGAGGTCGCCGAGTTCCTCGTGGGCCGCGAACGGGTCTCCGGAGAGGTCGGCGACGAGTCGGGCCTCGAACCGCGGCCGTACGAGCTGGTGGACGAGCGCTTCGTCCGGGAGTTCGACCTGGAACTCCGCACCCCGGCGGCCGACCTGATCCACACCCCGCGCTCCACCGTCACCGACCGCTTTTATCAATCCCTCCGCGAGCTGATCGAGTCCCACGAGAACACGCTGGTGTTCACGAACTCCCGGTCGGGCGCCGAACGCACCCTCCAGGAGCTCCGCGAGCGGTTCGGCTACGACGAGTCGGACTCGGGCTGCCACCACGGGAGCCTCGGCGAGGGCCAGCGCACCCGGATCGAGGAGGGGCTGAAGGAGGGCTCGCTCGACGTGGTGACCACGTCGACGAGCCTGGAGCTCGGCATCGACATGCCGCACCTCGACCTGGTGGTGCAGGTCGGCTCGCCGAAGTCGGTCGCGGCGCTGCTCCAGCGCGTCGGCCGCGCGGGCCACAGCCCCGGCGAGACCGTCGAGGGGCGGGTGTTCGCGCTCGACCGCGACGAGCTGGTCGAGTGCGCGGCGATGCTCGCCCGCGCCGAGGACGGCTTCGTCGACCGCGTCTTCCTCCCGGAGGGCGCCTACGACGTGGCCGCCCAGCACGTCTACGGGATGGCGATAAACCGGATCCGCCCCGACCGCGAGGTCCGGGAGACGCTCCGGCGAGCGCACCCGTACCGCGACTTCGGCGAGGACGAGTACGAGCGGCTCATGCGGTACCTCACGGCCGACTACGAGGGGCTCGAAGACCGCAACGTCTACCCGAAGGTGTGGCGCGACGAGAACGACCCCCCGGGCGGAAAGCACCACCACGAGGAGCATCCCGTCGGCGAAACCCTCGTCGGGAAGCGCGGCCGGCTGGCGCGGGTCATTTATATGACCAACGTCGGGACCATCCCGGACTCGTTCAGCTGTCAGGTGCTCACGCGCGACGGCGAGCCGGTCGGGACGCTCGACGAGAGCTACCTCGACACGCTCGACCCCGGCGACGTGTTCGCGCTGGGCGGCGAGCGGTTCGCCTTCCGGTACCGCCGCGGCTCGAAGGTGTACGTCGACCGGACGAGCGAGCGCCCGACGGTCCCCTCGTGGTACTCCGAGCGGCTGCCGCTCTCCTACGACCTCGCCCGCGAGGTGCTGGCGTTCCAGGGAGAGCTGCTCGACCGCCTCTCCGGCGGCGGGCCGCCCGCGGTCCGCGCCTGGCTCCGGGATTTTCCCCTCGACGGGAACGCGGTCCGAGCGATCGCCCGGATGTACGACGAACAGGTGGCGTACGCGGGCGAACGGAGCGTTCCCACCCCCTCGCGGCTCGTCGTGGAGGAGGAGCTCGACCGCGCCGAGTACAAGCGCCGGTTCTACGTCCACGCCAACTACGGCCGGCGGTTCAACGACGGCCTCTCGCGGCTCGTCGCCGCCGCGGTCGCGAACCGGACGGACGCCAACGTCGCGGTCGCGGTCGCCGACCGCGGCTTCTCGCTCGCGCTTCCGCTGAACCGCAAGGTCGACGTCGCCGGGGTCCTCCGCGAGCTTGACCCCGAGACGGTGCGCGAGGACCTCCGCGAGGCGGTGCGGGGGACCGACCTTCTCCAGCGCTACTTCCGGATCAACGCGGCGCGCTCGCTCCTCATCTTAAAGCGGTACAAGGGGTACGAGAAGACGGCGGCCGAACAGCAGGTGTCGGCCGAGATGCTGCTGTCGTTCGCCGAGGAGCTCGAGGAGTTCGCCGTCACCGAGGAGACGTACCGCGAGCTGTTGGAGGACCGGCTCGACCTCGCCGGGATCCGCGAGGTGCTCTCGGGGGTCACCGACGGCGACGTCGACGTGGTCCACCACACGGTCGACTCGCCGACCCCGATATCCTTCGGGCTCGCGACGCTCGTCGACTCCGACACGGTGCTCGCCGACGACGAGTCGGCGGTGCTCCGGGAGTTCCACGCCCGCGTCACGGAGTCGATCGAGGAGGACGAGTGAGAGCCGACCGGAGGACGAGTGAGAGGCGATGACGGCGCGTCCACCGCTCACGGCCGCGGCGGCTCGGAGGGGATCACGTCCGGGAGGCCGTCGAGGAGCAGGGTGGTGTAGTAGAGGAAGACCGCGAGCGCCGCGACGGAGAGGAGCAGGAGGAAAAGCAGGATCATGCGCTCGTCGCTCCGGACGACGGCGCTTCCGTCGGCGACGAACCGCGCGAGGGACCGGTCCGTTGGCATCGAGGC
>SDGW01000243.1_pt1 | contig 23170 bp, 20 predicted proteins | sample 2873831 | NCBI WGS metagenome assembly SDGW01 (sample SAMN08132700, study PRJNA421101) | hypersaline lake metagenome | isolation source: celular fraction 0.22 microns magnesium sulfate-rich crust from ephemeral... | place: Spain: Penahueca Lagoon, Toledo | collected 2011-07
CGCCCCCGCGGAGAAGGCCATGTAACAGCCGATACCGATGACGACGGTGGTGCCGACGAACTCCCGGCGCGTCGTGTTCTCACCCAGTGAGGGGCGGGGAATCGCCCCCGAGTGGTCGAAATCGAGCAGGGCCCCCTCGCTCTGTGAGACGGCGAACCAGGCGACCAGTTTGGGATAGAAGTACCGCCCGATGACGCCGCTGACCCAGAACGCGAGGATGGGTGAGACGAGCCACCAGACGACGATTTCGAGCATCAGGCCGGCGTTGAGCGTCCCTTTCGCGAGTCCCAGCCCGGCGATGGCACCCACTGCAGTCATCGACGTCGATGCGGGGACGCCGACCACGTTCGAGAGGAACAGCGCGACCCCGATGAAAAACAGCACGACGATGCTGATAAGCGGTGAGAACTGCGTGGCCACGAGATTGCTCCCGAGATTCTTGACGACGGCGGGGCCCACGATGAGCCCGCCGGCCATCGCGAACACTGTCATCAGTGCCGCCGCCGAGAATTTGGTGAGGGTGTTCGACCCGACGGCCGGCCCGAACGCGACCCCCGTCGAGGAGCCCCCGATGTTGAAGCCGACGAAGATGGCGACGATGACGCCCAGCGCAAAGAGAACCTCGACCATACAGGTCCGAGACCGTGGCGCCGTTAAAGATTACCGCCTTCGTGTCTCTGTGCAGCGAGTGAGCAGGCCACAGCGGGCTACGCCCCGTCGCCGTCCGCCGACTCCGCCTCGGCGTCTGCCAGCCGCTCGCGCTTCTCGGCCGCGGTCTCCTCGACCTCGCTTGCGGTCTCCTTTGCCGCCTCGACCTCGTCGGTGACGGACTCGGCCGTTTGCTTCGCGTCGCTGGTCTTGTCCTTGACCTCGCTTGTCTTGTCTTTTACTTCAGCCGTCTTGTCCTTGACCTCGGTCGTCTTGTCCCTGGCCTCGCTCGTCTTGTCTTTCGCCTCGCTCGTCTTGTCCTTCGCCTCGGTAACGGTCTCGACGGCGTCGTCGTCGCCGGTCTGTGCCGCGGTCTGTTCGACCTCTTCGGCGGACTTCTCGACGTCTTCTGCCGACCGTTCGACGTCCTCGGCGGACTGCTCGACCTCTTCGGCGGTCTGTTCGACCTCTTCGACGGTCTGCTCGACGTCCTCGGCGGCCTCGTCGACGGTCTCGACGGCCGTCTCGACTTCGTCGGCGGTCGACTCCAGCTCCTCGGCGGTCTGTTCGAGCTGTTCGGCGGCCTCCTCGAGTTCGGCGGCCTTGGTCGCGACGTCCTCGTTCGAGCGTTCGAGCACGTCCGCCAGCACGAGGAACTGCAGGATGCCGACGACGACGTACGCCGAGATAGCGACGCTCGCGGCGGTCGTGATGACCGACGCGGTGGCCCCGGTGACCGGAACGAGTCCGAAGGCGACGACCCCCCAGGCGAGCGCCAGCCCGATGGCGACGACGGTGACGGCCTGTTCGAACAGGCGATACTTCTTTTCGTGCGGGCCGAACATCACGGCCTCCAGCCGGCGAGCGAGCGGGGTGAGAATCAGGATTCCAGCGGACATGGTAGGGAATTCTTGTCGGGCCGGATAAGGGTGTGGGCTGGGCCGCGTGGCCAGACGGCGCCGCCGGGACCGACACCCTTTCGACGGGCCCCGCCCCACTCCCGGCCATGTTCCCGACGTTCGAGGTCGTGCCGGCGGTCGATATGCAGGACGGACAGGTGGTCCAGCTGGTCGGTGGCGAGCGGGGCACCGAGAAGACCTACGGCGACCCCGTGGCGGCGGCCGAGCGGTGGGTCGAGGCCGGCGCCCGGACGCTGCACCTGGTCGACCTCGACGGCGCCTTCGAGGGAGAACGGGAGAACGCCGACGCCATCGACGCGGTCCTCGAGGCGGTCGACGACGACGTCGACGTGCAACTCGGCGGGGGCATCCGCACCGCGGAGGACGCCATCTCCCTGCTGGAGCGGGGCGTCGACCGCGTGATTCTGGGGACCGCGGCCGTCGAGAACCCCGATATCGTCGCCGAGATAAGCGACGAGTACGCCGACAGCGTCCTCGTCAGCCTCGACGCGAAAGACGGCGAAGTCGTCGTCTCCGGCTGGACCGAGGGCACGGGGCTGGACCCGGCCGAGGCCGCACAGCGCTACGCCGACCTGGGCGCCGCCGGGATTCTCTTTACCGACGTGGACGTCGAGGGCCAGCTGGAGGGGGTCCGCACCGAGCCCGTCGCGCGGCTGGTCGAGTCCGTCGACATCCCCGTCGTCGCCAGCGGCGGCGTCGCGACCATCGAGGACGTGCTGGCGCTGGAAGACGCGGGCGCTGCGGCCGTCGTCGTCGGCAGCGCGCTGTACGAGGGCGAGTTCACGCTGGACGCGGCACAGAACGCCGTCGACGAGCGGTAGCCAGCTTTCCTCACCCCTCGTAGAGCGTCACCGACTGCGCGCCGTACCCCTCGTAGAACGGGCCGATGCCGCCGCCGGCGTTCCCCGCGGCGAGGCGACCGTCGGGGGTCTCGAAGACGAGACTGTTCTCCATCGGGAAGTCGTTCGTGGGGTCGCCGACGAGGTTCTGGCGCACGTCGACGACGGGGACCCGTTCGTATCGCCGTTCGTCGTCCTCGTCGAGCGTCGCCAGTGTCACGTCGGCGAGCAGCTCGCGACCGGCGGCCCGGTGGAGCGCGGCGTTGGTCGCGGCGGTCCGGAGGTGGTCGTACGTCGCCGGGAGCTCGTCCGGGTCGGTGACGTAGCGGTCCTCGCCCATCGGCCAGAAGTTGGCGACGGCGTTGCCGAAGAAGCCGCCGGCGACCTCCCGCTGGGCGAAGGTGAGCGCGTACTCCCGGCCGTGCCGACCGGCGAGGATGGCGTGGGCGCCAAGCACCCCGGTCGTCTCGTCGACGACGACCGTGACCGGGGGCGTGGCGTCCCAGGTGCGAACCACGTCCGCACAGGCCGTCCAGTCGGGCTCCGTCTCCGAGGACAGCGGCGAGACGGCGAGCAGGTAGACGAAGACGCCGCGGTCCCGGGCGGCGACGAGCGCCGCTTCGAGGTTCGCGAGTTCCGGTTCGGGGAGAACGAGAAACGCCTCGCGCCGGGCGTCGGCCAGATACCGCCGGATACGCTTGCGGACCGTCGCGCGGGAGTGGACGACCTCGACCGCGGCGCCGTCGTCGTCTGGCGAGGTGTACAGCGATTCGATGCCGGCCTGGAGCTCGTCCAGCCGCTCGGTGAACGACCCCAGTGCCTCCTCGGGCGGGCGCGCCCGGATGACGGTCGGGCTGGCGGTCTCGTCGATAGTGACCAGCCCCCGGTCGGCAAGAGCCTCGGCGAGTTCGTAGACGTACCCCTGTGAGACGTCGGCCGCCCGCGAGACCTCGCCGGTGGTCGCCGCGCCGGACCGGAGGACGGCCAGATAGGCGTCGACTTCCTTCGCCGAGAGGCCGAAGGCACCGAGATGGTCCCGCAATGCGTCTCCAGACATGGCCGAGTATTGTGATAGAATATACAAAATATTTTTCCCGCACTGCGCAGACCATCACGTATGAGCGAGGCGGCCGCCACGCAGGCACCCGACACGGAGGCCGACGGCGAGCCCGACCGGTCGGGCCGGCGCTGGTGGACGGTCGCCGTCTTCGCGTACATCACGCTGGAGGGCGCCGGGCTGCAGATGCGCGGCGCTGTCATCCCGGCGCTTCGGCGGACCTTCGACGCGCCCGAGTGGCAGCTGGGGCTGGTCGCGCCCGCGGGCACCGTCGGCTACGTGCTGGCCGTGGTCGTCGTCGGCGCCGTTGCGGGCCGGCTCGACACCCGCTGGCTCCTCCTCGTGGGTATCGTCGGCACCGGCGCCGGGATCCTGGTGATGGGTGTGGCGCCCTCCTTCGCGCTCTTTCTGGCGGCGCTGCTGGGCCGCGGGCTCTTTACCGGCGTCGGCCGGGGGACCGACCGGCCGCTGCTCTCGCATCTCTACCCCACCCAGCGCGGGCGAATCTTCGGCTTCTACGATATGATGTGGGCCGTCGGCGCGACGGCCGGCCCCCTGCTGGTCGCGGCCGCCGTCGCCGCCGGGAACTGGCGGCTGGCCTACTACGCGCTCGCGCTCGCGTTCGTCCCGGTCGTCGTGCTCGCGCTCTGGCTGCCGACGCCGGACATCGAGGGCGGCGACGACCCGCTCGACTGGGCCGAGCTGCGCCGCATCACCCGCCAGCCGGCGGTCCTGACGATGGCCGTGGCGCTCTTTTGCTCGACGGGCTTCGAGGGCGGGCTGTTCACGTGGGTGACGACCTACGCGCAGGGACGGCTGCCCAGTTCGCTCGCGACGGCGTCGCTGTCGGTCATGCTCGCGGCCTACATCCCCGGCCGCTTTGCCTCGGGCTGGCTCTCCGAACGGCTCGGCTACGTCCGCCTGGCCGTCGGACTGGTCGGACTGACGATTCCGGCCTTCGTCTATACGTTCTTCCTCGCGGAGGGGTACGGCCTGCTCGTCGGCCTCTTTTGTATCGGGCTGGCGCTCTCGGGGATGTACCCGACCCTGCTGGCCTACGCCACCGAGGCCGTCCCCGAACACAGCGCGCCGGTCAACGCGACCGCCGCCGTCACGAGCGCCGCCGGCATCGCCGTCGTCCCCGCCGCGATGGGCTTTGTCATCAGCGACACGGGCGTCACCGGGGCGATGCAGCTGCTCGCACTCCCGCTGGCCCTGCTCGCCGCGGTCCTGTCGTTTGCGTTGTACCGGGCCGTCCAGTGAGGTGCTGTGTGTCCGTCAGCCGACGGTCAGCCGGTGCCAAGCCATTTAGACGTGCTTGCCATAGTCACACGTATAGATGTACGACGACGTTCTGCTTCCGTTCGACGGGAGTGATGGGGCAGCGGCGGCGCTGCACCACGCCGCCGAGATCGCTCACTGGGCCGACGCGACGATTCATCTCCTGTTCGTCGCGGACACGACACGAGAGAGCGTCACCGTCGTGGAAACGGAGGTCGTCGACGCCCTCGTCCAGGAGGGCGAGGACGTGCTCGAGGACGCGGCAGAGACGTTGCGCACGCTCGGTGCGGACCACGATACCGACGTCGTCCAGGGGAATCCGGCGTCGACGATTGTCGAGTACGCCGAGCGGTACGACCACGACCTGATCGTGATGCCGACGCACGGTCGGACAGGGATATCACGATACCTTCTCGGGAGCGTCACCGAGAAGGTCGTTCGCCTGGCGTCTGTCCCAGTGCTCTCGGCCCGGATGCAGCCCGACGAGCAGCTGGCGTTCCCCTACGAGGATATCCTGATACCCACGGATGGGAGTGCCAGTGCCGCTCGTGCCGCCGAGTACGGGGTCTCCCTTGCAGCGGCACTCGATGCGACCGTACACGTGGTATCCGTCGTCGAGACGCAGTCACTCGGTGTGGACGTTCGTTCGACGGTATCCGACGAGGGACGTGAGCAGGCGGCGACCGAGGCCGTCGAGGCTGTCGCGTCCGAGGCAGCGACACAGGGGGTTACGGACACTGTCAGCCACATCGAACACGGGACACCGCTCTCGAAGATACTCGATACTATCGACTCGGCGGCCATCGACGCCGTCGTGATGGGAACGACGGGCAAACGCGGGACCGAGCGAATCCTGCTTGGCAGCGTCACTGAAAAGACCGTGCGCGCTGCGCCGGTTCCAGTCATCACAGTGAGACACGACGAGGACGCGAGCTAGCCGCGCTCACTGGGACCCACGTCGTGGGCCCGCTCGACGGCCGCCACCAGTTTCTCGCGGTCGTCACAGCCGACGAGATGGGAGGCACAGTCACAGTCAGAACAGCCGAAGTCGGGGACGGCACCGCCCACAGCGTCGACCAGTCGCCCGGCGACGGCACACTCGATGTCCGCAGCAGTCGTCACGACAGTCCCGACGCTGGTCGCGTCGTCACCGAGCAGATAATCGATATGCCAGTGGCGGGCGCCGTTCTCGCCGCTCGCGACGGCGCGGTGGCGCTCGACGCGGGAAAAGCCGCCGGTGCCGAGTGCGCTGCCGGTGTAGGCGTACCAGCCCGCGGGGAAGGCGATATCGCCCAGCGCGCCCACCTCGATTGAGCCGTCGCTTTCGCGTTCGAGGACGAGCGTGTACGTCCCGCCGTTTGCCATTTAGCCCGTAATCGTCGGGTCGGCAGCGAACTGGTCGTACCCGTCGATACGGAACTCACGGGAGTCCGTACAGCCCTCGTTGTCGGCGGCGAGGTCGCCCACGAGCCAGTTAAAGGCCTGCTGGAAGTCGGCGTAGGGGGCGTCCTCGAAGCGGTCGAGGACGGCCTCGGCGGTGAGGTCCTCGTCGTACGCCTCGGCGAAGGCGGCGACGTTCTCCGCGGCGGTCTGTGCGAGGTCGGCGTCGGTCTCCTCGCCGAAGCCGGCGGCGAGTTCGTCGGTGAGGTCGGACATACGCGGCGTTACCGGCTGGAGCCACCTATTCGTTCTGGAAGCGGGAAACTTCCGGTTCGCCGTGTCCCACGGCCGTTTCCAAATCCTTTTGCGCTGATTCGGCCTAGCCGCTCGTAGAACGCATGGTGACCGAGCCCGCAGGCGGTCTGACACGAGCCATCGACCGGGTTCGGGGCCAGCGGGCCGTCGTCTGGGCGGTCATCACGAGCACCTTCTTCATCGGCTTCGGCGGTGGCGTCGTCTACCCCATCCTGCCGAACCTCGGTGCCGTACTGGGGATTTCCCCGTTTCTCGTCGGCCTGATTCTCTCCGCCAACCGGTTCTCGCGGCTGGTCGCGAACGCGCCGGCGGGCGGGCTGGTCGACCGCTTTGGCACGCGGACGCCCTTCGTCGTCGGCATGGGAATCCAGGCGGTCGCGACCGCCGGCTACGTCGTCGCGATGGTCGCGCCCGCCCCCGAGGCGTGGTTCATGGCCGCCCGCATCGGCTGGGGCGTCGGGAGCGCACTCGTCTTCGCGACGGCCTACACCATCGCCTCGGACGTCAGCGACGGCGGCTCGCGGGGCGCGAACATGGGGCTCATCCGCGGCGGCGTCCTCTTTGGCTTCCCGACGGGCGTGGTCATCGGCGGCGTCGTGAGCGAGGTCGCCGGCACGGTCACGGCCTTTAGCGTCGCCGCGGCCTTCGCCGTCCTCGCCAGCGCCGTGGCGTACTTGACCGTCCCGGAGACCCACGTCGAGAGCGACGCGAACCAGTCGGTCACGCCCTGGGACGTCAACACCAGCCTGCCGGCGCTGACCGTCGGCGCGGTGAACTTCGCCGTCTTCTTCGTCTACATCGGGGCCTTCTTCGCCACGCTCGTCCTCTTCCTCGGCCAGGCCCAGCTGCGGGTGTTCGGCTTCGACGCGCAGGGCTCGTCGGGCATCTTCATGGGCGTCACCGTCGTCGCCGCTGGCCTCTCGATGTACGCCGGCGGGGCCATCAGCGACCGCCGGGGGTCGCGGGTCCCGACGCTGCTCGTCTTCCTGGTCGCCACGTCGGTGGGCTTCGCACTCCTGGCCGTCACCGAGAGCGTCCCCGTCCTCGTCGTCGCCTGCCTGCTAATCGGCGGCGGACAGGGCGGGTCGAGCGGGCCGCTGATGGCGCTGCTGGGCGACCTCGTTCCCGACGCCCAGATGGGCCGCGCCGTCGGAACGAACAACGTGCTGGGTGACCTCGGCGGGGGCTTTGGCCCCATCGTCACGCTCCCGCTGGTCGACGCCGTCGGCTTCGACCCCATCTACGTCGCCTGTGCGGCCCTCCCGCTACTGGCCGGGCTGGTCCTGCTGGCCGGCGTTCGCCGGGAGACCGGGGAGTTCGTCCCGCGAGTCGACTCCTGACTACGGCTCGAATGTCGGCCCGACATTCATGTACGCTGACGGCTAACACTGGAGTATGCGCGCCCTCCGACACAGCCCGACGGTCGTTACCCTGGCGCTCGTCCTCGCTGTCTTTGCCTGCCAGCAGGTCGCGGGGACGCTCGGCTGGCGGGGGCTGTTCGCGCTGTCGAACCCGCTGTTTTCCCGGCCCTGGACGGTGGTGACGAGCGTCTACGCCCACGCGAGCGTCTCGCATCTGGTCGCCAACGCCGCCGCGTTAGCGCTTGGCGGGCTGCTCGTCGAGCGGCTGACGACGAACGCGCGCTTTCACGCCTTCTTCGTCTCCGTGGGCTCGCTCGCGGGCGTGACACAGGTGGCCCTCGTCGGCGTCGTCGGTCCGCTCGTTCCGGGGATGCCCGGGCAGGTCGCCGTGCTGGGCGCGAGCGGGGCCATCCTGGGGCTGTACGGCTATCTGCTCGGGGCGAACCGGGTCACGGAGCTGCTCGTGGGCGGCATCGAGCTGGAACCGCGGTTCCAGCTCGCGCTCGGTGTCCTGCTTGCCGGGCTGATAACCGTGGTGACGGCCAACCCCGGCGCGGCGCTCATCGCCCATTTCACCGGCCTCCTGCTCGGATTTCTCGCCGGGCGAGCACACCTGCTGGCGCCGGGAGAGAACAGCCAGAAGCGCCGACCCGCGGTAGAGTGAAACCGCGGCTCCGCGGGTCACTTCGCTCGCGCCTACGCCGCTCACTACCGAGGTGGCCACTCCGTTCCCACCTCGCTTTCCCCGCGTCGCTTCGAGGAAGCTCGCTGACTCACGGCGCTTGCCCCGTCGTCGGGCGGCAGCGCCGCCCGACTGTTTAGGGACCGCTGGTCCCTCTCCGTTCGTCACTCGCGGTCGCAAGCGACCGCGCACCGCTCGCTGCCGCGCTAGTACTGAAAGACCCGCTCGTCGAGTCGCGTCGTCACCTCGTCGGCCAGCGTCTGCAGGTTGACGGTGTCCTCGCGGTTGTAGGAGATGAGCGTCTCCAGCGAGCCGTCCTGGCCGCGCTCGTGTTCCCGCCAGAGCCGGACGGCGTCCTTGCCGGAGATGTCGGGTCGGTCGCGCTCGATACCGATGTCCTGCTCGACCTGCTTGAGCCCACCCGAGAGGCCGAGCTTCTTGCAGGTGTACATCAGGTCCAGGTGGGGGCGCTGGAGGTCGACGTCGAAGTTCGCTTCGAGGAAGGGCACGTCGAAGCGCTTGCCGTTGAACGTCACCAGCAGGTCGGCGTCGGCGAAGGCCGCCCGGAGGTTCCCGGCGGTGAGGTCGTCACCGGCGACCAGCGTCTCTGTCTCGCCGGCCTGATGCAAGGAGACGGTCGTCACCTGGTTGCGAGTCTCGTCTAGCCCGGTGGTCTCGATGTCGAAAAAGCACGCCCGCTCGTCGAAGGTCTCGTAGAGGCGCCACTGCTCGCTGCTGGGGAACTGCCGGTCGAAGTAGGCCACGTCGGCGGCGTCGAGATACTCGCGGCTCTGGCGGATGAACTGGTCGATGCGGTCGCCCCGCTTGCCGCCGACGACGCTCGGTTCGAACTCGTCCCAGTGGGTGACACCCTGCTCCCAGATGGACTGCTCTGTCTGCTCGCCGACGCCGTCGACCCCGATGAAACTGTTCTCGACGCGCACGTCTTTCGGTAGCGCGGGAGGTCTATGTAAATGTCTCGGGTGGCGAGGAATCGAGCAAAGCGAGATTCCTCGAAGCGGAGCGGGGAGAGCGAGGCGTGAGTGTAACGAACGCCTCGAAAGTGAGCGGCGTAGCCGCGAACGAAGTGACCCGCGGAGCAACGCGAGGCGTCTCGAATCGCGAGACTGTCGAAACCCCGAAACCGCCCGGGCACCCAGAGGCCGGTATGACGGACTACCTCGTCGCCACCGCGTCGGTCCACGTGACCGCCGCGGCGGCCGACTACCTGCAGGGCCGACTCGACCCGAGCGAAGACAGCGTCGTCGTGGTCGGCGTTCGAGAACCCGGGCACCACGAACGGGACGCCGGCGACGCGGCCAACGTCGCCCGGTCCCGGCTGGCGGCGGCGATGCCCGAGACCGAGATTCGGGAGGGCGACCCCGCGACGGAGCTGCTGGCAGCGGTCGACGACCACGACCCCGACGTGGTGCTCGTCGGTGCCAGCGCCGGAACCGAGGGCGCGTCGGGCGTCGGCGAGACGGCGACGGCGCTGCTGGAACGTCTCGACCGACCCGTCGTCGTCGTTCCGCTGCCCGACCTCTAGCCGAGTCGCTCGAACAGCCCGGGCTCCTCGAACTCCAGGCCCAGCTCCGTGTCGAACACGCCCTCGACAGCGGCGGCGACGGCGGGCGCGAGCGCCGACTCGGGGTCGAGTGCAGTCGGCCCGACCGGGTCGCCCGTGGGGAGTTCGTGGTCGGCGCCCGCGACGGTGACGGCGTCGGGCGCGTCGGTTCGGGTGGCGACGACGGCGTCGGCCGGGGCGTCGAGGTCCCGCAGGCGGCCGCGCTGTCTGGGCAGCAGGTCGAGGCCGCGCTGGGTCGCGGGCGCGACCAAGGCCCGCCGGTCGGCGGTCGTGAGCGCGGCGACGGCCTGGTTGGCCGCCACGGGCGGCACGTCCACCAGCACGTGGTCGAACCGGTCAGCGACATCGGCGACGGCGGTCTCGAGGGTCCGGACCGCGTCGGGCGCCTTCGCGCGGGCGATGCGCTCGAAGGGGGCGTGGGCCGGGCCGAACGCGACCCGGCCCGGCACGTCGTAGTCGGCGTCGTACAGCGCGGCCTCGACGGCGCTCTCGCCGACGGCGACGGCGGTCATATCGTCAGTGATGCGACCCTCGACGTACGTCGCCAGCCCCTGCGTTCCGAATGCGGCGTCGACGACCGCGACCGAGCGGTCGGCCCGGGCGAGCGTCGCCGCCATCTCCACGGCCGTTCTGGTCGTCCCGCCCCCGCCGGCAACGCCGACCAGTGCGAGCGTCGGTGTGTCCATACTGTACGTGGGACGCGGCCTGAAATAAAAAGTTCAGTGCGCAGCGCCGCCGTCTGTAGTCGAAGCCCTTCGTCGGGTCGGACGGCTACGTGACCGAGAGCGAACTCGAAGACGCGCCGTCGGCGGTGGCCGACGTCGACGGGGCTCTGGTGACGGAGTAGCTACCCGCTGATTTTCGCCGCGATATCGTCGAGTTCGTCGTCGCTCAGCTCCGGTCGGTCGCTGACCAGCGCGTGGATGGGGCGGCCGCCATCGTCCTCGAAACGAGGGACGATATGGCCGTGGACGTGGGGGACCTCCTGGCCGGCGGCCTCGCCGTTGTTGAACGCCACCGTACTCGCGGGCGCGTCGACCGCGGCCTCCACCTCGGGCGTCAGGTCGTGCAGGGCGGCAAAGACCATACTGCCGGTGTTGGGCGGCAGGTCCTCGAGCGTCTCGTGGTGGTCTTTCGGGATGACGAGCGTATGGCCCGGCGCGAGCGGGTTCGCATCGAGGAAGGCCAGCACGTCGTCGTCCTCGTAGACGGTGCGGCTCGGGATGTCGCCGGCGACTATCTGACAGAAGATACAGTCGTCCATGGTCGGCGGTGCGTCCGGCGGCCGTATGAAGGTTACTCCGGCAACGTCAGCCCCCGGTCGCCTGAGCGACGGCGGCCGCTATCGCCGCGACGTACCCATCGTACTCGTAGCTCAGCCGCGAGAGCCACACCTCCTGATAGCTGGGATGCAAGAGCGGGACGACGGGGACGCCGAGCGCGTCGCTCGCCCGTGGTTCGAGCACACGGTCCAGAAAGCCATCGAGCGACTCCCCGTCCAGCGCCAGCACCGTCTCCGTGGCGTGTTTCCCAGTGGTAAGTACGGCCTGCGGGCCGACGGCTTCGACCTCCTCGACCAGATACGGGCGGCAGTTCGCCAGTTCTTCGCTCGTGGGGTCCCGGTTCTCCGGTGGGTGGCACTTCACCGCGTTCGTGTAGTAGCAGTCGTCGTGGCCAAAGCCTGCGTCGGCGAGCAGGTCGCGTATCTTCCGGCCCGACGCGCGCGAGGTGTAGGCCATCCCCGTACGGTTGCCGCCCCGCCACTCGTCGGCGTCGGGGTCGCCCTCAGCTGGCGCCTCGCCGACGACGACCACGTCGGCGTCCAGCGAGCCGTTCCCCCACGAGATACACGTGCGGCTCTCTGAGAGTTCCGAACAGCGCCGGCAGTCCTCGGCGAGTTCGTGGCGGCTGTCGGGGTCGGGGAACCCGGGCACAGTGTCGCTGTTGGAGTCGGGGAGACTTATTTTTCGAGATGGCAAAAAGGAATAAGACCCGAGTGGACTGTCCTCCAAGTATGCAGACGGTCGAACCGACGGCGGAGTTACGGGAGAGTCTCCGCGACGGCGAAGAGATACAGTGGGTCGTTCGCCCCCACGCGCTGGGACAGCTGCTGGGAGAGGGCGCGATGGAGGGCGCCGTCAGCGTCGCGCTTGGCGGCGTCTTGGGTGGGATAGCGTACGTCGGCATCGAACAGGTGTTCGAGGCCCCGTCGGTGGCCACCGCCGCCGGGGTCGTAAGCTTCTTGCTCGGGTTCCTCTGGGTGGCCTACAAACCGCCGCTCCGATTCCTCGTCGGCACGACCGAGTACGCTGCGACCGACAAGCGCATACTCAAACACGAGCAGGTCACCGGGCAAAAACTGACGAGTGTGCCCCTGGAAGGCGTCCAGGACGCGGAGTACAACATCGCGTTCGTCGAGAACCTGTTCGACGTCGGGACCGTCTCGCTCGACACCGACAAGGGCTACGACGGGATTTCGTTCCCGTATACGCCTTCGCCGGCAGAGTTCACACGGGCGGTCAGCGAAGCGACCCAGCAGTCGCAAACGGGACACAGTCCAGGGAAGTACACACCCAGCGACGAACTGGCGACGGCGGAGCCCGACGCAGGACTGACAGAGAATCTCTATCCCGACGAGGAGTTGCTGTGGGTCGTCCGGCCCGACAGGACGACGCGGCTGGTCGCAAAACTCCCGCACCTCGTTTACAAAGTCGTCCTGTGGAGCGTTATCGTCGGGACCGCCGCCTTCTATTTCGCAGATAGCAGTGCGGTAGCGATTCTGGCCGGCGGGCTCGTCGCCGGCTACCTGCTGTTCTCCGGCGGAAAGTCGGTCGCGCTCGAGTTCATCTACGGGACGAGACAGTACGCAGCGACCGACCGTCGCATCATCTCCTACAGCGGACGGTTCGGGAAGGGTTGTGCCAGTATCCCGCTTGTGGGGATACAGGATGCCGAGTACGACATCAGTACCCTCAGAAGCTGGCTCGGCATCGGAACGGTGACTCTCGACACCGGCCTGGGCTACGGGACGATGTCGATCGGCGACATCGCCACACCACCAGTGGTCGCCCGGGAGATAGGCCGGCTGGCGGCAAGCGGTGTCGCCTACCGGCCGGCGACGGACCCGAGCGACCTCGACGTCGGCGACGGTATCGCCTCCGAGCCACCGTCCGACGGACTGCGCGAGAACATCCCCGACGACCAGGTGGTCTACTGGGTGTTGACGCCCGACCACGGGGCGAAGTTCTTCTCCTCGCTCGCGAAGATGCTGACCCTCCAGGCGACGCCGTCGAGGGCGATAGACGCGCTCAAGGCGTCCCGCTTCGATACGACCGAGTACGCGCTCACGGACACACAGCTCGTGGAGTACAGCGGCCGGTTCGGTCGGGAACTGACCGGCATTCCGGTAGAGGGTATCACGGGCGCGGCCTACGAGATGGACTACATCGAGAGCCGGTACGCCGTCGGGAACGTGACGGTCTACACCGAACGCGGGTACGAGGGGTTCACGCTGGAGGAAGTGCCAAACCCCGCGGCCGTGGCCCGCGAAATAAACGAGACCGCCAACGCCCACCGTGTCGCAAAGCACCGCGACGCCCGGACGAAAACGGACCGCGGGGAGACAGTCGGCGCGTCGATGGCGACGGGCGAGTCTGGTGTGCCGGCCGCGAGCGTCCGCAAGCGGTGTCGCGAGTGTGACAGCCGTATCGACGGGCTGGCGGCGTTCTGTCCCGACTGTGGGGCGAGCCAGCCACGGCCGGACCGACCGGAGTCGGGCGTCTGCCGGGAGTGCGACGGTCCGGTCGCCGACGGCGACGCCTTCTGCCGGTACTGCGGGGCCAAAGCGCCGGCACAGCGGGCTAATTGACGGCGCGGACACGCGACAGCGTGTTCCAGTGTGTCGGGCTACTCCTCGGCCAGTTGACCGGGAGACCACTCGCCGTCGAACTCCCGGTGGGTGAAGGGCAACGCGTCCTCGCCGGCGTAGCTGGCCACGAGCTGACCGTCGCCCTCCAGGTAGTACTTGTAGGTGGTCAGCCCTTCCAGGCCGACGGGGCCGCGGGCGTGAATCTTGCCAGTGGAGATGCCGACCTCCGCGCCGAGGCCGTAGCGGTAGCCGTCGGCGAAACGGGTCGAGGCGTTGTGGAAGACGCTGGCGGCGTCGATGCCGGTCATGAACGTCTCGGCGGTGTCGGCGTCCTCGGTGACGATTGACTCGGTGTGTTTCGAGCCGTTCTCGTTGATGTGGTCGACGGCGTCGTAGACGTCGGAGACGACCTTGATGGCGAGTTCGAGGTCGCCGTACTCGGCCCGCCAGTCGTCGTCGGTGACGGGGTCGACGTCGACGATATCCCGGGTGGCGGCGTCGCCCCGGAGCGTGACGCCCTCCTCGCGGTAGCGTTCCACGGCGCCCGGGAGGAAGTCGGCGGCCACGTCCTCGTTGACGAGCAGCGTCTCCACGGCGTTACAGACGGCGGGATACTGCACTTTCGCGTCCAGCGCGATGTCCTCGGCCATCTCGAGGTCGGCCGCCTCGTCGACGTAGACGTGACAGACGCCCTCGGTGTGACCGAGCACCGGAATCTGGGTGTTTGCCTCGATGTAGGAGACGAACTCGGAGGAGCCACGGGGCATCACGAGGTCGACCATGTCGTCCATCTCGAGCAGCCGGTCGACCTCCTCGTGGGCCTCGATGAGGGTGGCCCACCCCTCGGGCAGGTCGGCGGTCGCCTCGAGAATCGTCTCGTACAGGACCCGGTTGGACTCGCTGGCCTCGCTGCCGCCTTTCAGGATGACGGCGTTGCCCGATTTGAGCGCGAGCGCGGCAATCTGGACCAGAGCGTCGGGCCGGGACTCGAAGATGGTGCCGACGACGCCGATAGGGACCGAGAGCTTGTACAGCTCGAGGTCCTCGTCGAGTTCGCGCGCCGCGAGGGTCTCCCCGAGCGGGTCCGCCTGCTGGGCGACGGACTCGACCATCCCCGCGATGCTCTCGAGTTTGCCCTCGTCGAGCTTGAGCCGGTCGACCAGGGCCTGCGTGTACTCGCCCTCGGCGAGCATCGCCTCGGCCTCCTCGACGTCGGTCTCGTTCGCGGAGAGGATTGCCTCGCTGTTCGACCGGATGGCGTCGGCGATGTCCGCGAGCGCGGCGTTTCTACGGGCCTCGTCGACGTTCGCGAGGCGCAGGGCCGCGCGGTTGGCCTGTGCAACCTGTTCGTGCGTGTCTGTCTCAGTCATCTACCTCTCCGTTGATAGGGACGAATATTGTGCCCACCGATTCCGCGTCGGTGACCTTCTCCAGAACCCGGGGTTCGGCCGACCCCGCGATTATCGCGGGGATGCCGTGTTCGGCCGCGTCGCGGGCGCCACGGACCTTGGTCTGGATGCCGCCGAAGCTGTCCGTCGAACTCGCGGTGACGATGTCCTCGACGTCGGCGTAGTTGCGGCCGACGGCCTCGATTCGCTCGGCGTCGGGGTCCTCCTTGGGGTTGCCGGTGTAGACGCCGCCGACGTCGGTGAGCGTCACCAGGAGGTCGACCTCGACGCCGATGGCGATAGAGGCCGATATCATGTCGTTGTCGCCGATACGGAGCTCCTCCGTGGCGATAGCGTCGTTCTCGTTGATGATGGGGACGATACCCCACTCCAGCAAGGTCTCGACGGTGTTGCGGAAGTTGGTGAACCGCTCGGGGTTGTCCAGGTCGTGTTCGGTGATGAGTATCTGGGCGACTTTCCGGTCGTAGCGCTCGAAGCTCTCGGTGTAGCGACGCATCAGGTGGCTCTGACCCACCGTCGAGAGGGCCTGGGACTCCTCGACGGTCTCGGTGTCGGTGCCGTTGCCGACCCGGCCGATACCGGCCCCCACGGCGCCCGAGGAGACCAGCAGCACCTCCTTGCCCCGCGAGAGGAGGGCCTCGATGTCGTCGACCAGCTTGTCCAGCTTGGCGTCGTCCAGATTCGAGTCGTCGTCCGTCAGGGAGTTCGTCCCGGCCTTGACGATGACCCGGTCGGCCTCGGCCGCGAGCTGTCGGGTCGCCGACACCGCCTCCGTATCGACGGCCTCACTCATCGTCGAAGTCGGCCGCCAGCTCCTTCGACCGGCGTTCGGCGGCGGCGACGGCGTCTTTCGTGGCCTGGTCGGCGCCGCTGTCCCACAGCACCTCCATCCCTTCGATGGTGGTCCCGTTGGGCGAGCAGACGGCGTCGATGAGCTCGTCGGCCGAGCGGTCGTCCTGCAGGACGGTCTCGGCGGCGCCCTTGAACGTCTGGGCGGCCAGGGTCTGGGCTTCCTCGTGCTCGAGCCCGCCCGCGACGCCGGCCTCGGTCATGGCCTTGATGAAGTAGAAGACGAAGGCCGGACCGCTGCCGTTGACCGCGGTGGCGATGTCCATCTGGGACTCCTCGATCTCGGCGAACTCGCCGACATCGTCGAGCAGTTCGCGGACCTCCTCGGTGAGGTCACCGGTCGCGGCGGCGGCCATGTCCCGTGTTTCGGCGGCCAGATTCGGCATGATGCGGACGACGCGGGCGTCGGTGCGGGCCTCGACGAACGCCGTCGGGACGCCGGCGGCAATCGTGACGAGCGTCTGGTCGGCCGAGAGGTCGAGTTCGCCGAGGACGGCCTCGACGATGTCCGGTTTGACCGCGACGAAGACCACATCGGCCTCGCCCGCCCGCGAGACGTCGTCGGTCGTCTCGTCGGCGTAGTCGGCGACGGCGGCGAGTGCGTCCGGGTCGAGGTCGCACGCGACGATAGTGTGGCCCCCGGCTTTCGAGAGCCCCGTGACCAGCGCACTGCCCATGTTTCCACAACCGATGACGCTCGTGTGTACCATTAGTAGTAGTCAAAGACAGGAACGACAGAAAGTAACTACGTTTTCCGGCGAGCGAGGTGCGCGCCCGCGCGCACCTCGAAGGCGAACCGGCGAACGTGGCGAGGAAGCGACCACAGGGAGCTTCCTCGAATTGCGAGCGGGCCAGCGGCCCGCGAGCAGTGAGCCGGAGAGCAGAAGCGAGAAAGCGACCGCAGGGAGCTTCCTCGAATTGCGACGCGGGGAGCGCGAGGCGTGAGCGCAGTGAACGCCCCGACAGCGAACGGCGCAGCCGTGAGCGAGAGGAACCGCGGAGCGCGAGGCTTCTCACTCCGTTCGAAGCCTCGGACAGAGAACGGTGAACGGAGTGAACCGCGAAGCCGGGCGGTCGCCGCGCCGGTTCCGCCGCCGGAACTAGCTCAGTCGCGGTTCCAGGCTTCCAGCGCCTCGACGACGGGCATCTCGAGCCACTCCTCGCCCTCCAGTGGCAGCTCGCCCGCCGAGACCAGCCGGCGCTGCGGGTTGTAGCGGACGAGCCCGGCGGCCGCGAGGGCCGGGATGTCCGCGTGGTGGAGCCGGACCTTGTTGCGGTCGCGTTCGTTCGTAGTCACAGCCGTCTCCGGTTTCTCCGCTTCGGCCGCGGCCAGTTCCGTGGCGAGCCGGCCGATGGGGACGGCCTCGTCGGCACCGCTGACACGCGCGAGCACGAGGCGACGGCGGTGGCTGCCGAGGATGTCGAACGCGTCGCCGAGGTCGCGGTTGGTCGTCGTCTGTGATATCTTCATCAACAGAGAGCAGGCCGGTCACGGGTATGAATTGTCTACCGGAAGAATGCGGTAGCTGAACTGTCAGGGTCACGCCGAACCGGACGGGTCGCCGTCGAAGTACTGCTCGAAGACCTTCCCGGAGGCGACCCGGAGGTGCTGGTGGAGCGTCGACGTGGCGATATCCAGCGTGTCGGCCAGTTCCTCGCCGGTCGTCCGTCGCCGGGGCCAGTCGAAGTAGCCCGACAGGTAGGCGGCTTCGAGGACGGTCCGTTGCCGGTCGGTCAGCCCGGTGTCGGTCGTCGCGCCGGCCAGGGCCGCCGGGGCGGTGCGCTCGACCTCGCGCTTTGCGAGCAGGCCCACGTCGAGACCGCGCTGTTCGAGCCGGTCGAGGTAGCCCCGCACGTCGGTGTCGAGCGTGACGTCGACAACGAACCGGCTGCCCCCGTGGTCGATAGTGCCGTCGCGTATCCGGCCGCCGGCGTCGAGCAGCCCGCTGACGGGCGTTTCGTCCTCGACGCGCAGTTCGAGTAACGGGGTGTCGACGCGCCGGAGCCCGGCCAGACCGGGCACGTCGTCGGCTGCTCGTTCGACGGCCGCGACCGACGTCTCGCCCACGTCGACGTACAGCAGGTCCCGGCCGGACTCGACCGGGACGACGCCGTCGAGGCGCCACTGCCCGCCGACCCGGTCGTTCAGCGTCGCGAGGGGTTCGACGTCGGCCGACACCGAGAGGTCGAGTTCGAGGAAGCCGGTCGCATACAGGAGCCGCTTGGCCTGGATTGCTTCGATGGCCGTCCCGAGCAGCTGTCCGAGCTCGGTAAACAGCGTCCGTTCCCGGCCGGCGAAGGACCCGGCGTGGGTCGAACCGACCGTCAACACCCCGTGGACGACGCCGTCGGACTCGATGGGGATGTTGGCCAGCGTCCGGAGCCCGTGTTCGGCGGCCAGCTCGCGCAACGCCGGGTGATGGGTCTCGTCGGTCGTCAGTCCCGAGAGGACGGTCACCGTGTTCGCCGCGCCCGCCCGTGTAATCGCCGATTCGAGGCAGGTCGCGCCCTCGGCCCGCAGCGCCGCCAGCACGTCGTCGGCGAGCCCGGCGGCGTGTTCGACCCGCGTCGCCTCGCCGCCGGTCAGCCGGGTCGTCATCGCGACGGGGTGGCTGTCCGAGGTGGCGAGCCCGTCACAGACGGCTCGCTCGACGGTCTCGCGGTCGGTCGCACCGACGACGGTCCGGTGGACCCCGCGGATGAGCGCGTTGATGTCGTTGAGCCGGGCCAGCTCGTCGCGCTGGGCCGCCAGCTGCTCCTCGTCGGCCTTGCGCTCGGTGATATCCCGGAGCGCCGAGAGATGCAGCCCGGGGGCGATGTTCGCCGTGGCCACGAAGTCCGTCACGCGGGTCTCTCCGTCCGGTCGGACGAGCGGGAACTCCCCCCGGAGCGTCCCCGTCTCGATGAAGGCGTCCCATGCGGCCGCCACGTCGTACCCCGGCGGAGCGAAGTCGGCGGCGTTCCGGTCGACGAGGGCGGCCTCGTCCAGCCCGTAGAGGTCACAGGCGGCCTGGTTGACGTCGAGATACGTCCCGTCGTCGTCGGCCAGCACCAGCGCGTCCAGCGTCCCCTCGAAGACGGCCCGGAACTGCTGTTCACTGTCACGGAGCTCCTGTTCGTACTGTTTTCGCTCGGTTATCTCCTCGAACGTGACGATGACGCGCTCGATGTCGCCGTCGCCGTCGAACAGCGGCGCGGCACTGACGGAGAGCCATATCTGGGTGCCGTCACGCCGTCGGATGGTCATCTCGGTGCCGAAGGTCGGCTCGCTGGTCCGGAGCACGACGTTGAACGGGAACGCCTCGTCGGGGAACGGCTCGCCGTCAGGGCCGTACGACTGCCATTCGGGTTCGACGAGTTCCTCGCCGACCAGCTCACCGGGTTCGACCCCCAGAATCTCCTCGGCTCGCTCGTTGACACGGACGAATCGTCCGTCCGGTGTGTGGACAGCGATGCCCACGGGACTCACTCGCAGGAGCTGTTCGGTCAGGTCCCGTTCGCGGCGCAACGCCGTCTCGCGTCGTCTGCGTTCTCCGATATCCTCGAACGCGACGACGACGCGCTCGATGTCCCCGCCGGCGGTCAGCAGCGGCGCGGCGCCGACCGACAGCCAGCGCCGTGTGCCGTCCGTGCGCGTGATGGCCATCTCGGTGCCGAACGTGGGCTCGCCGGTCCGCAGGACGACGTTGAGCGGGAAGGCCTCGTCGGGGAACGGCTCGCCGTTCGGCCCAGAGGCCTCCCACAGCGGTTCGTCCAGTGTCTCGCCGACCAGCTCCTCGCGGTCGAAACCGAGAATCCGCTCGGCGCGCTCGTTCAGACGCGTAAATCGGCCGTCGGGCGCGTGGACGGCGATCCCTACTGGACTCACCCGCAGGAGCTGTTCGGTCAGGTCCCGTTCCCGCCGCAGTTGCGCCTCGCGAGCCTTCCGCGCGGAGATGTCCCGGAAGTAGACCGACGCCCCCGTCGGCGAGGGGAAGACGCGTACCTCGACCCATCGTTCGAGAGAGGCGGAGTAGCTCTCCAGCGTCGACGGCTCCTGTGTCGCCATCGCGTGACGCAACGTTTCCTCGACGGTCGTCCCGGCCGTCTTCGGGAACAGGTCCCAGATGACTTCGCCGAGCAGTTCCGCGCTGGAACGCCCCAGGAGTGTCTCGGCCGTCCTGTTGGCGTAGGTGTAGCGCCATTCCGTGTCGAAGGCGACGACCCCGTCATCGACGCGCGCGAGGACGTCGTAGACGCCGAGTTGCTCGTCGACGGTCCGGTGACAGCGGTAGACGGTCGCTGCCCCGGGGGCGTCGACGGCGTCGACAGTCACCGTGATGTCCCTGACCTCGCCGTCGTCAGCCGAAACGGCGAGCGAATCGGTTATCGGTGCGGTGCCCCGCTGGGGCGGGTCCGGGACGGACGGGCCGAGCAGTGACGCCACCGTCTGCCCGGTGACGGTGGCGTCCGGTCGGCCGAGCACGTCGGCGGCGTCGGGGCCGCTCCAGACGATAGTCCCCTCGCCGTCGCCCAGCAGCACGCATTCGCCGGTGGTCGGTCCGTCGGTTTGCGGGTCGATGTCAGAATGCATGGTGAGCTGTGACGGCACGACGCGACCACCCCCGGCGCCCGGCCCGTGCCGATAGATATGGGTGCAGTTCAGTGGACCAACAAATATTAGCGTTCTGGTATGAACGGCAAACTGATACGTATCCGGAAGTGGGCTCGTCCTAACCGATTCCCCTTTAATGCCGGCGGCGAATAAGCCCGGTATGGAACGGTTCGCCGCGGTCGACGACCAGTACGACCCCGAGCGCGTGGAGTCGGGCGTGTTCGACTACTGGGACGACGTCGACGCCTACGAACAGACGGTCGAGCACCGGGCCGACGGGGAGGACTTTTTCTTCGTCGACGGGCCGCCCTACACCTCCGGGGCCGCCCACATGGGGACGACGTGGAACAAGACGCTGAAAGACTGCTACATCCGCTATCTGCGGATGTGCGGGTACGACGTCACGGACCGGCCGGGCTACGACATGCACGGCCTGCCCATCGAGACCAAGGTCGAGGAGCGGCTGGACTTCGAGAACAAGAAAGACATCGAGGAGTTCGGCGAGGAGAACTTCATCCAGGAGTGCAAGGAGTTCGCCAACGAACAGCTCGAGGGACTCCAGAGTGACTTCCAGGACTTCGGCGTCTGGATGGACTGGGACGACCCCTACAAGACGCTCTCTCCCGAATACATGGAGGCCGCCTGGTGGGGGTTCCAGCAGGCCCACGAGCGCGGGCTGGTCGAGCAGGGCAAACGCTCCATCAACCAGTGTCCCCGCTGTGAGACCGCTATCGCCAACAACGAGGTGGAGTACCACGACGTCGGCAAACCGTCTATCTACGTGAAGTTCCCGTTGAGCGACCGCGAGGGGAGCCTCGTCATCTGGACGACGACCCCCTGGACCATCGTCGCCAACACCTTCGTCGCGGCCGACGGCGACCTCGACTACGTCGGCGTCGACGCCGAGAAAGACGGGACCACGGAGCGGCTCTACGTCGCCGAGCCCTGCGTCGAGGACGTGCTGAAGGCTGGCCGCTACGAGGACTACGAGGTCGTCGAGGAACTGTCCGGCGAGGAGATGGTCGGCTGGGCGTACGACCACCCGCTGGCCGAGGCAGTGCCCGACCACGCCCAGAGTGAGGGGTCCGGGCAGGTCTACACCGCCGACTACGTCGAGGCCGACCGCACCGGGCTCGTCCACTCCGCGCCGGGCCACGGTGAGGAGGACTTCGAGCGCGGGCAGGAACTGGACCTGGAAATCTTCTGTCCGGTCGGCAGCGACGGCACCTACACCGAGGCGGCGGGAAAGTACGCCGGTACCTTCGTCCGCGAGGCCAACGACGAGATAATCGCGGACCTCGACGCGAACGGCCACCTGCTCTCCAGCGAGCAGGGTCACTCCGTCCGCGAGGGACAGTGCTGGCGCTGTGACACGGACATCGTCCGCATCGTCACCGACCAGTGGTTCATCACGGTCACCGACATCAAAGACGAGCTGCTTGCGAACATCGAGGACAGCGAGTGGCACCCCCAGTGGGCTCGCGACAACCGCTTCCGTGACTTCGTCGAGGACGCCCCCGACTGGAACGTCTCGCGGCAGCGCTACTGGGGGATTCCCATCCCAATCTGGCTTCCGGAGAACTGGTCGGGCGACATGGACGACGCCATCGTCGTCGGCGACCGCGAGGAGCTGGCCGACCGCGTCGACCAGGACATCGACCCCGAGGACGTCGACCTCCACAAGGGCACGGTCGACGAACTCACCATCACGGAGGACGGCACCACCTACAGCCGCGTCGGCGACGTCTTCGACGTCTGGCTCGACTCCTCCGTGGCGACATGGGGGACCGTCGACTACCCCGCCGAGACGGAGGCGTTCGACGAGCTGTGGCCCGCCGACCTCATCATGGAGGCCCACGACCAGACGCGGGGCTGGTTCTGGTCCCAGCTGGGCATGTCCACGGCGGCGACCGGCGAGGTTCCCTACAAGGAGGTGTTGATGCACGGCTACGCCAACATGCCCGACGGCCGCGGGATGTCCAAGTCCAAGGGCATCCTCGTCGACCCCCACGAGGTCATCGAGGAGCACGGCCGGGACCCGATGCGGCTGTTCTTGCTCTCCCAGACCGCCCAGGGCGTCGACATGAACTTCTCGTGGGACGAGACCGCCGAGATGCAACGGCGGCTCAACATCCTCTGGAACGTCGCCCGCTTCCCGCTGCCGTACATGCGGGCGGACGATTTCGACCCGGAGGAGACCACCGTCGAAGCCATGGAGGACGACCTCGAACTCGCCGACGAGTGGGTCCTCTCCCGCCTGCAGAGCGTCGAAGCCGCGATGGGCGAGCACATGGACGACTTCGAGAACGACAAAGCGGTGGGAGCGTTGCTCGATTTCGTCGTCGAGGACGTCTCCCGGTTCTACATCCAGGTCGTCCGCGA
>SDGW01000245.1_pt1 | contig 23040 bp, 30 predicted proteins | sample 2873831 | NCBI WGS metagenome assembly SDGW01 (sample SAMN08132700, study PRJNA421101) | hypersaline lake metagenome | isolation source: celular fraction 0.22 microns magnesium sulfate-rich crust from ephemeral... | place: Spain: Penahueca Lagoon, Toledo | collected 2011-07
CTGGAGGTCGAGGTCGGTGTCGTCGAGCACGCGGGACTCCCCGCGCTCCATGTCGAACGTGACCGACGCGTTCCGTAGCTCGATGATCGATTCGCCGTCCGTCGGACTTCGAACGTAGTCTTTCTGTGAGATAGTCATGTCAGACGCCTCCGGGCGTGATGGTCGACTCCGACTCGGTCTCGGCGCCGTCGCCGCTGTCTTCGGTGCGCTTCTCGTGGCGGGGGGCGGGCCGGGGGGGGGGCCCCCCGGCCCCCGGCCCCCGGGGGCGGGCTCCCGGGGCGCCCCCCGGCGCGCCGGGGGGGCGACGGCCGCCCGCCACTCGCCGGCCGCGTCGCCGTCCGACAGCGCGCTCTGTCGCCAGGCGTCGTGGAGGAGCGGGTACTCCACGGGGTCGCGGGAGAGGGGCGCCTCGGCGGGATCGATCTGCCGGACGGTCGACGGGGGCTCCGGAGCCGGGTCGTCGCTGCCGACGGGGACCAGTTCCAGCGGCGCCTCGTCCTCGGGGTCGACGCCCAGCAGCGCCGCCACGGGGTCGTCGGCGAAGGCCGCGACGACCTCCGCGCGGTGACCGCCGGCGTGGGCGGTCGCGAGCAGGTTCGCCAGGATCGTTCCGGAGTCCCAGAACGCGTGCCGGTAGGTCCGCTCCCGGTACTTCCAGGCGTTGCGCCACCACGTCGAGGTGGCGACGAAGGTGACTGGTGCCCCGGCGACGCCGGCGTGACCGCCCGCGGCAGCCGCGAGCGCGCCCCGGAAGTCGCCCTCGCGGAGCACGTCGAACGCGTCGTCGTGCGGATCGTAGTGGTAGACGCCCGGGTCGAACGCGCCGCAGTCGCCGCAGACGGCGTAGAGATCGACGTGGTAGAGCTTCCCCGTGCACGCGGCCGCGCGGAAGCGCATCTGCCGGCCCCGGACCGTCAGTTCCTTCGTGACGCCAGTGGCGTGATAACAGAGGTCGTGGATCGGCGGACTGCCGGCGCCCGACTCCGGGTCGACGTCGGGGAGGTCTGGACGCTCTGGATCCGGTTCCGCGGTCGCCACGGCGGTCAGCGCGGGCGTGTCGGGGACGACACCCCGCCGCCCCGGCGTCACCCGCGGCAGGTCCTTGTATATCTTGTACGGCCGGGGCTTATTGGATCGGTCGAGTCGGTGTGAGTCCCGCCGGACGCTCCGGGGCGAGTGCTTCGTCCGCTCGTGGTACTCGCGGGCGTCGACCATGCCGATCGTTCGCACGCCAGGACCTTTCTGGTTCGGGTAGTGCGCTGGCTGAGCGGCCAGACGTGGGCGCAGGAGACGGTCGCCCGCTCGGACGTCACAGCTTGAAGTCGCTCTCGTCGTCGTCGCCCTCCTCTGCGGCCTCCTCGAAGGCCTCCGGGGGCTGGCCGGCCTCGTCGACCACCTCGTCGGAGACGATCAGCGGGCAGTCGACGCGCAGCGAGATGGCGATGCCGTCGGAGGGGCGGGCGTCGAACACCATCTCCTTGCGGCGGTCGCCCAGGTACTGCTCGGTGTCGATCTTGGCGTAGAAGGTGCCGTCCGCGAGGTCGTCGATGCGCACCCGATCGATGGCCGCGCCGAACTCGGCGATCATCTCCACCATCAGGTCGTGGGTCAGCGGCCGCTCGAAGGGCTCCCCCTCGATGGCCAGCTGCATCGACTGGGCCTGGTCAGAGCTAACGAAGATGGGGATCACCTCGTCGCGGGCCCGCAGCAGGACGACCGGCGCGCCGGATCCCTCCTCGCCGACGCCGATCCCGACGCCTTCGACCGTGGCCTCGTGTTCCATATCCAACGATTAGGCACCCGGGTATGAAAAGCCCACCCGTCACCCGGAACGGTCGCGTCCGGTCGCGCCGCCGAGACTGCGAGCGAGAACGGCCAGAGAGCCCCGGCTGGCCGTTCGCACCCGGACAACCACTTTCACCGCGCGCGGCCAACAGCTACGGGCTTCGAGCCCCAAGCGGACCACGTGCCAGACGAGTACGTGGTCGCCGTCAAGCCGTCGGCGCGCAAGCGCTCCCGGGCAGTCGGCGAGTGGGTCAACCGCGAGGGCCCCTGGCGGACCTTCGCGACCAAGCGGCTCGCCCGCGAGTGGGCCCGGGAGTGTTCCCGCCCCGACGCGCCGGTGTGGGTCCAGGACGCGCCGCCGTGGGACGACGGCCCAGCCGACGGCTACCTCGTCGGCGGCCGCCGCGCGCCGTCGACCGCGCCCGTAGAGACGCGCCAGCGACCGCTGGACGAGGTGGGCGACGCCGTTCAGCCCGATTAAACCGGATTAAATCGGCGCCGAGAGCAGACAACTCGGCTTAATTCGGGCGAATCCGCGTTTTTCGTTTCCCCCCTTCAAGACGGTCCGGCTCAGTAGGATCGGATGCAGCATGACGCTCAAGACCATCGCGGGCGCCGTCCTCGCCGTGCTCGTCGTCACGGGCACGGCGGCGGCGCTCCCCGGCGCAGCTCCCGCACAGGCAGACGATCACGCGAACGACGACGCGGCCGCAGCAGCGGACGCGAACGCGGACGACTCGAACGATGCGGACGCCGACGAAGCGAACGCCGACGAGCGCCGCGGCCCCCCGGCCGACCTCCCCGGCCAGGTGCCGGACTTCGTCGGTGAGGTCCACGACCTGATCGGCCAGAAGCTGGCCGGCGACCTGACGGGGTCGCTCGGCGAGCAGATCAGCGCGGTCACGCCCGACGACGGCGAGGACGAGAACGCGACCGACGCGGGCGACGCCCCTGCCGGGAACGCCACCGCCCCCGCGGGGAACGCCACGCCGGCGTGACCGGTCGTCCGTCCACGCGCCCGCTGACGCCGTTCCCCTCCGCCGCGTAACTCCCATCCCCTCTCACGCCGCTGACGCCGCTTCCCTCCACCGGTACGCCGGTGTTCTCGTCCCGTTCCTCCGGGTTGTCCAGAACGCGACGCTTTTGGCGCTGGCGCACCGACCGTTGGCCATGAGCGAGCGCGAGGAGCGGATCGACGTGGCGGACATCCGGGAGGGCGAAACCCACCTGAACCGCAAGCGGGCGGCGCTGTACGTGGCCCCCTTCCTCGCGCTCGGCCTCTTCGACCTCGTGTTGCTCCTGGGCTGGGGGCTCGACCCCCTGTGGGGCTTCATGATCCTCCCGCCCATCCTGTTCGTCTCCGTGCTGGCGTGGATCGCGTTCCGGACCGGCTTCGCCTGACGACGGCGAAGCGGGCCGCTATCGAGTGATATCGAGCGCCGCCGAGCGGCGGCGTCGGACCGCGAACGCGACCATATAGTGACGGTCGTAAGTCGATCCTGAATCGGCCGCACGAAGGCGTGCGGCCGTATTCAGTACACGGTTACGACCGTCACTCGAACAGTTCGTCGACGGCGGCGCGCGCCGCCATCGCCGCGTCGTCGGCCACGCGGTCCTCGTCCTGGCGGCTCTCCGGCGCGTTGACGTAGACGTCGACGTCGAGCACGCCGTCGTCGAAGCTGACCGTCACGTCGAGGTCCTCGACGTCCCCCCGGTCGAGCCGCGAGAAGACGACGTCCTCGGCCGCGTCGGCGGCCGCCGAGACCGCTTCGTCGGGCGACGGCTCGCCCGCGGTCGATTCGTCGGTCGGCATTTACGCGCCGCCGGCGCCCGGACCGGGTGCGCCGCCCGGACCGCCACCGCCGCCGAGCATCTGCTGGAGCTCGCCCTGCAGGTCCTCGAACTGCTCCCGGACGCGCTCCTCCTGCTTCTCGAGGGTCTCGACGCGGACTTCGAGGCTGTCGACCTTCTCCTCGAGGTCCTCCTTGGCCTCGGCGTAGTCGGTCTTCACGAGGAGTTCGCCGACCTCGCGGTACATGGTGGCGTCCTCGTCGATGTCGTCGAGCTCCTCGAGCGCCGTCTCGGACTCCTGGAGCTGCGTCTCGGCCTGCTGTTTCTGCGACGCGACCTGCTGTGCCGTCTCCTGCAGATCCTGCAGTTCCTCCAGCTTCTCCTGTGCTTCGGGCGGCAGATTACCCTGCATAGTCCCAACCTTGTGGGCCTGACTGAAAAACCCCCGCTTCTGGGCTCGGACCGAAAGCGCTTCGAGACCGCGCCCGTCCCGCCGGACTACTCTGGGTACAGCTCCTCCTCGCGGTCGATCCCGTCGATGCGCTCGACATCACCGTCGTCCAGCTCGAGGTCTGCGGCCTCGAGGTTCGCCCGGAGGTGTTCCTCGGAGCTGGCCTTCGGAATCGTGACGACGCCCTCCGTGCCGCAGAGCCAGGCGACGCTGACCGCCGCCGGCGAGACGCCGTGCTTCTCGGCGATCTTCCCCAGCACGGGGTCGTCGAAGACCTCGCCGCCGATCAGCGGGGAGTAGGCGACGAGGGGGTAGCCGTGCTCGCGGGCGTCGTCGAGGGCGCCGGGCTCCCGGTAGTAGGGGTGGAACTCCACCTGATTGGCCGCGACGGGGGCGTCGAGGTGCTCGCGGACCGTCGCGAGCTGGTCGGGCGTGAAGTTCGAGACGCCGATCTCGCGGGCGAGCCCGTCCTCCCGCACCGCGTCCAGCGCCGGCAGCGTCTCCCCGGGCTCGTAGTCGCCGCGCGGGCGGTGGACGTACAGCAGGTCGACGTAGTCCAGACCGAGCCGGTCGAGGCTGGCCCCGGTGCCCTCGCGGACGTCCTCGGCGGCGAGGCTGTCTATCCAGAGCTTCGTCGCGACGGTGACGTCCTCGCGGTCGACGTCGCTGGCCGCGAGCCCCTCGCCGACGACGGCCTCGTTGCCGTAGATCTGCGCGGTGTCGAGGTGGCGATATCCCAGCTCCAGCGCGGTCGCGATCGGCTCGGGCTCCTCGATGCCCATCGTCCCGAGACCGACCGGTGGGAGGTCCATGGACCGGACCACGGCGCACTGATAGTTGTGTCTCCCGGTTGGCGGGCGGTGCAGTCCCGTCGCGGCCGGTCTCGTCAGGCCGGCGCGGCGTCGCCGGCCCGCTCGGCGACGGCGACGAGTCGCTGCCAGGTGTTCAGGCCGGCCCGCAGCGCCGTCAGGTCCTCGGCCTCGACCGTGACGGTGACGGCGTCGCCGTCGCGCTCCATGGTCGCCCGGGTGCGGTCGCCGGCGATAGCGCCCACCTCGGGGCGGACGCTCTCGGCGACCCGGCGCGCCCGCTGGGCGTCGTCGTACGCGAAGGAGAGAACCGCCTCGTGGTTCACGCTACTGTACGTCGACTTCCTTGACGTCCCGCGAGCGCTCCTTGAGGAGCACCCGATGTCCGCAGTAGGGGCAGCGGACGCCGCCGTACTCGTCGAGCGTCACGTCGCGCTTGCAGCGTGAACACTTGTAGCTCATTCGTCGTCGTCCTCGGCGAGGGCGGCGCGGATCGACCGGGTGACGGTCTGTCCGCCGGGGGTCTGCGGGCGGTACGTGCCGCCGGTGTACTTGTAGCCGCAGTAGCCACACTCCCAGATGCCGGTGCCCTGGCGCTCGACGCGGTCCTCCCCGCACTCGGGGCAGGTGTGCTCGTCGCGCATGTCGTCCTCGATCTCGGCGACGCGACGGCGAGCGACGCGCCCGTAGCGGGCGCCGAAGCGACCGGCGCTGCCGGTGCGTCCCTTCTGTTCGGCCATAGTACCGTACCATCCGGCGTTGCGCGGTAAAAAGGCTACGAGTTGGGGCCGCCCCTCGAGCGACGCCCGGGCGGCGCAGGTCCTCGTGGCTCCCGCCGCCGTGGCACGCGCGCCGCGCCGGTCGACAGTAGACGCCGTCGACCTGACGTGCACGTGGCGACCGCCTGGCGACGTCGCCGACACCTGTTGCTGAACTGTGTTTTTGGTGGCCGCGCTGGAATCGGGACCATGGCGAAACACGCCCTGGTGGCCGTGGACGGCTCGCCTCTCTCAGAACTGGCCCTGGAGACGGCGCTCGCGGAGAACCCCGACGCCGAGATCACGGCCCTGCACGTCGTCGACCCGACCCAGCCCGGCTACAGCTACTACCCGTTCGACAGCGTCGCCGAGTTCGACGAGGAACCGCGCCTCGGATCCTCGGAATGGTACGAGCGCGCCGAGGCGTTCGCCGAGGAACTGTTCGAGTCGGTCCGGGAGACCGCCGGGGAGTACGGCGTCAACCTGGCGACCGAGTCCGTCGTCGGGGAGCCGGCCGAGGCCATCGTCGAGTACGCCCGCGACCACGACGTCGATCACATACTCGTCGGTAGCCACGGCCGGGACGAGGGCGCGAACGTCGCCGTCGGCGGCGTGACCGAGGCCGTCGCGTACCGTTCGCCGGTCCGCGTGACCCTGGTGCGGTGATCGCGGGATGGGAACGCGATTCCTGATCGTCGGCGGCGACGCCGCCGGGATGAGCGCGGCGGGCAAGGCCAAGCGCGACGACCCCGAAATGGACGTCGTCGTCTTCGAGCGGGGCAGCTGGGTCTCCTACGGTGCCTGCGGGCTGCCCTACTACGTGAAGGGCGAGATCGCCGACCTCGAGGACCTCCAAGTCCTCGAGCCCCGGAAGATCATCGAGGAGCGGGGCATCGACCTCCGCCGGCACCACGAGGTCGTCGGGATCGACCGCGACCGCAAGGCGGTCACCGTCGAGGCCGACGGCGACCGCTACGAGGAGTCCTACGACGCGCTCCTCGTGGCCACGGGCGGGAGCGCGTCGCTGCCCGACGTTCCCGGGACGGACCTCGAGGGCGTGTTCTCCATCCGGAGCCTGGAGGCCGGGCGCGCGCTCAAGAACTACATCGCCCCGCACGACGCCGGCCCCGACCGCGAGCGGGAACGGGAGCAGGCGCAGTCCGGAACCGGGCCGATCCGGACGTACCTGAACGAGGCGGACCCGGAGGCGGTGGCGGTCGTCGGCGCGAACAAGATCGGGCTGGAACTGGCCGAGGCGTTCCTGCAGCGCGGGCTGACCGTCCACGTGTTCCACGACGAGCCCCGCGTGCTGCCGAGCTTCGGTGCCGAGATCGCCGAGATGGTCGAGGACCACCTCGAAGAGGGCGGCGCGGTCCTCCACCTCGGGACGGCGGTCGAGCGCTTCCGCGGCCGGGACGGCCGGATCGACTCCGGCGAGACGGACGGCGGGACCGTCGACGTCGACGCCGTGGTGGCCGACGTCGGGGTCGAACCCAGCGTCGACCTCGCTGCCGACGCCGACATCGAATGCGGGCCCACCGGTGCCATCGCGACGGACGAGTACGGGCGGACGAGCGACCCGGACGTCTACGCCGCGGGCGACTGCGCGGAGAAGCACCAGAGGGTCACGGGCGAGCCGGTCCACTGGCCGTACGCGCTCGCGGCCAACCGCGCGGGACGGGCCATCGGTCGGACCGTCGCCGGGGAGCCGACGCGCGTCGGCGGCGTCGTCGGCACGCTCGTGATGAAGGCGCTGGACCTGCAGGTGGCCAGGACGGGCCTCGTCGACCACGACGAGGCCCGCGCGGCCGGCTTCGACCCCGTCTCGGCCACCATCACGACGATCAGCCGGGCCCACTACTACCCCGGCTGGTCGCGGATCGTCGTCCACGCGACGGCCGACCGGGACTCCGGCCGTTTGCTGGGCGCGAACATGGTCGGCGAGGAGGGCGTCGCCCACCGGATCAACGCCGTCGCGACCGCCCTCGCCGCCGAACTGACCGTAGAGGAGACCGGCAACCTCGACCTGGGCTACGCGCCGCCGTTCGGCCCGGTGTGGGACCCCGTCCTCGGCGCGGCGAAGGTCTTGGGCGGGAAACTCACCGACGAGTCGGAGTAGCGGTCTGCCCGCCGGAGCGCCGGTCAGAACAGGGGTCTGCCCGCCCGGCCGTCCCTGACGAAGAGGTAGGCGAAGAGGGCGATCAGCAGGACCTGCGCGACCTTGTCCACGGCGGCGAGGGCCGTGACGTTCCCGTCCAGCACGTACCACCCGGCGATCTGGGCGAACGTGAACGGGATGCCCGCGAGGTAGACGAGCCGCCGGTACAGCCCCAGGAGGACGAGTCCGATCAGGCCGAAGAATCCGAGTCCTGCCAGCAGGAAGGGGCGGAGCTCCTGGGTCGCGAACAGGGACAGGGGGACCAGACCGGTCAGCGAGGCGAGCCCGATCGCCGCCCAGTGGGGTGCCCCGAGGGTCTCCGTCTCCAGGTCGAAGTCGAACCCGCCTCTGGCGTGCTCCTGTTGTGCCATGGCCGCACCGCGCCCCCTGCGGGGATAACTACGAGCGATCGTTCACGGATCGGTCCAGTCAGAATACTGATTCTATGGCTTCGATTCCCGATGACTGCAGTCGGAAGGGGTGTTATATGTAAACCTACCATTGAGAGATAGCACCTACATCTACATCGAATCGGCGGGCGGCCTCGATGCGGTAAGTGAACTATGTTCACGGTGGCGGCTGCCCAGCAGCGATCATGGCCGGCAGAACGAGGCGAGACCTGTTACGCGCCGCCGGTGTCACGGCCGGCGCGGGCCTGGCCGGATGTACGAGCGCGCTCGGCGACGGCGACGAAGCGGCACCGACCTGTCCGATCGTCGAGGGGGAACCGAACTACGGCGACTGGTTCGAGGGCGTCGGCACCTACCGGGGGACGTGCGACCGGCGCGGCGAGAGCGAGGTCGCGGTCCAGGTCGGCGCCCACGGCGGCCTCGGGTTCTACCGGTTCGTCCCGGCTGCGATCGCCGTCTCGTCCGGGACGACGGTCGCCTGGGAGTGGACGGGCAAGGGCGGCCCGCACAACGTCGTCGCCGAGAGCGAGGTCTTCGACAGCGGCGACCCGGTCGACAGCGGGACCGCGACCTTCGAGTACGCGTTCGAGACGCCCGGGCTGTACCGGTACGTCTGCGTCCCGCACCGGGAGATGGGGATGCGCGGCGCCGTGTACGTGACCGTCGAGTGAGCGGCCCGTCCGCCGGATCGCCCGCTCAGTCCCGCAGGTCCGCCTCCGCCAGCGCGTCGTTGAGGTCCGCGCGGACGTGCTCGCCCAGCTCGCGGTCGCCGGCGGTCGTCACGATGCGGTTCTCCTGGACGCTGGAGCCGTCCCGGATCAGCAGGCGGACGTTGCCGTGCTCGTCGGCGCGGGTGGCCTTCGCCCGCACGCCCGTCCGCGAGCCCGACCCGCCGGCGTCGATAGGGCCGGGGATCACCTTCTTGACGTGGGGATGTGCCGCCGCGGTCCTGATGGCGCGCTGGCCCTCGCGGCCCCCGACCAGCGTCGAGTGCGACCCGCCGAGCTTCTCCTCCGGCGCGGCGTCGACGACCTCCAGCGCGGGCTCGCCGCGGCGTTCGATGACCCGCTCGACGGGGTTGTCGCCCTCCACCCGGTAGAAGGGGTAGTGCAGCTGCCCGCGGACGGCGTCGACCACCGCGCGGTCGCCGGTGACGTACACCTCCTCCGGGCGCTTCCGGCGGACGTCGTCGGCGATCAGGCCCGCGAAGTTCCGCAGTTCGATCACGCCGTCCTCGCCGCCCTCCTCCGGCGTGGTCGTGATGGTGCGAGCGCCGACCACGTCGCCGTCGTCGATGGCCGTCACGGTCGCCCGGTCGCGGTCGAGTTCCAGCACCACCGTGTCGGCGTTGCGCGAGCGACAGACCAGGCAGTAGTCGCCCGGTCGGTCCAGCGGCGACGCGCACTGCCGACAGTCCATGTCCGGTGGTTCGTGAGCAGGCCCAAAAGTCGCGCGGTCGCTGCTGCTATCGGGCCCCGGTCGGTCCCGGGACGAGATTCCAAAAGAGCGACAACAACGCTCGGAGCGGCCCGACGTGTGCAAGGGACGTCGCGTCCGGTCCCCGGGAGCGGTGAAGCGACGCTCGCCGCGGGCCTCGCCGTCGGAGCCGCCGTCACCGGCCTGATACTCGTGGCCTGCTTCCGTACCCGGAATCCGGACCCGGAGCGGTTCGCCGTCGGCGGCGGAACGCTGTACGCAGTGGTCGGTCTCGGCGCGTGGGCCGTACCGCGATACGCCGCCGACGCGTTCGTGGTGTCGACGGCCGAGGACCCGCTCGGCACGCTCGCGTTCGCCGGGCTCACCGGAGTCATCCTCTGGATCACGGGCGCGATAGCGACGTACGCGGCCCTGCGCTATCGCTTGCGTTCGGGCTGGGCCGTCCTGTTCGGCACCGCGGCGCTCACGGCGATGTACTTCCAGGGAATCAACGGCGAGGCCGCGGCGATCCTCTTCTACGTCGTCCTCGTCGGGCCGATACTGCTCGGCGCGTCTGTCGCCGTCCCGCTCGCCGAACTCGGGATCCGGCGCGTTCTGGCGCCGGACGGTTGAACCGAGTAGTGTCCGGCACCGTCGACCGAGCTACAGCGCCTCGGGGTCGCGCTTGAGGTACTCTCGCAGGAGGACGGTCGCGTAGCTCCCCTTCGGTAGATCGAAGGCGAACGAGACGGCGTCGCCCTCGCGCTCGACGGTCAGGTCCGTCCGGACGAGAATCGCTCGGCGCGTCCCCTCCGAGTGCCACTCGCCGGGGAGGTCGAAGTCCGACGGCTCGATTCCGGCCTCGTCTAGCACCTCACGCTCTATCTCGCCGGGCTCGCTGTCGGCGAGTTCGGTCTCCGTCCCGATCAGCGGCGCCGTGACGAAGGCACGCCCGCGCTCGCAGTGGCGCTCGACGGTCCGCAGGCGCTCCTCGCTGACCCGCTGCGTCCTGTCTGGATCGGGTAGTGGCAACCCCTCGGGAGCGTCCCGGTCGGAGAAGCAGACCACGTCGCCCGCGACGGGCCGTTCGAAGGGGAGCCCGCGCTTCAGGCGCTCCGAGAGGATCCGATTGAAGAGGTACGACTGGGCGGCGTTGACGAACAGCGTCTGGAGGTTCGACGGGAGCTCCTCCAGCGCCTCGCGGAAGTCCGCGGGCTCGTCCGCGCCGTTGTCCACGAGCCGGTGACAGATCGACCGCTCGTAGCCCAGCGACCGCGGCAGGCGGTCGAGCGCGCCCTGCCAGTCGCGGGTCTCGTCTCGCGGGTCGCTTCGCTCCCCGCTCGACCTGTCCGAGCTACTCCGTAGCTCGCGCTCCACGTACGCCCGCGCCTCCCGCGTCCGTTCGGGTTCGCGCTCGTGTGGGTTCCCGACGTAGGTCATCACCGCGCCCTCCCAGTCCTCTCGGAGGATGGCCAGTCCGACCTCGTGGGTGACCGGCCGGCGGCTGCCGAACCGCTGCTGGCCGAAGTAGTTGGGGACGCCGACGGTGGCTTCTCCGTCCGTCGCACCGCTCTCGTCCCCGCCCGCGAACGCCCGCAGGTCCTCGGTGACGGCCGCCGCGGCGTCGGGATGGTCGGTCTCCCGTACCGTGATCTCGAAGCGGTTGCCCGCCAGGTCGCCGAACAGGACCGGTCGGCCGGCCCGACCCACGACCTCGACGTCCGCGCCGTCGACCTCGGGGAGGTCGTCCGGGTCGACGTCCTTCGCGGAGAACAGCTGGGTCGTCACCGCACGCTTGTCCTTGGTCCCGGCCCAGGAGACGCGCTCGCGCGAGATCCCCAGCCGGTCCGACAGCGTCGACGCGAAGTCGTTGGTGTCCCAGTTGCGCAGCGTCGCACGAAAGACGAGGTGCGGGTAACCACCGGTGTCGGCGTCGACCGGTTCGGCGTCGAACGCCTCCAGTTCGGTCACCCGGAAGTCTTCGGGGCTCTCGCGGAGGCGGCCGCCGATGCCCTCGGCGTCGCTAACGTAGTGGTCGATCCCGACCGCGCGCTCGATGGGGTGGGCCTCACGCATCTGGACGGAAGGTCGACCGGACCGGCCAAAGCGCTGGCGTTCCGCGGAGCGACGGCGGAGCGATGGCGGTCCGACCGTGGATCGCGGAGAGCCGCGACTACCGGATCGAGCGAAAGCGAGAGAACAGAGCGACCGCGTTACGAGGCGGACTCGTAGTCGTCGAACCGGTCGATCTGGACGCCGTCGGCGGTGACCTCGGCGATGACGACGCCGTTGCCGGAGCCGGTGTCGCGCTCTGCGGCGGCCTCGACGGCGCTGATCGCGAGCGCGCGGGCGTCCTCGACGCTCATCTCAGGGTCGTACTGGCCCTCGATGGTCCCCGTGGCGACCATCGTCCCGGAGCCGGTGACGGTGTAATCGTCCTCGAGGACGCCGCCGGCGGGGTCGATGCTGAACACGTGGCTGCCCTCCTCGTCGACGCCGCCCAGGATGGGGTTGATGGCGAAGAAGGGGCCGCCGCGGGCGAAGTTGCCCGCCAGCGTCGCCAGCGCGTCCATGGACATCGGCTCGCCGCGGCGGACCTCGTAGAGGTCGGCCTCGGAGCGCAGCGTCCGGATGAACGACTGCGCGCCGCCGACGCTCCCGACGAGGGTCAGCGCGGCGGTCTCGTGGATCTGCTCGACCTTCTGGACGTTCTTGTTGGAGACGAAGCGACCGCCCAGCGAGGCGCGGCGGTCCGTCGCGATGACGACGCCGTCCTCGGTGGTGATGCCGACGGTCGTGGTGCCGGTCTTGGCGACCGCGTCGTCGTCGGCGTCCGGGGGGGACTCCTGGACGTCCTCGAACGAGCCGAGCTCCGGCTCGTAGGGGTCCTCGGTGAATTCACTCATCGTCCTCACCTCCGGTGCTCTCGAACTCGTCGACGCGGTCGGCGACGTCGCTCTCCTCGAGCGAGCGGAACTGCTCGGACTCGACGTCGACCGTGGCGATGTCGACGCCCGACGCGTCGAGGCCCTCGTCGCTGACGGAGTCCAGCGCCCGCAGGGCGAGGTCGATGCCGCCCTCGAGGTCCATCTCCTCCTCGTAGTTCTCCTCGAGGAACGACTGGATCTCGTCGCGGTCGCCGCCGATGGCGACGGCCTGCCACTCGTAGGGCGTGCCGGAGGGGTCGGTTTCGAAGAGGCGGGGCTCGCCGTCCTCGATGCCGCCGACCAGCAGCGCGACGCCGAACGGGCGCGCGCCGCCCGTCTGGGTGTACTGCTGGATGTAGTCGGTGATCTCCTTGGTCAGCGGCTCGACGCCGATGCGCTGACCGTACCGGAGCTGCTCGACCTGGGCCTGGCGGCGCGCGAGGTCGATCAGCTGGCGGGCGTCGGCCACGTGGCCGGCGCTGGCGATGCCGACGTGGTCATCGGCCTTGTGGATCTTCTCGATGCTCTCGCGCTCGAGCAGCGGGGACCGCGCGTGCCGGTCCGCGGCGAGCACCACGCCGTCGGCGGTCCGCACGCCGACGCTCGCGGTGCCTCGCTTGACGGCCTCGCGGGCGTACTCGACCTGATAGAGGCGTCCGTCCGGGGAGAAGATAGTGATCCCGCGGTCGTACGCCTGCTGTTGGTTCTGACCTTGCATTCTGTCGTTCACCTTGGGTTAGCGTTTGCCTTTTATAGGCCTTCTGTTCCGCGCAGCCTGCCTGCCGGGCTCAGTACAGCGACAGGTCGCCGGTGACCGCGTCGACGCGGTCGTCGGCGGCGGGCCCGACGGCCAGCGCGGAGACGGTGCCCGGGTCCAGCTCGGTGTGGCCGGCGTCCCGGACAACCGCGTGCGGCAGGCCCTCCCGCTCGGCCGTGTCGGCCAGGCGGAACAGTTCCTCCTCGCCCGACGCCTGGAGGACGACCTTCTTCTGGCCCTGCCCCTTCCACTCGGAGCGAGCGCCGTCGGCGGCGTCCTCGTAGGCCATGAGCGAGGCGTGGGCGACCTGTGCCGCCAGTTTCCCCTCGCCCATGCCCAGATCGGCGCGGGCGACGATGGCCTGCTTCATACCGGATGCGGGGCCTCCACGGATAAAGGCGTGCTCCCACCTGCGCTATTCGCCGGCACTGCACGCGCCGGCCCCGGTGCCACTCCGGAACGCTTTCGGTTTCCCCTCCCCGTGCTCGGGGTATGATCCTCTCGGACGCGGACATCCTGCGGCGGCTGGAGGCGGGCAACCTCGTGATCGAACCGCTCGACGACCCCGACATCCAGGTCCAGCCGGCCAGCGTCGACCTCCGCCTCGGCCGGGACTTCCTCGAGTTCCAGCACGCCAACATCCCCTGCATCCACCCCAACAGCGAGAAGGAGACCGAGGAGTACACCGACCTCGTCACCGTCGAGGAGGACGGCGAGTTCATCCTCCACCCGGGCGACTTCGTGCTCGGGACGACCCGCGAGCGCGTCGAGATCCCCGCCGACCTCATCGCCCACGTGGAGGGTCGCTCTTCCCTGGGAAGGCTTGCCGTGGTAGTGCACGCCACAGCGGGCCTGTGCGATCCCGGATTCCAGGGCCATATCACCCTCGAACTGTCGAATCTCGGGACCGCTCCCGTCGCGCTCACCCCCGGCATGCGCATCTCACAGCTCACCTTCACCGAGCTGAAGACGCCCGCCGAGCGCCCCTACGGCGAGGAGCGCGGCTCCAAGTATCAAGACCAGAGCGGGCCGCAGGCCTCGAAGATAGAGGGAGACAGAGAATTCGGAGGCGATCAGTGATGCTCGGGACGGCAGGCGCGCGTGCGGGCGGTGATCGCTGATGCGCTTCGTCGAGGAGATCGTCGTCGACGAGTTCCTCCCGACCTACCGGTCGCTGCTGGCCGACGCGCTCCGCGAGCGCGGGCTCACCCAGTCCGAGGTCGCGGACCTCCTCGGGATCAGCCAGAGCGCGGTCTCGAAGTACGTCCACGGCGACGTCGAGCGCAGCGAGCGGTTTCTGAACGACGACGACCTGCGGGACCTGGTCGACCGCGTCGCCGAGGGGCTGGCCAGCGGCGAGATGCGGCCGGTCCAGGCGCTGGTCGAGTCGGAGGTGCTGATCCGCGAGATGGAACGGGGCGGCCCGCTCGCACAGCTCCACGAGGAGGCGGTGCCGGCGCTGGCCGAGTTCGAGGGCGAGTACGCGGTCCACGACCCGGACAGCGGCCTCCGCGAGGCGGAGCAGGTACTGGCCTCGGTGCGACGGGGGCTGCGCGTGCTGGAGAACACGAGCGGCTTCGCGACCCTGATCCCCGCGGTCGGGTCGAACCTCGCGGAGGCCCTCTCCGACGCCGGCGGCGTCGAGGACGTGGCCGCCGTCCCCGGCCGGATCGTCGACGTCAAGGGGCGAGCGACGATCCCCGCCGATCCGGAGTTCGGCGTCAGCGAGCACGTTGCCAACGTCCTACTTTCGGCGCGGGCGGCCGGTAGCGACGCGCGGGCGACGCTGAACGTGGCCTACGACGAGGACCTGCTCGCGGACCTGGACGCCGCGGGCTACGAGACGGTGGAGTTCGAGGGACAGGCCGACCTGGCCGACGCACCGGACGCGGACGGACCGGACGACCTCGCCGCGGCCATCGCGGAGGCGCTGGCCGACGCGCCCGACGCCGACGTGCTCTACCACACGGGCGGCTTCGGCGTCGAACCGATCGTCTACCTGCTCGGCCCGGACGCCCCGACCGTGGCCGGGATGGTCCGGGACGTCGCGTGACCGACGCGCGGCAGTTCTACGCCCGCTGGGCGCGGCTCTACGACGCGCTGGCACGGCTCCCCGGCGTCCGCTCCTGGCGGTCGACCGCCGTCGACGCGCTCGCGCTCTCGCCGGGTGACGCCGTCGTGGAGATGGGCTGCGGCACGGGCGCGAACCTCCCGCACGCACGTCGGGCCGTCGGCCCGGAGGGCCGGGTGAGCGGCCTCGACGTCACCCGAGAGATGCTGGACCGGGCGCGCGGGCGCTGGGCGCGAAGTGCAGGAAGGCGACGCGCCCAGCGACCGCGCGTGGGCCCGCCCGCTGAACGCCGCATACCGCGGGTTCGTCTGGCTCTCGTCAACGGAGAAGGGACAGCCGGGTGCGGTGGCCACCAGCCACCAGCGCCGCGTCGACGCGGCCCACGACCGCCTGCGCGAGCGCGCGGTCGACTACCGGGAGCGGCGACTCGCCGGCGGCTACCTCCGGCTCGCCAGCGGGCGGGTCGAGTAGGCTACTCCGACGTCGGCCGATACCGCTCGGCGTGCTCGGGACAGAACTCGGGCTCGCGCAGTTGCGCTCGGACGACCCCCGGCTGGCGGTGCGGGTTCGCGAGTCGGCAGCCCTCCTCGTCGCAGAAGTCCTCGCCGGTCGCGAGGTAGTGGTAGGTGCTCAGGACGTACCCCTTCAGCGCCTCCGTCGTCCGCGGGTCGTCGGCGACGAGGAACTCGCCGTCGACCTCCTCCTCCAGCACCTCCCGGGGCGGCGCGTCCCCGGAGAGCATGGCGTGTCTCTGCTGCTCCCTGTAGTACTGCTCGGGCTTCGCGGGAGCCTCGTAGAGCCCCGGAACGGAGACGAGGGCGGGCTGACCGAGGACGCTGACGCGCTTGTGCCAGCGGCCGTCGTGGTCGCCCCAGGTGCCGACGACCCGGTCCAGCAGCGGGACGTGGAGGTGGTCCAGCCCGCGTTCCTCTTCCGGGACGCGCCGGCGGAGCGCGTCCTGCACCTGCAGGCCGCCGTAGATGACCCCGCCGGCGCGCTCGGGGTTCTCCAGGGCGCGCTCCTCGTAGCGGACGATGCCCAGCATCGTGTTGCCCGTCTCCCGCTCGTACGGCGAGAGCACCCGCGCCTCCGCGAAGTCCTCCGCCAGGTCGTCGTCCGCGTACTCCGAGAGAAAACGATCCCACACCGTCACCGTCGCGTCCACCCGCTCCTCGAGCCAGCCGGCGACCTCGCCGGCGTCCACGACCGTCGTCGGGGCGCGGTAGAGCGTGACCCGGTCGACCATACAGTAACCAGTGGTACCACCGGGTGAAACGCTTGCGGTCGCTCTCGACGAGGTCCCACACCACCGACAGTGATATACATTTATGTCTTGTTATATACATCAATGTCAAAAAGTGGTGGCCAGAAGTTCGAGGTCGACCGGGAGTTCCTCTTCCTCGGTCGGACGTTCGAGGAGTACCTGGACCTGTTCGAGCTGGAACGGGCCGATCTCCGTCGAGGACCGGTCCTCGACTGCCCCGGTGGCCCGTCGTCGTTCACCGCCGTGACGTCGGCGCTCGGGACGTCCGCGACCGCCGTCGACCCGATGTACGACCGATCGCTCGACGAGCTCGGGGCGGAGTGTTCCGAGTCCGTCGAGCGCAACATGGAGCAGGTCCGCGAGAAGCGGGACCTGTTCGACTTCGGCTACTACGGGAGCGTGGAGAACCGGGGTCGCTTCCTCTGGGCGGCCGCCGAGCGGTTTCTCTCGGACTACGCGCGCAACCCCGACCGCTACGTCGCGGCGGGGCTCCCCGACCTCCCGTTCGCGGACGACGAGTTCGCGCTGACGCTCTCCGGGAACCTCCTCTTTCTCTACGACGACCGCCTCGACGAGCCGTTTCACGTCGACGCGGCCCGCGAACTCGCTCGCGTCACCAGCGGGGAACTGCGCGTGTTCCCGCTGGCGTCGCTGGATCTGGAGCGGTCCGATCTCGTCGACCCGGTCGCCGAGGCGCTCCGCGAGGACGGCCACGACGTCCGCTTCGAACCGGTCGACTACGACCTCCGGCCGACGGCCGAGGAGATGCTCGTCGTCTCGCCGCGCCCGGCCGAGTGACCGGGCCGAGCGGACCGCGATGGCGCCCGGGCGGCCTCCGGGGCCGGACCCGGCTTCGAGGGCGACGGGTCTGGACGACGTGGTCACTCACCTCCGGGAGTGACGCTAATCGGGAGGTAGCTGAACCGAGGCATCCGATCCTGAGTCGCGTGGCTATGGATATAGCTATCGCCCGCGGCCGGCGCTATCAGCGTAGCCACAATCCGCTTGACCGTACAACCGGTACGAGGTGGCACTGAGATGAGCCAGGACACGCAGATCTACCGGCTGTCGGAGGGCGAATCACTGAGCCAGGCCGTGGTACACACGCTCGCTCACGCTCGCGGCGTCGAGCCGACGGACCTCGACGTCCGCCTGTTCGACTCCGTCGACCCCGACGCCCTCGACGACCTCTTCGCGCCGGCGGACGGCGCGACCGATCGCTCGGGCTCTGTCACGTTCGAGATCGCCGGCTGCCGCGTCGAGATCGAGGGCGCCAGCCGCGTCCTCGTCACGCCCTCGGAGGACGCGCGCACCGCTCCCGAGGTCCCGGCCTAGGCCGCGCCGTCGCTGACGCGGTTTCTGCGGTACTCCGGCAGTGCGTTTTCTCACGTCGAGAGTCGTCGCGCCGCCACAGTCCCGACCGCGAGGAAGACGCGGTGACAGGGCCGACGGACCGGCGTGGCGTCAGTCGTCGGCCACGACCGTCTCGCCCTCGTCGGCGACCAGGCGGTCGATGGCGTCGACCATCGCCCGGACGGACGCCCGGGTGATGTCGGAGTCGCTGGCGGTGACCGTCACGGTGCGGTCGCCGCGGGACATCTCCACCTCGACGGTGACGACGGCGTCGGTGCCGCCGGTGATGGCGTCGACGTGGTAGGACTCGAGGTGGGTGTCGGCGACGCCGCCCAGCGCCGCCTGGACGGCGTTGAGCGCGGCGTCGACTGGACCCGACCCGGTCTCGGCCTCCTCGCGCTCCTCGCCGTCGACGGTGAGGCGGACGCTGGCGGTGGGTGTGCCGCCGCCGGCGACCGTCGTCAGGTCCTCCAGCACGACGCGGCGCTCGCGGTCGTCGCCGCTGACGTCCTCGGCGATGGTCAGCAGGTCGGCGTCGGTCACCCGCTTGCCGCGGTCACCGATCTCCTTGACGCGGTTGAACACCTCGTCGAGCTCCTCGTCGGTGACCTCGATGTCGTGCTCGTCGAGGGCGGCCGCGACGCCGGCGCGACCGGCGTGCTTGCCCAAGGCGAGGCGCCGTTCCCGACCCACTTTCTCGGGCGGGTAGGGCTCGTACATCGCGTCGTCCTTGAGCGTGCCGTCGGTGTGGATGCCGGACTCGTGGGTGAAGGCGTTCTCGCCCACGACGGCCTTGTTCGGCGGGAGCGGGATGCCCGTGGTGTTCGCGACGAGCTTGGCCAGCTCGTACACCTCGGTCAGCTCCATCGTCTCGACGCCGTAGCCGTGATCGAGCGCGATGGCGACCTCCTCGAGGGCGACGTTGCCGGCCCGCTCGCCGATGCCGTTGACGGTGCCGTGGACCATGTCCGCGCCCGCGGCGATCGAGGCCAGGGCGTTGGTCACGGCAAGCCCGAGGTCGTCGTGGGTGTGCGTGCTGACCGGGCCCAGCTCCGAGAGGCGCAGGACGGCCTCGACGGCGCGGTCGGGCGTCGCGTGACCGACCGTGTCCGCGAAGCAGATGCGGTCGGCGCCCGCGTCCAGGGCCGCCCCGAGGAGCTCCTCGAGGTAGTCCAGGTCCGCGCGCGAGCCGTCCTCGCCGATGACCTCGACCCACAGGTCGTGGTCGTTCGCGTACTCGACCAGCTCGACGGTCGATTCGAGGTTGTCCTCGCGCGAGGTGCCGACCTTGTCCTCGACGTGGCGGTCGCTGGCGGGGACGACGAGGTTGATCCCGTCGACGCCGCAGTCCAGCGCTAGGTCGACGTCCCGCTCGAGGCCGCGGCAGAAGCTCGTCACGGTGGCGTCGATGTCAAGGTCGGTGACCCGGGAGATGGTCTCGCGCTCGCCGGGACCGGTACAGGCGCTCCCGGCCTCGATCACGTCGACGTCCGCGGCGTCGAGCCGCCGGGCAATTTGCGCCTTCTCCTCGGGGGAGAGGGACACGCCCGGGGCTTGCTCGCCGTCGCGGAGCGTCGTGTCGAGAAACTGTACGTCGTCGACGTCGGAGAGGTCCTCCAGTAACGGATGACCGCCGAACAGGCTCGTCTCTGTCACGGTTTCGTCGGGAGTGTTACGCTCGCGGGAGAATTTCACAGCCAGCCGCCTTGCGGCGACTTCCTCTATCCTCCGTGTCGTGGTCCGACATGGGTATCGAGACAGTAGCTCCCACCGCTGATTAATCTGTTGGGTTCGGTCGGTAGCTGGGTCGGACGGCGGATCGACGTGAGAAACCCCGCCACTCGCGCCGGCGATGAGGCCGCAGGCGAAGTGTTGAACACCCGTCACCACCACTCTAGTGGCACTCACTGGCGATGGCTGACGATACGCTTCCGGACGTCCTGGGCGCCCACCGACTCTCCAGGCGCCAGCGCCTCGTCGTCCTGTTCGGCACGTCTCTCACGGTGTTCGTGTTCCTCCTGACGGTCGGCTACAACTACGGGATGGCCCGCTACGAGGGCGTCGACCAGGACCTCTTCCACTCGCTTCGCGTCGTCGTCGAGACGCTGACGACGACGGGGTTCGGCTCGGACGCCGACGACTGGACAACGAGCGTGATGGAGCTGTACGTCACGTTCATCCAGGTGGCGGGCATCGCCATCGGCTTCTTCACGCTCAGAGTGCTCGTGATCCCGCTCTGGAAGCGGACGCCGACTGAGCTGGACGAGCGGCTGACGCCGAAGAACCGACACGTCGTCGTCTGCGAATACCAGCGGGACAGCGACGTCCTCCTGGACGAACTCGAGCGACTCGGCGTCGAGTACGTGCTGATCGACTCCGACAAGGAGGAGGCCAAGGCGCTCTCGGACGCGGGGTACCAGGTCATCGGCGGTGATCCGGCGGACGAGGACACGCTGCGGCGGGCGTCGATCGGATCCGCCGCCCTCGTCGTCGCCGACGCGGGACGGCGCAACGTCAGCGTCCTCCTGAGCGCTCGGGAGCTGAACCCGGGCGTGCGCACCGTCTGCCTGATCGACTCGGCGGACCAGCGGCGGGCGCTCGAACAGATCGGGGTCGACCGCGTCGTCTCGCCCGCCGCGGTCGTCGGCGGCCGCCTGGCCCGGCTGGCCGCGCGACCCGTCGGCCGGGCTGCGGGGGGCGACGCCGGCTCCGAGGACGACGGAGTCCCCGGCAGCGCCGGCGTCAGGCTCGACGACGACGCGGTCCTGACCGAACTGATAGTCCACCGGTCCAGCCCGCTCCGCGACCGGCTGCTGCGGGAGACCGCGCTCGGGAGTCACCCGGAGATCGAGGTGGTCGGCGGCTGGTTCGGCGGCCGCTTCCGCTTCCCGCCGGACCCGGACGACCGGCTCACGGCCAACGCCGTCGTCGTCCTCTACGGGCCCGAGACCGCCGTCGACGAGGTCCGGAAGGAGGTCGCCGGCGCCGGCCCCCGTCGCCACCACCCCCGCGTCGTCGTCGCCGGGCTGGGCGAGGGCGGGGCCGCCGCCGTCGACGCCCTCCCGGACGACACCGCCGTCACGACCGTGGACGTCGCCGACGGGCCCGACGTCGACGTCGTCGGCGACGTCGGTGACCCGGAGACGCTCGCGGCCGCGGGCCTGGACGAGGCGACGGCGCTACTGGTCACCGTCGACGAGGACGCCACCGCACTGCTCGCAATCGCACTCGCGCGCACGATGACGGACGAGATCGAGATCTTCGCGCGGGTCACCGACGCGGACAAGGTGAACAACGCCTACGAGGCCGGCGCCGACTACGTCCTCTCGACCCAGGAGGTCAGCGCCCGCCTGCTCGCCAGCGACGTCTACGGCGAGCGCGTCCTCGACCCGACCAGTCAGATCCGCACCATCCGCGTCGACGGGGACGCGTTCGCCGGCGACACGGTGGGCGAGGTCAACGCCGCCCACGAGGACCGGTTCCGCCTGGTCGGCGTCCGCCGCGACGGCGCGTTCCTGAGCGGCGACGACGTGGCCGTCGCGGGCGACGACGTCGCCGTCATCGTCGGGGGAGACGAGGCCATCCAGCGCTTCGAGCGCGAGCAGGTGTAGACCGTCTCAGTCGCCGCTTCCGTCGGCCTCGCCCTCCACCTCGTCGGAGGCGTCCACAACTTCCTCAGCGTCGCTCGCCACCTCGACGACGTCGCCGACCGAGACGCCTTCGGCCGCCCCGGCGGCCAGTTCGATCACCGTGTCGGCCCTCGCGGCGCCGACGCCCGTCCAGGGGGCGAGCCGCGCTACCTTCTGGACCTCGCCGTCCGCCAGCCAGAGGACGTCGAGCGGCGCCCCGACGAACAGCATGTGGATCAGCCGCCACCCCTGGTCGTCGAACCACCGCGACAGGGGCCAGCCCGGCGGCTCGAACCGGAACACGAGCGCGAAGTCGTCGGGGACGTCACGGAGCATCAGTCCCCGCGCCTGCTCGAGGGCGGACTCGGCGAACTCGACGTCGCCGGCGAGGACCCGCTCGTCCCCGTCGGCCGGCCTGTGCACGACGCGCATAGGGAGCGATTCCCACGAGGACGCAAAAGCGGTTCGGCCCGAGGGATTCAAGCCCGTCGAGCGCCGACGCCGCCCCATGGAGAAGGCGCCCGGTGGGACGTCCGTCGGCGTGGACGACCCCTACGAGCACGTCGATCGGTGCGACTTCGTCACCGACGAGGGGCAGTGCCGATGGGCCGTCGAGCACGGCCGCCACGACCCCAAGTTCGCCGACGAGCGCAGCGCCGAGGAGTTCCGCTGCCCGGTCGTGTCGCCACCGGACGGGGAGGAACCCGAGGGCACGGACGCACCGCGGCGCGGCGACGGCGAGGACCTGCCGGGCGAGTGGCGCTGGTCGGACTGCCCCCACTTCCGGTGTCGCCAGCACGACCGGGAGTGTGCCCGCTGCGGCCTCGAGGAACGCCGGATGGCCCACTCCGACGAGCGGCCGCTGCTGGAGGAACATCACCTCTCGTACAGCAATGACAGCACGGAAGGCGACGGCGGCACGGCCCACGAGATCACGGTCTACCTCTGCCGGTGGTGTCACGCGAAGGTCCACGGCTCGTGGGCCCGCATCGACGACGACGCCAACCCCGACCCCGAGGCGGTCGCCGAGAAGGAGGGGCGGAAGTCGCGGGAACTGGACGAGATGGGCTTCGAGTCGGCCGCCGAGCGGTTCAACGAAGAGCGATAGTTTTTTCCGACGAGCAGGTAGAGCAACGGCCAGAATGGATTAGGGCCTCAGGCCGACTGCGCGCTCGTCAGACGGTACCCACCGTCGACAGCGCGGCGTCGGCCGGCTCACCGGTTGTGAACGCCGCGGGACCGACCGTGACCGGATCCGGTCTCTGGGACGTCCTGCGGACACGCTTCCGGGATCCGGCTCCGCGCCCCGCGGATAGCCGGTGGTCCGTCGTTCTCTCGACTGTCGCCGGTTAGCCGGGCGCGGAGGGTGTGTCGCCGTTCGATCGCACCCCGGCCCGAACCAACGAAATGCGACTCCACGTTCCGATCCGACAGCATCGCCACCGACTACGTCGACGGCCC